>OBYI01000302.1_pt1 | contig 27852 bp, 30 predicted proteins | sample 1476711 | NCBI WGS metagenome assembly OBYI01 (sample SAMEA2580190, study PRJEB22360) | human gut metagenome | biome: human gut; feature: human-associated habitat; material: faeces | place: Denmark | collected 2008/2010
AAAACTCTTGCGGTATTTTTCCAGAATATCAAATTCTGTAAAACCCAAAGTAGGGGGAATTTTTGAAATAAACACATAGCGAAAAAGTAAATTTGGGCAAAGCGTAGCGAATTAGCTGATAGAGCGTTCGTTACGCTTTATTTTTCTATGGGGCAGAGCCAACGAAATACCACCTCGAAGCCAAACGGTGCAGAAGTTCAGTTACCACCTCGTTACTCCCGTAATGGGTGCAGATTTCTTGCTAAAAGGTTCTGTTTCTGCGTTTTGCGTAGATTTACATAGCTGTCGGTAACTCACTAATAACTAATTTTGTAACCAAAAAAAGGAGTGAGTTATGCGTAGTACATTCAAGGTATTATTTTACGTGAAGAAAGGCAGCGAGAAGCCGAACGGCAACCTGCCTTTAATGTGCCGTATCACGGTGGACGGCGAGATTAAACAGTTCAGTTGCAAGATGGACGTTCCCCCACGCTTGTGGGACGTGAAGAACAACCGTGCTTCGGGCAAGAGCGTCGAAGCGCAGAGAATCAACCTTGCGGTAGATAAAATCCGTGTGGAGGTAAACCGCCGCTACCAAGAACTGATGCAGACGGACGGTTATGTAACCGCCGCCAAACTCAAAGACGTCTATCTCGGTATCGGCGTCAAGCAGGAAACATTGCTGAAGCTGTTCGAGCAGCACAACACCGAGTTTGAGAAGAAAGTCGGGCACAGCAGGGCGCAAGGTACATTTACCCGTTATCGGACGGTCTGCAACCATATTCGGGAGTTCCTGCCCCATACCTACAAGCGTGAGGACATCCCGTTAAAGGAACTAAACCTCACGTTCATCAACGATTTCGAGTATTTTCTGCGCACGGAGAAGAAATGCCGCACCAATACCGTGTGGGGCTACATAATTGTGTTGAAACACATCGTTTCCATAGCGAGGAACGACGGGCGTTTGCCGTTCAACCCCTTTGCAGGATATATCAACTCTCCCGAAAGCGTGGACAGGGGCTACCTCACCCAAACGGAGATACAGACACTCATGAACGCACCGATGAAGAACGCCACCCATGAACTTGTACGGGACTTGTTCGTCTTTTCTGTTTTCACGGGTTTGGCGTATTCGGACGTGAAGAACCTCACCGCCGACCGCCTGCAAACATTCTTCGACGGCAACCTGTGGATAATCACCCGAAGAAAGAAGACCAACACCGAATCGAACATCCGCCTTTTGGATGTTCCCAAGCGTATCATCGAGAAATACAAGGGGCTGGCTCGGGACGGTCATGTTTTCCCCGTTCCGAGTAACGGAAGTTGCAACAAGATACTCAAAGATATAGGCAGACAATGCGGTTTCAAGGTGCGCTTGACCTACCATGTGGCACGCCACACGAACGCCACGACCGTACTTTTGTCGCACGGCGTACCCATCGAAACGGTGAGCCGCCTTTTGGGACACACGAACATAAAGACCACCCAAATTTACGCCAAAATCACCGCCCAAAAGATAAGTCAGGACATGGAAACCTTGTCGCACAAGTTGGAGGACATGGAGAAGAATATCTGCCGAGCCATTTAATTAAGAACAGAATACCGATGAAAGAAGAAAGGTACATTATCACGATGGACGGGCAGGGCAATATCTCCCTGCCGAGCGATATAGGCGCAACCGCCATGACCGAGTGGGAAATCTGCGAACTGTTCGGGGTTATCGCCCCGACGGTTCGGGCAGGGATAAAGGCTCTCTGCAAAAGCGGAGTTTTGAGCGTATATGACATAAAGCGCATTATCCGCATATCGGACAGATACAGCGCGGAGGTTTACAACCTCGAAACGATAGCCGCCCTCGCTTTCCGTATCGAATCGTTCGGGGCGGCGAAAGTCCGCAAAGTGTTGTTGGAAAGGATTATGCACGGACGAAAAGAGAACAGCTTGATTTTTCTTTCGCTGAATGTCGGCAGTCAAGCAGTCATATCGTCATGAAGCCGTGTCGCACTGTCGTATTGGAATCATTGAATCTGTAAGTCAGTCAGTCCATTAATAACCGACTATATGCAGATACGCAGATTCGATTTTTCGAGCACAGCAAAGCGGAGCAATCATTTTCGTTTACAAAGGCAAAGCAAGCACGGGGCTTTACGTCGGCTAAAAGGTCAGGCGGCTGCGCCGTTTCCCGATAAATCTTCCTCTCGCTTCGCTGCGAGCGTATTTATCGGGAAAACCTTGTATCCGACCGCCCCGTGCAAAAGAGCCTTTGAAAACGGAAACGACCGCCCCGCCACCCACCGACCGAAAGGGAAAAAATAAGGTGGGGTTACGGGCAAGCAGGCGGCAGGGTATTTACGGAGAAAATACCGTAGCTTATTAGGGAATTTTCCGAGCCGCAATACTACGTATCGCTGAAAATTCCCCAATAAGGCAAGGGGCAAGCCCCTCTGCACACCCCATCGGGGACGGCATTTGCCGCCCCCGAAGATACAAAAAATCATTGTTTCACAAGCCAAAAAAGAAAGGAAGAATATATGGGTTTCGTAGTTTTACACATGGAAAAGGCGCACGGCAGCGACAGCGGAACGACCGCACATATCGAGCGTTTCATCATACCGAAGAACGCCGACCCCACACGCACGCACCTAAACCGCAGGCTCATCGGCTACCCCGACGGAGTGAAAGACCGTTCGGCGGCTGTTCAGAGAAGACTGGAAGAAGCGGGGCTGACACGCAAAATCAGAAGCAACCAAGTACGGGCAATCCGCATCAACGTGTCGGGAACGCACGAGGACATGAAGCGGATAGAGGAAGAGGGGCGTTTGGACGAGTGGTGCGCCGACAATCTGAAATACTTCGCCGACACGTTCGGAAAGGAGAACATCGTGGCGGCTCACCTGCACAGGGACGAGGAAACGCCGCACATACACGTTACGCTCGTCCCCATCGTCAAGGGAGAGCGAAAGCGCAGGAAAAGGGAGGAACAGACGAAGAAGCGATACCGCAAGAAGCCGACCGACACCGTGAGGCTGTGCGCAGACGATATTATGACACGGCTGAAATTGAAGTCCTACCAAGATACCTATGCCGAAGCGATGGCGAAATACGGGCTGCAAAGGGGCATAGACGGCTCGAAGGCTCGCCACAAGTCCACGCAGCAGTATTATCGGGATATACAGAAACTCGCCGACAATTTCAAAGCGGAAGTGGTGGATTTGCAACAGCAGAAAGAAACGGCACGGGAGGAACTAAGACGGGCGAAAAAAGAGATACAGACCGAGAAGCTGAAAGGGACGGCAACCGTCGCAGCCGCCAACATCGCCGAGAGCGTCGGTTCTCTTTTCGGCAGTAACAAGGTCAAGACGCTGGAAAGGGAGAACACCGCCCTGCATAGGGAGGTAGCCGACCACGAGGAAACCATCGAAGCCCTGCAAGATAGGATACAGACCATGCAGGCAGACCATAGCCGGGAGATACGGGAAATGCAGCAAAAGCACGGCAGGGAGATAGCAGACAAGGACACAAGGCACAAGCAGGAAATATCGTTTCTGAAAACGGTAATCGCAAGGGCGGCGGCATGGTTTCCCTATTTCCGTGAAATGCTCCGTATCGAAAACCTCTGCCGCCTTGTGGGATTCGATGAAAGGCAGACCGCAACGCTCGTCAAGGGAAAGCCGTTGGAGTATGCTGGGGAACTCTACTCGGAGGAACACGGACGGAAATTCACGACCGAAAGGGCAGGTTTCCAAGTGCTGAAAGACCCGACCGACGGGACGAGATTGGTTCTTGCCATTGACCGAAAGCCCATTGCCGAGTGGTTCAAAGAGCAATTTGAGAAGTTAAGGCAGAACATACGCCGACCAATACAACCGCAAAGGAAAAGCAGAGGAATGAAACTGTAATCGACTTATTGTACTGAAAAACATAAAGTACCGTTCATAAATGACTGATGAACGGTACTTTTTTGTAATTTTGCACTATGACAGAAAACAGTTACTTAAACCATATTGAATCGCAGATAAAATCTGAATATTTGTCCGTTCCTTCCAAATCAATTCTTTTGGAGGAAGGAAAAATTGCAGAAAAACTCTATCTAATCCGTAAAGGCTGTCTGCGGCTGTTTTTCTATAATGAAGGGAAAGATATTACTTTTCAATTCTTTTTTGAAGGGGATTTTGTCGCCTCATTCGATAGCCTATATAAACGCACGCCGAGTCTTTTCTATTTGGAGAGTATCGAACCAACGGAACTCACGGCTATAAGAAGAGAGGATTTTTACAATCAAATCAACAATAATTTGTCGTTGAGGCAGTTGTATGAAAAAAAACTCATAGACCGTTTTCATGCTTACCAACAATTGTTCTTGTCAAGAATAAAAAACACACCGCAACAGCGATATGAAGAATTGCTGAAAGAGTATCCCAATATAATACAGCGTGTTCCACAACATTATATAGCGTCTTATCTTGGCATCACTCCTGTTTCTTTATCACGCATCAGAAATCGTCGTTAACTTCATTTCTTTACAATTGTTATCGTTCAGATTCCACTTGAATACCGAATTTTGCACCGTAAATATGAAAACGGTAAGCAATGAAAAAGATTTTTGTAATAGACTGGAGTCTGGTTTTTGTGTTCGTGTTATCAGCATTTTCCGGGATAGGATTGCATATTGCTGGACATGGCATTAATCACGAACTATGGCATAATTGGGCAGTATTTCATGTTTTGACCAGTTTTTTATTTTTTGTAATATCAATATTCCATATAACAACACATTGGGGATGGTATAAAGGAATAATAAAAAATGGGCTTGGTAAAAAAAGTAAAATTACAGTAGTACTGTCAGTTGTATTCTTTCTTGTATCGGTTACGGGAATTATCCTATTAGGAGTAGACGGGGCTAACTCCTACATAGGGCTATTGCACTATAAAATAGGGATTGTTACAATAGTGCTATGTATTGGGCATTTACTAAAACGAATTTCTTTATTACGTAAATCTCTGAAATAATCCACAAGACATAGAGCTAAATAAATAGTCCTTTGCTTTGTGGATTATTAAAAATGTTATATCTTTGTCGGTGAAAGAGTTATTTGGCAGCATAGCACCGCAAATCGCTGAAAATCGTACGGTTGCTAACTCGTTACCGCCACTTCTCAAATAATTCGCTAAAAATTTATTTCTCAATCGGTTAAGTCAAACCGATAAAAATCTAAAATATTTTGTATCTTCGCCATATCTTAGTTTGGATATTTCCCCCGTTTTGGCCGTCAAACCTTGTTTTCGGGGGAATACCTAAAGATACAAAAAAGCCAACTAATTCGCAATATTTTGTGTATGAATTAGTTGGCTGATTTTATAATATTTAATGAATGTCCCTTTATAAGAACAGTGTTTTTGTTGTATTTTGTTTATGATTTTATCATTTTGCCATTACTCTTCAAGTTCCAAAATGTATATTTGTTTCTCTGAATTGTCTTCAAATTCTCTCTCTGTAAAATTCCCGAATTTATGGATAATATTAAATCCAATTTGTTTGAGGTATGAATTTAATTCTTGAGGGAAGAATAATCTCATGTCCATATTTTGGACTGAATGAAATTTATCGTCAATAAAATATTGCCACTTTATACGATTAATTTGAGATGCGCTTTCATAGTGCATGCTTTGCTTTATCAATACTTTTCTTCCATCATTGGTTGTATATTCGGCAATAACCTGTTGCTTCCGCTCGTTTTCAACAATATATTGGATATTAGGATTGAAGCAGTCCAATAAAAACAAACCTTTTTCTTTCAAGTGATTTCTTACGACTTTCAACGTATCAAATAAATCCTCATTTTTATACAAATGATGGATTGAATTAAACGGAATAAAAATAAGATCGAATTTTTCTTCTAAGTTTAATCCTCTAATATCCGCTTCAATAAAATCTATTTTTAATCCAGCTTGAAATGCTTTCTCCTTTGCCCGTTCAAGCATAGATAAAGTATAATCAACTCCCTTGATATTATATCCATCTTTTGCTATTGGAATCGTAAGTCTACCCGTGCCACAGCAGAGTTCAAGTATTTTGGCATCTTTATTCTAAGGCAGCCATTTTTTGTAAAACTCCAGATCGGACAGAGAATTATTCAACCCATCATAAATATCTGCATTATAAATAAAATCACCAACTTTATAATCTGTATTCATATTCTTTATTGATTGCAGACACATCACAATGCTTATCTGTAAAGAGATTTTTCAATATTGTTTTTTGCTCGTTGTAAAAGTGTCTTGCAAATTAAATTGTGAAACGGTTTGATTATGGCAAAATAACATTTTCCTAAACTATTATGGAACCTGACTTTTGTGCTGACAGATATGCGTTGGCTATCACGTTCCATGCTCTCGGTTATAAACGCAATTTCTAAATCAAGATGTTTATCATTTTTGCATACTGTTGCTATATTCTCGGATTCGATATATACTAAATCCGATAAATTTCTTTCTTTTTTCAACCCCAAAGATCTCACCACAATATTACGAAATTTCATCAAAATGGTTATCCACTTAGGAGCAGAAAAGAACAGTCCAGACAACTCTGCCGCATTTATAAATCTTGCAGTATGGATTATATCGCTAAAATTATCCGTATAATTGTAACTCTTATTGTCTTTCATAATTCTTTATTTCAACAGCTTACAATTTTGACTATCACCACTTTCCAATATGCTCATTTGATGGATAGCTATTTGATTTAGCTTAACAAGACGTTCACGTTGTGTCATATTCTGTTCGATAAACACAGCATTTAGATTCTCCATATTCGACAAACAGATAAGTTTATTGATAGTAGCATAATCACGAATGTTTCCTTTCAGTTCGGAATTCGCTTCTCTCCATTGTTTTGCAGTCATACCAAACATCGCCACGTTCAGCACGTCAGCTTCATTGGCATAAATAATGCTTGCTTGTATCGGTTGACTTCCATCGGAATAAGGTTTTGCTTTATGATCAGTATGTATGCGGTAGTTGATTTTTGACAATTCACGTTTCGCTGACCAACCAAGCAGCCTTTGTTCTTCTGTCTTTAGCCGCTGATACTCCTTAACAAGAAGTAATTGGAATTTAGGAGAAATCCACATACCAAAATGATATGCTATATCCCGATGTGCATATGTGCCACCGTAACGACCAGCCTTAGAACGAATACCAATTGCACTGGTCCTTTCTATCCACGTTTTCACCGAAAGCACAAAATTATTGCTTCCTGCCGCATTTTTAATTGTACCGAATTCGGTACAATTAAAATCGGGATTATATAACATTTCCCATTCGCCAAGATACTCGATAGTACTTTTAAGGCTAAGCCAACGGAAGATAATATGCTCTTGCAGTTGGCTTCTTGCCATGTCTGTAAGGCTGATGTAGTCTTCTTCATTGTACTTGACAACGCAAATATCTGTATTTTGAACGGTAATTTTTGCCATTGTAATTGATACGTTGAGTTTCAATCACAAAGGTCGCTATAATTTGTAAGATTGCATTCTTTTTAATAGATTATTTACAAAGATAGAATGCAATTTTTTTGATAGTAGGCATTATTTCCCAAATATTTATAGCAGTAATGAACTATTCGATTACCTAATAGTGAAAAAGTCTACTACCAAATTAGAAGGTCCTATCCCTCGTCAGCAGAAACCAATAAACAGGACTTTGGGTACGGTTGCTGGGATTTTATCCAAGATCTTCAATCAAAAAAGGTCAGAGGATTATATCCGCTCTCATTATCCCACACCCACAGAACTAATGCAAGTGTAATAGATCTGGGTAAGCTGTACTCCCAAAAGGGTAACCCCCATCGATACCGTACTATTCCTAGATGGAATCTTTGTCCTATTTTCGTAGCCGTTGTAAGACTGATATGACCATTTTACTATGCTACGCAAAAATTTGTAACTACGTATAAGTCCGGAATCAGTATGTCCTTATGACTTTCGTCATCATTATGCCACCACAAGTATCACGCAGTGGGAGAAACATGATTTTGAGTTCAGCTGCAAATAGTTCTCTATCAAGAAGCATGAGACATAAGGACATACAGAGTTCCTTCTATTATTTTCATTTGACATCTATGCTTACGGACAAACAGAGAAAGAAGCGACTTATTTCGGATGGATACTCTGAGCTACCAGATGTTTTTCAACGCTTGGGAAAAGGAGAACATTAAAAAGGGTACATCAAAGAAGTCAGAGAAGACGAAAAGATAGATGTCAGCCTTACCCCCTTAGGATATCAAAAGGCAGAAGGTGTTGCCAAGATAATTCTGGATTCGCTCAAAGCTCAAGGAAGATATGCGGCCAGTGAACCGAACCTATTTATTCTCTATTTCGCTGCAGCAAAAAAGCTTTCAAACAGGCAATCGGGGCTCTTTACAAACAAAAAATAATCAATATCGAGCCTGAAGGAATCCAATTAATCGATAAAGATTGATCACAAAAAAGGCCTGCAGTCGAAACTGCTAGCCTTTTCTGTGGAGATGGAGAGATTCGAACTCTCGTCCAAACGAGGAATTAATCTGCTTTCTACATGTTTATCTTCGCCTTCGATTGTCGGGTGCAAGCAAGACCGAAGCCACCCACTTGAACCTTATCCTCTAAAATTTCACTTGGAGCCCGAGGCTTACTCCAAACTATCTCCGATATTGCTGCACCACCTGATCGGAACGCTTCGGAGCCACAGCATCCGGGTGATGTCACGTCCCCGCAACTTTTGCAGGGATTAAGCTTGAATCTACTGTACTTCGATTAAGCAGCGAGAGCGTAATTGTTTTCGCCAGTTAATTGTTCGCCGTCTGAGATTTAAGTGCAAGCCGACCACGCACTACATGCTTACAAACCACTTCTACCCGCTGTCTAAACCGGTCATCCCCATGATTTTGTAACTAATTAAAAATCAAAAGAAAGCGAAGATGTTTTCGTTTATGGGTAACAAACTAGTAACAAAATTAAAGAACTTTTCCTTTAAACAATCGCTTTCTTTGGCGCAAAGATACATATTAATCTGAATTTGCCAAATAACAGGCCGTATAAAGGCTAAATCCCTCCAACATATCACTTATCACATTTTTGTTACTCGTTTGTTACTTACCTGTATTCCGTTGCTACCATCTTCGCCAACCTCTATGTTTATCCTTTAAATAATTACACAGGTTACAGGGTTACGGTTACAGCGATACTATACACATTATAAATCAATAACTTAAGTGAATTTATACCGTAACCTTAACATTCGCTCCCAGCATTCCATCAAAGGACAGGCTCAAAGACCGTGCCGGGTGTGGCTGGAGCTACTGAAAGCCTATTTAAACGCACATAGCGTCACCATTAGTATAAGTTCCTTGCAATCGAAATAAGACCGCTCTCACGATATTTACCCGAGGTTATCAGGTTATAGGTTATCAGATAGCAAATCTATTGAATTTCAAGCCATATACCCCTTTTAAGGTGATAACCTCTAATATCGATCTGCTTATGTCCTGTATCTCGCCTCCGACTATGCTGGTGCCGGTTCAGCGTGCGTTCGTCCCTTGCTGCAATCTCGCTTTGCAATGTCCGGTCGCTCCGGTCCACAAGGGTTGATGTTCTTGATAAGATTATCATAAACATCTGATCAGTTGCAATCTTTATCCCATACCCGCCGGCGATATTACCGGCGGGACATCCAAACGTGATACGCTGGGCCCGAAGCCCCAACATGCGAACTTTCGTCTATCATTGTACTATGTGGCAGTTATACTTCATTCATCCTTTCCAATTGAATCAATTAGGATTGAAACATTGGATAATGTCACCAGCATATCTAACGTTTCCTTATCGCTAATTTCTTCGACAATGTAACTTGTTATTACATTATTCATAACCCTGTTTATATTTGCGAGCATAATATCTCTTTCCGTCTCGCTTTGATATCTGACGATCCAATCTCGTGCGACATTGCCGATCTTATATTCTTCTATCATGATTGCATGTATTTACGTTTGTCAATGTACTGTTTTGAATATTTCCTATCTCCTGATAGTAAATGTTGACTACTATGTTATTTAAAGTCTTCAAGTCTCTAAGAAGCTCTTTTATAATTTCTTTATCTTTTACCACAATCTCCATAAAACAATTTCAATTTGTTGCCGGCAATGAACAGCATCACAAGTCCAATTATGTTACCTAAGAAATATTTGCTTTCCGATCCTGCCAGAAGAATCCCGGCCACTAACAGGAATATCAAGGATAATGCTTTCATGATGCTATTATTTTAGTCTCGTTATCTAATCCGACATATTGGTTGTCATTTCTAATGCCTGTAAGTCCGAACGGGGTTTTATGTTCAAACCAACATTGCATATTTAAATCATTGACTAATTTCACAATATGTAAGAGTGATCTTATTGTAAACCTATTTTCTTCAATATCAAATTCGTCTATATTGAGTATATCTTGAATTAATCCCAGCAGACAGGAAGGTAAACCGAATATGCCTGCATCATCTAAAATATCTTTGCCGAACTCTGCTAATACCCCTACTTGATCTGCTGTAAGACCTTCGAACTTTGTTGCTAAATCTTTAAATTCCATGATTGTAATATTATTTTGTTTGTGGTAGAGGGGGTCGGTTTGACCGATACCCCTACCGGGTTAATTATCCGATCTTGATTAAATTGAATTTCTTAAACGATCTGAACTCCTGTTTTTCTGTATCGAAATAGATAAACATGTTATCGTTAGGTTTGCGCCCGGTCTCTTTGACAATCGTGTTTATAACCTCATCTCTCAAAGTTCCGAAAGCCTGACGAATTTCACCGTTTACTTTCTGATAGAAGAACTGTACTGTCTTTTGCTTCATTTGCGCTTTCAATTTCAGAAGTAACCAGGCTCTTTTTAGGCTCTCTGAGAAACTTTCTCCCGTTACCCGGTAAATTCTCCAAGCGTCTGACATTACTTGTCTCATTTGGCTTTTAAATAGTGTTGTCATGATCGTATAGTGTTTATGTGTTAGTAATCTTGTTTATGCTATGTACATCCAATAATCACGAATGTAGATTTCTGCCTCGGCTTTATAATCCACATTATAAACTTTGCAGGCTTCCTCTTCCGTCATGGCGGCTAACGCTGTCAACTCGTTGTTCATGTAATCCTCGTTTGTCATAGCTGTATATCTGTTTGTTTTATTTTGATGATGCAAAGATAATGTAATACTTTATACAACACAAGGGCAAAGTAAAGAATTACATTACAATTAACACTATTTAATAATGTTATTCTTTATACATCTATTATAAATGAAAAGAATTACATTATATTTGCAATATAATCATATAAAGTATTGGCTTATGGAAAATAGAATAAAAGACATTCTTTCAGAAAAAGGATTGACTGCTAAAGAATTATCATCCGTTATCGGTTTGTCAAGTGTGAGTTTGTATAATATCATAAACGGAAAACAGGAAGCGTCAGCAAATACACTGAATGCGATCGCCACAGCCTTAAACGTTCCTTTTTGGCAGTTGTTTGTTTCCCCCGAAGAAGTGCGCCCAAAAAGCGATGCTTTAACTCTCACATGTCCCCATTGCGGGAAGGATATTAGCATAAAAGTAGAATGAATATGAATACGAAAGAAATAGACAGATTAAGCCTTGTAAAGGCTCACGCCCTGTTTGATACCGGCGATATAGACCGTATCGAGGTGGGGACGGTGAAGGGCTTATGTGACATACACCGGTATCTTTTCGACGGCTTGTATGACTTTGCCGGAAAAGTGCGTAAACTTAACATATCAAAGGGGAATTTCCGCTTTGCCAACTGTTTATACCTTGATGCCATATTGCCAGTGATAGAGAACATGCCAGAAACAACATTTGACGAAATTATAGCGAAATACGTTGAAATGAACGTTGCACACCCGTTCATGGAAGGTAACGGACGATCTACCCGCATTTGGCTTGATATGATCCTAAAAAAACGTCTTTCCGTTGTTATTGATTGGCAGAGCGTCGATAAGGTTCTGTATTTACAAGCGAAGGAAAGAAGCCCAATAAACGACCTGGAATTACGTACCTTATTGCGTCAGGCATTGACAGACCGTGTAAATGACCGGGAAGTGATATTCAAAGGTATCAATCAGTCGTACTATTATGAAGGGTATGAACCTGAATAGAACAATATGGTAGGTAAGTACCATTCTACCATACCATTTTTGTCACCGTGGTTCAATTACCAATGTCCGGTATAAAATTTGGTTCAGTTTTGCTTTCTACAACTTTTGCACACCATTAATGATAATTTTATCAAAAACCCCGTTACCGGATCAGGACAGTAACGGGATTTTAGTAAAACGGCTTTATAAACACCAATGAATAACCTAAACACTATACCATGAAAAACGTCATTGCAAATATAGGTAATTTATGGATAACATTGATAGAAGGAATAAATAAAGCCCGGATTTACACATTTTCTTGCCCGTAGGAGAATTAAGCACACCTCTCTTATTTCTTTATCGTTTTCAAAAATAAAATCCCTTAAATCGCCTGTATTAAGTTCATAGTATTGCGCCCGTGAGATTGTCTTGTGAAACACCTTGCCGTATTTAGCCAATAAAAAACCACCGGAAGCATCGCCACCGGTGGCCGTCTCGGTTTTTGGTCCTTGTAGAGTTGTCTGGGTTATGTAAAGATAATAGATTTTATTTATTAGTGCAATAGATTTATCCTATTATTGAATCCTTATTGCCTTTCCGCTCTTTCCTTGTGTAATTACACTTGATAAAGCGTTTTGTATTAAGGTTGAGCTCTTCTGTATCTCAATGGCCGCATCCGCATTTGCTTTCGTGTTGGCGGCAATGGCGTTAAGCTGTTGTAATTGAGCTTGTGCCGTAATGCTCATCGTAGGTAACAAATTGCCTGCTATGTTTTCTAATAAACTACGCTTTACACTCACATCGTGTCGGACAGCGTTTAAATAACTGCCTAAAACATTCGCCTGATCCTCTGTTATCCCCTTAACGCTTTGAGATAACCCGTTTTGCTTTTCGTTGTCAGGGGTAAAAATATCATAGCCCTTGTCTTTGGCGTATTTTTGTCTATCTTTCAACCAATTGTCGTATTCATCTTGATTTGCCATAATTTTATCAGTAGCAGCATCTACAATTGCAGCAGCCTTTTCCCATTTTTCCTCAGCACTTAATTCAGTATCTTTCATTACGTCCTGAACGTCTTTTTGAGCTTCTTCTAATGCCGGTGCGATAAAAATAGAATATGCCATTTGTGTAGCCAGTTTTTCCAGCATGTTAGAGACAGACTTAACAAAAGAGTATGCGGCATCGGTCCCGTTCTTAAAGGCATCAACCAGGACATCCGATAAGGTATTTCCAAATTCACCGAATATATTTGTCAAATAGTCATTCAAGGATTTTAAAGCGTCTTCCGCTTTTTGGGACAAATCAATCATATTTTGCAAGGCGTTTCTATCCTCTTCTGACATTTCACGAGTGTTTAAAATAGTCTCGGCAAGCTCCCGGTTAAAGTTCCCCGCTTTATCAATAAGATCCGGGTAAACGTCAAGAATAGAGGAATAGATATCTTTCCCTTTACCTAATATTCCAAGACCGAATAAGCCACCTTTTTCATGTCCCGTTTTTATCTGGATATTTGCAAGACCGGCTAATGAGTTATAATAGTCACGCTGTTCTTTTGCCAACAAGTCGAATAGCCCCCCTAATAGATATCCACCTTCATATTTACCTTCATCTTTTATTGCTTCATTGAGGCTTTCTATAGATTTTCTAAAAGTCTCAGCCGCCTTTACAGCCTTGCCGTATGTGTCCGTGCCAAAGATAGTATTTGCCTTTTCATATAATAGATTCTGTTCCAAAAGCAATAAATTATATTCTCTTTGCTGGGCTATAGTATCATTCATGATCTTTTTTAATGCCTGCTTATGTTGCTCATTTGCAGCCCTGACAGATGAAACTATCTGCCCGATGCCAGAAACTACGGATGTTACCCCTCCCAAAATATTGCCGGACAATGCTTGCCCTACACCGGTTCCTATTTTTACTACGGACCCGACGAGCTGTGTTATATTCTGGACATATTCTCCGACCTCATCTCCAAATATATTTCCCAAGTCCTGCCCAAACTCTTTTAGTGCAGGCATAATCGAATGTAAGGCGTTTCCAATATCGGCGATACCTTCACCTATATTAGCCTTCCCGCCTAACTTTATTTTATTTAAACCTTTCTCGATATCGGAAAATAATTTGTCAAAGCTATTTTCGTCCCTCTTCTTCGTTAATTTGTCTACGGCATCCTGAAGGGCTTTAAGGGCTTCTGGAGATTCTTTTATTCTTCTCAAAGTGTCGGCCGGGATATTGAGTATTGATCCGATATTATCAGAATCCGTAGTTTTGAGATAATCCCGTAACTGTTTCGCCTGGTCGAGTAATGTTTTTATCTGTGATCTTGTCATTTCTGACGTATCACCAAACAACCGGACAAAGAAAGGATTATCTTTTTGCAAGCTCTTTGCCTCCTCGTCATTGATCTCCTTAATTGCCTCTTTTAGCTTGCGCTTCGCTTCATTGATTGCCTTATCTATAGTTTCTCTGTTCTCATCCGTCCGTCTCTTGTTCAGCGTGGCAATATCATCATTAAATTGTTTCTCGATAACCTCTCTTCTGGTCGCAAAGTCTTGATATTTACTCAATAGATTATCAAGTAGCTTTTGTTGCCCGTTCTCATATTCTGCGTCTGCTGCTTGCGCTTGATTAACAACTAAATCCTGATATTTTTTAGGAAGCGTATGGATATCGACAACTTGAGATGTAAAATCGCTATCCTTCTTTCCCGGATTGCTTTTACGCCAGGCTTTCAACTCTTCTTCCTGAACGAGCTTAATATATTCGTCAGTCTGGGCCTTAACCTCGTCCATTCTCTTTTTAAAGTTCAGTTTAAGTTGGGCGAGTTGTTTGGCTGAACCTTCCTCCATTACATTTATGCGTGCCTGTTCTATATTTCTGGCTGATTTCAATGTTGCATCTTCAAGCGCCTTATCTGCCTTTAAATACGCTTTTTTGTTTTTATATGTTTCTTGTGCATCCTTGCTTGCGATTTTTTGATTCTTTTTTGAAATTTCCACCTTATTAAAGGCTATGTATTCATCCCTTAATTTTTCAAGAGCGGACCCTCCAATATTGGCAGCATCAGCAGCCGCAATCAAAGCTCCTTTAGCCTCATTGACTTTTTTGTTATATTCGTCCTGGTCAATAGCGAACATTGCCAATTGCCGGTCTAAATCAGCCAACGTTTTATTAAATGTAGCTACTTCCGGTATATCTTTGAATAGTATATCTAATTGGCCCTTATCTACGGATTTGTTGAATATGGATGCATATTTATTGCTCCATTTTTTCGCATCATCTAATATTGATTGTTGTTCTTTTTGAGCGGAATTGCGATCATTTATAAGATTTCGGATATAATTACCATAGTTACGGCTAAAGTCATACGCTTTATTTTGTAAGTCTTGTTCACTGACGGCACCCAATTCCTTCATTAAAGCGTTTAACTTTGACTGAACATTCATCTCTTTCTCTTTAGCCTTGGCCAAAGATTCAGAGGCTTTAGCCCGCTGTTCCTCTATCAATCTCAAGGAAGCTGCGTTTTTGATACTTTCGGCCAATAAACTATACGCCTCACTGGCTTTCCCGGCTAAAATAGCCTCCTCGGACAACTTGCCCAAATAATCCGGGTACATCTGTTGTAGCTTTTCTACTGCCTCACGCCTCGCATCAATAGATAATGCCGCATTTTGAGTAGTATTGTATAACAATTCGAGCTTTGATATCTCTTTCGATACACTTTCAGAGGCATCCTTTTGTAGATCATTGAATTTCTTTTGGGATTCTGCCAAATACACCGCTGCATCTCCTCCTTTTATAAGGGCGTTTATCCATTCACCAATTTCACGGGAATAAGCGACAAGAACCGTAATACCCACGATTAAGGCTGTTTGCCAACTTAATAATGAGCTTAAAACCTGCTTCCATACCGGTGTGGTTGCCTGGCCGGACTGACGAAGTAACGCAACCTCTTGACGTACTCTTGATATCTCATCCGCCAGCATTGGCAAGTTGTTGCTAAGTGAGATGATACCCGTAGAAAAAGACATTGCAAAGTTCGGAAGCTCCCTTGCAACCTGGGCAAGTTGAACTTGTAGGCCGTTGTATCTCGTCCCCATCGCTTTAGCCAATGTTGAATTATTCGCCATTTGGGCGTTTACTTTGGCCAATGCTTCATCTGCGTTATTAATCTGCTGCAACAGTCCTTTGCCGATCGACGAATTACGATCAACATCGGATAACGATCGGTAAGTATCACGTAATTTGTTCAATTCGGCTTCCATCATCTTTATAGAACCTGTAGCTGTCATTGTCGTATTGGAATATTCTTTATAGACTTTCTGCTGGTTCAATAAAGCTCCTGTTGCCTGGTCAATAGCCGAACTTTGTTTTTTGGCCAAAACCTCAATACGGCCCAAAGCCCCCGTATCAATGGTAAGTGCTCTCTGTCCTGTTATAGATTGCATTGCCTTATTTAGAGAGACGGATGGATTAAGGCTTATATCTGCCGCCTTTAATGCGGTCTGTATGTTCCTTACCATTTTATCGGTATCCGTGACGATCTCGACGTTTACCTCTTTAAGATTTTTCAACTCGGACAAATCAGGTGTAATCTTCACGTCAACGCCTAACGCTTTTAACCGTTTCTCGACATTCTTGCGAATCTCTGCGATATCTTTATCTGTTTTATCTTTTATCCCAAGTTCGAACCATAATTTACCTAAATTACTCATATCATTTTCCTATTATTCGTTAATAAATAAAGCCGATCATAACAATCTCAATCGTTATAATCGGCCTTCTATGAAGCTCTATTATCTTATCTGTTCCGGGAACCAAAAGCACTAATCAGAAGCATTGTTTAGTGCTTAATCGTGTTCCCGGTTTATGGCAATATCACTATGCTTATTGTAACCTATACAATGCGCTTAATGTATTTATTACAATATCTTTATTCACCCCTTTCCTTTTCCACCTTTTTTTTATTCCCCAAATACAATCCGCATTTGTAGCAAGTCAACGGCAAATAATAATGAACGGTATTATCCTCTGTCTCATCTACAGGGTCTTTTTTCATCTGTTGCAGGTCCGCCAACTTCATAAGTATTTCCGTTTTCTGCTTCGGGTCTTTCGTGATATCAGCGAGAATATTAAGTTCTCTTACAATATCCTCTTTCTCTCGGTAAGCATTCTGTTCAGGCGTTGAGAACTTTTTCCCTGCCTTGTCAGCGATAACAACCCGTTTCTCGTCGATATACGTCTTGACCTCGGGGCTTCTCAACCACCGCAACGCCAATCTATGCAGATTATCCGGTGAACCCTGATAGGGCTTTTCACGGCTTAGGATATAGGCGAGATCGGTATTGTCACTATTAAATAGTACGGCATCAATGCAGAACCGCTCCCGATCGCTTAAACTTTCTCCCATTTTTGCTTTATGTGCCATAATATCAATGTTTAAATTATCTTCTTTTCACCGCCCCACCGAAAAAAGGTTCGCCGGGATGATTCTTTTTCCATTCGTTTATGTAGTCCAGCCCTTCGTCAGTTCCCAGAAAATCTATAAAGCTATCACTTTGTCCAAGAGCTTTGACAATATCGTCAGAATTGACAAATATTTCTCCTGTTGCTTTGTCTTTCATGAACCGGATAGGCATATTCTCGTAATAACTCACATAAATGATCTCTTTCTCTGTCTCGCTCTGTATAAACACTTTTCCCATCCTATTTTTGTTTACGGTAAGGGGGGGGGAGCAAATTCCCCCCTGCCTGTTATTAATCTTCATCTGCCATTTCCCGGATCATCCTTAACGCCTCTGGATTCATTTTTCCTAAAGTCATACCGATCTGCCTTTGGAACCAGTTTTTGAAATCCGGTTTTATCAAAATATCGATAGGCCGGGTTAGGTCAAACGGAATACCCCCATCTCCTTTTTGAGGAATAAAAAATGAGTTGTGCCATCCAAAGAAATGTGTATATGTATGCTCTTTTTCCCATTGTTCAAGCTGGTTAATAGCTTCTTTTAGTTGCAGTAAGATAGAAAAGTATTCTCTATCCTCATCAGAGAAATATTTTGTCGCTTGTGCCTCCGCATCCTTTTCGACTACAGCCCAGTCATAATCCAATGATCCGTCCTGATGCTGGACTATAGGGTATTTTTCTTCAACCAGAAATACCCCAACGGTAGATAGGGGATTGGAAACCTTTTCTTTTACACTGTAAAAAGATTCTTTGATCCGTTTTCGTTCTCTAATGGGGATAAAACCGAGTTTTCCAATATATGAAGAAATAGCTTTGTCAAGCCAGCTTTTAAAGGCTTCCTCACTGATCGCAATCTTTTTTAATGTCGGTAAATCCGTCGGAATACCTTCCGCTTTGAGTTTTAGCAAAGCGTCGTTAACGCCTTCAACCTGATTTTCGTATTTCTCAATAACCTCTCTTTTAATATCCTCTCTTACAATGTTTTTTTCTAACTGTTCCATAAATCATAATGTTTTTGTAGGGGTTAATAATCCTGATTTTCTCTTTTGGCCAAAGAACTGATCAAGGGAATCTTTTGTTTCTTCTTTTCTCCGTTCTTCTTCCGCACGCTTGTTTGCACGTTCTAACATCTCGTCCCTCAAAACTTGCTTTGCTGTTTCTTCTGACATGTTGTTAATCTCTTCATAACTGAAATCTCGCATAATTAGTTAATTTTTAAATTGTTAATACTCTGAATCTATATTAAACCACTTTAGCTTGCGGCCGTATCTTCTCAATAAATCGTTTCCGCTTTTCTGTCGTGGAAAAGTAGAACATTGTCCGGCTATCAACCTTCAGCCTGAACATCCCCGACACGTCCGGGGATTCATACCGGAACGATTTATTATCCTGCTGGTTGATAAGATCAATCTTTTCCATTATGGATTATCTCTCTTAAAAAATCGTCGTAACACTTAATGACAGCATAATGACCGCCAGCAGCTTTTATCCTGGCCTCAACCGCTTTCTGTACGTCAGATTGGCGGTCCCTGCCAATCTTGATCTCAAAATTGTACACCCGGCCTTCGTGCGTCACCTGTACATCGGCAATGCCGGCCGTCGTTCCTGACTTTCGCCAACGGCCCAATCGTGAATCATATTGTCCCTGACTATTCTGGCGTTGATAGAAAGCATTATTTATCCTTGACCATACCTCTATGCATTTTGCCAATCCGTTAGCCGTATCGTCCCGGAAATGCGGTTTTACCCGGCATTGCGTGGGAATGGTGCTATTACGGTATTTCCATTCAAAATAATAGGCTTCCAGTCGTTTCACGCTGTCCGGTTTTATGTACCGGGGTTTGGCCGACTTTTTTGATCGCTGTATTGTTGGAATTAAATTATTCATGTGCTTTTGAATTTTAGGGGGAAAAAATTTTTAGATGGAGTAACCGCCCATCGTTTACACTTTTTAACAGGGGGGGGGGGTACCCCTCTTTCAAAACAGCATTTTTCAAGTGGGTACTATGGTTATGGGTATTTAGGTGGGTACAGGGTACACCCCCTATATATAGGGGGGTGTGTACCCGGTTACCCGTACCATTGCCACAATACCCGAAAATACCCGATTGTACCCAGCATTGTACCCGCTTAAAAAGGTAATTGATCCGATTCATTGTTTACCTCCTTTCCTTTGTAATAGAGCAAGCCAACATTATTTTCTATCAGTACCCCTATTTCCTTGGCCTCTCTTATTCTTCGGTTAGCCATAGATTTCTTAATACCCTCGTTGACCATAATAGCGTCTCTTAAATCTGTAGAGCGAATAGGTTGAGTATATTTACAAAATATAGCATTAAGATTATCTAATTTATCAGACTTATCAGGAATAGAAGCAAGAACCGGCAAACCTTCATTATTGACAGCAAAGGCAAAATCATCAACCGCTATATCCCGACATCGTTCTACTGATACAGTTGAGATATCACCATCCGCTCGGACAATAAACAAGGCTTGTGCCTTATTGAGAAAGTTTGTCCCTAAATGGCCCCTTGGCTTATCTCCTCCCGGATTGGTATGTAATACCGTGACAATATGGTTATCCAGTTCTTTAGTTATATCCATGAACATAGTAGCCAGCTTTGCACTTTCAGAGCTATCATTTACATCTAGAATAAGGTCCGCCGCTCCGTCAACAACAACCAAAGAAGGCTGATATAACCGAATAGCCTTATCAGTCAACTCTCGGCGCCGGTCCGGTTCATATTCCCGAAAGCAAAGCATTCGAAAGCGTTCCGTTTTCTGATCGGTTGGTAATCCTGCAATCCGGCATACTCGTTTCGCCACTTTCGCCGCATGATATATTGATTGCTCTGTGTCAATCCAGAGAACATTACCTGCATCATTAGGGCTGCTCATGTTCATATACTCATCTGCACATAAATAAGCCCCAACCATAGCAGAAATACAAAATGTCTTACGGCTCTTTGCAGCTCCAACTACGACCGAAAAATCACCTTTAGAAATCATAACCTTATCACCCTGATAAAGAACTGGTGGTGGAGACGGGATATCTGTGCTTAAATCTATTTCGGCTTGTCTCAACAATCTGATATCATCGTCTGCGATATTTACACCGTCTAAACTCGCAGCAATTTTCAAGCCTATAACATTAGTTTCCATATCTCTGGCCCTCCTCATCTGTATCGGAACAAATAAATCCTCCGGCATTCGCCAACCCAACATAGTTATAGTCATATGGCGTTGAGATATCCCAACCAATCAAATCTATAACGGCCGGTTTTGCATGTAATAAATCCGCAACACAAGGCGATAAAGGCAACCACACACAGGCACAATCCGGGTTGAATTTATGCCGTCGTGCTTCATTGAGTTTATCCCTTATTAAAGGCATCAAACTTATTGGCTCGCATGATTCAAGAGATTTACAAATGACCTCTAAACGCATCAGTCTTTCCCGGCGCTTAGTTGTATCTGATTCAGGGTATTTCTTTTCATACCATGAAAGTTCAGAACGCATAAGGTCGATTTCTTTTCTCAATTGCTGCACTGGAGATGTTACTTGTTGTTGTAGTACATCAAAAGCGGATATAATTTCTCCTATATTCATGCCTGGTCCTCCTGAAAGTTTAAGTTTTTTTGTTGAGGTAATGAATTAATCCAATACAATTTACATCCATAAGACAATCTCAAATCTGTTATATTCCAACCAGAACGCCTCAACTCTGATATAACTTTTCGAGCATCATTACTACTAGTAATCATATTGATTTCTCGTGCGGTAAGTTTACGACCAGATAAAAAAAGAGATCGAACGGTTGCACGAATGTGATTTTTTGACCTATCTTTGTCTTCAGTTTTTGGAGTGGCTTCGGTCGCCTTTTTTCTTTCAACCATAACTAAACCTCCTATCTATTTCCGATTTTTCCAGTAACCAGATAATTTGTTGCTTTTTGTTCTATCTCATCATTTGTAGTAACCCTATTCTGCTTCATCCAGTCCTCTATTTCTTTTCTATCGAAATAAAGTTGTTTCCCATTGGGCTTGTAATGCGGAATTTGATGGCTATAGGTGAGTTTATACAAATGGCTCTTACTCAATCCTGTAAGTAATGCAACATCATCAAAGCAAAGTACATTCTTTGCGGCCAATAGACTATATCGCTCAATCCTATCTAATTGCTGTTTTATTTCTTCTGACATAATACAATAAATTATTTGTTCATGAATGGGGCGTGTACTTTGCCCGTTGCTTTGTAATTACATTGCAAATATCAGAAGGGAAGGAAACAAAAAACCTCCATATAGTCACTACTATAGTCACTATATGGAGGTTTATATCTCTGTATATCTTGTTGTTACTTTCTCTTTGCCGTATCTATAATATCTTTGGTGAATAGATCATCAATTATTTTTAGACTACTTTGATCAGCTTCATACATTTTAACTTGGGCCAATCCTTTTATACCCCATAAATCTTCAAATGTTTTCCATTTTGATTTTATTCCTATTTCCTCACTTGCTAACTCTGCAAACCGTCTTTTTTGATAACTTGTCAATTCTATACACTGATAATCCTTGTCTAATATATTTGCATTTACAGCCCTCTGCAATACTTCCTGTGCTCTTTCTGTATCTAACCCATTCGGGAGATTCAAAGAACAATTTGAATTTATGAGTACGCTCCCCGGGGCAGGATTAAATGTATTATAAACATTTAAACTCCGAGATACAAAGGATAAACTTGACGATATTCTTTTATGCAAAAAATCAAAGAAATAGTACAAAGACTCCATATCAGACAAATACGTTGACTGTAATAGAGTCATGTCTTTTATTTCCAGTTCTATGCTACTTAAATAAAAAGAATAACCAATATGTATAAGATCTTTGTGTGATGGATCAGAATAATAAGGTTCTATAATAAATAAAACTTTACTCAATAAAAAACGAGATTCATCTACGCTATTACTGTTCAGCACAATATCATCTAGTTTCAAATCTGAAATGTTTTTTTTCAGATCGTCTACCAACTCACGTAATATATCAACATCATAAACCGTTAAGTTATGAACGTTATCAATGTTAAAGCTATTGATACGCATTGCTGCGTTAATCATTAAATCTATACTATGTTTTACTATTTTCAAATCCATAAGAAAAAAATTTTTAGACAAGGCAACCGTGTTTATTAATATTTTTTAACATATGGGGGGGGGGTACCCCATTAAACTGATGTCAAAAATCAAAGATACCATCCTGCTTGCGGACTGCGTCCTTTTTGTTCTTGTCTATAATCTTTGCGTAAATTTGTGTTGTACTGATCTTTGTATGTCCAAGTAATTTGCTAACGGTCTCAATAGGTACGCCCAAACTCAGGTTTAATGTAGCTGCTGTATGCCGGGAGCAATGGAATGAAATCTTTTTCTTTATGCCGGCAGACGCACACCAGTTCTTCAGTTTTCGGTTAGAATTATCATTCTTTGACAGAGTAAAGATTAAATTTTCGTCAGATCCTGTTTTTTCCGGTAACCACTTCAAAGCCTCCCTACTTACCGGAAAATCTTCATACCGTTTTGTTTTAATTACACGAAGTCGAAGAATAATTCCACCGTTATTATCTTCCCTGAGATCGCTCCAAAGCAAGCTCTTTACATCACTATATCGAAGTCCTACCAGACAACAAAAGAGAAATGAACGTTTTAACATATCGTCCTTACATGGGGTCGCCATTAGTTTTTTAATTTCTTCAATCGTCAAGAACTCCCTTTGCCCCTCTTCCGGCTTCGGCTTATCTGTATTATCCACTTTATCCAAAGGATTAATGACAATTATATCCGCTAACATAGCCTTACGGATCACCCAAGTAAATTTCTTATACAAATTGTATTGAGTGTTCTGTGAAAGAATTTCGTCTTTAGACTTTTTCTTGCTATTTTCATAATTGAAGTTGACAGCAGTACGAAGATACGCTATAAACCCTCTAACAAACTCAGTGTTCACCTTTGCAAAGGTTATCTTATCACCAGCATACGCATCTAAATGCTTCGCTAGAGAATGAAGTGTATAATAATAACTACGCTTATTTCCCGATTTTGCTAGTTGTTCATCTGCCAGATGTAAAACAAATTGAATCAGATTCATCTTTGATCTGGTAGTATTTGTTTTAAAGCCATGTTCGTTATTTTGCAGCTCTACGATCCGTTTAGCCTTGATCGCATTAGCTAACTCTAACGTTTTACGGTTAGCTTCCTTATCTGTTTTTGATTTTTCCGGAATAAGATAGAGTTTGAGAAACTCGTACACACGATCACCGTCTTTGTATAGATCAAGGTAGATCGATTCATTCCCGTTAGCCAGTTTCTTTGTACGAATACGTACCGGCTCTTTAACTTTGACTTGCTTTGTCATATCGTTACTTTATTTGTTCCCCACCACAAAGATAAGTAACATTTCCGTCACGGGTAACAAACGAGTAACAAAAGTAACAAAAAAAAGAGCTAAACAAAGGAAAATACATTATTCCCGTTTAGCTCTTTCATTGTTCACAAAACACTGATATTCAATATTTTATTTAGCTTTTCTTTCGCTCTTATTTTCTTTGATTTTTAGGATAGGTCTTTCTAAACCGGTCATCCCCATGATTTGTGAGTACAAAGATACAGAAAAATCGAAAATCTTTGTACTCTATTTAGTTTTTTATTCTATCACACCGATTTCGCGAAACCAGTCTTCAGCCCTGTCAGGCCATTCATTTACAGCTGCACCCGTATCTCTCAGGCCATAACCATGACCGCCTTTACTGTATAGATGCATCCATGCAGGCACACCGGCTTCTTTCAAAGCATAATAGTAGAAAAGGCTACTGTTGATATAAGATTTATCGTCTTCTGCTTGAATCATCATTGTAGGGGGAGTGGCAGAAGATACTTTGACCTCCGGAGCCAACTGAAAATTTTCACCATCCAGATAGGCAGGATAAACCAAGAGGCAGAAATCCGGACGGCAACTTGCCTTATCTGCCGCATCCACGGCCGGATAAGTACGTTTATCGAAATTGTTGCTTGCCATCGCCGAAAGATGCCCGCCGGCAGAGAATCCCATTACTCCGATCCGCTGAGGATCCAGGTTCATTTCTTCCGCATGAGTCCGGACATATCCGATCGCACGCTGCACGTCCTGCAAAGGAGCTTCATGTTTCGCACGGCCCTCGCGGCGAGGAACCCGGTATTTCAACAAAACGGCAGTAACTCCCAAGTTATTCAACCACTCACAAACTTCATCACCTTCCAAGTCATAAGCCAAGATATTATAGCCACCACCCGGACAAACCACAACGGCAGCACCTGTCGCCACTTCGTCGGGGGCCGGATAGACGGTAATTGTCGGTTCACTTACATTCGTGATACGAAGAACCGTCTCGCCTCCGGTCTTCCCACCGTCAGCATCTGCCTTTTCAATCAACTTGGTTGTTTCGCCCGGTGCACCTTTCGGAAACAGCAAAATAGGATTATTTTGTGCCATAGCTGTACCCATTACACAACTCACTCCAACAAGCAGGAGTTTCCATTTTCTTATCATAGCATACACAGTTTAAAGAATTTATACGAATCATTTTGTTTGAGGATAATTAGGGCTATAAAGCATTGTTGTCTCCCGTACCACCAATTTTCCATCTTTCACGAAAGTTTCGTCGCGCTCTGCCAGATGATCGACCATTGCCTGGCGCATTTCCTTAAGCTGGGTAGCATAAGCCGGCTTGCCGGAACATTCCACCAATTCGTTCGGATCTTTCCGGAGATCAAACAATTCTTCTTTTCCGGTATGAAAATTCCAAACATATTTGATCTTACCATCTGTCAATGCACACCAGTAATTATCCTGACTATAGCAAGTGGCATGTTCCATATCCAGATATTTACGCCATTCACTTTCCTGGCCCTGAACCAGCTTCAACAAAGATTTGCCATCCATATCAGGAGGTACAGCTCCACCAGCTAACTCGATAAAGGTAGGCAAAAAGTCGCGAAGTTCGACTGGCTGTTCGATCCTTGCTCCCAAAGGAACCTTTTTGTACATTCCGGCAGGCCACTTCACAATATAAGGGATATGGGTCGAACCTTCATAAGGGTATGTCTTTCGCCAATGATAATGATCGCCTAACATATCTCCATGATCGGCCGTAAAACAAATTATCGCATTGTCATACATTCCTCTTTCTTTCAACACCGCAATAATCTCTCCGATCTGGTCGTCAATAAAGGTAATGTTCGCGTAATAATACCTGCGGGATTTGACAGCATATTCATCCCCAAAATTACCGAAAGGAGCATCTGGAGCCACTTTTTCCGGATCCAGACGTTCGGCATATTTGCCACACCAATCACCGACAGACGGCTTGGGTATATCGGCATCCTTATACATATCCAGATAACGCTTGGGAGGATCATAAGGACTATGAGGACGTGCAAATGAAACTTTCAAAAAAAGGGGTTTATCACAATTATAATTTCGAATCAATTCGCAAGCAGTCTGACCCGTCCATGCCGTCGGATGCAACTTCTCCGGCAATTTATAGATACCTGCCCCATGAGCATTCCAACCAATGCCTGTCAAATCGGGATTCTCACCTGGCGCATGAAGCTGAAACCATTCCCGATAATCACTGATAAAATCTTTCGATTCGACACGTCCACTCTCATCAATCAATGTTGTATGAAAGCCATGAAGAGCCTTTTGTGGAAACCAGTGCATTTTTCCAACACCAAATGTATAATACCCGAGATTACGTAACATTTGCGGCATCTCGTACGTATACTTTTCTGCAACTCGACCATACCCCAGCATGCCATGATGCCAAGGCGACATGCCAGTCAAGAGTCCGGCACGAGCAGGTGTACTGCTTGGAGAAGCAGAATATCCATTTACAAACAAAGTTCCCTCTTTCGCCAAACGATCAAGATTCGGAGATATGACAGCGGAATTTCCCATACAGCCGAGAGCATCTCCACGATGCTGATCAGTCATGATCAGGATAACGTGTGGCTTTTTAACCTGCACTCTCTCCTCTCTGACCTCTTCTCTCACATAAGTATCAAAACCTAATCCTGAAGTCATTAATAGTGATGATTTAAGAAACATTCTTCTCTTCATTTTAAATGATTTTCTGTATTTAGATTTGGATAGCGAAGATAAATATCTTATTTGATAATTCTATCACTAAAACGTTATTATTTATCAGAGACATCCTACAGCTAAACAAATATATTCGATTTCATAATCTATTTCCTTAAAGATATCCCATAATGTTTACTCCTTTTTCATATCAAAATATTCAGTCAATATATATATTAAACGATAAAGAAAGAGTTTTTCAGTAAGTAACAAAATCAATTCAGAATATTGACAAATATATATAATGAAAAATATATCCATTGCAAAACTCATGCTCATATCCCGTCACACCCCCATCAAGTGACCACGATAACAGTCGACATGCCGACTTTTTCCAATAACTCAGAGAGTAAAATCCGATTGTTTCAAAAATAAACAAACAAATACTTGCATAGTTAAAAAGGAATGCCTACGTTTGTGCATCCAAGTCCTTGACTAAGAAAATATATGTAACCTTGACTATGACTTCAAAAAAAGAATTTGTTAATCGAAGCATTAGCTATCTTAATAAGATCTTTTATGCGGGGGCTCTCAACACTGAGAGGCCCCGTTTTTTTATCAGACCCTCCCGCTCCTAGAATGCATCTTCCGGAATCCCGGATTCTGAATTCCTGCTTTTCGGACGATACGCCTTCCATTTGTAAGGCAGGTTAAACCTCTTCATTGAACGGCCTTCCTTAAGCCTCTTGTCGTACACCGCGTGTCCTCTATACTCCCAGTGTAGAATTCTGATCCAAGTCGGGCTTTCTCCACTGAACGGTCGGATCATTTATCCCCCCTATTCGTGCACCTGCCGGATCTTGGGACATTACAATACGAGCATTACACGCAAATCAGACATAACGTCGTGGAGGACAAACTTGCCATCCAAAAACACGATCTCTAAAGAAGGAGCATTCCGGACGGGAACATGACTTCATACCAGAAGAAGACAGAAAAACAAAAGGAAGGGGCAGAAATACTGTTTAAGGAATACTCTGACATCCACATGGCTTATGGGCTGTCGGGAACGAAAAAAGCCGACTCAAAACTGAATCGGCTTTCTTCACGGAGAACTTT
>OBYI01000396.1_pt1 | contig 19370 bp, 18 predicted proteins | sample 1476711 | NCBI WGS metagenome assembly OBYI01 (sample SAMEA2580190, study PRJEB22360) | human gut metagenome | biome: human gut; feature: human-associated habitat; material: faeces | place: Denmark | collected 2008/2010
GAAGAGAAAGCGGGAAAGACGGATCAGAACGGGATTGAACTGGTAAATACTACCTCCCGAAAGGGGAGGGTGGAGATTTGGCTTTTCAATGTCGAGCGTTCCGTCCCCGCCTACCTTCGCAATGTTCCTATCAGTTCAGGAAAAAATCATCATTCTTCTCTTCCGGCATAGCCGGAGTGTAGAGCGTTAGGGATAGCAGGGAAAAGCCTAGAGGATAACGAGGACTTGCAACGGATAGCCCGCCCGAAAGGGAACGCCCTGGAAACAAGCTTAAAATAAACAGAGAAGACAAGTTTAAGCGTAACGAATGGCACTGAAACAATGTTCTTTACGCTTCGTTTTTTGTGTGGTAAGGAGGCAATAAAAAGCCAATATGAAGCCAAAAGCGGCAGAAGTTCAGTTATCACCTCTTTACTTGCGTAAGAGGTGTAATTTTCTTGCTAAAATGTTCTATTTCTGCGTTTTGCGTCAATTTACATAGCTATTGATAACTCACTAAGAACTAATTTTGTAACCCCCAAAAGGAGTGAGTTATGCGTAGTACATTCAAGGTATTATTTCACGTGAAGAAAGGCAGCGAGAATCCCAACGGCAACCTGCCTCTGATGTACCGTATTACGGTGGATGACGAGATTAAACAGTTCAGTTGCAAGATGGACGTTCCCCCACGGTTGTGGGACGTGAAGAACCTTACCGCCGGCCGCCTGCAAATATTCTTCGACGGCAACCTGTGGATAATCACCCGAAGAAAGAAGACCAACACCGAATCGAACATCCGCCTTTTGGACGTTCCCAAACATATCATAAAGAAATACAAGGGGATTGGCAAGGGACGGTCATGTTTTAAGTCTGAAGAACGCTTTATTATTTTATATTTCATCGATTTGATATAATCGTTTGAAGAATAAACACTTGAAGTTATTTAAAAAAAACGTGGTAACAATTTGGAGTCGTGCGAATTTCTGAGGTATTGCGGTAGCAATACTCTCAAATACCTCTTGTAGTACACAAGGTATAATAAATTTCTTGAATGCGTTTATTATACCTTTGTTTTTTATCATTGGCTTAAACTTTCAAGCTTTCCTTATCGAACAGGAACTCATAAATGTTCATAAATACGACTCCGTTTTCATCTTGGTAGCGTTTTATCGGGTCTTCAGTGATTACAAACTTCTGGAAGTTGTCCGATATATTCATTAACGAGCGTAATTCCTGCTCCCGTTTCTCTTCGTTTGGCAATCGCAGTGCAGATTGTATATAGCAACGCTTACTGCCTTCGTTACATACAAAATCAACCTCCAATTGTTTGCGTTGGCTCTTGCCCTCTTCATTTTTGGTATTTACCACTACGACACCTACATCAACCAATAACTCACGAATACGAAGTTCATTATAGATAAGATTCTCCATCAAGTGAGTTACTTCGTGCTGGCGAAAATTGATACGGGCATTACGCAAGCCTAAATCGGCAAAGTAATACTTAGCAGGAGTGTCGATGTATTTCTTTCCTTTAATATCGTAACGTATGGACTTTTCTACCATAAATACCTCTTGCAGTATTTCAAGGTAGAAACTCACTGTATTGGGAGAGATGGAAACATTCTTTACCGACTTGAAGGTGTTTACCAACTTGTTTGGATTGAGAAGCCCTCCGATTGAAGAGGCAAGAATATTGATAAGTTCCTCCAATTCCTCTTCGTTCTTGATTTTATACCTCTCCAATATATCGGTAATATATGTTTTCTTAAAGAGCGTCTGAAGATATTTCATTTTCTCTTCATTAGTTTGAATGGTTGCTATCTTCGGAAGTCCTCCAAATGTCATATACTCTTCCATTGCCTCCTCGCGAGAACCATCGAATACAGAGAAATATTCGCTGAACGATAGCGGTGCAACCTTTATTTCATCGCCACGACCTCGAAATTCGGTAATGACATCACTCGACAAGAACTTGGAGTTACTACCTGTCACATACACATCGACATTGGGAATTTTTAAATAGCTGTTCAATACATCCTCAAACTCATCCACCCATTGCACCTCATCGAGCATCACATAATGCATACCCTCTTTTGCGATATGGGCATCAATGTATTCGAGTAAGGCATCAGGGTTTCGCAACTTTTTGTTACGACGATCCTCTAAATCAACTTTGATTATGTGCTCATCATCTACCCCCTGAGTTTTTAGATAATCGCTAAACAAGTTGAAAAGTAAATATGACTTTCCACAACGACGGATTCCGGTTACAACCTTTATCATTCCGTTGTGCATACTCCTTATGAGTTTGTTTAGGTATAAATCACGCTTTATCTTCACAATGCCACTGAATATTATTGCGTATATACGCATTTTTATTCAACAAAAATAGGAGATATTTATGAATCAGCAAAACAATGAGGAAAAATAATGGATACTCAAATGCATCAAATATTTAGGTATCCATTATCATTAGTATCATATCAAATATTTCACTCGTATCTATAAGTCTTGATAATAGTACTTGAAATAACATCTCCAGAGGCTCCTACTTTTGATTTTTCAATCTCTACGGCCCCTTCCCATGTTGGATGATTAGTTCTGTGGTTTTGATAAACTACATCACATATTGAAATTACTTCATTATCCTTTGCTGTGTCAAAGTAATAACTTCCTAATTCTCTTGAATCTGGTCTCTTTGTTGGAGCATTGATTTTCACAATAAGAGGCATTGGAAAATCAACTCCAACAATTAAAGTTTCTCCCTCTCTTAATATAGAAAGAAATGTAGCATCATTAAATCTTGACCATCTTCCTTTGGAGAGAAAGGGGCGGAAACTTACACATAATACTGTTCCACCTAAATTCTTTACAAATACTAATCATCAAAAGTCAATTCTCTTTGCAGATTAATGTTACGAATATCTATGTCCACCCCAACCAAAGCTCTCCTAATCTCCTCATCTGCTATAGGTTGGGGTACTGCCAATGCCAGAAATTGCCTAGCCCTCGAACATGCTACATATATCATTCGCTGCCTCTCAGTCATGACTTTAACAGTACTACTTGGAAAATCTTTCAGTGAAATACTTTGTCCCTTGCTATCAGACGACAAGAACAGAAGTACCGCATCTAAGGTCGCTCCCTTTACTGCATGTATAGTATCTATACTCCTGTGGTATTCACTCTCCTTATCGTTTGATTGATGATATTGCTCTACGGGTACTTCTGCCATTTCTTTCATTTTATATCCTTTTTGCTTTTGATGCGGAACAAAAATAGGCACCTCTTCGAGTTCCCAATAATCCTTCAATAATATGCAGGTCTGTTCTGACCATTCTTTGAAACTCAATGAAAATGCAGGTACTTGTTTTAGGAAACCAAAAATTCTTGCATTCCAGTCCACATTATGTTCAATTTCATGTACGAACTCACGCCTTGCTTCAAAATTATTACCAGCCAAAAGTTCAGCTAATACAAGTCTTACTTTTCTGAAAGCATAATCCATGTCACCCAAATCAAAAGCGAAGGTGGCATCTATAATCAAATAAGGAAGATGCTGTTCGGTTTTCCAATACTTAAAATCTACATCCTTAATACCAGCTAGTTCCTTACATTTATCTACACCACGAGCTAAAATGATTCTGCTTGACAAATCATTCTTTTCACAAACTTGGTTGAAGTCCCGAATAATATCCCTAACGTTTCCATCCTCATACTTATACACTACTATGGGAACTCCTTTATCCTCCACATCATGTGAAGTAATAGTAGGCACATCGCTTGATTTCAGTTTGCTATACAAATTTATTATACGTTGATTAGAACGTCTGCATTCAGATAGTGGCAAAACGTTCCATTCATCTTCTACCATCATGCTTTGTAGCAACTCCGGTCTGGCATTATTAAATCCATAGATGGACTGGCAAATATCTCCCACAAACTCAAGGTTTTGTAAACCAGCTCTCTTTAACAGTTTGAAGAACTCAAAATGCAGTTCGGAATTATCCTGTGCTTCATCAACGATGATATATGGAAAACGCATCACAAGCGCTTTAGCTACGCTCTGATGCCGCTCCAATATATCACATGCTATCCATAATGCATCGCTGCTTGTTATAAAGCCTTTCTCTAAACGATATGTAAAAGCTGCATTACAATAGGCAATTTCATTTTTAGTTATAGTTTTGTGATTCCATTTAAAGGCCGTCTTGTCTCTTGAAACCAATGATGGATTCTTACGATACATCAGACTTGTGTAAGATCGGAGTGCCATCACTGGGTATTGCTGCCATTTGCCGTTTATTTTAACATTTTTGTAATAAATCCGGTTTAGTATTTCTGCCTCGTTTACTACTATTGGTCTTTGTTTACACTCATCGCATAAATACCAAAATGGAAGCACTACATATTGCATGATAAAACTATCGATAGTCAACACCTCATTGGGAAAAGTTAGCCTTTCATCATGCATCTCCCTGTATTTTTGTTTTAACTCAGCACAAGCCTTATTGGTGAATGACAGGCAGGCAAACCCGGTATGCTTTCCATAATGCTCTTCACAATAACGTGACACCGTTAAAAGTTTCTTCACAATGCTTGTGGTCTTTCCACTACCTGGACACGCCGTTAGGATGGTATAACCACGTGCATCAAGATATGCTTGTCGTTGAAATGTTATATCATAATCCATGCTCACGGTACTAAATGAGTTATTGCATCTTGAATATATGAAGGCAAAGTGAACTTAATGTCACCACCTATTTCTCTCTTATCTAGCAAGAATGAATTCAGTGCTTGAGCAAATTCAGCCTTACTCGGCAGACATTTCCACATCAGCAATGCAACATTCTGCTGCTCCACTTCGTTCATATCTCTATGTCCAAGTCCTGACATATAAGAATCCACTTTGCTTATACCTTCTGGATTCTCTTGCTGAATCAGTTCGTAAAGCCAAGTCTCTTTTGTCATTTCTTTATCAGCATAAACATTTGCCTTGCATATTTGGTATTCCAGAGTTTTCTTTCCCGAACATATCTTGATACCTACCTGTCCATTGCTCATTGCTTTCATGTTGTTAATGCGACCATTAACATCATCATTATTAATTCCCTCTCTAAGGGTATTAAGTTTTGCATAATTGTCCTTTACTAACTCATCCAGATTATATTCCTTATGCTTAGAGTCAGTAAATTGGTCCTCATCCGTTACAAACGCTACTCTTATTGGCAAACGCTTCGCTTTATCAGAAGAATTAAACAGCATCAAGAACTGATAAAAAGCTGTTCCATCTGTATCGACAATCTCAATTTGATGGTCAATCAATGATTTATCTATCAGTTTAGAAAAAGTCTCAACCAATTGACACTCCGATATTCCTTCAATAAATAAACAACCCGAAGAGAACAACAATTGCGATCGAGTAACGTCAAAATATCTGGATATCATCTTTCTATATGATATAACTTCTTCCACCTTTAATAATCTATTGTTCTTGGCAACATCCCGAACAATATTTTCTGAGTGCCGTCCTTTGAAACAATTACCCACATGATAAGCCGCTTCACCTTTCAGCAGAATAATATTTTCCAACGGTATTCTTGATGTCAAAGTCGGTGAGTGGGTTGTGATAAACGTCTGACTATTTTCACTATCATCAGCATTCTTGAGAAAGGTATACAGATTAACTTGAAGTTGTGGGTGTAGATGAGCTTCTGGCTCTTCTATTAACAATGCATATATACTCACATTATCTTCAGTATGACAATCTTTAATATCACTCAATACCGAAGCTATATATATTAAATTGTTATACCCAAGGCTATTTTGAGTCAGTACAAATCCTTTTTTGTCAGCAGCAGAATATGGCAAAAAGGGCTTGATGATATTAACGATATATTCAATTCTGTTCTGTTCTATGTGTAGCTCTACATTCTGTAGGTCTGATCTGTTTATCTGGTTCAGGTTATCGTTTATACCAGTTTGTGTTTCCCTTACTTCTTGTCTCTGCAAAAGTTGCTCGTTTGCACTATCCACTATGCTTCTCACATCATCTTCTGATCCAGCCCTGTCAATCTTTCTTTTAATTACTCTTCCTAGCAGGTTGTTGCGTGAACTCATCAGATCGCGCGTACTGTCGCGTAATGCACCGAGATAATATGGATGAAAATAATGAAACGTGTTCCAGTCAGCGCGAAGACCATTCTCTTCTTTACCAGTTATGTATGAGGAGTAAATCTTTCCTTTCTCCTTTATTTCGAAACTCAGATGAACCCTGGCAACCATAGAGTCATCTCCTTTTCTCTCCAGATATTGATAAAATGCCCCTTCTTGTTGTGCTGATAATCCTTCAAATAAATAGTATATATCTATCCTTGTCGAGATTGTTGCCACTTTAATCCCATCAGGATTTTGTGTAAACTCAACATAAAAATCTTCTTTTGTTATTTCTATATCTCGGTTCGGTTCTCCCCACGCATAAAACAACCTGATGGCATCCATCAAAGATGTCTTCAACTGCCCATTAGCCCCGATAATCACATTCAATTTCTTATCGAATTCTACCAATAGTTCCTTGATTCCCCGAAAGTTCTTTATATAAATCTTACTTAGATACATATCTATAGTATACTACTTAATTGTTTAATAATTTTACCACTTTATATATCTCAGAGTACGCCTTCAAATCCTCCGGCGATTCTTTACAGAGTTGGCACAGCTTTTCTGAATTTGACATTGCCCATTCCAAATTACCATTCTCGGTCAGGTATTTATAGAGATTGGTGCGTATGAAATACCGTTTTGTCTTTTCATACCCAGGCATATATTTCTGCAATTCGGGGAGTAGTTGGTCGTAACTATCGTATCGCCGACAAACCACATTAGGCAAGAAGTGGAGCAGAAACCAAAATTCCGTGCAAGGATTCGTTTCTACGAACATAACCTTTCCGGCATATTTCTTCTTACTATACTCTTTCTTTGCTCGCTGATACTTGATACAGTCTATCCATATCAAACAGGCATACGATACAATCATACTGCTTGTTCAAATAAGACTCTACCAATTTCAGGATATGAGTGATATCACTGTGCTGCGGAAAATCCGGAGCAACCTTGAAAGGATAGCGACATGCAATCCTCAGAGAATCGAAATAGAACCATTCCGTTTCTCCCTCGCCTATGATGGCGACACTTTTTGTTACTGTCCGTCCCATATCATTAGTCATTCAGGTTGATATACTGACTACCCAAGAACGGCAACTTTACCAATTTTCCCTGCTTGTAAGCATTGTATGGGGAAAGATTCTTATGCAGTCCAAGAGAAGAAAGACGCACAATTTTAGTTTCGCTAAGTTCGTCTTTGTCGGTGAACCATATCGTATCACGGCGAATGAAATCCTCGTTGAGAAGATTGATGTCGTGTGTGGTCAGGAGCATTTGAGATGTTCCGTTACTGTTTGCCAGAAAGACTTTCAGGAAATAAGCCAACAGTTCATAATGAATACTTGTCTCCACTTCATCAATAGGCACAAACCGATTGGTCTTTAACAGGAAATTCAGTATCACCGCCATTCCCAAGAACCTCATGGTGCCATTGGACTCGTATTCTTCCGACAAATCATATACTTTATCGCCTGCCTTATGCTTGAAGGTCAGTTCCGTATTTATAATTTTCCCCTTTCTAAGCATTTCAGCCTTTGCATCTTTATCAATAGGGGCATTCTGAATCAGTTGTTCCAACTCAGGGGTAATCAGCTCTTCCTCTTCGTTTAATACCACATCTTCTATATTGAAATCGGACGCTTTCAGGAAATTTAAAATGAATTTCTTCAAATCTCCCGCCTCGTCTTTATCCAATCGTGATTTGACATATCCCGAAAGCAACATACCGGGAGCCAATACATCTTTTACCTGCTTGGCAAAATAATCGTACACATCATTCAGCCTTGTCCGTTCCACGTTGCTTTTGCCAAACGCGGCAAGCACACTGCAATTATTGATAGTGTTGCCGGAAATTACATCCTGGCTTTTCTTTGTCATTTTCAGATTTACGCCAAAGTCGATAGTCGAGGAATCTGTCGCAGTATCATAACTTCGGTTATACAGCTTGGTCGGGCGAATGGAATCATAAACAATCAATGTCTCGGAATAGATATGCTTTGCATCCAATTCAAAACTAAGAATGTACTTTGACTGATTGATATAGAACACCATTGACATCTTTGTCTTTTCGTTTCTTGAAGTGTCATCCAACATGAAAGGGACAACCCCGGTTTTCTCGGTTCGGTCTTTAGGCATTCTCAAAACCAGCATCTTGAAAAATTCGATGGCATTCAATATATTCGTTTTACCGGAAGCGTTGGCACCGTAGATGATTCCCACTTTCAGCAATCTTACCCCGTCCTTAACTTCATACGAATACTCATCAGACATAAAAGTATCTGCCGATGGCTCAAAACTGATTTTCTGAACCGATTTAATGGAGAAAAAATTCTCAATGCTGAACTCTGCTATCATAATTATTGATTTTATCTATTGTACGGTGCAAAGATACAAATAAAATCTCTAACAACAATATATAAATGTAATTATTGTATAAAAATTACGCAATACGAATACAAAATCAATAAATAGCTATTTATTGGAGCTGCAAATTAACCGTCTGATTACCTCTGGAAAGTGTTGACAGACTTGAGACCGGTAAACGAATGTGGTTTATGCAGCCGGAGAAATTAGTTATCCAATGACATTTGCGCCATCCCTTGATTTTATTTACGATGGCTAAATAGTGATGCTAAAATGGTGCTAAATTGCAAAATTACTCTTTTATACACTCTATAAAATATAGTAAATCAGTTTATTATAGAATTTTATATCTTGTAGCCCATAATATACCGCTTATTGTAAGGCCAGTATCTTTGTGGTAGCATAGACTCCGTTTTGCAAATTGACTGATGCTTTAAGCGGCTTAGGATACCTGTGTTAGGAAATAAAGCCTGAAAAGGGCAATGATACATGTTACATTCTATATCAGACTGTTCATAAAAGAACGGGCACTGCTCTCCTATGCCCTTAACCTCCACAAATGAATAAGTGAGCCATAAAGACAGGGATAATCTTTATCTTTTCATAGAGGAAAGGTCTTAACCCCTTAAAACGGGCTTCCCGAAACCGAAAAGTCCGTTTCGAGGGGTCGAAGCTGCGATCCTTATTTCGGATTATCGGTTTTCGCATATTCCGTGGCGATCTCCTCCAGCAGGTCGAACTCCTGCTTACTGCATGGACGCAAGGGCGAATAAGTCCGGAGGTTATCCTGCAAATGCTCCATGTAAGTCATGCCGCTCAGCACGGTCATCACGCGGGGGAACGATCCGGCGAAGCGGAAGGCCCAAGAAGCCACGCTCCGGTCTGGTTCGGCCTGTTTGAGCCGCTTGGCCAACGGTTCGGGCAGGTTCGCCAGCTTGCCCGCCCTCAAGGGTTCCATAATGACGACGGGGATGCCCTGCTTCTCCAGCTCGGTGTAGAGATACTCCGCGTTCGTGTTCCATCCCGTGGCATGGCGATAGTCCACATAATTCATCTGTATCTGCGCGAAGTCCAACTTCAGCCGGTCGTTATGCTCCATCATATACTCAAAAGTCTTGATCTCCCCATGGAAGGAGAAGCCTAGGTTGCGAATACGTCCGGCGGCGCGTTCCTCCAGCAGGAAGTCTAGGATGCCGCTATCGAGGAACCTACGCTGGAAGAGCGGCCATCCACCCGTGGTGCCGATGTTGTGCATCAGGTAGTAATCGATGTAGTCCGTGCGCAGGTTCTTGAAGGAATTGCGGTACATCTCCTTGGAGGCATCCACGAAAGCCTTGCCGGTGATACCCGCCCGATCGATGTGATGGTTCGACATCTTGGTGGCGATGAAATAGCTGTCGCGCGGGTGACGGCTCAAGGCAAGTCCGGTAGCTGGCTCCGATTTACGTTCTTGGTAAATAGGCGACGTATCGAAATAATTCAATCCGGATTCGAGGGCATGATCCACGAGGCGGTTTACCGCTTCTTGGTCGATAACCACCTCTTTGTCACCCGGCTTACTGAGAGTAGGCCAGCGCATGCAACCGTAGCCAAGTAACGATATCTGGTCGCCGTTTCTCGGATGCGTACGGCGAGTGATGGCAGACTTGTCTAACGACAGATTCGTATCAGCAATTCGTTCTGGCAGACGGAAGCCGGTCAGTCCGGCGGTTGCTATGCCGGTCGCACCTATGACTTTGAAAAAGTCTCTGCGAGAGATATTCTTTTTTCTTTCCATATAGATTGTTTTAGTGTGTTTAAAGATTGTCTGTGAGTCCCACGAGCCATGCGGGGTTCTTTTTGAGTACGAGGTCGATCTCCCGTTGTGGAACGCCGGCCTCGGCCAATTCGTTCATACACATCCGCATACCCTCGACAGGCTCCGGCATACCCCGTGATCCGAGATCGGTACTGATGAAGCTCCGTTCGGGAGCTAGGCGTACGTAATCGATAAATTCCTCGCTGGAGAGCCGGGGCATCCAGGAGAATACCGTGCCGGGTCCCCATAGCCGGGGCAGGTAGCAATACTCTAGGTATGCGCCAAGGTCTATCGCCTGCTTTATCTGATCGTGCGTGAACCGCCAAATGCGCGAGTTAGCGTGTGTGATCACGAACTTCCTGACACCTACCTTTTGAGCTAACCTAGCCATTTCTAAACTCTCCGTGGGGGAGGAGTGCCCCGTAGCGAAGATAATATCCGCCTCTGCGCAAAGCTCCATTACACGGATGACCTCTGGTAGGATTCGTCCGGTGGCGTCGGCTACGGAAATGGTCGGCCCCGGATGGCGAGGCTCTACGGTCGGGGGATAAGCGGCACTCTGCGTGGGCATCCAGCTCTGCAACGGCAGAGCTTCTTCCGGCTTTGGATCGCACGTTCGGCGGCGTAAACGTTGACCGTGTTACCCAAGGCGAGTGTCATGATTAACCCGCCGAAGCAGTGGAATCCCGGCAATTCCTCCATCGCTTGGGCCGCTTGCTCATCGCATGGCCAGTAGCTCGGCTTCAGCATAATCGCCCTTATAACCCAATGCGTACGCCTGCCGGGAGAGGGTGAGTACATCTTCCATACTTTCCCGATGTATGTGGATATCACATACGCCTTGTAGCAGCTTGTCCTCGGTGGCGACCTTTTTCCGGGCACCCAAGACCTGCGGCATGATGAAGGAACCAGAGGCTACGCCGCTTGTCTTGAGGAATGTTCTTCGATCCATATTCTTTTATCTTTTGATGATATCGCATATGCCAGTGCTATAAGAAAAAATCAAGCCCCCCTATCTTTATGGCGTGAGAGGACTCAGTGTTTGAGCCTCAAATAAAATGTTTAACGAGCCTTTAGTCTCACAATGTGATAGCCTATGCGGATAGTATATGGTCTTGATGCGTACAAAGATAGTATTTAAAGAGTTAACTTCCAACCAAAATGTACTTTTCCCGGTCAGTTTATCGGAAAAGATCGCTCCCGATCATCCCGTCCGTGTCGTAAACAGTGTTGTAGACGCGTTGGATATTAGTTGTCTGCTCTGGGCATATAAAGGAGGAGGAACCAGCAGCTACCATCCCCGTATGATGCTCAAGGTCCTGTTTTATGCCTACCTGAACAATATCTATTCCTGCCGCAAAATAGAAAAGGCCTTGCAGGAGAATATTCACTTCATGTGGTTGTCCGGTAATAGTACTCCCGATTTCCGCACGATCAATGATTTCAGTGGCAAACGCTTAAAAGAACATATAAAATCGTTGTTCTCAGCCATTGTTCTACTGCTACAGGAATCCGGCTATGTCAGTTAGGATATAGGTTGAACCCCTTTTGCTTCATTGCCAAAAGAAGCCTTTCCAATTCTCCGATGGTCACTATTTGTTTACCGATAACGGTAAACTGTTCCCATTCTCCCTTTTCGTTGAGCAGGTATTCCCGGTGTGCAAAACAATAGAGAGAACCGTCAATGTCATTTCGTTTCTGCCATTGACGTAGGTGCTTCAAACTGGTGAAACCACGGGTAACAGTACGTGGGATGGGAACCAATACGTCGATTTCCATCTTGAATTTTATATTCTCTTCCGTTTCTCGCATGGATGGGATTAATACTATTAAACATAATAGTTATTATAGCTATGCGGACGAGGGAAGATTGCAAAAGAGGTAAAGGTGGACGGGAGGAATCCCGTCTGCCCGGGATTTCAGCTTCGGGGTTCTTTTTTGGCAGTCATTCCCAAAAAAAGCCCCAAAAATGCTTTTCTGACTATCGGATGCTACATCCTGCATTCTTAAAAGAAATTATCAAAGAAATCTATTCTATTCTAAAAATAATCCGTATCTTTGCCAACGATTTTAGTGTCCGTAGCCTCAGTCTGAGGTGAACGGGTGAAAAGGGAATCAGGTGAAAATCCTGAGCAGACACCGCTGCTGTAAGCTCCGCATCATGTCCTTGATAATCTTTGCCACTGTTCCACAATGGAATGGGAAGGCATCAAAGGATGGAGCAAGCCAGAAGACCTGCTAATATATCATTAGTTTTAAGGCTTTCGGGTAATAAGAGCCGCGGACACACTGCTTAGAGTTTCCTATCTGCTTATTATATAAATTAAGGTATAGGCGACTTCATGAATTTCTTTGCGTTCTGTCGTGTTTCCCCGAGGCGATTGTGTAATTTTTATAAACGATAGAATGAAAAAAGAAAGAATAGCAAGTCTGCTGCTTTTTCTGTGTATGTATGCAAGCGTCTTTGCACAAGCGAAGTTCACTCTCTCAGGCACGGTGACGGACACGAAAGGCGAACCCGTGTTCGCCGCCGCTGTCGCCGTCAAGAATACCGCCAACGGTGCTTATACGGATGAGAACGGACGTTACACCTTGACGGTAAGCAGTGGCAAGTATGTACTGGTGGTTTCGATGGTTGGTTATGAGCCTCAGGAGCAAATGGTTGAAGTGCGTTCCAACAAGAAAATAGACTTTGTGTTGAAGGAAAGCTCGGTCAATTTGGAGTCGGTGCAGGTGGTTGGAAAGAGCAAGGCGCAACAAATCCGTGAAGGGGCATATACTGTAAATGCGTTGAATGTGAAATCGATAATAAACACCACACAAAACCTGAGTTCCATTGTCAATAAGACGACCGGTGTGCGTGTACGCGAGGAAGGCGGTTTGGGGTCTGATTTCAATCTTTCCATCAACGGTATGTCAGGCAACTCTATCCGTTACTTTTTGGACGGTATTCCACTTGATGCCAAAGGCTCCGGCGTGACGTTGGCAAATCTCCCGCCCAACATCATTGACCGCATCGAAATTTACAAAGGCGTAGTTCCCGCCCATTTGGGAACGGATGCATTAGGAGGTGCGGTAAACATCATTACCAACCAGCAAAAGAAGAACTTTTTGGACGCTTCATACAGCATCGGTTCTTTTCATACCCATCAGGCTAATATCAATGCGCAATACGTGGAGCCGAAGACGGAAATTATGATAAAGCCCACGCTCAGTGTGAATTATTCCAAGAACGACTATAAGGTAAAGAATGTGGAAGTATGGAGCGAGGAACGAGACAAGTATGTGAATGAAGCACGAAAGCGTTTCCATGACGATTATTTCTCATTGTTAGGTCAGGTAGAAGTGGGTGTGGTCAATAAGAAATGGGCTGATGTGTTTTCTGTAATCGCTTCATATTCAAAGACCGACAAGGAACTTCAAACTGGTTCTATTCAATCCATAGTCTATGGTGAGGCTAAGCGTAAATCCGACTCAAAGAACCTGTCGGCAACCTATAAGAAGAATGATTTTTTTTTCAAGAACTTGGATTTCAATTCTTTGTTCTCATATACTTGGGACCATTCGTGTACTGTGGATACCGCTTTCAGGAAGTATGACTGGAACGGAAATTATATCGTAACCAGCCGTAACGAAATTGCCGGTGACAGCAAGTCAATCAGACACTACAAGCGTCCCAAAATGGTTGTGCGGGCGGGCTTTGACTATGCTATCAACGACAACCATGCTTTTAATTTGAATTATCTGCTTGACAGGCTTGGAAACAAAAGATACGATGAGGTGGACAAGACGTTTTCCAAGTCTAACGATGTGTTGGCAAAACATATTTTGGGTCTTTCCTATAACCAAACATTGTTTGATGGAAAAATGAACAATGTGTTTTTTGTGAAAGATTATATCAACTATCTGATGGTTACGCAGAGAGATGACTATTGGGTAACGGGTTCGAGCAAAGTGGATAAGGAAGCCACCAAGAGTTATTGGGGATATGGCGCGGCTCTCAAATATTCTTTCTCGGAAAAGCTGGCATTGAAAGCCTCTTACGAGCATAGTGTGAGACTTCCCTTAGGTACAGAATTATTGGGTAACGGAACAACTGTATTGGCAAATCTTACCTTGAAACCGGAAAACAGCGAGAACTACAATCTCGGCTTCTTCGGTACATGGGCTACGGATGGCGGTCATCTTTTCAACTATGAAGCTAGCGGCTTTATCAGAGACGCTTCCGACTATGTTCGATTGGTTATTTCAGAAAGAGATGGTATGTCACAATACGAAAATGTTTCTAGTGTGAAGATTAAAGGGTTGGAAGGAGAGGTGTCATACCGATACAAGGACGACCTGCGTATTGCGGCGAATTGTAGCTATCAAGACGCCCGCGATATGAATAAATATAAGGAAGATGGAAAAGTCTCCATTACTTATAAGAATAAGTTGCCTAACAGACCTTGGGTGTTCAGTAATGCAGAGGTGGACTATTATTTCAGAAATCTTTTGAAGAAAGACGATAAGTTGAAACTCGGCTACCACTACCAATATGTTCATTGGTTCTATCTCACATGGGAGGCTTACGGCTCTTTGGACGGTAAATCCAAGATACCTACCCAGCACCAGCATAACGTGGTGGTTTCGTATTCTTGGGACAAGGAGCGTTACAACCTGTCGTTCGGTTGCAACAATATGTTCGACAAAGCATTGTACGACAACTTTATGCTTCAGAAGCCGGGACGTTCTTTCTTTGCCAAATTCAGAATATTTATCAATTAATTTATTATAAAGATGAAACAGTTTAAATTTTATTTGATGGCCGTTGCGGCTATGTTTACATGGACATTTGCGTCTTGTTCTGATGATGACGATCCTACGCCTACACCTGATCCGGAACCGGAAGAAACGGTGGAAAAGTATTTCGATATTTGGGTAAAGGCCGGTACTGATGAGGTTTCTTACCTTGTAAAGAATGTGGCTGATGTTTCAGACCCGACAATGGTAATCGACTATAAGAATTCCGGTGCCGACATTACTGCAAAATTGGATGAAGAAATCATCTTCAAAGATGGCTATTATTATGAAGTGCCTATTTCCGGAGACCGTTTCGGTAAGTATCGTATCTATGACGGTAAACTTGAAATTATTGCGGAACGTCCTTTTGCAAGCAATACATACAAGACATATCGCTATACACACTGCTGGCTGGACGATACCACTCTTTGTATTATGGCTTACAATGGTAACTCAAGTGCTCCGGGTATTCTTTGGACCAAACTGAACACAACCGATATGACCATCATTGCAGAAGGTCAGTTGGAAGGTGTTGAGATTGACGCTGAAAACGGTTACTATTTCAGTACATCGGGTATTGCGAAGTATAGAGAGTCGGACGGTTACATCATTTACCTGACCCAAAAGAAGTCTAAGTTCTGGAGCAATAACTTCAATGTGATTTTCATCAAGGCCAGTGACATGACCGTGAAATGCGATGTGGAGGAAAACAGAGTTAATACTATGGCAGGTACTGCATACGGCGAACTCTTGCAGGACAAGACTTTCTGGGATGACAACGGCAACCTTTACATTGCCTGCAATACGGAAAGAACGGATGCGGACAGCTATACCGAACAGGTAGGTAACTTGGTAAGAATTAACAAGGGAGAGTTCCAACCTGACCCCAACTATCTGGGACACAACTACGAAGCTGGTAAGCTGATTACCTCTACTTATATGGGTAATAACAAGGCTATTCTTTATATTCAAGACCCGGTACATACGAATGCCGCAGGTTGGGGTAACAATTACAACTGTTATTTCGCTGTTCTTGATTTGAAGACAGACCAGAGAACCGAACTTACATATAACGGTAGCCCGCTTCCTTATAGCCAAGGTACTTTCGCACAGTTTGCGGTAGTGCGAGACGGTAAAATCTATTTGGCGACCAATCCGGAAACCGAAGCTCCCGGTATCTTTATTTATGACATCGCAACCGAAACAATGACCAAGGGTCTTTCCATTCAGGAAGGCTATTCTTTCAGACGTCTTGTCCCGATGGAAAGAGTTGTTGAAAATAATTAATAATCAGCAATATGAAAGAGGGAGTTAAATTCTTATTCAAATTACATAAGATAACCGGTACGTCCATTTCTTTGTTTTTCTTGATGTGGTTCGTGACGGGATTGGTGTTGCTTTATCATTCTTACCCACGCTTGCCGGAGGAACTTGCTAATGAGAAGAAAGAAGAACTGCCTTCTTCATTGCCGTCCGTACAATCCATACAGGAAAGAGTGGACGGTGCAATCAACCGTCTGTCCTTGAAACAATTTCAAGGGCAGACGGTGGTGACTGCTGCGACAAAGGATAGTACTTATCTGCTAAATGCGGACACCCTCGAAGCACTAAAACCGATTACATTTGAGACGGTACAAAATGTGGCAAGCCGTTGGTCTGACGCGCCGGTGATGCGGGTCGATACCTTGCACAAGCGCGAGCAGTGGATCTTGTACACGAAGTATGACAAACTAATGCCGATATACAAGTTCTATTTCGACGATAAGGAGAAACACGAACTGTTTATTTCGGGACGTACGGGGGAGCCGCAGCAACTGACTACCCGTAGCAATCGTTTTTGGGCATGGGTGGGTTCCATTCCTCACAAGTTCTATATCACACCTATTCGTAAGGATGTGGAAACTTGGCAAAACAGCATTTCTTTCGTCAGCTCCATTTGCCTGATAGCCGCTTTGTCCGGTTGGTTGCTCGGCATTTGTCTGTTGGTGAAGAGATACAGACAGAAACATATATGGCAGAACCCATACAAGAAACGCTGGTATCGTTGGCATTTCCTTTTTGGTATGATATTCGGCATTTTCCTCATCGCTTGGGCTACCAGCGGTATCTTCTCTATGCAGCGTGTACCTCAGTGGATGGCTCCGATGGAGGGAAATTATTTCTTCAGTTCTTCCAAATTTTGGGGACGTAAGAACCCGTCTTTGGATGCTTATCGTTTGGACTATCGTGCTTTGAAAGATACTTATCCGAATTTGAAAGAAGTGGAATGGACGCATTATGGAAACATTCCTGCCTATCGGATTGTGGAGGGAAGTACCGAACGCTTGATTGACGCTTCTTCCGAAGAAGTGCAACCTTTGCTGATACCCGAACAGACTTTGATTGATGGTGTGAAGAATGTGCATGGCGAAGATGTCAAGATGAACATTTCAATCATGAAGGAGTACGACAATTATTATGTACGCCGACTTGACCTGCCTTTGCCTGTTTATAAGATAGAAGTGGAAGATGCGGATGGAACGGTTTATTATGCCAATCCCGAAACCGGTTATGTCCGTTATCTGACCAAAAACAAGATGATACGTAAATGGCTGTTCAACGGCATTCATTATTTGGATATTGACTGGTTGAGAGCACGTCCGTTGCTTTGGAAAAGTTGCTTGTGGATATTGTGTATCGGTTGTGCCATCGTTTGCCTGACGGGAGTGGTGTTGGGTACGAAAACTTTATTGCCTAAATGGAAGAAAAGGAAATGAAACCTCAACTGTTGATAGGTGCATTGAATTCGGGAGGTGGAAAGACCACTTTCACAATGGTATTCTTCCCGGCATCCGGATTTCGAGATCGTTATGGTGGAGAAGTGATGGCTGTGGGTGAGGGAGGCTATTGGTGGTCAGCGATTCCCACAGATTTTAGGAGCAGTTATGTTTTGGGCTGCTATTACTCGAAGGTGGAACCGTTGCGCCAGAGCAGTAAGGCGTATGGAAACCTGGTACGTCCTTCTCTGGAATAGCGTCGAAGAGATAGCTGTGCCCAACTACGCATGGAAATAACCTAAAAGATCAGACTTATTAAAGAATAAAATAGATTGATATTGAGGGGAATGTCTTATTTTAGGAACGGATTACATGGATTGACACTGTATTTGTTTAAAATCAATATATTATCTGCGAAATCCATGAATCTGTGCCTGAAGTTATGCTGATACGTATATGGAAACAGGAAAAGATATGGATTTGCGCGCAGTGAAGCGGTGCTGGAAGTGATGGGACATGTGCCGTCTCAGATCGTGAGATGGGGGCTCCGGTGGTGTTTACCGTGGTACTCATGCTTGTTGTGGGAAGCTTTTTCTTCCGTTATCCAGACGTGGTCAAGGCGGAGATGACGTTGGTAAGCCGTGATCCGGTGACGGAAGACGTGCTACGGCTTAAAAAGTTGTAGGCGTGTTATGCCGATGAACCGGGGCGGTTGGGATATTATTTGTTGTAGGATGTCTGGCAGCTAGGTGATATCCAATCCACTTATATGGCTTTGGCATTGAAAGACCTGGCATTGTGTGAGTACTGTTGTGAGGTTTACATGAAAATTGTTCTAAAATCGAATTTGTCTTTCTCTATTAAGAGAATAGATCACTATCTAACTAAATGGGACAAAAAACATAGTTTTGTTATCAAATACAAGAACGGAAGCATAAATATCGGTGTGTGTATGGCGGTGAAGTGAATGTGAGAAAATACTTTGATTTGCGTAAAGCCAGGCGATTGGCAGGTCACCATGCTGGACTATATTTGGCTGGTATCACCTATGACATTGAGCATGGCAAACGCGGTGAGATGAGCGAGTTTACCTATGGCGCAGGTCTTGAATATGGCTATTCAGTCGCGATTAGCCGGAGGGTCAATCTTGATTTTTGCATGGGGATAGGATATGTAGGTGGCAGGTATAAGAAATATATTCCGAGAGATAACCATTATGTTTGGGAATGTACCGTTCCTATACTATTAGAAAAGGAGAGCTTTCGAAATAGAAAATGTGAGAACAAACTCTGACATTTTTAGCTGTTTAGCTTTAAATACTTTACAACAAGACTAAGTAAAATATAATAATGTATTGATAATAAATTAATGATCTTAATAGCATGTAAAAAAAGAGTTTGTTATTTGTTTGTATGTAGCTGTGAAGTTATATACGGATTTTTTATTGGTTTTGTATGTTCATTATCTTTTATTTTATAATAACTATTACCGGCAACAATCACATGATCTAACAGACGGATGTCTAATGT
>OBYI01000400.1_pt1 | contig 19195 bp, 17 predicted proteins | sample 1476711 | NCBI WGS metagenome assembly OBYI01 (sample SAMEA2580190, study PRJEB22360) | human gut metagenome | biome: human gut; feature: human-associated habitat; material: faeces | place: Denmark | collected 2008/2010
TGAAGGTAGTGAGGCCGTTCGCTGCCGGGAGACTCCCGCCGTTTCCGCAGGAATAAATGCGCCCACCAGACTGCAGTGCATCAGCCATCAGATTGCCGGCAGCGTTGATTCGCTCAAGCATGACTTCATCGGAGAGAAGATGCGCAAGCGCCTCCTGCGCCTCCAAAAGCGCGGCGCGGACATGGTGTGTGCTCATGCGAAAAATCCCTTGTTGAAAATGTTCAGCCAATCTGCCGGCGGTCTTCAATGGCCGCGGCAATCGTCGCGAGATCAGTGTACTCAACCTCCAGCCCGGAAGGCAGACCTCTTGCAAGACGCGTAATTCGCAGCTGCGGCCAACGCTTCTTGACGGCGCCCATCAGATAGTACGCTGTTGCATCCCCTTCGGGCGTGTAGGACGTCGCAACCACAATTTCACGCAGCCCGTTTTCTGCGAGCCCTTCCTCAATGCGCACAAGGAGTTCCGGGAACCCGATCTCGGTCGGCCCCATATCATCCATGGGCGAAAGCCGCCCCCCGAGAATGAAATAAAGACCCGGCCAATTGAGCGACTTTTCGAGTGCCATCTGATCCTGGACGGTTTCGACTACGCAGAGCAGCGACGCGTCTCTTGACGGATCTGCGCAGATTTCGCAGACCGCCCCTTCGCACCAGGTGCGGCAGCGCGGACAGCGATGCACCTTGGTTTCGGCGTCTGCCAGCGCTTGCCTAAGCGCCTGCAGCTCACCGCGGCGCTTAGGCGAAAGGAGAAAGAAAGCCGCGCGCTGAGCACTGCGCGGACCGTATCCGGGGAGCGCTTCCAATGCTTTAACGAGCGCAGCAATGGCGGGAGAGCTTTCCTGCGGCATAACGTTTTGCCTCATGCCTCACGCGCAAACGTCATCTTGACGTCACGCGGACGGCCCCAATAAGGCCAGCTCGTCACCAGTATGACTGCCCCGGCCGCGGCATAGGCAGCCGCATTTTCGGCATTGGCGCCGCCCGCAGCGGAAAGCAGCGTTCCTCGGCCGAGGCGTTTGGCAAAGTCTGCCGTGCGCGCCAGCGCCTCGGGGACAAAGCGCTCACACTGCACAATGTCGGCGCCAAGCTCGATAAACTCACGCGCTTGCGCTTCGCAAGAAGCTTCTACAGCTGTCTTTTTTTCCGGATTAGCGGCCTTGAGTCTGGCAAAAGCGCCCGCAAAGTCGTCGGTAAAGACGCGGTGCTGATCAAACACCAATATGGAATCAGACAGTCCCAGACGGTGCACGGTTCCGCCGCCGGCAAGCAGGCCGGCGAGCGCAATGCGCTTGCCGCCCGGATAGTGCTTGCGGGTTCCCGCCACCACCGCCTGCGGATTCACCGAACGAGCCGCATCAACCATCGCCCGCGTGCGCTCGGCGATGCCGCCCGCGTACTCCATGACGCACTGAGCGGTTTTATAAGCAGCATGGAGCGCTTGAGCGGAGCCGCGGGCACAGAGGAAAGGAACACGAGCAGCGAGCGAATCGCCGTCCTTGGCGAAAACTTCAACGGATGCGCCTGCAGCAAGAAAAATTTCCCGCGCCAGATCGATGCCGGCCGCGATGCCCGGCGCCTTGAGCGAAGCACTGACAGTGCCGCAGTTTTCCTCGATTCCCAGCCCGACCGTTGTAAGGTCTTCGTAAGGGCAGTCGGCCAAAAGGATCGATTCGGCCCATTGACGCGTCGTGAGCATCACGCACCTCCAAAATGTGCGGCATAAAGAAAAGCTCCGCCGGATGCGGCACGCCGCCCGAACGGAGCCATCCGCCGAACGCGTGCACTGCGCTCGGCATGGGATGAGAAATCTCGAGCTGCTTTTAGAAAGGCAGCTTCATGCCCGCGGGAAGCGGAACGGCTTTATTCATCGCCGCTTCGCTCTCCGTACGGCAGGTTTGCTGCGCATTGTTGAAAGCGAGCATCACGAGATCTTCGAGCATTTCGATATCTTCAGGATCCACCACCTTCGGGTCGATCTTAATGCTGCGGCATTCATGACCGCCTGTAATCACAACCTTCACGGCGCCGTTGGCGGCTTCACCCGTGAATTCGGTCTGCTTCAGTTCTTCCTGAACTTTGGCGAGCTTTTGCTGCATCTTCTGCGCCTGGGCCATCAAACCGCCCATGCCGCCCATTCCACCCATGCCGCGCATGCGAACCTCCATTGAGTGTCTTAAAAAAATGTTGCTGTTCTTTGCCGCTCTTACTCGGCTCCGCGCTTTTCTTCTTCGCTGAGCGGTCGAATTGAACTCTCGTCAATTGTGCCGCCGAAAAGCCGCAGAACCTCTTTGACCAGCGGATCGTTCTTGAAGCGCTCGACCATCTCCTGATGCTCCTTGGCACGCCGACGGCGATCGGCATCAGCTACCGTCGCGCCAGCCTCAGTAGCGCCGGCCTCAAAAAGCACACGGAACGGCCGGCCGAAATAAGCCGACAAACGCTCCTCTAGAAACCTGCGGTTCTGCTCAGTAACGAGCGACTGAACGCCGAGGCGCAATTGTACGCGATCCCGAGTAAGTTCAATGACCTGCGACTCTGCAGCAAGCACCTTTAAAGGTCCCGCAAGTCCTGCTCCCGCAATAATTTCCCGCCAGCTGAGGGGTGCCCCGTCAATGGACGGCTGCACCCGGGGAGTGACCTCAGCCGGCGCGGGGCTCTCCCCCGCCGGCTCCCGGATTATCGGGAATGAAGGGCGGAGGCTCCTCCATCATCGGAGGCGGCGCCTGAAGGGACTGAGTCGGTCGGGACGGTGCTTGCGGAGACCGAGGCGCCGGGGCGCTCTGCGGGGCGGGCGAAAGCGCTGCTCGCGCCGGTTCAGCCGTGCGCTGAGGCGGCACATTGCGAAGTCCCGCGGGCTTAAAGGCCAGCATGCGCAGCAGCGCCATCGTAAAGCCCGCATACTCGTCGGGCGCCAGTGCCAGATCATTTCGCCCCGTAAGCGCAATCTGATAGTAGAGCTGCACCTCTTCGGGCGAAAGCAGAGCAGCGAGCTCGGCCAATTCCGGATATTCCGGGTCATCCGCCGCGACAGCCTCCTTCACGCGCTGCAGGAGCGCAATCTTATGAAGCATGGCAGCGAGCCCCCTCAAGGCTTCGCCGAAGGAGACGCTCTCGACGACCATTTCGTCAGCGAGCCGAATCATCTGCGCAGCATCACCCGCGGCCAACGCACGCAAGATTGCGCTCAGCGCATTGGCCGACGACAGACCGAGCATGCTCCGTACAGCACCATCAGTCACCTTGCCGCCCGAAAAGGCTATAGCCTGGTCGAGCAGCGACAAAGCATCGCGCATCGAACCGCGGGCGCCTTCAGCGATGAGCCGCAGTCCAGGGCGTTCGTATTCGATGCCTTCCTTTCCGAGAATAAATTCCAGATGCTCGACAATACCCGCCGGCGTCATGTTGCGCAGCGTGAACTGTAAGCAGCGCGACAGCACCGTCACCGGCACCTTCTGCGGATCCGTCGTCGCCAGAATGAATTTCACATATTCGGGCGGCTCTTCGAGGGTCTTCAGCATGGCGTTGAAGGCCGTGCTCGAGAGCATGTGCACTTCGTCGATCATGTAGACCTTGAACCGCCCTTCGGTCGGCGCATACATCGCTCGCTCAAGGAGCTGCGTCATATCCTCAACCGAGCGGTTCGAGGCCGCATCCATTTCGATGTAGTCGACAAAACGCCCTTCATCAATTGCGCGGCAAGCTTCGCACACGCCGCAGGGGTGCGCCGTCACGCCGCCCTTGCCGTCCGCGCCCTGACAGTTGAGCGCCTTGGCGAAGATGCGGGAAATGGTGGTCTTCCCAACGCCGCGCGTGCCGGTAAACAGATACGCGTGATGCAGCCGCCCTTCGGTGAGCGCACGCGTGAGCGCCGTCACCACGTGGTCTTGGCCGACGATGGATTCGAAATCATGGGGACGCCACTTGCGGGCGAGTACCTGGTAGCTGCTCATCTTGCGAAAACGCTTCGGGCTCTGAAGAATTCGGACGGCGCCAAAACGGGCTATCCAATATATGGAGCTTTATTTTAGCGGCTGTGCAGAATGCCCCAATGCACACTTATTGAATCCGGCCCCGGATCTTCGCTGCGGCGTTTGCAGGTACGAAAATGGCGAGCCTTATCCTCGGCACTGCACGCACACCAGTATGGCTGCTTCGTTCCCGACCTGACCAGGTTTCCGGGGCGCGCATGCGAGGGGACCCGCCAAGCGCAAGAGTATATGGGATGGTTGCAGGAATTGCAAAATTTTGCTTTCTGCGCCGCCTGCACCCATTCGGCATTTGCTCGAGCAGTGTTAGTATTTGCGGCAGACTTTACCAAAGCGGTCTGCTGGGCGCTCGCCTCTATATGCCTCTGAGCATGGAGAATCCGCGCATCGGCCATGCCGCTCCAGCCGAACCGGCGTGAGCCGGTCCGTGCGCAATCTTTTCATCCCAGTCAGACGCAACCCTGCGAAAGCGGCGTAGAGCCTTCGTTCGGTCATTCTTTTGCGGCACCTGCCGCCGACCGCTTTTTGTGCGTCGCACCCTAGCGCTTTTAAAGCTCTTCAGCACTGCGGTGCCGTCTGACTTCATGGAGACCATCATGAGTGAAATTCTTCACATCAACGACGAAACTTTTGATCAGACCGTCAACAGCGACACGACCGTTTTTGTTGACTTCTGGGCGCCCTGGTGCGGTCCCTGCCGCATGCTCGCCCCGCGCCTTGAGCAGGCGGCCGAAACGTTTGACGGACGTGCTGTCATCGCCAAGTACAACTGCGACGAAGCCTCTGACAAGGCTGCTCAGTACGGCGTACGCGGCATTCCGACCGTCATCGCCTTTAAGAAGGGCGAGGTCATTGATCAGCGCACCGGTGCCTGCGACCAGGCTACGCTTGATGCGTTTATCGAAAAGAACCTCTAAAATCCTATTTCTCCGCTGCGGCGCTCAGCATCCATGAGCGCCGCGGTGCATTCCGGCTTCCGTCCGGAATGCCGCAGCCCGCCGACCGCTCATCATGGAGCATTTCCGGCAGCTGCCGCCGCATTCAGCCCTCTGAGCACTTCTAACGCTCTGCAGCATCGCCAGAATGCACCCGCCGGTTCTGCGCCTCATGAACCCGGCCTCTCCCAATAAGCAACAATTTATCTACTCGAAGCAGGACACACCGCTTAGGCGTGCACCTCGACCTTTCGCAATGCCGGATGATTCTGATCCGTATGCGAGAGCTCTCTGGCGCCGCCGGCCTTGAAGATCATGCACCTTTCCGACCTTAAAGCCCTTCACGTTTCCCAGCTCCTAGACATGGCCGCTGCGCTCGAAGTCGACAACGCTCAGCGCATGCGCAAGCAGGAGCTTATGTACGCCATTCTGAAGAAGAAGGCCAAGCTCGGCGAAACCATCTACGGCGACGGCACGCTTGAAATTCTTCCCGACGGATTCGGCTTTCTGCGCTCGCCCGAGACGAGTTATATGGCAAGCACCGATGATGTCTATATTTCGCCCTCGCAGATTCGCCGCTTCAATCTGCATACCGGCGACTCGATTGAAGGCGAAGTCCGCATTCCGAAGGACGGTGAGCGCTATTTCGCACTGGTGCGAGTGGATACGGTGAATGATTTGCCGCCCGAAGCGCTTAAGCACCGGATGCTTTTTGAGAACCTCACGCCGATCTTCCCGAATAAGCAGCTCGTGCTCGAACGCGACATGCGCGGCGACGAGAACCTCACGGGTCGAATCATTGATATGTTCGCCCCCATCGGCAAGGGTCAGCGCTCGCTGATCGTCGCTCCGCCGAAGTCAGGCAAGACGGTTCTGCTGCAGCACATCGCCCACTCCATTTCGGCCAACTATCCCGACGCCGTCCTCATGGTGCTTCTCGTCAATGAACGTCCGGAAGAAGTGACGGAAATGCAGCGCACTATCCGCGGCGAAGTTGTCGCCGCCACTTTCGATGAACCGGCGGTGCGCCACGTGCAGGTTGCCGAAATGGTGATCGAAAAAGCCAAGCGGCTCGCTGAATCCAAGCGCGACGTCGTGATTCTGCTCGATTCCATCACGCGTCTTGCCCGCGCCTACAACCAAGTGATCCCGTCGTCGGGCAAGGTGCTCACGGGCGGCGTCGACGCCAACGCACTCGAACGGCCCAAGCGCATCTTCGGCGCGGCCCGCAACATCGAAGAAGGCGGCTCGCTCACGATTATCGGCACCGCGCTCATTGACACGGGCTCGCGCATGGACGACGTGATCTACGAAGAATTCAAGGGTACGGGCAACAATGAAATCCACCTTGAACGCCGCATGGCTGAAAAGCGCGTCTTCCCGGCCATCAATCTCACGCGCTCGGGCACCCGCCGCGAAGAGCTGCTGCTGGATCCGGAAGTGCTCCAGAAGACCTGGGTGCTGCGTAAGTTCATCTACGACATGGATGAAATCGAGGCCATGGAATTCCTCCTCGACAAGCTCAAGAAGACGAAGAACAATGCAGAATTCTTCGAACTGATGAAGCAATAACACTCACGCCTCATCAAATCAAACGGCCTGAAGCATCAAACCTCAGGCCGTTTGTTTTTCTGGCGAAAACAGCATTAAGCTGCCAGACTTTCTCGAATCCGAGCAATCACCTCATTCTCGTCTGGACTCGTGAGTTCGATCGACTGAAACCCCGCTTCACGAAGACGCGACACCACTCGCGGATGAATCGTGAGCGCCTTGCCCCGGGTAATCCACATACGGGCATTGGGTACGGGTCTCACCGCATGCATCAGCACATCGACCGCGTCAGTGCTGGTGAGGTAGATCAAGGGCGATGGACCAAGGATCGCCTTTTCCAGACGATGGAGCTGCGGCACCGTCAGTTCGAGCGGCACGCGGATATAAGTAGAGAGCACCACCACATCGCTCCCGATGCGGCGGAACTGTTCGGGGAGCCACTCTCGTCCGGTCTGCCCTCGCAAAAAGAGCACTCGCGAAGGCGCTCCGTGCGCCTGCACGAGCGGCCACAAAGCCTCACTGCCCGAATGCGACGCGTCGCCCTCGGGATAGATGAGCTTCACCTTGGGGCCCCAGGCCGCACGGATCACGCGCGCCGTGCCTTCGCCCACCGTTGCGAGCGTGATGTGCTCGGGCCACTCACGCACCCAGTGCGCCGCAGCCGCAACAGAGGCTGGGCTCGGCAGCACCACCATTTCAACGTCATCGAGATTGGAGAGACGTTCAGTGATGTGATCTGTTTCTTCCGGAAGCTCAATGGAAAATGCCGGCCAGCGCACAGCATGGATCCCTTGGGCTTCAAGCAGTTCAGCGAGACGATTGTTGGCTTCGCCCGGACGCATCAAAATGACCGGGCGGGAGGTCGTTCGGAGTGGTTCGTTCATCCCAAGCAGGCCTTCAGATAATCTTCTGCACCTTGACGGCGCAGGTCTTCAACAACACGAGCTTGAGTGAACGCAGCCTTGCCTTCCTTATGGTTGCCGACGAGCGCGCGCAGCCAGAGCTCGCCGTTTTCCACCACAGCATACGCCGCGAGCGGCACCTGACAGGAACCGCCCAATGCGCGCGATACGGCACGTTCAGCCATGCAGCAGGCACGGGTTTCAGGCGAATTGATGAAGCCGAGCGCGGCTTCCATCTTCTCGTCGCCCTTGCGGATCTCAATGCCGAGCGCACCTTGTCCCGGAGCCGGAAGGCTCACTTCCGCGGGAATGATCTGACGAATACGGTCGCCGAGCCCCAGCCGCTTAAGACCAGCAGAAGCCATCACCAAAGCGTCAAACTGACCTTCGTCAAGCTTACGCAGACGCGTGCCGACATTACCGCGCACCGGCAGCACTTCCAAATGCGGATAGCGCATGCGCAGCATCAGCTCACCGCCTCGACCGCAGCGCAGGCTGGCGGTACCAACACGTGCGCCGGCAGGCATATCGTCGAGGGACGCGTACTTCGGCGACACAAACGCGTCGCGCGGATCTTCGCGTTCACTCACTGCAACCAGTTCAAACCCTTCGGGAAGCTCCATCGGAACGTCTTTGAGGGAATGCACGGCGAGATCAGCTCGCCCTTCGAGCATCGCCGCCTCGAGCTCCTTCACAAAGAGTCCCTTGCCGCCTACCTTGGAAAGGGTGCGGTCGAGAATCTGGTCGCCGCGCGTCGTCATGCCAAGGAGTTCAACCTCCGCCCCAGGATAACGGTCGCGCAAAAGCGCCTGAACGTGCAGAGCCTGCCACATGGCAAGCGGGCTTTCGCGGGTGGCGATGACGCATCGATCAAAGTGGGGCATGGTGAGTATGACTTCCTTTTATTTTTTGAGGGTTGTTCCAAAAGCCTTCCTAAGCGAACTGCACCTGCAGATCCGCAAGTGCGCGACGACGCGGGAGGATGACTTCCGGTGGTCTCCTTATTCTAAGGCCTGCTCTTTAGCGCCTCCCTTAAGTTTCGCGTTTGGGCTTGAAGGGCCGCTGATTACATCCATTTCTCGAGCCTCATACCGGCAAAACATGCCGTGAATCGCGCTGCAGTTCATCTGACGGCCATTGTCTCTGCCTTCTCTGACAGCAGGATTTAAGCTCATCGGACTTGCATGTCGTCCTTCATTTGAGCATAATGGCCGGTCTTCCCAGTTGGCACGTGGGCCGGCATGCCCGTCGTAAGACCTTCCTCTTTATGAAGGCTGACGCGCAAGGCCGCCAGGGCGACCGACACAAAAAACTAGGAACATCTTTCAAAATGAAGCCGAATATCCACCCCGAGTACCGTCCCGTTGCCTTCGTTGACCTTTCGATCAACAAGACCTTCATCATCCCGTCCGCCGTTCAGACGCGCGAAACGGTTGAAATCGACGGCGTGACGTACCCGCTCTTCAAGCTCGATACCTCCTCAGCCAGCCACCCCTTCTACACGGGCGCCCAGACCCGCATCGTTGAAGCCGGCCGCGTCGAGAAGTTCCGTGCGAAGTTCGCCGCCAAGAAGCAGGCCCTCAACACGGCCGCCGAAGCTGCGAAGACCACGAAGTAATTCGTCAGCTTTCGCCGCCGGATCCTTTTTTTAGGCGCCGGCGTGCAATCTCTCGCTCGGGTGCTACGAGGCCGCCTCATTACAAAAGAGCCCCGACGCATTCGCCCGAGAGCAAAAAAGGAGAGCCCCTCAAGACTTGAGGACTCTCCTTTTCTTTGTTTGAACTTTCCGCAAACACGGTCGCCGCACTCTCCCCCGAGAGCACCGCCAACTTGCGCCCAGTTCGTTTTCTGCTGCATTCGTCATGCTCACACAACGCCCTACTCCCGCCTTCATGTCTCAGGAAGCCGCCCGCCGGCTGCCGCGCTTTGCATTGGCGCTGCTGCTTGCGGTCTTTATTCTGAGCAGCTTTTGGGCTGACGGCCTCTGGACGCTGCGCGATGCTGCGGGATTCGGCGTAGCGCAATCCATGACAAACGGCGGACTGGAAGCTTGGCTTCTGCCGCAGATTCAGGGGACGCCGGAAGCGGAGATCGGTCCCTTGGCAGGATGGGCAGCAGCGCTTTTCATGAAGCTCTTCTCTGAGCTTTTGGGCGAAATCGGTGCCTATCGATTGACGAGTGTTTTCTGGTTCCTTTTCACATCCGTCGCGGTTTGGTCAACTGCTTGGCGTCTGGCGCGACGTGCCGAAGCCCAGCCGGTAGCCTTCGCCTTCGGCGGTCAGGCTGCCCCGGTCGGGTTTCCGCTAGGGCGAGCGCTGGTTGCCGCTGCGGCCTGGGCGCTCTACGGCGCGGCCTGGGCGCTTCGCCGCCCCTTTGTCGGCGCATTCGTCTCCGGTCTTGCTGCCGGGGGTGCCGCACTCACCACTTCATTCGCCTGCGGCTTTTGGCTCTTTCTGAGCGCCCTAGCGGCACAGGCAGTGCTCCGCGCTTTGGGGCCAGCTGTAGGCAGCCGTCTGCTGCGAATTTCGTTTACGGTATTGGGATTTGCTGCGCCGCTCATTTTCTGGATAGGCACCGCCTGCCTCACAGTACCCGACGCTGCCGAAGTTTGGTTCCCGCTCTGGTTCTCAAACCAAGCTCAGCATCTGGAACCCGCCTCTGCTGCCGCCATTTTCTGGCTTTCACGTACGGCTGTTTGGTTTCTCCTTCCCATGTGGCCGATTGCGCTCTGGGCGCTCTACAGCTGGCGGCGTCAGCTTGACCGCACGCAGATTCTGCTGCCGAGCCTCTTCCTCGCGGCCATCGTCTTTGCCGGATTCTTCATCCGTTACGATGCTGCAGGGAACCTCCTGCTGATCTCGATTGCGCCCACCTGCGTGCTGGCCGCCTTCGGGCTCGCGAGTCTGCGCCGCTCACGTGAAAATCTTTTGGATTGGTTTGCGCTTTCGGTCTTTACCGTCGCATTGCTCACGGTCTGGCTTTACTGGCTTGCCGCTCTCACTGGCATGGCTCCCAAGATGGCCAAGTCCGTCTACATGCTCGCACCGGGGCTTGATGTTACGCTCGACTGGTCTATCCTCGCGCCGCTTACGGTCACTGTCATCTGGTTCGTTTTTGTCATCTGGCGCCTCACGCACCGCCCAATCGTCGTTTGGCGAGGCCCATGGCTCTCTGCGGCCGGCATGACAGCTGTAGCCGTGACGCTGCTCGGCCTCTGGCACGAAGGCATTGACGTCAACCGCTCTTACCAAGGCGTCGCCCGTGCCACAGCCGAAGCCATTGAGAGCCTTGCAGGCACCGGCACCAAAATCGACGGGGCCGATCTGCCGGGCGGCATCCGCGCTGCACTCCACTACTACGGCGGCATCGACTTCGCTCGCCCGGGCGAAAAGGCCCCCTTGAAGCTCGTACGCGTGCGCAGCGACTACGCGCCGGCGAAGGCTTTGACCGAAGCGATCTCCCGACCCCATACCGACGAAACGTTCTACCTTGTAGCGGGCACGATTCGGTGAATCCTGCCGACGCCATCCCGCAGCAGCCAAGCACCAGATCCCGTGGTCTTTGAGCATACCTAAACACGTTAATTGCGACCCCGCTTTATGACGACGCTTTTACCTCCAGACATCTCCCTCAAGGCGCTCCTCAAGCTCGCCGGCCCAATCTTCGTCGCCAACGTATCCATCATCAATCGGTAGCACGGCACGATCGACACGATTATGGGCGGGCAACTGGGTAAGGAGCATCTTGCCGCCATTGCGCTGGGCATATCCGCCACGATTTCCGTGCTGATGGGACTCGTTGGCATTCTGCAGGGGCTTTCACCCATCGCCGGCCATCACTTCGGCGCTCGGCGGCCGCGGGAAATCGGCATCGATGTGGCCCAAGCCTTCTGGCTCGTCATTTTTCTCTCCATGATTGGCGTACCGCTTCTTGCTGCTACCGATTTTTGGACAGATTTGGGCGGCGTGACGGGTGAAGTAAAGCGCATGGCGGCTGACTATCTCTTCTGGACCGCCATGGCGCTTCCAGGCTCAATGGCTGCACGCGTCTTCATTGCCGTGAACGCTGCGGTCTCGCGGCCCAAAATTACGATGTGGGTATCGCTTGGCATGCTCGTCCTCAAGGTGCCGCTCAACGCTATCTTCATGTACGGACTGCTCGGCTTCCCGGCGATGGGCGGGGGCGGCGCAGGCGTGTCGTTCTTTGTGCTCACATATGTTTCGCTTTTTGCTTATTGGATCATCTGGCGAAAAAGCGCTTACTTCCTGCCTATGCACTCGAACGGCTTCGTGCGTCCGCAGTATCAGCGTCTGAAGGAACTCCTCAAGGTCGGCGTGCCGATGGGCATCTGTACGTTCTTTGAAGTTTCGAGCTTCACGCTCATGGCTATTTTTGTTTCGCGTCTGGGGCCCGCTGTGATTTCCGCACACCAGATCGTTGCGAATCTGACGTCACTTTGCTACATGGTGCCGCTCTCGGCCGGCATTGCCTCGAGCGTGCTGATTGCGCAGAGTTTGGGCGCTGGATGGCCAGCAGTCGCAGAAATCGCCATGAAACGTACGCTGCGCCTCACCCTTTCTATTGCTGTCCTCGCCTCGCTCGTGCTTTATCTCTTCCGCGGAGCGATTATCTGGCTCTATACCAGCGAGCCGCCTGTTCATGATCTCGCTGCGTCGCTCCTGCTTTTCGGGTGCTTCTACCACGTCTTTGACGCCATGCAGTCTGTGAGCAGTTTTGCACTGCGAGGCTACCGCGTCACCTTCGTTCCAATGCTTATTTACGGCGTACTCCTCTGGGGCGTGGGACTTGGTCTCGGGTACTTCTTCGCCTTCGGCGGCGAATGGGCCGGCGGACCTTACGGTGCCTACGGCTTCTGGGGAGCTACCGCTGCCGGTCTGTTCCTCACCGGTATCGCACTCTTCGTGATGGCCTTCTGGGTAGCCCGCTCCTTCTCCAAAGACGAGAAACACAGCAGCGCGGAAGTCGCCGCAGCCATCGAAGCCGCTCGCGGCAAACAGGTCATGCCGGCCTAATCGACACTGAGATTGGTCACACACTGCTTTTTTTTCAACAGCGGCTTTTGCTCATGAGCAAAAGCCGCTTTGTTATCCGGACCTCCCCGAGAAGCGAGCCATCATGAGGCGCGATGCGCAATCCGCGCCATCGGCAAATTTAAGGCATATCCCGGAGATCTCGGACGTGCTAGTGTGTTGAAAGCGCTCTTTCAATTCCAAAAAAACTTACCTGTCGCTTCCGGCCGACCCCAACCAAGCCGCACTACAGGCCGTACGACTATGTCTACCATGCTTTTCCCCAGTCCGATTTTCGGACCCGTACACTCGCGCCGTCTTGGCGTTTCGCTCGGCATCAATCTGCTTCCCGCCGACGGAAAGATCTGCTCCTTTGACTGCATCTATTGCGAATGCGGACTCAACGGCTCACATCGGCCGCACCTGCGCTGCCCAAGCCGTGCGCTCGTGGTCTCAAGCCTAGAGGAAAAACTCGTTGAAATGGCTGCCGACGGCGTCAAGCCCGACAACCTTACTTTTGCCGGAAACGGCGAACCCACATCGCATCCGGAATTTCCGGCAATTGTCGACGACGTTATCGCCCTGCGAAACCGTTTTGCGCCATCGGCCAAAATCAGCGTTCTCACGAATGCCAGTCACATTCTTAAACCCGCCATTTTCGAAGCTCTTCTTAAGGTTGACAATCCGCTGCTGAAGCTCGATACAGTCGACCCCGACTACATTCGCCGGGTAGACCGTCCCAACAGCCGCTATGACCTGCCCGCACTCATCAAGCAAATGCAGGCTTTCAACGGCAAATGCATGATCCAGACAATGTTCATGAAGGGAGATTGGCAGGGCGTATCCGTCGATAATACGGGGGATGAATACGTATTGCCTTGGCTTGAGGTCGTGAAATCCATTCATCCCGAACTCGTCACGATCTACACCCTTGACCGCGAAACGCCCAGCAAATCACTTCTCAAGGCTACGCATGAAGAACTTGACCGCATTGCGGACCTTATTCATGCTGCCGGACTAAAGTGCACGGTGAGTTATTGATCCAAAGAACGATTGCCTTCACCGTCGGCTCGAGCCATTCGCTATCAGTATTGGCTGCAGCAGTCTGAAAAACATTTCACCAGGCTGCAGCCAAACATTCCAAAAGATCGTCATCCTCTGCTGTACGTTCTTATAAACCTGCCTCAGAGGGTTCTGAATGCCCCTGCCGCAAGCGAACTATCTTCAAGGCTGAGCCGCTCCTGCAACAGCAGACATGCTGCAGACGGACAACGCGAAGTTGGGCTGTTTAAAGACGATGTGCGCCAAATCGCATCCTTTGCTGCATATCCTATCCTCCTGCAGCTCCTCAGGCGCTCTGTATGAGTGCTCTGCTCATTCTCTGTCGTTGTTTGGATTGGAACTCTCCTGAGTGTTGGAAATACATTCAACGCTTTGTGAAGTAAATACACTTTGAATTAAATTGCGGCATATGAAATCGAGCATTTCTGCCCAAATACTTTATTTTCTCGCGCTATTTCAGTGACATTTTTAGTAGAGCTGGCGCAGCCTCTCACTAATCCGTATCAATGAGGCTCGTAACTGACCACGATTGTGACCTTCAGTGGCAGGGACACTGTGTCTTGCCGTCCGGATCCTCTATAGGGCATCAATCGAGCAGTTCATTTCAAATATTTTTCCAAAGTTTTCTCACCAAGATATCCGCTGATTGAGACATCGCTCATGCAATTGGAACGACTTTTGCATCAGCGCTAATGGGATTTTTTCCATCGTCTTTTAAAACTGCTGACCATCATCCGTCGTCCGCAGACGCAAAGACCTTCCCATTTATTCAGAGGACTCACTGATGTTTCGTCTTGGTTTCACTGCCTTAGCTGCTTCTGCTCTTTTCCTCATCTCCGGACCTGCGCTGTCCGCTCCGACAACAGTAACCACGCCGCCGTCTGCTGCCGCCATGAAGCAGCTCCCGCGCGTAGCTATTCTCGCAACAGGCGGTACCATTGCGAGCCGTGGAAGCAATGCACTGTCACTCACAGATTATGGCGTCGGTTCCGGCCACAAACCCGTCGGCATTGAAGTTCTGGTCAATGCAGTCCCTGAAATCAAGCAGTTTGCAGAGATCTCGGGCGAGCAGGTTTTCAATGTCGGAAGTTCAAAACTCTCTATCGACAATTGGCTTACGCTCGCTCGCCGCGTCAATACGCTCCTTGCAGACGAGCACACGGATGGCATCGTCATCACACATGGTACCGATACGCTTGAGGAAACAGCGTACTTTCTTAACCTCGTTGTGAAATCTGAAAAGCCCGTCGTTCTCGTCGGCAGTATGCGGCCAGCGACTGGACTCTCAGCTGACGGCCCGCTCAACCTCGTCAATGCCGTAGCGCTTGCCGCCAGTAAAGAAGCGTACGGTCAGGGCGTAATGGTCGTCATGAATGACCAAATCTCTTCAGCTTTCGGCGTTACGAAAACCAATTCCACCAATGTCGGAACCTTCAAATGTCCTGATACGGGCTATCTGGGCTTTATGCAAAACAACAAGCCCTACTTTTTCAACGCCCTTCTAAAGCGTCACACTACCCAGAGTGAGTTTTCCATTGACGGCCTAAAAACGCTTCCGCGTGTTGATGTGCACTACACAACACTTGGGGAAGACGGCCGCATCATTGACGCTATGGTCAAACTTGGTTCCAAAGGCATTGTGAACGCCGGGTTAGGTCACGCCAACGTTCCTAATGAAGTCATGAACAGCCTAATTGCCGCTAAGAAAGCTGGTGCCGCCGTTGTTGTGGACTCTCGCGTCGGTTCGGGACTCATCACGCCGATTGGCAAATTCACCCGTGAAGGCTTTGTCTGTGCAATGCTCCACAATCCGCAGAAAGCCCGCATCCTCCTGATACTTGCACTCACCAAGACAGACGATCCCAAAGAGATTCAGCGCATTTTCAACGAGTATTAATCTTCTTTCCTTCGTTTCAATCCTCCTATTTCTGCGAGTACCCAGCATGAAAAACACCTTCGTGCTGGGCTGCGAGAACAAGCGAAGACCGCTAATACAGCGCCACCCCACTGGACAAACTCAGAAAAGCCGCCATACCAAACGCGATATGCCAAAGCTTTCCATAACTCCAATACTTCAAAACACTTTCTGAGGCGTACGGCCCCTCATGGTAGGAGCGGTAGACCAACAGGGAACTAACCGCTTAACCTGTGTCACCCAATAAAGCAAAACCTCCTGTCGGAAAATCCTTCAGGAGGTTTTGTTTATCTACGGCTCTCTGCGCTCCGCCTTGGAGAGCAGAGCGCATAAAGATCAATTAGCCGTATAGCGGTGCTCGCGAAGCGCCTGAACACGGTCTTCAATCGAAGGGTGCGAAGCAAAGAGACTGCCGATGCCGCCCGAAATACCGAAGCCCTTTACGGCGCCAGGAAGTTCATTGGGTTCCATGCCGCCCAAGCGCTGCAGCGCATTGATCATCGGCGTGGTGTCGTGCATGAGATCTGCTGCGCCAGCGTCAGCGTGGTATTCACGCCAGCGGCTGAAGTAAGCAACGACCATCGAGGCGAGGAAGCCCAGGCAGATATCGAGAACAAGCGACGTCACATAGTAGCCGACGCCCGGACCTTCATCTTCATTACGCAGAATCTGACGGTCCACCACCCAACCGATGATGCGGGAGATGAAGAACACAAAAGTGTTCATCACGCCCTGCAGAAGCGTCATCGTCACCATATCGCCATTCTTCACATGGCTCATTTCATGGGCAAGAACGGCTTCAACTTCCTGAGCATTCATCGAGCTCAAGAGTCCCGTCGACACTGCGACGAGAGAGTTGGAGCGCGAGGGGCCCGTGGCGAAAGCGTTGGGTTCGCCTTCATAGATGGCGACTTCCGGCATCGGAAGACCCGCTTCATTGGCGAGCTTGCGCACGGTTTCAACGACGTACTGCTCCACGCGGTTGCGGGGATTATTCACGTCAATCATCGTGAGGCCCATCGTCATCTTCGCCATCATCTTGGAGGCGAGGAGTGAGATGATCGAACCCGAGAAGCCCACCACCATCGCGAAGATGAAAAGGGTTCCAAGGTTGAGGTTCGAACCGGCCATGGTGCCGAAATTGATGCCGAACACCATCTGCACCACCGTGAGGATCACGGAAAGCATGATGAAGATGGCGAGATTGGCCAAAATGAGGAGGCCGATGCGCTTAAACATGGCTATCTTCTTCCTTCTAGGCGTCCATCCGGACGCATTAAAAATTGCAGCTGCCGCTTCGTCTTTATTCTCATGGCCGCAACAGCGCGATGCCCCGCGAATGTCTGAAGTTCTCTGAGAGGGTGGGGTATCCGCTTCAGACAATCCGCCCAGTCTTAGGGGAATTTGAAGTTTATTTTACGGTTGAGACTCGAGAGGCTGATTGCTTCATCAGCACCTATTTGTAACAAACAGGCGGCGATTTCAACGATCAGCAACGCGCTTGGGTGAGAAGCTTTCCCATGCACCGCACCCTAAGCAGTGCCACGAGAAGCTCGACGCTAAGAACCCGCACTTGCGGCACTGGAAGCGGCTCCACTTGCGGCCATTCTTTTCCATCAATCCCGCCACGAGCTTTGTCATGGGATCATCGGGATTGCCTTTAAGACGAATCTGCAAAAGCGCGTTGTAGGCCGACAGCGTCGGATGCTTTTCAAGAAGACTCTGCGCGAGAGTCTCAGCCGCTCCGATGCCCTGCCAAGCGGCAATACGCGAAAGCGTCGCTTCCATAACATCAGCCGTACTGAGCCGTTCCGTGGTGTCGAGCAAGAGCTTTAATGCACCCGCACGGTCTCCCTGTTCATTCATCGCATCGGCGAGCTTGCCGATTACCAACGGCGCATAATCCGGATTCTTCTCAATGACTCGGCGCCACCAGCGAACTGCTTCAGTCGTGGCGCCTGCGGCCTCTGCCACCTTGGCAATCGTCATCTGGGCACGCGGCGTAGCGTCCGCGTACTTCATAAGCTGCTCGACCAAAAGACGCGCATCTTCCGAACGCTTGGCACGAAGCGCCTGATCAATGCGTTCACAGTAGAAATGCGCAATTTCAAGCGAATGCGTTTCGCCGGCCTGTGTTTCGAGCAGTCGAGCCGTTTCCGTTGCCGCCGCCCATTCATGCTCAATGACATAGATGGAGAGCACGCCCATTCATGCTCAATGACATAGATGGAGAGCAACTGGCGAAGTGCATAAAGATGTTCGCTCGGCACCGAAGAGAGTTTGCGGTAAGCCGCTTCTGCGCGGTCAAAGAAGCCGGCCGTCAGGAAGTCCTGAGCGAGCTCCTTCAATGCTAAGGCACGTTCTTCATCCGAAAGATCCGCACGATTGTAAAGATGCCGATGCAGACGAACCGCTCGTTCAAATTCACCCCGGCTGCGAAGCAGGTTCCCGAGAACGCGTTCAAGTTCCGTGAGCTCCGGATCCACGCGCACAACTTCAATGAAGGCGTCAATCGCCTTGTCGGATTCACCGTCCAGAAGAAGGGCAAGCCCTTTCGTGGTGATCTCCGGCACCTTCTCGGATTCGCCCCGCTGCTTCTGATCGAACCCCCTGCACCACCAACCGGCAAAGAAGAAGACGGGTACGAATACCAGATACCAAAGGTCAAATTCCATGATTGAACGCGGGACGGGAAAAAAGGACTGAGGGAGGGATTTTACGCCGGATTGCTTGTTTTGTTTGAATTTTTCTTAATAGAACTGCTTCACCCACCGTACAAGAACTTTTGCCTCTGATAAACAAACGGCGCGGAGTTCGATATTGAACTTCGCGCCGTTTTGTTCTTGGGACTCAATGTCCCCATCAACTTGTTGTGAGTTCCAGATCTCCTCTCGAGCAGAGATCAAGCATCACGCAAGGTTTGATGCATTAGAACGTGTGGACGAGACCGCAGTAGACCTGAGTGAGCTGATCCTTGTTGCCAGTGTCATCATCCTTGGTCTGGCCATAACCCGCACCAGCATAAAGGCTCGTACGTTCGGAGAGCGGATAATTGTAGCGAGCGGAAACGCCATAGTACTTGGCGTCGGCATCGGGTTCTTCAGTAAACTCTTCCGAGAAGTCAACATAATAGAGGCCGGCAGTGAGCGTACCAGCGCCAAGCGGAGCAGCGGCGCCAAGATGCAGGCCGTAGCCCTTCAGGCCCAAAGAACCGCCGATGCTGTTGCTAGGATCAGTAGGATCCACGCGGACCGGACCAAAGTCAGTGCTTCCCAATTCATATCCACCAGCAGCAGTCTGATGCTTGAAATACTGAGCTTCAGCGAAGACCTGAACGACTTCAAAGTCATAGCTGCCGCCCAAGAAGACCAACTGGCCATCCTTGTCCATCTGGCGGCCATAACCATCATTCCCATCGGCCGTCGTAGCTTCATTGACACCATACTTCGTCAATTCGTAACCGACAGCAAACGAGGCAGGGCCATATTCACCAGACAGACCGATTGAAGCGTAACGCTGGGCATGCGACGTACCTTCGTCACCGCTGTAGTGCTGTGCGCCGTCCTTAAACGAAGCATCATCCTTGCTGTCCGTCTTAAACGAATACTGAGCGGTCAGCTGCAGACCGGCAAAACGCGGGGTCTGGTAGACAACCATGTTGTCATAACGATCGGAGGCCGCAAAGCCCCAAACGTCACCGTCGCCGCCATCGAAGGATTCAACGTAGCCGAGCATGTCATACGTGCCGCAGGACGACGAAATACCGCCGAAACGGCCGAAGGCAACAGAACCGAACGGGCCGGAGAGCGTCAGA
>OBYI01000419.1_pt1 | contig 18133 bp, 19 predicted proteins | sample 1476711 | NCBI WGS metagenome assembly OBYI01 (sample SAMEA2580190, study PRJEB22360) | human gut metagenome | biome: human gut; feature: human-associated habitat; material: faeces | place: Denmark | collected 2008/2010
GGGGCTGCGGACGTTTTCTTGGAGACTGAACGAAAGGATTATCATATGTCCGGTCCCGAGGAACGGCGACGTACGGTGGAGCTGTATTTCACCACGCCGATGACCACGGCCCAGGTGGTGAGGCATCTGGGCGATCCGACCAGGCAGTGCTTGGAACGCTGGCTGGCGGCGGATCCCGGGTATGCTGGCCATATGGCGGAACCAATCATCCCGCCGGAGATGAGGACCAAGGCGATCGAACCGGTGCCGGACGGCATGCGGCAGAAGCAGGCCGCCGAACTGCTCGGCGTAAGCGTCGGAGCTGTCCACAACTGGGTCAAGGCGTATCGCGAGGGCGGCATGGCCGCGATGCAGCCCAGGAACAGGAACGCCAGCCAGACCAACAAGCCTGCTCCGCGACCCACTGTGTGTGATCGAATAAAGGTGTTCACTGTCGGCACTTGTTTCTGTACACCTTGAGCGTTCAATTTGGACATTGCAGGCGGCGGTGATGCCGGTGGAACGAGAACACCGGCATCGTCCGGTTCCTTGATGGATTCCCGAGTGCCTGTCAACCAAACTGATGGTTCTCGGGAGGAAAGGAAATGACGACACCGGTGCGTGTCCGACAGCGTATCAGGCAGCTCGACCGCCAAGGCCTGAGCCACAAGGAGATATCACGAAGGCTCGGCGTATCGCGTACGACCGTGGTCAAGTACGCCAACCATGGGGATTATTCACCCAGGCCATCGAATGCCGTCCGACCGGGCAGGTCGCTGGTCGACGACGGGTACGCGGCCATCGTGGACGGATGGCCGGCCGCCGACCTGCGCATGCCGGTCAAGCAACGCCATACCGCGACCCGCGTGTACGAGCGGCTCGTGGCGGAATGCGGGTTCACGGGCCCGTACTCGTCGGTGCAGCGCCGGGTCAAGCGTTGGAGGCAAGAGCATCGAGCGCGGTCGGACGGCTTCGCCGAATCGAAGTGGGCGCCGGGAAGCGCGCAGGTCGATTTCGGCCAGGCCCGGGCCGTGGTCGCGGGCGTGGAACGGGTCGTGCATTTCCTGGCGGTGTCGTTCCCGTACTCGAACATGCGCCGGGTGGCGGCATTGCCGGGCGAGACCGCGGAATGCGTGTGCCAGGGACTGCTGGAGGTGTTCGAGAGGACGGGCATGACGCCCGGGGTCGTGGTGTTCGACAACGCCACCGGCGTGGGCCACCGCAACTCCGACGGCACGGCCGCCCGGACCCGTCTGTTCTCCCTGTTCTGCGCGCATTACGGGTTCGAACCCCGGTTCTGCAACCCGTATTCCGGCCATGAGAAGGGCAGCGTGGAGAACGCGGTCGGCTTTCGCGGGGCGCGACCTGATGGTGCCGATGCCGTCGGCCGAGAGCTTCCGGGCGCCGGCCCGCGTGTGGCTGGACGCGTGCGAACGCATCGCCGGATCGGACCACTACCGGCATGGCGTTCCGGTTCGGGAACTGTTCGAGGCGGAGAAGGACCACATGCTGCCCTTGCCTGGCGTGCGGTTCGACCCGTGTGACTGGAGGAGCGTGAAGGCCGACAAGACCGGCTCCGTCGTCATCGACGCGAACCGGTATCTGGCCGGCCCGAGATGGCGTTCGATGCGTTTGCAGGCCGGGGTGCGCGTCTTCGAGATCGAGCTTCGCGATCCCGATGGCGGGCACATCGTCACATTGGAACGCGTGTGGGGGAAATCGGCGGAAACCCAGGCGGATCCGACGAGCCTGCTCGCGATCATCGCGCGCAAGCCGCGCATATGGGGCGAAAGCCCAATCAGGAACGATTGCCCCGATACCGTGCGGTCCCTGCTCGACCGCATGGACGGACGCGTGCGGGCCAACCTGCTCGACGACATCCGCGCCGTGGCCGCCGAATGCGGGTTCGCCGCCACCGTCAAAGCGGTGGAGACCGTCATCGACGCCGGACGGACCATCGACCGGGCCGCAATCGCCACATGCGCCCGACGCGTCCTCGAGGGCAAGGGCTCCTCGGGCGGCCAGGATCCGAAACACCATGACGAATACATGGAGGGACGGGCATGAGCGCACACGACGGCCAGCCGCGCAAGCGCGGCGGCGGAGTGGTCGACAAGGCCACACCCGGACAGGTCATGACCTTGGCGCGCAACCCGCCATTGACCCACAGCGTGCCGCGCGACGCCATCGAGAACGCGACCCCGGGCCGGCCCGGCTTCCTCGCCAACCTGTTCGAGGCCGAGAACGCCAGCCGGGCCAGATCCAAACGGCGGCGGCTGCCCGGACAGGCCGGGTTCCCCCAGAACAAGACGCTTGACGGCTACGACCGGGGGCATGGCCTCGTTCCCCGCCGACCGGGGCCGCGAACAGCTGGAAAGCCTGGAATTCGTCGACCGGGCCGAGGACCTCGTGCTCCACGGCGACGTCGGCTGCGGCAAGACCCACCTGGCCATCGCGATCGGCATGCTCGCATGCCAACGCATGATACCCGTGAGGTTCCTCGCCGCCTCCAGCCTGGTCATGCGCTTGAGGAAGGCCAAGGACGACAACAGATTGGACGCCGAGCTCAAGTCGATCGGCACGGCCGGGCTGGTCATCATCGACGAGCTCGGCTGCCTGCCCATCGACATCGACGGGGCCAGGCTCCTGTTCCAGGCCGGCGCGGACTGCTACGAGACCCGCAGCGTCATCTCCGCCTCGAACCTCGAGTCCGGCGGGTGGGGCGACGTGTTCGGAGACGGGGACATGGCCGCCGCGGTCATAGACCGCATCGTCCACCACGGCGGGATCATCCGCTTCCACGGCGAATCCTACCGGAACAGACACTCCCTCATGAAATAAACCAGACAAACAACAAAACAAGGAACCAGCCGACGATGGTGTTCAAGTTGAACGCCGAAGGTGTTCAGATTAAGTGCTGAAAGCGAGGTGGTGACGTTTTCTTGGACTCCCTGACCGGGAGGAGAACCCCCTCATGGCGAAGTACAGCAGGGAGCAGCGCGACAGAGCCGTGGACCTGTACATCAAATACGAACGCTGCGCCGCCGACGTGATCCGCGAGCTCGGCTATCCCAGCAAGGGCGTGTTGCTGTCGTGGTACGCGGACCGGCTCGAGGAGGAGCGCACCGGCGTTCCCTCCGGGCGCGGGGAACGCTACAGGCGGTACACGGACGGGCAGAAACGGGCCGCGGTGGACCATTACCTCGAATACGGCAGACGGCCCGGCCGCACCATGCGGATGCTCGGCTATCCGAAAAGCAAGGAACTGCTCATGGCGTGGATCGACGAGCTCGCGCCCGGCCAACGCAAGTTGAGGCACGGTCCGGTCCCCGAGGAGCTGAAACGCGAGGCGGTGGTCGCGGTCGCGTCCGGACGGCTGAAATCGCGTGAGGCGGCCGCCGAACTGGGCGTGCAGGACGCGACTGTGCGAGAATGGAAACGGCAGATGCTCGCGAAATCCGAGGAGGCGACTGTGTCCGGATCCGGGAAAAGAAGGACCGTCGTGGAATCCAAGGAGCCGTCCGTCAAGCCGACCGTGGCTCCGAACGCGTCGGACGCGGCCGGTCCGGCGGATGCGTTGGCGTCGATGGAGAGGAAAGTGGCGGAGCTCCAGGCCCGTCTGGACGAGTTGGACGCCGATGTCGAACGGCAACGACGGGAGAAGAGGGAACTCGACATCGAGATCGCGATCCGGAAGGGCGCGTTGGAGCTGTTGGGAAAAGAGCCGGGCGCAGACCCGGAAAACCCGGCCAGCCGCGAGAAGACGATCCTCGTCAAACAGACCAGTGAGAAGCTCGGCGTGACCGCCAGAAGCCTGCTGCCCGTGGTCGGCATCGCGCGCAGCACGTACCATTACCAGCTCAAGTCCATGAAACGTCCTGACAAAGACGCGCCGTTGCCGGAGCTCGTGCGCGAGGCGTTCGAGAACAGCGAACGCCGCTACGGGTACAAGCGGATCCACCTGGAGCTGAAAAGCATGGGCGTCAGGGTATCGGCCAAACGGATCATGCGGCTGATGACCTCACATGGCCTGGTGCCCCTGTTCAAGAGCGCGAAGCGGTACAGCTCGTACAAGGGCGAGCTCACCAAGGCGCCGAAGAACCTGGTGAACCGCGATTTCCACGCCGAGCGGCCGAACATGCTGTGGGTCACGGACCTCACGGAATTCTCGATCCCCGCGGTAAAGGCCTACCTGTCGCCCGTGATCGACTGCTACGACGGCATGCCGGTCGCCTGGACGATCGGCACGAGCCCGAACGCCGAGCTGGCCAACGGCATGCTCACCGACGCCTGCTCCACGCTCAAGGACGGAGAGAAGCCGATCATCCACAGTGACCGCGGCTGCCACTACCGGTGGCCCGAATGGATCCGCATCTGCAAGGACAACAACCTGACGCGTTCGACGGGCGCGAAAGGCTGTTCTCCGGACAACGCGGCCGCGGAGGGGTTCTTCGGCCGTCCCAGGCAGGAGTTCTTCCACAAGCGCAGCTTCGCGGGCGTCTCGATGGACGGGTTCATCAACATGCTCAACGACTACATGGTCTGGTACCGGGACAGGCGGATCAAGACGGAGTTCGGCATGAGCATCATGGATCGTCGACGCGAGCTCGGTCTTGTGGCATGATTAGTGGTGATGGAATCAACGACGAGTCCAACAAAACGGCACCAGCCCCAAGCGTCCACCTCGATTTGACAGAATACACACGTCTCCGTCATCGCCGGAGGAGTCATCGCGCCGCGGCCTCGACGGTGTCCCGCCGTCCTGCGCGGCGTTCCCGTTCCTGGGCGGCAACGCGGCCATGCCGCCCTCGCGATGCGCCTTGGCCCAATGGGCCACGGCGCTCACGCCCGCGCCGAGCCGCCGGTCGGCTTGCTTCCGCGCATGCCGCCCGATACCGGTTCGATCGTCTTCCGCCTGGTTTCCAGGGGATGATGGGTTTCGCCATATGGCCGACGTAACGGGGATCCTTCGCCGGCCGGCGTTCCAGGCGCCGTCTGGTCGGATGACCGAGATGTTCGACCGCTTCGGCGGTCGTCGTTGATGTCGTGAGATAGAGTTCCACCGCCCGCTTGCGTTCCTCGGGAGTGAACACAACCAAATCCTTGCGTTCGGTCTCCAAGAAAATGTCCGCAGCCCCTTTTCTTGGACTCCCCGACCGGGAGGAGACCCCCCCTAGGGTGGTATACAGCCTAGCGCGCACGATGCGGCGCGGGCCATTCGAAAAGCAGGACACGCTGCTCACGGCGTGGATTGATGGGCCCATGCCCCGGCCAACGCAAACTGAGGCATGTCCCGGTTCCCGAGGAATCGAAACGCAGAGCTGTGGACGCGGTCGCGTTGTTCCTTGCTGTATACCACCCTAGGGGGGGTCTCCTCCCGGTCGGGGAGTCCAAGAAAACGCCACCACCTCGCTAGTTGATATGCAGCTTCTTCTTCAGCATACCCACCAACATGGAGCGTTCTTTCTTTCCGAGCAACAGCACTACATCCAAAAGCATTGTGACCAACGCATACAGGCAGCACGTCAGAATCAGCGAAACCCAACCACTGGCGACCAGTGCAAATACATGCCTGATACCCCAACAAACCACGGAAGCCACCGTAGTGGAGACAAAATAACGGATATAGATGGGATAGAACTCGAATTTTCCGACGCTCAGACATCTGGAGGCATATATGGGCACGAACGTTACATTTGCCAGTATCTCGAACAAATTCGGAATCGCCGCAACAAAAAAGATACCCCACTTCGGAAGAACCTTAATGAAAGCAACCAGCACCACAATGGACAACACACTGTAGACAAGCCATACGATGGAGTATTTCTTCATACGGTTGACAATCAACGGCAGATTCTGCAACATCGCGGCGACACCGGAAACCAACAATCCCAACATGGTGAGGGTAAGCAACTGGTACAACAACCCCGTATCCTGGCCGCGCTGCCACAAACTCATGAAATCATATCCGGCCACAAGCGCCGCCACGAAAACAATATTTGTGAAGAATCCAGTCACTTTCATACCCGATTTAAGATCCTCGATCAGCTCCTTATGCCTGCCCTGTGCATAGTATTTCGTCTGCTCGGGATAAAACAAGCTCGATACGGTGACCACCAGTCCGCTGATCTGATTTGGAACGGTCTGAGCGATAGAGAACATACCCATAAGATATGGGCTAATCATCAAGTTCGCTACCAATAACTGCAATCCGAACATCATAATCTGCTGCAGCTTAGTCACTACATTCCAAACTCCTGCCGCGAACATCTCCCGAATGCTCGTCCACGACACCGATTCCTTGTGGAAGGAAATATCAGGAAGCAGCACACGCGTATACGAACGATTCATCAACGTCATCACCGCGGTCGCCAAGCATACGGCTAATCCCACATAGTAGACCTTTGGCGGCAAAATACCAAAAAGAACAACCATGACGATTACTCGTACCATGGAAAATGCGAGATTTGCAATACTGCTCAGATACAGCTTGTTCTTCACGAACGTGGCGACGGAATACACCGTGGCGATAACCGAAAGCATGAAATTTAGGAATATGAAGATGAACAGGGCCTTCACATCACCCACGAGATGCGGGGATATGTTCACAATCTTGTCAAGAAACACTACCACTGGAATCATAGCAGCCATCAATACGATGACCATGACGCCGTTCGCTGCAAGCGTGGACGAATAATACCCGTTTGCCTTTGCATCATCCCTCTCATGGTATGCAACCGTGATGAAGCGTCCGGCCACTGAGTTCAAAGCGATGGTAAGCAACTGAGCATAACTCACAAAAGTATTCGCTAGACCAACGAATCCATAAGCCTCGGCACCAATGTTATACACAATATATGGTGTGAGCACCAAACCGATTCCAACGGAAACTGCGAAATTCACCAAGCTCGCGACCATGTTCACAAACAGTTGTTTCTTATCTCCCATAACTCAACCTCACTCGCTAAACACCTTTACAGATTCATTGTAAAAGCTCTCAGAAAGGCACTCGATTTGCTGCAAACTATTCTTCGCCATCAGCCCACGCCACCCCTTTGCACTGCTCTAAATAAATACGCTCATGTATTGCCAGTAACTTACATGGACCATCTACACAATATTGATTCCATAAATCAATGGCATACTGACCTGATATAATCGCTTTTTTGTCCATAATTGTAAAAATCTTTGAGCGAAAAATCATAGATACGATAATGTACATGTCTTCGTATCTTTCAAGTACCGGATAAGTATTCCGTGGTTCACAGTCTATAACTACTGCATCAAAACTTTAATCTCTCGCTAAGGGGTTAGCAATCTTGCCATAATAACATGATATAGAACATACACAAAAGCATCAAATATCTAGAGTTCCTATCTATTAAACTAAAACCTATCAATATAAAAGTAGGCATGGGATCAACATGTCAAAACTTGAGGTTTACACACATAACTTATTAAAGTCACATCATCGCTCAGGAAAAATATAGTTAATTCAATACACACCCATTCTATTCAATAGTATCCGTCAACAATGTTGCTACAGCTTCGCTCAAGATAGTCGACACAGCAAATTTAAGATATAATACTTAAAACTATATACACATATTCTTCGTCAGTTTATTTCTTCATGAGCAAATGAATGCGATAAAAACCTACAAACAACCAAGGAGATAACCTAAAAATGAACATGACTAATTTTGTTTTTCGAGACAACCAATGCTTTGAACCTTCATATGCATAAAGCACCAATGAACGACATTCCTGAAGACGTCGCTGTATCTCACCATCCTTGCAGTCCAATACCGCATACCCATGTGCCAGTGCACCAATAGCGAAATACATCGCCGTATCCATGCAAGCCCCCATTACACCTTGCTCTCGGCAGTAATCGACTCGATCACAGAAGGCCTCGACCTCATCTAGGTTACTGACACTATATTCCTTGTGCATGATACTTTGTGAGCGTAACAAATAATTATACAAAACCTTATCAGTAAATGCCACACAATTAGCCTGATGGTACAGTCTATGCATCACAAAAGTATCCTCATGCTGCCGACCTTCCGGAAAACGTAAATCTCTCCATAAATTAGAGCTATAAAGTTTGTTCCAAACCACAGTATAAAGACCATTTTCACGCTTAGCCAGACAATCCATTGCCTCGAACGAAGTAAGCACATGCGGCCGAAGAACTTGATGATCGACTTTCTTACCTGATTCATTCAATACATCGATACCGCAAACAGCAATATCTGCCCGTTTCTCTGTTATGCATTTCAGAAGTTCGCTTACAAAATCTGGCTCCACACTGTCATCACTATCAACAAATGTAATATACTTACCGTGGCAATAATTTAAACCTGTATTCCTAGCCGCCGATAGTCCAGCATTAAACTGATGAATCACCGTAAATTGTTCTTTATCCCGTGCAAAATCGTCGCAGATTTTAGCACAGCCATCAGTCGAACCATCATCGACAACAATAATCTCAATTGGTGAATATGTCTGAGCAGCAAGACTTTCTAGACACCGAAAAACATACTCTACTACATTATAGACTGGAACAATAATCGACACTAAACTATTATTTGTTTCCATCATCGACCCTCCACTTAGTCATGCCTCAATATATACTATATTACATCACAATCCGTTTATCTGAAGACGCCTGATCCAAGCAATAAATCTGCTGGCCAAAAACCAATGGTGACGAAGAGTCGAGAGCGAAATTCGCTTAGCTAATCCGAACCGTTGAAAACCGCCCAATCGCAGCGGTTCAGCAAACACCGTCATAGCTAATACTCTACGATATTCGGCTTTACGTTCTGCTTCCGTCCATGGTGCCTGAGGATGAAATAAATAATGAAGTTGAATCAAAAGTAAATGAAACAGCACATAATCATTTAGTCCCGATATATATTCCGGGTGGTTCGACTGGATGATCAGCTTCCTCATTGCTCTCATCGAAGTCACGATTCTGTCAACATAATCGGAACGAAATGCAGTGACAGCAGATCCCATGTTGCGATAATAGCGATACACATCCTGTGGAATAGATCCCACACGTTTTGCAGCAAGTGCCGCAGAAAACACAAAAGCTGTATCTTCACCAACAGCAACTGACGAATCAAAGAGAATATTATTATCTATAAGAAATGAACGAAGGAATAGTTTACCCCACACCAAACCTAGTCCTTGGTCAGGGGAAAGAATATCATACCTCAATTCCTCGAGTTTTTTCCGTTCAAAAAGAACTGATTCAGGTTGGTAGATATGATGTTCGGTCGATGCTGCCAACTTTGTGATATAACTTCCTTGCACAATATCACAATTATACTTATCACCATATTCTACAAGCGTATTCAAAGCATTATCAGGTAATTCATCATCCGCATCCACGAAGGCGATCCATTTTCCCTGCGACAATTTAATGCCTTGATTTCGTGTCGTAGAGACCCCAGAATGAGACAAAACTACTGGTTTAAAAACAATAGAATCAGATAGAGAAATCTGACGAATCATTTTTATAAGCGATGGATCAGGCTTGCCATCAAACAAAATTAGGCACTCTATGCAAATATTTGAATCATCAAATCGTTGTCTATTAACTGAAACCAGGCATCGTTGTAACACTTGTGCTTCAGTTCTATATGACGGAATTATTATAGAAATCAAACAGGTAGACATAAAACTCACTTTCAAACTTTACTATAATCAAATGGAAATTGAGAATTCATATCCATTAATTCCATTTCCATGCATAATAAATATGGTAACCACAGTAAGCAACATATAGTAAAGGACTATCACAAACCAGAGCAGCGGCTTAGTTTTTTTGGGTTCATCTTTTACAATATGGCATATTTCAGCAAATAAAAATACAGAAAATAATTCTGTAATTCTAGTTAAAACCATATTACCGGGAAAAGCAATGGCCAAAGCTCCGAAAATGACCGACCCTGTTCTAACATACACTAATGTGTTATCGTTAAGATTTTTAACGGTTGAATTCGCAAAAGTCGATTCTGAATTTAAACTGTCTCTTCTAAGAAAACTATATAAAATGAGAATATTTGGTATTATGGACTTAAGCATAGCTAACCAATCAATTCCGGAAACATTAACTACATTAACATATCCCCGCCATGTTGGAACAATTTTAACGATCAAAGTGGCAATAGGCCCGACACCTCCCAAGAGTAAAACAAGCGCCACGGCATAAGTCACGATAACCCATTGATTGCTTTTCAAACGCTTAACTATCCAAGACAAAATATATACGACAAAGAACACAGCAGACACTCTATGAAAAGCGAGTGCTGCCATGGAAAAAGCAATACCAAATAAATATCGTTTTTTCAGGTTAAAAACAAATCCTATGAGCACAAAAGAAAGACCGATATATTGGCGTAGAATATTCATTGATGAAAAATATGTCCCTCCAGCAAGAAACATAAATGCGAAGAAGAGCCAATACTTCTCAGGAACTATATTCACTGTAAAATAGTAAATTGAAAAGATCAACAAGAATGCTGTGAATACAAATACTGCACGAGCTGTGAAGCCATATGCATACAACAATCTATTGAAAGCAAGAAATCCCGCCTCCTCATATGTTCTGTTGATACCTGGACTATTACTCCACGCAAAGATATCAATGTAATGCTGATAATCAGTTCCAATGCCTTTACGGAAAGCAGAAATAACTCCAGCAGCAAGCAATACAATCGTCAGTAATAGTTTCCTCACAGAAGTTGAGATGTGACTATATTGAGATATTAAATCAAAAAATATACTTACACTGATTAAAACTGCAAAAATAATCATACAAATCTTTACTGCTAATTTCTCGTTTGATCAGCAACAAAACCACTCTGAATTAAGGCTTCTTCCAATTCCTTCGATTGAGGATAGATAAACTTTCGAGCAAACAATATATCACTTTGCTGTAAAGTCTCAAAATCATCTATAGTCAGGGCTCTCGGTGAGCGATCACGTCTAGTGACTTGCTCCCATTCAATGAATCTAAGATTTCCACGCGGAGAAATGGTTTTTATATAAGGAGTATCTTCTATTTCTGTAAACTGGAAGCATTCATCCGCACAATACGTCCAACGATAACGACTCGCGATTTCATCAGCATGTCTAACATAAAACCCAGCCAGTTCATCGGTGATGCTCCACCATTCTGAACCCTTCAGGATGCGTTTTCCTTTAAAACGTCGAATACCAATCGCTCGTTGCGCATAACAAGACGCGAAATCGATATACTTCCATATATTTCGTTTCTTACCAATAAGGGAATCCTGAAAGAAATGATATTGATCACACCGAAGCTGTATATGACTAGGAGCGGAATCATCGAAATCACAGCTCATAAAGTTCTCACCATCATGTTCTTTGAAATAATGCATGATATAATTATGACTCTTGACTGGAAAATCCAAGCCTGAAAGCGTATGATAATAACGATATCTCCCATCTGTATTTGCGTATGCTGCTTTAAGTAAGGCAAGATGCGCCAATACCAGCGAAGAACCGCCCCATGTCGTATCGATCTGAGGTGTAATGAAAAACAATCCTGCAGACATGCTGGTTTTTATATCTTCTAACTGCTCATACCCATACTGGGCCTTGGCGTCAATATGGACGAAAATATCATTTTCCGCATAATCAAGTGCATGAATCAATGATCTGAGTTCCTGCAACCCTGTGTGAGCAAGAATCATATATGCATGACGCATAAAAAACCTTTCAGAGAAAACTGACATCACCATTTCGCCAATTCAATGAGCACTGCACGTTTACGTCTCTCGTGCTCATCAAGTACATGGTGCGAAAGCACTTTTGCTGGCACCCCCCCCATTACACTACCCTCACTTTCCACTGTTTTAATGACCAAGGCTCCTGCACCCACAACAACGTCATCCGGGATAGTAACGCCACCTAAAATCTTACTATCAACACTCATCTCAACAAAATTACCGATCTCTGGAACCTCATCATTTGCATGACCAACAATGCAATTTGCGCTAGCAGAAAAACCCATGCCAATACTTGCACGACCATTAATAATTATGGTTCCTTGTCCAAAGTGCCAAAATCTGGCTCCTGGACCAATAACATTAACGGGAACAATAACGCCATATCGACGTTCCAAGAACATGTAACGTAGAGCTTTAATCTCATAAATTAGATGGTGAAAGGGTGAACGATATCTATTATTAGCCCAATACTCCAGTTTTCGGTTCTTCTTCAGAAACCAATAACCTAACATTGTGTGACCGAGATGAAATTCCTCTTGGAGTTTTTCCCGCAACGTCTGATTCGTCAATTCGTAAGATGCACGATCCAATGCTAAAAAAAACTTTAAATCATCCCTAGTGCGGATACGTCTATCATTTCTCAACTTATCCATATCATATCCTTCGTCATATGACTACATAATTACAGATTAGCAATGCAGACTGAAAATGAATAGTCAAGTCATCTTCCATTTTCCACTCATGAATCACCAGACCAGTAGGTTGAATCAGCAGGTTTGTCAGAAACTTTTCCCATACTTCTTGCCGCAAAACTTGGCGTTAAGGAATCCACTTATTTTGGCGGGCCAATCAACCGGCTCGGGCGACACAACGGGAAGCTCAGTTACTCGAACACCTTGGCGCAACTGTTCGGAAAGCCACACATCCAGCAGCATCTCTGAAATGCGTCCTGGATAACGCAGGTTGAAGGAGTCATAGGCCGAATCGTCAGTGCGCTGCTCAAGTTCAAACAGGATTGGAAACAGCCATGCACAGTAATCGGCGAGCAGATCTCGACGCATTATGAACATATTGAACATATGCGCCGTTGTTCCACCCATCATCTTGTCGAACGCAGCAAGGTATTGTGGGTAGAGTTCCTGGATAATATCTCGAGCAACATCAAGATGCTCAGCCGGCAATGTGTGTGCATAATGCGAATGGACCGTTTCGATCACATAGTTACGGCGATGCGGCACTACTACATCAGCGTTCTGCAGCACTTGAGCAAGCTCCTCGCCGCCGATGATCCTGTCGAAACGGTCGTGGGCTCGACGTCCTAACCAACTGCGAGTAGCGAAATATCTGCGGTAATGCACCAAACCGATGTACTCGGCATCGCAGTTTTTCCACAACCAATACAGACCAGTCAGCTCCGAATACTTACCATTGCGGTCCGAGATATTCTCACCCTCATTGTCCTGAACCCAATCGGGCAGTGTATCCGGATGCAACGTGGCACCCACATGCAACGGCATATACACCGAATCAGTCGGCATACGATATAGCCTATGCGAAACTACGGCAACAACAATCCTCTGATTCGCAGTCATATTGTTATCCTACCTTTCGAATCAAAGCAAACCAGCTCGGAAACCAACGTTGCAGTCGAAGGATTCCACTCGAAGTATTCACGATAATAAGTATACATTATCTCTAAGCAGGAAAACTGTATTTATTTCATTATATTCATCACTTTTCCTTCTAAAACCACGATCTCTAATGAAGATCGAAACTAGAAAAACCGCAAAGCAAAAAACAAGAAAAGAGGAGATGACCAAAAACATTGTCTTCGAAGAAACATTGAATCTCCACCCTGAATAATATTGCAACCCATACATAACCGAAACAATCATAGGAAGACAAAATAAAACAATAGGATTGACGAAGATCCTATCCGGGACAAAATAAGTAAAGATAAAAATAAGAATCATGCACGTCAACATAAAGAGAGTATTCATTGCAACCTACTTAATGTGCCGAAATTTCAGAATGATTGCGTTTGTAACAACGATATATATATATATATATATAACCGGTGAAATGACGAGCAACCTCCACTGCAGCGATTGAACTTTTGACATAAGTCCAGCCGCCTTCGTCAAAGGCATCAACTCACGTAATCTGATCCGCGCAAATCGCTCGAATTCAGCCCATTCCTTGCGTTTACCTGCTAGAACAATGCGATTGTATGTACCTACGATAGATTCCAGATGACCATATGCGGCATACGGCTCATCTTGAGGATACTTCTTACGCACCAGTTCCAGCATGTTGCTGGTGGATTGCGCGAATTTATCGGTAATGCCATGGGATTGGCTTCCTTCCGTCATACGATATCGGTATAACGGTGTGGAATCATAGACAATTCGTTCGGCGCGATCAAGCAGCTGATAAGTTACCGGGGAATCCTCGGCATACTTTGCGTCAAGCGGATAGCGAAGACCATCGAACAACTCCTTTCTGGCGAGCTTGTCCCATGCGACCACATAAAAATATCCGTGTATGTTGACGTATTTGAACGCATCTTCGGAGGTCATCACTATTTTCTGACCGGATAAAGCATTGCTATAGACACTACCATCCGGATTTTCGCGTTCATAGGAGATGATGGACAAATCCGCTCCAAATTCCCGCATGTTCCGCATCAGGGTAGAGAACATGTCTGGGAGCGTGTAATCATCAGAGTCCACAAAACCGATATAGTCCCCTCGAGCAGCGTCAAGTCCGGCGTTGCGGGCACCAGCCAAACCTTTATTGGCTTGATGAATCACACGGATACGAAAATCACGTTCAGCCCACGTATCACACTTTTCCCCCGATGAATCCGTGGACCCGTCGTCAACAACCAGGATTTCAAGATTGGCATAGCTCTGCCTAACAAGGCTGTCCAGACATTGGTCAAGATAACGTTCCACGTTATAGACCGGTACGATAACGCTAATCAGAGGATACTCAGGAATGGCCATACGTCTATCACCAGTTCTTCATATATTTCTTACCGACATGTTCTCATTTTCTGATTATGCCACAAGGCCGAGCCCACATCGCCAGTTCATGATGGTTGGATCTACATGCACACAGAGCTAGCGACTATTGATCTATTGTCATTTGATGAAAACGTCTGTCGCTCGGTCTCTGAAAGCAAACAACAACAATACAACTTCGACAAGTATGCAGAACTATTCCAGACACGGCACCCAGACATGATTCGGCCGGCTTCGTGCGATGGACTCAATGCAATCAAGCATTGTGAGCGTTTATTCTTTGTGGAGTATAAAAACGGCAATGTCGTAGCTAAAAACGGGCAGACCAACGAGATAACACTCAAGTCAAAACCGGCCACGAATATTGAGAAAAAGCTCTATGACTCAGTACTCATGTTGGAATATGAGGGACTTATTAATCTCGCCGTGAGCCGCAATCAATGTATTGCTCTTGTTGTTGTTCGCAATGATGCTGTCCCACGAAGCGAAGCAGAAGCAGATTCCTTGCAACCCACCGCAAACCCTGTATTTCCGCAGCTCATGAGAACTGCCGACGAATTCAATATACGAAGCGCTGCCGGATTGGCAGAAAAACTATACCTTGCTGTCAAGGTCGTCATTGTCGATATATTTGAACGAGACTATCTTCCGCATCTGGAAGTATGAAGTATAGATACCCGTATCACAAATAAACACTCATACCGTATAAGCATACTGACGCGTAATTTGAGGCCGTACTGGGGCTTCCTCAACGCGGTAGTGCTTGCGCATGCTGGTCAGGATGGTGCGCAGCGCCTTGTTTGTCTGCTCGGCGGCAGTACGGAATTTTGCGTATTCCTTGCCGTGCGGATCTTCAATATCCTCGGGTTCGGGAAGCATGGGCCGAATAATGGAAGCAGAGTCAATCACTGACTGCAAGCGTTCCTGAATGGTCAAGCCCTTGACCAGCCCGTTACGTGCGCAGTACTCGCACATGTTTGCGAAGTCACCCAATAGGAACGTGTATTTCACAGCAGTGGGAGCCAACGTGACGATGTCTTTGCGCTGATCCTTTTCAAAGCACAGGATCAGATCAGCTGACTTGGCCATCGGCTGTGTCAGGCGTCGAGAGCGGAACCCACTCGGTTCGATGCCCACGCTCTCCATGAGCAGGGCGCTGTTGGGGTCAATCTGGTGCATGGGCAAGCCATGCGTGCCCGCGCTGGAAACCTGCACTGTGGTACCGGAAAGGTAGCGGGTGAGTAGCAGCTCGCCCATGGGAGAACGACAGATATTGCCGGTGCAGACGAACATAATGTGCATGGGCTCAGTCCTTCTTCATACTTACAACGCTACCTTGCGGGCCTGCGTACAAACCACTAGCGCACCATTCTAGTCCGATACACCGGACTGCGGCCAATCCTCGTCCGCCCACCACCACTTCATCTTCACATGAATGTTACAAGGGATTCGCTTTTTGGGCGGATTTTGCTATAGGGGGGGGGGCGGCATTCGTGCTAGGGTGGGCGAGAGTAAGAGAAAAGAATGAATGTTCCTTGCGGTTTTTGGGGAACGATGGAGGAAGAATTCAGTATCATGCCGAAGGACAGAGGCACAGCAGCAGAGTCGCAGGCAACAAGCACCGCGACCATGGCAATGCCCAAAGTACGGGTGAGCGGGAGCCGGGCCTCGGCTTCGTTCTCCCCCGTTGCCGAATGTGACATTGCGCCGACATTCTTTGACGGCACCTACTTCTCCTCTACACCGGACGGCAGCTCCACACATAACGACACCACGAACATACGTCCATTGATGGGCCATTCTGTGCCGAAGTGGCGATATCTCTATAACACGACCTTGGTCGTGCTTGATCTGCTGATGACCATTGTGGCCACGTACATCGTGTTCCTGCTCCGACCTTTCGCTTATACCTATGTGCAGAGCATTGGTCCCGGCGAATACGGCGTTTTTAGCTTCCTGCTGTTGACCTGCGTATCGTGGCTCATCAGTCTGTATTCCGCACGCTCCTATGAACGGCACACCATGGGTGAGGGCTATGCCCTGTACGCCAAGCTGTTGAACGCTGCGTTCATCGATTTCATTATGCTGTGCACGTTGGGGTACCTGTTCCACCTCAATCTTCCCCGGTCGTTGAATGTGTTCATTCCGCTGGTTTCACTGGTGTTGGTTATTATCGAGCGTTGGATTATGCGCCGCGCGCTGCACCGCAACCGCATGAATGGCGAATTCAACTACCCGACTGTGGTTATCGGATCTCCGGAAGGTATCCACCGGACGGTCGAACAATTGCGCCAATGCCGTGGCCTCGGCTACGCGCCAATTGCGGTGTGCCCAGTGGCTTCAGTCAAGAACGAGGATGACCCGGATCAGGCGCAGCATTTGGTGTCGGTGCCTTTCACTCCTGCCAACGATGCTGAGTCACGACTGAAGGTGTTGCCACTCAACTCGCATTTGCCGCAAACCGCAAAGGGTATGAAGGCACGTACCGTATTGGTAGCTGATGTACTTACCCGTGATTCTGAGACCATGCGTACATTGTCCCTGGCCGTGGAATCCATGGGCATTGAATTGGCCCTCACTACCTCTGTGGCTGATTTGAGCGGCGCTGACCTGCATTTCCGCAACGATCCGACGATGCCAGTAGTCACTGCACGACTGACGCAGTACTCAACCGTTACCCGCATCCTCAAGCGTGTGTGCGATATCGTGCTTTCCGGTATCGCCATTATCTTGAGCTCGCCCATCATGCTATGGGTGGCATACAAGGTCAAGCGGGAAGACGGCGGCCCTGTGTTCTATTCGCAGACGCGCATCGGCATTTACGGCAAGCCGTTTACCATGTACAAGTTCCGTTCCATGCGCACTGATGCCGACGAAATCAAGGCGAAATTGGCTAAGGAACGCGGCATTGAGGATCGTTTTATCTTCAAGCTCAAGGACGATCCACGCGTGACTAAGATCGGTCACTTTATTCGTAAAACATCGCTGGATGAGTTCCCGCAGTTCTTTAACGTGTTCAAGGGCGATATGAGCTTGGTTGGGCCTCGCCCGCCGCTGCCTGAAGAAGTCGCGCGATATGACATGCTGTATTCCACGAGACTGCTGGTTAAGCCTGGTATTACTGGACCGTGGCAGATTTCCGGACGCAGCGATTTGACTCAGGAACAGTCGGAGTATGCGGATGTGTCGTATATTCAGGATTGGTCTATTACGGGAGACATCGTGATTCTGTTGAAGACTGTGGTGGCAGTGTTTAAGGGGACTGGATCGTACTGAGTTTTCTTTGGGAATGTTGAAATGTTGAGAGGGCGTCAGCTTCTTGCTGACGCCCTTCTTTTGTCTCTCCCTCAGAGCCTGTGG
>OBYI01000441.1_pt1 | contig 17115 bp, 13 predicted proteins | sample 1476711 | NCBI WGS metagenome assembly OBYI01 (sample SAMEA2580190, study PRJEB22360) | human gut metagenome | biome: human gut; feature: human-associated habitat; material: faeces | place: Denmark | collected 2008/2010
AGATAGACCCTTATAGGGTCAGAGCAAACCACCAGTTCTACTGGTGGTTATGATTAAGTGCAGTCATCACTTCAGCGACGGAATCATATGTGCGGCTGAGGTTGCGATGGTGATTTATATCGTCCAAGATACGAAGTGTTTCTTCATTATTTGTATACAATCGCATATCAAAAGGGAATCCGCCATGACGTACTACCGTTTTTAAAAATATAGTAATAGCTGTAGATGTAGGTAGGCCTAATTCAGAGAAAATGTGTTCTGCCTGTGCTTTTAAATCTGCGTCGACACGAAGATTCAGATTTTTTGTTGTAGCCATATGAATCAACTCCTCTAAGATTATTATAAGGTAAAATAACGTAAATATAAAGGAGTTTTCGTTACAAAGCCTATTTTCCCAATGTGTCGATAAAGGCTTTGATTATTTCCGGGTCAAAGAGGAGGCCCGAGGCGCTGAAGAGCTCGCGAACGGCCTGTTGCTTCGTTTTTGCCCAGAAATCGGCGGACGGATTGATAATGGCGTCATAGTAATCGGCAACGGCGATGATACGTGCACCGAAGGGAATATTGGCGCCGCGCAGATGTTTCGGATAGCCCGAGCCGTCCCACCGTTCGTGGTGATGAACGATGTAAGGGATGATGTCGTGACAGCAGGGGATATTTTCCAGCATGTTGCCGCCCGCTTCGGCATGGCGGCGGTAGGCGGCTTTTTCCGTACGGTTCAAATAAGGAGCTTTCGCAAGAAGTGTGCCTGAAAGGGTCACTTTGCCGATATCATGTAAGAGCGAGGCGTATTTTATGAGCTCTATTTCGCTTTTCGGCAAGCCCAGCTTGGCTGCAATGCTGACGCTGTAATTGGTAACCTGCAGGGAATGTCTGTATAAGCGTTGGCTCTTCATTTGTAAAAACGAGACAAGCCACGCCGTTATAGATTCTAGCGATTCTTTTTCATCAAAGCCCATGCCGGCCGCTTGTTTTAACGATAACATGTACATAAGGGGCAAAACCTTTCTGCTTTTTAACGAAATTACTGATTCGGCGGCCGTTTCGGGTGCCGCAGGATGTTGATCATTTTAGCGCTCGTCCGCTTGATGCGGGCGCCCGTGTTCTTCATACGCCGTACGGTCGTAATCTTAGATTTTCTCTTCGGACGCATGTCGCGGATAGAGCCGAAGTCGCCGCGGCGTACGCTGGTCGCCTTAATGCGATCGGATTTGAAGGCTGTTTTAAAAATACCCATAATGCGGCTTAAATGAAGATCCGCCGAGAAACTGTAAATATCTACGGCCGCATAAGACAAAACGGGGTAGTAATGTATGCAAATATGTGTATTGCCCGTAAAGGCGAGGCCCGTCATTTCATCGGGTGACTGAAAAAAATTGATTTCTTCTATAGCAATGCCTATACAGGCAAAGGCATTTTCCAAGGACGGCCGCAGGTCTTCCGGCATGGTGACGGCAAGGCGACAGTTATAAAAATCAATGAGCAAATGCTTTCCTAAGGTATTATTCATAAACTCCTACCGGCTAATATATTTGCAACCCATTATATAATGTTTCCTTTTCCTTGTAAACGCGAACGAGTGTACGCCTCGGGCCGGTTAAACGAGAATAAAGAGGCCGGTCTTACAGTGAATACGCGAAAAGGCCTCTTCCCGTTTTGAGAAGAGGCCGGTATATAAAAATTGAATAGGTCTATTCGTAATATGCCGAATATGGAAAATTACGCTGACACGGGTGTGAAGGTAAAGTCCGTGCCCGAGTAATCAATACGGACGGTTTGGCCTTCCCGCACGGCGCCGCTGATAATGTCGCGGCTCAAGGCTGTTTCTACAGTGTGTGTAATAAGGCGGCGCAGAGGACGGGCACCGAACTGCGGTTCGTATCCCTTTTCCGCCAGGGCATGCAGGGCTTCGTCCGACCAGGTCAGGCTGATATTCATCTGCTTTTGCAGGCGCGCGCCGAGGTTTTTGAGGAGAATCCCGGCAATTTCCAGCACCTGTTCCCGCTGCAGCGCCTTGAAGACGACAATATCGTCAATACGGTTGAGAAATTCCGGGCGGAAGTAGTCTTTAAGGATGCGGCGTACCGCTTTTTCCGCTTCGGCGAAGTCCGTCGTTTCAAGGATTTCATGGGAGCCCAGGTTGCTCGTCATGATGATGACCGTGTTCTTGAAGTTGACGACGCGGCCCTTGCCGTCCGTCAGGCGGCCGTCATCGAGGATCTGCAGAAGTACGTTGAAAATATCGGGATGGGCCTTTTCGATTTCGTCGAGGAGAATGACACTGTACGGTCTGCGCCGTACGGCTTCGGTGAGCTGACCGCCTTCATCGTAGCCGACGTATCCCGGAGGCGCCCCGATAAGGCGGGAGACCGTGTGCTTTTCCATATATTCGCTCATGTCGATGCGGATGATGTTCCGTTCATCGTCAAAAAGCGATTCGGCGAGGGCTTTAGCCAGTTCCGTCTTGCCGACGCCTGTCGGGCCGAGGAAGATGAACGAGCCGATCGGGCGGTTCGGATCTTTTATGCCCGCGCGGGCGCGGATGACCGCATCGCTGACGACCTGTACCGCTTCATCCTGACCGATGACCCGTTCATGAAGCGTATCGTCCAGGTGGAGAAGCTTTTCCCGTTCACCGGTCATCATCTTTGTCACGGGAATGCCCGTCCAACGGCTGACGACTTGGGCAATGTCTTCTTCGCTCACTTCCTCCTTGAGAAGGTGGCTGTCGCTTCCCTTGGAGAGCGCTTCTTCCTGTTCGGCCAACTGCTGCTGTAATTGCGGCAGCTTGCCGTATTTTAATTCTGATGCTTTGGCCAAATCATACTCCCGTTCGGCTTTTTCCATTTGGTGGCGCACATCATCCAGTTCCTTCTTCAAGGCCTGAGTCCGCAAGATGGCCTGCTTTTCCTTATCCCAACGGGCTTTTAGCGTTTCCTCTTCGCCTTGAAGCTCCCTCTTGGCATCGACGATTTTTGTCAGCCGTTCCTTGGAGGCATCGTCCGTTTCCTTATTGAGGGATTGTTCTTCTATTTCAAGCTGCATGATCTTATGGCGTACTTCATCAAGCGGTGCCGGCATAGATTCGATTTCCGTGCGGAGCTTTGCGGCCGCTTCGTCGACAAGGTCGATTGCCTTGTCCGGCAGGAACCGGTCCGAAATATAGCGATCCGAAAGAACGGCGGCCGCTACCATGGCGTTGTCGCGAATACGGACGCCGTGGTGCACCTCGTAGCGTTCCTTGAGGCCGCGAAGAATGGTAATCGTATCTTCCACGGACGGCTGGTTGACCATGACCGGCTGGAAGCGGCGTTCCAAGGCGGCGTCTTTTTCAATGTACTTCTGATATTCATTCAGCGTCGTCGCACCGATACAACGCAGTTCGCCGCGGGCAAGCATGGGTTTTAACAGATTGCCCGCATCCATGGAGCCTTCAGATGCGCCGGCGCCGACAACCGTATGGATTTCGTCGATAAAGAGGAGAATTTGCCCCTCCGACTTGGCGATTTCATTTAAAACCGACTTCAGCCGTTCTTCAAATTCACCGCGGTACTTGGCACCGGCAATAAGGGAACCCATGTCGAGAGAGTAGAGCGTCTTGTTTTTTAACGATTCCGGTACGTCGCCGGCAATGATGCGGCTTGCCAGTCCTTCGACGATGGCCGTCTTGCCGACACCCGGTTCGCCGATGAGGACTGGGTTGTTTTTGGTGCGGCGCGAGAGAATTTCTACGGTACGGCGAATTTCGTCATCTCTGCCGATGACGGGGTCGAGCTTGCCTTTGCGGGCCGCCGCCGTCAGGTCGCGGCCGTATTTTTCCAGGGCCTTGTAATTGCCTTCCGGGTCGTCCGACGAGACGGACTGCTTGCGGTTGGCTTTAACCGCGCTGAGGATTTTGTCGGCGTGGAGGCCGAATTGGCTGCACACGTCCTGAATTTCTTTGTCGCCTCCTTCGACGATGCCCAAGAGAAGGTGTTCCGTGCTGATGTAGTCATCGCCCATGGCTTCAGCGCGCTGCTGAGCTTTGCCGATAATGCGCACCGCTTCCGTCGACATGGCGAGACGGCTTTGTCCCTGAACGGAAGGAATTTTTTTCAAAAGCTGTTCCAGCTTTGCCCGCAGCAAGGGCAGGTCGGTTTTGCAATCGTCAAAGACCGTGGCAAGAAGCCCTTCCGGCTCCTTCGTTAGACCGAGAAGCAAGTGGACTGCCGTAATTTCCTGATGATAATGAAGGGCAGCCAATTGCTGCGCTTCCTGGAATACTTCCATAACCTTTTGCGTATATTTTTCATTTTCCATTGTCATGACCTCCTTTATCTGTCAGTGTAAAGGAAAATATCATAGTCAGTCGTATTTCTTATAACTACACCTTTTATTATACACGCAAAGGTCAAAAAGTCAAATAAGGAGAAAGGAAATAGTTAATGTTTTTACTTAACAGCAGTGGATAAACAGTTTTGTCAGTTTATCAGGTAAACAAAAGATTATGGGTAAATAAAACTTTTACTGATATACCTAAAACTCATGAGACTTAAATAATTATTGAAGTGTATATAAGTAGTTATTGCTTAAAATGGGGAATGTTTAAATTAATAAGAATAAAGCGTAATATAAATTCTAAATCTAATAGTGGATATATATAATTTATTAAAAAATATATTATTCAAAATAGCATATCTTTCTATATTGATAATCTCAATAGATATGATATAATCGTCATAATTGTGGCAAAATAATGATTTAAAAATATTTTATGGACAATAATTCGTGTTTTAAAAGAAGATTACAGAAAAGGAGTGTTAATGTATGAATCAAATTTATAAGGTTGTGTGGAGCAAAGTGAAGGGTTGTTATGTTGTCGTGTCGGAATTGACAAAGCGGTCCGGCAAAAAATCTTATAGGCTCTCCGAAAGCAAGGCATTGCTTCGGGCGTTTGTCTGTACGATGATGATGACCGGCTGTCTGCTTCCTGTAGCTATTCAGGCAAATGTAGTACAAGGACCGGGGGCGTCTGCCGCCGGCAGTGAATCTGTAGCTGTAGGTGATAATGCCAAAACAGAGTCTACGAATAAAGGCGGCGTTGCCATCGGTTCTAATGCTCAGGCATTGGGTGAAGATATGAATGCTGAAGGGTCAACATATTCGGCCGGCACGATTGCTATCGGTATGAATTCAAAAGCTACTGCCAACAGTGATATTGTTATTGGCCGCAACGCAAAGACTATACAGCCGGATCCCTCTTTTCCGCATAAGCAGATCAAGGACGGCTCTATTGTAATCGGCTCAGAATCGGTCGCTTACGGTAATACCGGCGATGTGATCATCGGTACGCGAGCGGAAACGAATATCAAGGTCAAGATGGATAATATTGCACACGGCACTAATACCGGCCAATTGCAATATGGTCAGGGCGTAGCGATCGGTAGCGGTTCCAAAACATATGGTACGCAGGCTTTAGCTATAGGTGCGGATACAAGGGCGATCGGCAATTCCTCCTTGGCCATCGGCGGCGACGATATCAATATGGCGCGCAGCGTATTGGAAGCCGCAGTTCCTCAGCTGATCCCCGGTAACGGCATTCAGAAGACTTTCCTCCGAGAAATGAATGCGATCGGGATGGATAAAAGTAAATTAGGCAGTGCCGAGTTGAATACGTCCGGGAAGTACGCCAATACGGCTGCTTTAGGAGATGCCACGACAGCTATCGGCATGATGAGTGAAGCTTTCGGGACGGGTTCTACAGCAATCGGTATAAACTCTATGACCAAAGGCGTTGCCAGCACCGGTATCGGGATCATGGCGAGAAGCTGGGGGAAAAATTCCGTATCAATGGGAAGTCAGGTAGGCGCTTACGGAGATAATTCGGCTTCCATCGGCGTCTCGAATAACGTCGGCCTAGATATGACAAACGGAACCATATCCGGTGAATCGTCTGCCGCCTTAGGGGTTCAGAATACTGTTTACGGCAATAGCGCTTATGCCATCGGCGGAAAAAATACTATCGGCTCGGCTACCGTGACGGAAACGGAAGTGGCAAACGGTAACGATAAAGATAAAATAAAGACTGTAACTGCCGGTACGGTAAAAGGGAATAACTCAGGCGTTTTCGGCTATAATAATACAGTAGCCGATGATAATTCATAATAATGCAATAAAGAAAGAAGGCACGGCAGTCAATGCGACAAATGCCTTTGTCATAGGCAATAACAGCAAGGCTTCCGATGAAAATACAATCGCTGTAGGTTACAAAACGACGGCGTCCGAAAAAGGGAGCATGGCCTTGGGAGCAGAGGCGAAGGCAAGTGCCTCCAAAGGAGATGTCGCACTGGGATCCGGCTCGGAAACGGCAGCTGCCGTTTTACCGTAGCAGTGGGCCCCGGCCAGAAAACGCCACCTGCCGTAGGAACGGCTTCGGCAACTATCAATGGAGAAAACTATAACTTCGCGGGAACCAATCCGGGATCCACCGTAAGCATAGGTAAAGCGGGAACGGAACGCACGCTTACGAATGTAGCTGCAGGCCGTATTTCCGGCACCTCTACCGACGCTATCAACGGCAGCCAACTCTATGCGGTGACGAATGCGCTTGATAAAGGCGTCGTTTATGCAGGCGATGTAAAGACAGCGGCTGCACCTGCCAATATATTCACACGGCGATTAGGTGAACAAACGAATATTGTCGGCGGCATAACGGATGTATCCAAGCTGACTGATAATAATCTGGGGGTTGTTTCCGACGGGAACGATACGCTGACTGTAAAGTTGGCCAAGGATCTTACGGGGTTGAATACGGTCAATGCAACGACGTTTAAAGCCGGAGATACTATGATAAACGACAACGGCGTCACTATCAATAACGGCCCTTCCGTTACAAAAACCGGCGTAGATGCGGGCAATAAACAAATTACCAACGTAACCAGCGGCGGAACGACAGATACCAATGCGGCCAATATCGGCGACGTAAAACAGGCGGCTGCCGGAGCGAAAGCTACTGTTACCGGTGCCAAGCAGGCGACTGTTACAAATACGACTGCCGCAGATGGTCATGTTGATTATGTGGTCAGCGCTACCAAGACAACATTGGCTGCTGAAGCAGGCGGCAAAGTGTCCGTAACAGGCGGTACAGAAGACGCTAATGGCGTTATCGCTTATACAGTAGGATTGGATGCGGCTACAAAAACGACAATCAATAATATCGGCGGAGGTACAATTGCTGCTGGAGATAATAAGACCGTAACCGGTGATACCGTGAATACCTATCTGAACAATAATTACTACGATAAGCCTGCCATGGATACCAAGCTGGGTGATAAGGCGAATACTAACCTGGATAACATTACCAATGCCGGCAAGACTGTTATCAATGATATTGCTGCGGATGCGGTAAAAGTTGTCAACGGTAAAAATACAACCGTTACCCCCGGTACAGAAAACGGAGCAAATGGCACAGTTAAAACGTATGCGGTGAATGTAGCCGGAGATTTGACCGGCATCAAATCCATTTCTAATCAACAAACCACTCCTGCCGGTGGTACGACGGGTGCCAAGATTACGCTTGGCGATACTACCAATACGGTAGATGTCGGCGGTGCGAAAATCACCAATGTTGCCGATGGCAATGTAGCCCCTAACTCTAAAGATGCTGTTAATGGCGGCCAGTTGAATGAAGTAAAAGAATTAGCCGGTAAACATACCATTGTCAAAGTGGACGGACAGGAAAATCGTACTGATGGAAACCTGCTTATCACCAAGACAGACAATAATGGTCAAGCTACTTATGATTTGAAGCTGAATGACGAGCTTACCGTTGGTAAAACGGGGGCGGCCGGCAAAGACGGTTCTATTGGAGTCAAGGGTAAAGACGGTTCTGCTGTGGCTATCAACGGTAAAGATGGTTCCATCGGCCTGAATGGTGCCAACGGGGCTAACGGGCTTACGATGAAGAGCGGCGATGCCAAGCCGGCTGTTGACGGCACCAATGTTACCCGTCTCGTTCTTGAAGAAAACGGCAAGAAGCATGACGTAGCTACATTAGATGATGGCTTGCAATTCACAGGCAATAATACAGGGACTGTTAATAAACATAAATTGAACACCTTGGTAAAAGTACAAGGTGAAGGTGTATCCGCGGCAGATTCTGATAATTTTGCAAGTGCGTCCGGCAACATCAATGTGAAAGCGAACGGTACAGATACATTAGAACTTCAATTGGCAAAAGACCTTAAGAATCTTGATTCCGTAACGGCAGCTAAGACGGTGAAAGCCGGCGATGCTGTTATGGGCGGCCAAACAGTGACTAATGCAGCCGGTGATAACGAAACCGGTAATTATGTAACAGGTTTAGACAATAAGACTTGGAATCCGGATAAAATTGTATCCGGTCGTGCTGCCACAGAAGATCAGGTAAAAGATGCATTAGCGGCGCAAACGGCTACGGGTCTTAAATTTGATGCCAATGTAGGCGGCGTACAAACCAATAAATTAGGCTCCAAGATCACCATTAAAGGGGAAGGCACGGGATCCGATAACGATTACAGCGGAGAAAACCTTAAAACCTTTATCACGCAAGACCCTGCCGGAAATACGACAATCGACGTGAAGATGAATAAAAACCTTAAAGTCGAAACAATCGTGGCCACAGGTGAAAACGGCAAAGACGGAAAAATCGGCATCAACGGAAAAGACGGCGTAACGACAAATATCTCCGTTACCCGTGACGGCAAGCCCGGGGTAGACGGTGCACCGGGTACGACCACGACCCGTATCGTATACCAGAAACCGGACGGCACCAATGAAGAAGTGGCTACCCTGAATGACGGCATGAAGTACGGCGGTGATACGGGAGCAGTCATCAAGAAGAAACTGAACGAACAGGTGAACGTCATCGGTGGCATTACAGACGCAACCAAACTGACGGCAGATGATAACATCGGCGTCGTATCTGACGGAAGCAATAACCTGAAAGTCCGTCTCGCCAAAGCCTTGAAAGGTCTTGAAAGCGTGACAACCGGCGATACAGTCATGAATAATAACGGCGTTACGATCAATAACGGAGCGGCCGGAAACACCGTATCCCTGACCAAAGACGGCCTTGACAACGGCGGCAATAAGATTACCAATGTAGCTGATGGTACAGATCCTAAAGATGCAGTTAATAAATCTCAATTGGATAAAGCGACTGCGGCTGCAACTACTACCGTAACTGCCGGCAATAATATTACTGTTACGCCAACTGTTAATCCTAATGGTTCCACTAACTATGAAGTTGGTCTCAAAGACCAAGTGACACTGGGAAGCGATCCGTCCAAACAGGTATCCATCGACGGCACAACAGGCATTATCAAAGCCGGAGATAAAGTCACCATTGACGGCACGACAGGAAACATCGATGCCGGAAAAGTGAAAATCAACGGGAAAGATGGAACTGTTAACGAACTGACCAACAAAACCTGGGATCCGAACAACTTCACCAGCGGACAGGCCGCCACAGAAGACCAGCTCAAAGCAGTAGACCAAAAGATTACCAATACGTCCGAAGAACTGACGAAAAAAGGAATGGACTTTGCCGGTAATGAAGGCGAATTCCACCGGAACCTGGGAGAGAAAGTCACCATCAAAGGAGAAGGGACCAAAGCTGCCTCCGAATACTCCGGTGAAAACATCAAAACCATTGCCGATGCGAACGGTAATATCACCGTCAAAATGGACAAGAACCTGAAAACCGAAACCATTGTCGCTACAGGTAAAGACGGCAAAGACGGCAAAATCGGTATCAACGGGAAAGACGGCAAAACGACAAATATCTCCGTTACCCGTGACGGCAAGCCCGGAGTAGACGGTGCACCGGGTACGACCACGACCCGTATCGTATACCAGAAACCGGACGGAACCAATGAAGAAGTGGCTACCCTGAATGACGGCATGAAGTACGGCGGCGATACGGGAGCAGTCATCAAGAAGAAACTGAACGAACAGGTGAACGTCATCGGCGGCATTACAGATGAAAGCAAACTGACGACAGAAGATAACCTCGGTGTCGTATCCGATGGCAATAACAACCTGAAAGTCCGCATGGCCAAAGACCTGAAAGGCCTCAACAGCGTGACCACCAACACCCTGACTGTGGGAGACGTGAAAATCGACAACAGCGGTATCAACGCAGGGAATAAGAAAATCACCAACGTAGCAGCCGGAGACATCTCCGCCAACTCCACCGACGCCGTCAATGGAGGGCAGCTGTGGAAAACAAACCAGACAATCAACAATATAGGAGGAGCAGTCAATGAACTTGGCGACCGGATGGACAGAGTAGGAGCAGGAGCGGCAGCATTGGCAGCACTCCATCCGCTGGACTTCGACCCGGATGACAAGTGGGATGTGGCAGCCGGCTACGGTAACTACAAAGACGCTCATGCGGTAGCGGTAGGAGCATTCTATCGTCCGAATGAAGATATGATGTTCAGTGTAGGAGGCTCCTTCGGAGGAGGAGACAACATGGTGAATGCCGGAGTCAGCGTGAAGCTGGGACAGGGCAACCATGTATCTACATCACGGGTAGCTTTGGCTAAGGAAGTAGAGGACTTGAAAGCGATTGTCAAGGCGCAGAGTGCTGAGATTAAAGCTATGCGTGGAGCCATGCAGTCGGGGGTAACGGGTATGAAGGATGTTAATTTCCCTGATGTACCGAAAGACCACTGGGCATACTCTTATGTAAAATCATTAGCGGACAGAGGTCTTTTGGAAGGCTATCCGGACGGAGAGTTCAAGGGGGACCGTTCTATGACCCGCTATGAATTTGCGGCTATTATCTATCGGGCATTGCAAAACGGAGCTCCCATTGATGCCGACATGGGTAAGGCTATGAATGAATTCGGCCCTGAACTGGAACAGGTTCACAAAGCCGAACGATTCCGTGTAGATCGCATTTCCGGCAAGGATAATGATCGCCATAAGGTGGAACGGGTACGCGTAAACAACAAGGATAATAAGGCGGAAAACGATTATCGTGACGTATACGGTTCCCATATTCCGGCCAAAGGGTAAAGTAAATGGAATAAAGGCCGGCTAAATGAATTTAGCGTAAAACAGGGGCTGTAACAGAATGGCATTTTTCGTCCATTTTGTTTCAGCTCCTTTGCATATATATACGTATGCGTGGTTAACCAGTCTAAATTTTCTTCGCTGTCATAGCCGGCCTCTGCCACTATGTAGCTGAATGGTTGTTGATGTAGTCCTTCCAATTTCTGTATGAAGGGAATTAGCGTTACGGTATCCGTTGGACTCGGATACACGCCTACACCAAGAATATATTCACTATGTGTAGCTACCTGTACGTTATACGCCGGTTTTAACTTCCCGGTTCTTATATGATTCTTCTTTCATGCGCATGAAAGCTGCATCCGTGTCCGTTTTGGAATAACTGTTTCGGGTGCCCAATATGGCGAGTTGTTCCTCGTACTTAAGTCGTCTATTTGGTTTCCCACGGCTTTACGCCAGACAAAGGTATACCGATTGGCATTGGCTTCCCGCTTTGTACCGTCAATGAAAACTTCCTGAAACGTGATGGAATCTAACGTAGCCGGTTCCCGTATCAATTGTGCAAATAAATCCTTGGCAACCGGTACCGTTAATCGGGCGAAAAACCGCTGAAAGGTCATATGGCTGGGAATGAAGATAATGACTTTAAAGAGAATATGCGGTGGAATGGAAGATATTCTGCCTTTCGCAGAATATAGCTGCTGTAACCGAGTATAATCCATCCTTTCTACCTGTTTTTGTATGCAATCGCATGGCCCGCGGCTACCGTTCGCGGCGTTAACACGGCTAGGGTCAAATTAATCCGTTCTTCGGAAGGTTGCTCTTCAAAGACGGACATGGTAGGATGAACGGGAGAAGCAAATTGTTCATTAAACGAAGGTAGGAACTGAGTGGACATGAACCGGTTGGCTTCTTCTATGGTAGAAACGCCTGCCATTGCCAACTCAATAGGCAGGCGTGACTGCCATGTTTGAAACAGGCGTTCCACCTTGCCTTGAGCTTGAGCCGAGTAGGAAGGGCGAACGGCAATGCCTAAGGTTTGGCAGGCATAAGTAAATGGAGTCGGTGTATCGTTTGGAGTAGAACGAACGCCGGCTTTTTTGTATTGAAAGACGGTGCGCCCATCCGTATGAAAGGCGGCAGGAATTCCGTAGTTACGGAGTAGTTGTGCCAACAATTGGTAATAAATTACGTTCCTCGCGATGGTCTACAAAGTCTTTAACTGTTTCATAGATAACTTGTTCTGTCATTGTTAACTCAACCTTTCTCATAGGTACCTCCTTATGTGTCTTATGGAGATACTATAGTAAACTTTTAACAGAATGACAATTTCATTTGCGTTTCCCCTATAACAATATCATTTGTGTTTCATACCGACACTGTCCTTGATAACTTGGGTGTTGTAAAAAACGAATAATATGCTACAATTTAGCTAAGCAAATGTTAGCCGTTTCTCATATGACGGGATATAAAATTATGAGGTGTAATTTAGCCACTTGCCGATGGTGTGGGATATAAGTGATTCGGTGCGTAAATGTAGCCACTTACTATATAGGTGGGGTATAAATAATATAGTGCGTAAATCCCTCTATCATTTTGATTAGAGGGATTTTTGTATATCCGAAAACCACGCGATAGTCGCGTGGTTCAAAAGAGCTTAAGCGATGAGGAAAACAAAAAAGCTCCTCATGTGATAGGATAAAGGCGTGACCTGCCAGTTACGCAAAACTATGACATGAGGAGGACATTAAGATGACAAAGCAATCTAATGTTGGAACTAGTCTAGCACATACAAAATGGAATTGTAAATACCATATCGTATTTGCGCCAAAGTATAGGAGGAAAGTATTCTATGCAGAAAAAAGAGGAGCTATCCGGGATATACTTAGACAATTATGCCAATGGAAAGGCGTAGACATTGTAGAAGGAGAAGTGTGCCCGGACCACATCCACCTACTGGTTAGTATTCCACCGAAATTGAGTATATCAAGTTTCATGGGATATCTAAAAGGAAAAAGCAGTTTGATGATCTTCCAACGGTTCGGGAATATGAAATTTGCGTATCGGAATAGGCAATTCCGGTGCAAAGGATATTATGTGGATACGGTAGGGAAAAATACGAAAGCGATAAAAGAATATATAGAAAATCAGTTGAAAGCAGATAAAGAGAGCGACCAATTAAGTTTATTTGACCCGCAAGACCCGTTTACGGGTAGCAAGTAACCCCGTGTGTGGCTGGCAGGCCAATAAAAAGCGCACTTGTGCGCTGCCTTTAACGTTAGGGCTATGCCCGAAACAGAAAAACCACCCGCTATGCGGGTGGATGGTTATTTTTGGATGTTTGTATGGAGGTAAAACAAGGATATTCTTATCATATAAAAGATCGTTTCTTTTCTGATGTGTCAGATTCCTCTCTAATGAGCAACAAGGAAAATGGCAATTATCGACCGCATTACTATGCAATTGAGGATTCAAAAAAAAAGATATTTTTGGGATGATACCGATTAGCTCGAAAGTCGAAAAATACAAAAAGATTATCGCTTCTAAAATAAAGAGGAACGGCAAGTGTAGCACGATTGTAATTGGGATATTTGCAGGGGAAGAAAATGCGTTTTTGATACAAAATGCCTTTCCGGTAAAAGCGGTTTATTTGGATCATGTGCATACGATTCAAGGGAATCCGATTACGGTACACAAAAAATTGGATAAAGAACTTCGGACAAAGCTGAAGGAAGTCATCGCTATGAAGAAAAGAGGAATTAATCTGTTTTTTACAGATGTAGATATGATTTTCTGAGCATTAGTCAATAAATTATGGTTCTATAAAGCATGGTGTTGTTGATTACAGTCGTACCGATAAATTAATCCGACCTAGATATTTAAATGTTAAAAGTCAAAAGACTTTCTTGTCAAAAATGCCCACAACAAGTTAACGCTGTCCATTTACAAACTCAAATTTTGCAAGGCTCATAAATCGTATATAATACAAAAAGAGACAACAAGCGTTTGAGAGCTAAAGTTTTTCCACAATTATTTTATACTAACATCAGTATGGATAGGCCGTTAAAAAGGCCGTTATAATCTTAGTTTTCATTAATATCTTCCTTATTTACCAATGTAGAAAATTAGTTATTACTTGTATCATAATGTCTTTTTCTTTAGGATTTGATTCAGCTACCAGGACTAATGCATTGTACGAAAGGCTGTACTACGCTGTGATTTTATCCGATAACCGATGGATATGACGTTGTCCAGTATAATAAAATGTAAACCTCGGCAACACTCATTTTTTGCGTGTTGTTAGTTTATCTGTTTCATTATCTTTAAAAGTGTTATTTATATGTTTTCGGATTGTTTTCTCATCTTTGACAATATAATGCATGATGTTGTTGGTTGCAGTCGTACCAACGAACGAATTAATCTGACCTCGGCACTAAATGTTAAAAGTCAAAAGACTTACTTGTCAAAAAATGCCCACAACAAGTTAACGCTGTCCAATAAAGAGAAAATCTTTATTTTTGTTCTTATAAAATATATAATTTAAGAATAAAAAGGCGGTGACAGTATGAGTAAAAGAGAGTTGTTATATAAAAAAATAGAAGAAAATAAAGGGGTCATTACAACTGAGAGTGCCTTAGAAAATGGGATTCATAAGGATTTATTGAAAGAGTTGACAAGAAAAAAAGAGATAGTAAAAATAGCAAACGGATTATATGGACTTCCAAATGAAGAAATAGATGAATATCTTTATTTTTCTTATCGAATACCAAAAGGGATTTTTTCTCATGAAACAGCAGCTTATTTACATGGCTTATGTACAAGAATGCCACTTGTTTATGTTATGAGCGTACAGGCAGGTGACAATGTAAGTAGGGTGAAAGCGGTAAAAGATAATATTTTATTTAAGTATTGTAAAAAAGACTATTACCAAACCGGAAAGACGACAATTATAAGTCCATTTGGCAGAGAGATACCTATATATGATAGAGAAAGAACTGTTTTGGACTTTATAAAAGATAAGAATAGAATTGATTCACAGGTTTTCAGTGAAACGATGAAGTCGTATTTTGAATCGAAAGATAAGAATTTACTGAATCTATCTAAATATGCAATTCAAATGAATATGGAAAAATCATTAAGGCATTATACGGAGGTATTGTTGTGAAAACATCAGAACAGATAAAAGGAGCTGTTAGGAATATATCCAAAAAGACAGGAGTAAATCCTAACTCTTTGCTTCAAATGTGCTTGTTTGAAGGAATATTAGAAAAACTCTCTAAATCAAAATATAAGGAAAATTTCATACTAAAAGGTGGACTTTTAATTTCCTCTCTTATTGGCGTAAATATGCGTAGTACGATGGATATGGATACGACAATTAAAGGGATTCCCGTAAATAAAGAATCTATTTCAAAAATAGTAAATGAAATATTAGAAATTGAAATAGACTCAGATATTCATTATGAATTGCTAAAGTTATCTCCCATTAGGAAGGAGAATATTTATGAGGATTTTTGTGCAAGTGTGTGATTCGGCCGCTTCATAATCGTTTGAGAAGTGTTGCCAACAGCATCGTCGGCGTGGCCAACATGACGGAAAACAGCAACGGTTCTTTGATTTTCGGCGCCGGCAATAATATCACCAATTCCATCAAGGATATTTCCGGCCTGACGAGCGGTGCCAATACGCCGGATGAAATGTTGACGAAATTGCGCAAGGCCATCCAGGACAATGAATCGGGCGGAGCCGTGATGGCCATGGGCGGCGGCAATACAGTCGACTGGGCGCAGGCATCTCAGGTTGTCGGCGTGAACAACACGCTGAAAGGAACAAGCGGGGCTGTCAGCAAGTACAATATGATCGACGGTTACAAAAATACGGCTGATAAAGTAAATCATGTATCCGTTATCGGCTCTGAAAATACGGTAACGAACGGTAATTCCAATATCGTTATCGGTGACAGGCATAAGCTGACCGGCGTATCAAACAGCGTGGTTCTCGGCTCCGCGGACAGTGAAACGGAACAGACCGTATCCGAAGCCGTGTCCGTCGGTCACAACGCCAAGGTGGAAAAAGCAGGTGGTGTGGCTCTTGGCAGCAGTTCCGTCGCTTCTGTGGACAAGGGCGTTGCAGGCTATGATCCGGCAACGGGAGCCAATTCCACTGCGACTGCTTCTACATGGAAAGCCACTCATGCAGCCGTTTCCGTAGGTGATGGGACCACCGTTACCCGCCAGATTACGGGCGTAGCTGCAGGCACGAATGATACTGACGCCGTCAACGTGGCGCAGCTGAAAAATGTAAAAAGTGCAATAGATGCCGGCAAGGTTCATTTTTACAGTGTGAATTCTACAGACAGTACAAAGGGAAACTACAATAACAACGGGGCGACAGGAACAAATGCATTAGCTGCCGGTGTAGGTGCCGGTGCCATGAGTCATAACAGCGTGGCCATCGGGACGAATGCCAAGACACAGGACAGCAATGGCGGAAGAGGCAGTGGAGACGTAGCCGTCGGTAATGAAGCGCAAATTAATAACTATGCGGATCAGGGCGGCAGTATCGCTATCGGACAGAATGCCAAAGTGGAAAATATGGCCGGCCAACAGGAAGCCGCATTTGCTTTCGGTCAGACGACATACAGCGGAAGTTGGTTTTCTTCTGCAAGAATACCGGCAGATCCTTCAAAAGTGGCCGGTGGCATCGCCATCGGTGAAAACACCTTTGCCCGTACAGGCAGCCTGATGGTAGGGACCCATAATTATCGCGGCGATTTGGGTGACGTAACGATTGACAGCGCCAACACGAGAGCGACCGGTGTCAACGTCAATGCGACGACGCTCGGGACGAACAGCTACAATTTGGGCGCATTTTCAACAATAACAGGGGCTTACTCCATTATTTCCGGGAATTATGCCGGTGGCAGAAACACATATGATGCGGGCAAGAATTTCGGCGCGACGGTCATGGGATCCTTGAACAGTGTTGAATCTGCAACGTCTTCAAACAGCTATTCCGGTGTTGCCAACAGCATCGTCGGCACGGCGAACCGGACGTTCAATTCCAACGGCTCCCTAA
>OBYI01000463.1_pt1 | contig 16477 bp, 10 predicted proteins | sample 1476711 | NCBI WGS metagenome assembly OBYI01 (sample SAMEA2580190, study PRJEB22360) | human gut metagenome | biome: human gut; feature: human-associated habitat; material: faeces | place: Denmark | collected 2008/2010
GTCTTGCCGCTGCCGTTATGTCCCAAAAGCGCCACAAACTCGCCGTCACCGATCGTGCAGGCGATATCGTTCAGTACCGGCAGACCCCTGCGGTAAGCAAAATTGACCTCTTTAGCCTCCAGCATCAGACGTTCCCCCCTTCAAACCCAAGCAGCTGTAATTCCGCAGCCGCCTCTGCCTCAGTCCGCCACTCGCCCAAAGTAATACCGAAACGGCGCTCGACGCCCAGCTTCACCTGCCATAACGCAGGTACCAGAGGACGCAGCTCCTCGTCCTCATACATCGTCCGCGCTGCAGCAGCAAAGGTATCAGCCGTTACCAGCTGCCCCTCCTTCAGCACTACCATGTCCGTCACATAAGGCAGCAGATAGTCCACTCGATGCTCAACTACGATGATCGTCGTGCCGTAACGCTGATGGATCACATATAACAGCTCATACAGCGAATGGGCCCCGTCCGGGTCCATCGCCGATACCGGCTCATCCAGCACAATGATCTCGGGATGCACCGCCAAAGTAGCCGCCAGCAGCAAACGCTGACGCTGCCCGCCCGACAGCTCGTCCAGCTGATAACTCTCGCGCCCCGGCAGACCCACGTCCTCCAAAGCCTTACGGGTACGCTCCGCCACCTCCTCCGGCGCAAAACCGTGATTCAGCAAACTGAAAGCCACTTCCTCGCCCGCGGTCAGCGAAACCAGCTGGCTTTCGTAATCCTCCAGCATCAGTCCCACGCGCATCGCGATATCCGACACCCGGCGGCCTTTAGTCGATTCGCCCAACACCTGCACATCGCCGCTGTAACGTCCGCCCATATAAAAAGGCACGATGCCCGTCATCGCCTTGCACAAAGTAGTTTTGCCCGCGCCGCTGGGGCCGGCCACCACAGTGAACGAACCCTTTTTGATCTCCAGGTCGATATCCTGCAGCACCAGCTCCGATTTATTATAAGCAAAATAAAAATTTTCCAGCCTAATAACGCTCTCCATCATTCATCGTCCTCCTGCACAAAAAACAGCTTCCGCACCGGCCCGAACAGCAAAAAGGTGATCATGCCGTTCAGCGCGCCCACGATCGCCACCACCGGCAGCATGGCATACAGCCAGACATGCAGCGGCAAGCCCAGAACGATCTTTAAAATGAAAGTAAACACACCGCCGCTGGCCATAGTTGCCAAAAATCCCGTCACCAGGGGGCGCAGCTTCCACTTGCCCAAACCGCAGCGCAGCATCGCCTTGACCAGGATGCAGCAGGTGATCGCACCCGAAAGCTCGCTGGCGATATTACCCAGCGGAAAAGCCGACTTCGACGACGGCACCAGCGTGATGCCCGCAATAAAACCGATGCCCACAGCCTGCGACAGCGTCGGATTCGTCAGATTGATAACGATAGAATACATGGCGATCGTCCAGTTCGGCGTCACGCCGCCCACATTAGGGCTGACCGTGTGCAGGATGATGCCGATAGCGAACAGCATCGCCGTGATCGCTACCCAGCGGTAGCCGTCCTGCATTGGTTTAACTTCGATCAGGTCCACCAACGGCAGCCTGGTATTTTTTTCTTTATCCATAATATAAGCCTCCTTCAAATCGGGCAATAAAAAAAGCCCTTCATCCCCATGTAGGGACGAAAGACACAACTTTCGCGGTACCACCCTGCTTGACTGAATAATCAGTCCGCTCGCTAAGATACGGGCCATGGCCGATATCCCCTTCCCTGGTAACGGGCGAAGCATCCCGACGGCGTCTACCCCCTTGCGGGCTCAAGCCGTATCTTAAAGGTCCATTCACCCTGCCGCCAAACGCCGGACTTGCACTGTCACCGGCTCGCTGAGGTCCGCTTGGCAAAGCTACTAATCCTCATCATCGATCAAATACTTATGAAATTACTTTAAAGTGTAGCACCAGCGGCAAAAGTTGTCAATAAGCGCGCGTGTATACATAGCGGCAAGCACCAAAGCTAAAAATATACTTGTAATTTTGCGCCGGCAGGAGTAAGATATTTTATGTAGTGGGGACGTAGCTCAGCTGGGAGAGCGTACGGTTCGCATCCGTAAGGTCGAGAGTTCGATCCTCTTCGTCTCCACCAAATGTTTATTTTTTGTTTTCTAATAATAAATTATCTAAAATAGCCTACCATATATGGTAGGCTATTTTAGATTTAACAGACGCATAAATTCTTTTTTCTTAGTAACGCAAACCGATAACTACATAAATGTATACAGACTCCAATAACGCTTTACATCTTTTCCTTCCACATTTTCCCTAAACAAAACACCTTGAGGTAAAACAATGGCCATAATACCATCATCTCTTAAATAATAAAAACCACGAAAAAAGCAAAATCAACCTTTGGCTTTAGTGCTAATACACCATACTTAGAAAATCCGAGAACCTTGTAAAAAACATCAGTAGTACCCCATTTTGCAGAATACGGATGATTCATTAATACCGCATCAAAATTTGTTGATTCTTCTTCAGGCAAATCTTAGTCTAAGGTATCAGCATTATGCATGTGCTAGTTCTCTATCGAAACATTATGAAGAATCATATTTATTCGAGTTAAATTGTAAGTCGAAATATCAAACTCTTCTCCGAAATAAGCTATTGTATCAGGCTCATTTGAATATTTATGCGCATTGAGTAGCAATGATCCCAAGTCCATCGTCACGTCTATCAAGACTACTTTCTGACACAATGCTATATGTAAAAAAATACCTAACAACTCCTGTAAGCAAAGAATTTCCAGCATTTTTCAATAACTGCGGCTCATCATACATCTGTAGAAAGGTGCGCTGCTATGAACTTTTATTGCTGTTGATGTGATATTCATAGAGTCTTGTTTCAGTCTGAATATGTATAATTAAATAGTGCAGTAAAATTAAAGGTATTACTAGTCATCATCTTCAGCTTCATCGCAGTCCTCTGGGAGGGCAATTCCAAAGAGTTCCTGTAAAGCATCAAAGTTGTATGGATGTTGCATTACTGCCATCAGTTTTAATGGCCTATTCTCATTCGCAAACTTGACAGTAAGTTTACTCTGTGTTCCGTCAATTCATGTAACTTGTACTTCATTCACCCAAATGAACTTCTCTAATCCCATCAAGAAATAATCCTTCATGCATAGATATTAATAAGGAACTTGCAGGTTTGACAGCCTCAGGATAATTGATGGCCAACATCGAAATGTAGGTGTTTATTACCGGAATACTCACATCAAAACTTGCTACATGAAGTTTGGTCTTTCCATTATATTTTTCAGTTTAACTATTTCTTCTTTAAGACCACGAATACTATTCAATATTTATTTTTCACTTTTTCCTTTTAGATATTCTTCATAGTAGTCTTCCGAATAATCATCATAAGATATCACCTCTATTATGCACAGCTAAATTATAATCTGAATTCTCGAATGTATCTCCGGTTTTTGATTTTTTATTTGTATAGAAAAAGCACTGTACGACATTCCCTTATTAGCACACTCACAAAAGACCCGATAGAAATCATCAACCTCCTGATTTATGGCAATTCTCTTAACCTGCGGATTTAAAGATACCAGTATGTAACAGGCCTTATATCCTTCATCAAGCAGCTTTGATATTTCTCTAAGTTGCTTGACTGCTCTTTCCGAATATACTGTTGGAAAGCAGGCGCTTTCACCAAATGCCAATAAACTCTTTATTTCTACTACAGTCTTACTATCACGTATGAAAAGGTCAGCCTTATATTTCCCAATCTTATACTCACGTGCTATGGATTTCCGTTTTCCAAGAAAATGAAAATACCTCCTATGAATCTGAGATTCAATAACTCGATTACTTTCAGCCAAATTAAGCAAAATATAACCACGCCTGTATTTCACAGCATAAACAGCATAAGAAGTTCGAGCATTTGGCGTGGTAACTGGCTTCAGAAATACACTCCTGCCATCCATCTCAATGAAATTACTGAGACGACACGATGATGGAATATAGCAAGTGACATACTCATCATTTATTTTTACTGTGCATAGAAATCTATTTTTTATTTCTGACTCAAATATTCCATACACAAAGCTCAATTCATTTGATTCTGTCACTTGCCATTCACCATCCCCACTCAAATCTTATCATGGATAATGTCATCAATAATTTTGTCTAATTCATCAATCTCAATTAAATATCCTTGTGCACGCTCAAAAACATCACCATTTCGGAAAATCATATCACCATGTTTCTGAAGATACTGTGCATCTGACTCATCAATTATCATTCTTGATGAACTTCCATCATTTACTCTTAACGCAACTCGACCGTTTAACTGCGCCTTTGTAGTCGATGGAACTAATCTTGCTTCTGGCCTTTGTGTACAAATAACCAAGTGTATACCACGACTTCTTCCTGCCTGCGCAATGCGTTGAACAGGCTTATAGAAATCATTTTTTTCCTTTGTACTTTCTAACTGGTCGGCCAAATCAGCAAACTCATCGATTACTACTACAATTGGAGCTAGTTTTTCTGTCGCCTTCTTATTGTACTCGACAATATTTGCAACTCTAGCTTCAGCTAATAAACGCCCTCTACGTTCAGATTCCTCAAATATAACTTCTTTGATTACCTTTGTAGCCTCTGCAGCATCGGAAATTATTTTACCTGAATACAAATGAGGAAGACCTTCAAAGTGAATGAAGTCTTCAAGTTTCGAGGAGGACAGTATCAATTGCATGTCTTCTTTCTTCGGATGTGTCATAAGCATCGATGCCAACATTGTAAAGAGAAATACCGATTTACCGGAACCTGTACTTCCGCCTACAAGCATATGAGGCATCTTACTTAAATCCTCAATGAGGTCTATTCCATTTGGTGTTCTTCCCAATGGAAATAACAATTGCTCTGGTGATGTAACTGACGGGATAGATGCTATCACATCCTTAAAAAGCACTTTTTCTCTTTGAAGTCTTGGTACATCAAGAAGAAGTTCGTCGGAGTTAGGCACCTGTTGAATAATAACTCCCGTCCTTTTCATCTCTCTACCAATGTCTTCAAGATGACTAGACAGTCCTTGAAGTGCCTGTCCACGACCAAGTTTGAATTTTAATCTAATTACGCTCGGCCCAATCACTGCATTTTTTTCATCACACTCGCGAAGATTGACATGGTAGTCGCCGCAAGAACGTTTGAAATCTCGAACAAGTTGCTCTATTTCTTCTTCAGAAATATCTTTTGTATCATTCTTTGTTAAAGTATGTGTACCTATATCAGATACAACTGGTGTTTCCGCAACCAGTAAATCCTTAGAAGGTATCACCGTGCAAACCACATTTGAGTCAGGTGTATTTTCAGTTTCGTTATTGGCTACCTTAACCTGAGAATCAGTATCAATAATATCATCATAATCAACATGTGTACCAGTACCACTATCATCAAAATCAGAAATCCACGCTTCCTTTAGAATAGTGCCATCACCCAGTATTTCCTGCTGTATCTCCTTTGCGCTCAACAATCTATACTCAATTGGGCAGTCATCAAAATCTGGATTAACGCATTGAATCACCTTTCCACCAGTTACCTCGTTAAGTTTGATATGCATAAGCAATCCAGATACTTCGATGTTTATGTTACCACTGCTGCCATTACCAAAGGTTTTCTTTAAGATATTACACCATCTTTTCTGCCATTCAGGATCATGTACATTTCTGAAGCATTCCGACACTATCTGATACTTGAGAACCTCTCTTCTTGCTGAAATAAACATATCAGACGAGTTCTCATCGGCAGAGAATATTTCTCGAAGCATGCCAACAATAGCTGCAATTTGCCCAGCAGCATGACCCGTAATAATTTGACGGCCATCATCAGATTTTGTTATTACTGCATCTGGAGACTCATCTCTTGTTTTAACCTCTATTGGCTGAATTAAAAGCGTATTTGAGTTTTCAATATACTTGAGCCCTACAAGATCTGCTCTTTCGTTTCCAAAACGGCTATCCTGTAACCATAAACGAGCCTTATCATTGTCCAATGATGCAACCAGAGCATCTTCGTTGTTTCTTGTATACCACGAAGCAGCAAATAGCGTACCAATTAGGCCCTTCTTTTTATTATCAATAGCTTGAGCGTCTGCACCAAACTTCGGAATACTAATCAGCCCATTTGATGCAATATGTCCAAAACTCTTAAGGATATCAATGAGAGTTTCTGCTTTAGGATAAAGATTATATGCACGAAGCATCGTGAGATACTGTGTGATAATTCTTGAATCGCTTGAAGCCCACACATTCACCATTCTTCTGTCAAATTGCATTTCACCAATTGGTATTGCACCCGTTGGGTCATAGTTGTTTGTATCTCGATCTGCAGCAACTAACCACTGTACCACTCCCTCCTGAATAGTTGATACAACTGCTGTCATGTCCGTATTACCGTTATATGTGGTACGAGGATTCATACTGTTGCTAATTACATCAGCTGATTTCATCAACTTATGATAATCCCCAATCAAACCTGAATCCATTTCCGAAGAAGGGAAAATACTTCCTCTATGTTGAATTTCGTCAAAATCGTAATCGTAGGTTACAACAAGAGGGTTAATATACAGATTCTTGTTATTAGGGCCAAATTCAATCGCATATGCTGATTGGTCAAAATAGAAAGCAACATGAACTGGTTTTTCCTTTAATGCAGTCTTAACTTCAGCAGCAGACTCAACATTTCTAATACTAATTGCTATTTTATTCTTTCGAATAAACTCTCCTATTTCATAATCCTTGCCAGAATAATCAAGTTTAGAGAGTTCAGTGTTTCCATTTTGCTTTCTCGTTAGATAGACATCATAAACGATTTTCTCACAACAATTTTTATCCATAAAGGTCTTGATGGCTCGGATATTGGCAATCAGATCTGGTGCATCTACAGAACAAATTCTAATTTCATTTTTAGAATATGGCGCAAATCCAATCCAACGAGTAAGAATCTCCCCAATTGACTGTGTTCCATCATCACCAAGGTAGCGATTGGTTTTGTTCTCAAAGGTTGGCAACATTTCAATGTTACCTGAACAAGGAAGCACCTTGTCATCCGAAGTTCCCGTAACAATGCTGTTAGCAATTACAAAACTGAGAATCTGAGGCAACTGATTTAATGTCTCTGTAAGTATCTTTACATCATCCTCGGATAACTCAGTTTTCTTTGAAGGCAAGGTCTTAAAAATCTCATAGTACCTCCATAGGAATATAGGATGCACTGGCAATAGAATTGCTTTCCATTCCTTTGGTGTTTTCACATACAATACGTCCAAGAGAAGCAATGCTCTTGCAATGAAGATTGTGCTGCTTGGACTCATTTCGCGCATAACTGGTTCATTGACTCTAAAAGCGTGATATAACTTGGCCCACCCTTCAATATATCCAATTAATGATTGACGTGCTTCCTCATCAATACCGAAACTTAAAACAGGATAATACATAATCATATCAAGATTGTCTAGCAATTCTCTTCGGCGTGTTAATAATTCCTCAACTATTGGAATAAAGTATTCAGTTGTTTCAATCTCTTTAGTCTTGAATTGAGTATCAAACTGCATAATGAAGTCAAATAGTGACTGACTACCGTCAATTCCTCCGTGAAATGAAACCATTGAATCATATCCTATTGGATTAAAAGACTGAAAACTCTTGATATCTGCAGAAATTGCATCCTTAAGAACGCTTTCCTCGGTTTCCATTAAGCCACCCCAAGCCATTTCATTACAGGCCATACCTACAAGTTTCCTCAGATCTGACTGGTAGCTTTCGATAATAATTGATCTATCATCAAAAACTCCTCCAAGGGTAGGAATACTATCATTATTATCTTCAGTTTCTGAGTCAAAGTGCTTTTTAAGTTCTCTTAACAACTCTTTAATAGACGCAATATCATCATCGTCTCCATTAATAATTGTGTTTGATATAATCTGTCCCAATTCTTTCGGACGGATAGGAGTCGCTACTGCTGTAACATCTGTAGTATTATCATCATTTTCATCTTGGCTTTTAGGTGTAATCTTCCTTTTCTTTGCTTCATTTGCTTTTGATGCAGAAAAAAGTTCTTGAACTGTACCAAAATTCAGTTTTTGAAGCGTCTCTCTCTTACCATATTTATACAAGTTCTGAAGTGCACTATATGCAGATTGCAATCTATCTCTATCAGAGTCCTTGGTTCTTGCTAAAGAACGACTTAATTTTTTTCTAGAATCCTCACTTAACTGCCCTATCGCAAAAATTAATTCGCGATTACGAGTTAATCTTTCCTCTGGTTTAAATTTCGTACTCAAAATCTCTGTATCACACAGAAGATTCAGTCTCCACATATTGCTAGAAATTGCCTCTGCCACATTATTCGAAGTCGTAACAGTCTGAACAAATTCTAGAATCGCGTCGAAAGCATAGTAATCCGAGGTTTTCTGTAATGCCCTCCAAAAATTATCAGTTGGTTTATTGATTTCCCTTGTAATCTGAAGTTTAAGAAGATACTTCGACACGTCCCTCAAAGACAAGTTATCAAATTCCGCTAATGAATGGAGTTTATCTGTATCTTCCTTTACAAACACAACAATACTTCCAGCATACTCAGGAATACTCCTCCATAAGACAGCCTTTTCAACAAATGGTGTTAAGGTATACTCTGACTTCTCAATATCATCAGTAAGACCGTAACCTACTGCTGCCATATAAATATGTGCGTTTCTTTTAATTGCAAGTTCTTTAGCAATATCTTTCGGCGATATTCCACTTATTCCTTTAACTAGAATACCAACCTTTGTATTAGCAAGCTTTTCTAGAATAAGTTCTTGCTTTTTAAGCATTGATCCGTACCTCCTAACCTTATCTGAAGGATTCCATCGGCCATGACCTCAGCAAAGTCCATAGACTCCAATAATGCCGCAAAGTCTGTGAAATTACATTCTAGTGAATCTTCATCAATTTGCAATAGCATACCACTATTTTGTAGTCGCTCAAGTTCAAATGTACTTCCGCCAACAATAATACCAAACCGCTCCCAAAGGCGGATTCTCATCTCGCTGCCACTAAGTATTTCATCTGGACTAACCGTGCTACGTAGAATCATCTCCAAAATATCCTGTGACAAAACAAACCTCTTATTTGGGTGCATTTTATCAGGTGGATACAAAATACCGGCGGATGTCCCAAGAATTTTGAGACAATTAACAGGATGTGATGATGCCTCCAATGCGAGCATATCGTACATAGTCTCTCCAAACACAAGTCTAGCTTCGTCATCTGTAGTACAGGAAATGGCTCTTTCCTTCGCCATTTCCCAAAGAGTATCAAGTTCTGCGGAAGCTTTTTTATTTTCCTCATATGTAGGTGTTTCAGAAGCCATAAGTTCCGCTTTACTGTAGTCTTTTTCTTTCAGCTTTTGCGCATACCCCCATGCATAGAAGCGGTTAATTGATTTGTACATCTGTGTATAAGACATTTCAGATGCACGTGCAACGCTGCTTTGGCGTGGAGCGATCCCCGAAAAATCTAAAAGTATAGACCTAACATTCTCTTCACAGTAGAAAGCCTCTAACATCGCCATATAGCGAATAAGCTGAAATATACAGTAAAAATTGAACAGGCGTAGTTGTGTTAACGGATTAGGATGTTGCTTAAAATTTTCCATCAAGCATTTTCCACTTTTCTTGATCCCGTTCACATACCACTTGACAGAATCATTCGCGTTCTTAAAGGCTGGTATATCCTCATGTCTACTTTTCTCAAACACCTGCATTGCATTCTCGTGTACCGGCTCAAATAAAAGAGAAATCGGATCATCCGCCTTTTCTAGTATTTCCTTAATATAGATTGCCAATTCAGGACAATAGGAACAAATGATTCCACCAATAAATTCTCCTGTATCCTCATATATTGAAGTTCTTGTCAAAAAATATTTTGACCCAGCTGTAAAAGAAATCATGTCATCCTTTAAGCCTTCGACAACATAAACACCCTTATCTGCCGATAGAAGCCTTTGCATTACATTTCTCATCGACTCAACTGAGCCCTCAACAATACCATCCTCAATTGTTTCTTCAGCAGCAAGTGTTGCATATATCGTCTCTAGTTCGCTGCCTGCAGGTACATTGCCCTTAGCACCAGAAACCAGCGCAAGTCGCTTTATTTTCATGGTTGTATTATAACCGCCATATATACATCTTTGAACTCCACTTGCAACATGAACAGGTTTTATTGACCCACCATTTGGCGTAAAGCCAACGTAGGTACTATCTACCTCCTTTCTAAAGGAGTGGAGATAAATTCGTTCGGACATGTTAAACCTCCTTTGCTCTCTCACAATCGATAGCAGAATATTTATGTTCCTCTCTATCAATTACAACAGAAATTTTCTTCTTATTTTGTATATCTAGTAACGAAACTGTCACGGTATCATCCTCATCAATATCGTTGAAGGATTGAAGTTGCTCGACGAACCTCCAAACTTTTTTTACTAAGTCTGACTCCATAAACAGAACTGGCACACCGCGCTCCGCCTCTGTAAGAAGCATATACATATTAAAATCAATTTTGAGGAATATGTGCTCTGCATCTTTTTTTTCCAATCGAATATAACTTGAGGTCATATCGATTCCATACTGCATACATTTAAGGAGTGCTGGACGTCCAATTTTCAAATTATTTTTCTTGATTGTACTCATTGAAATCAAGACCCTTCTCGGCTCGTTATCATAACGGTGTCCTGTCCAAATCTGGAATTCAGAATTAGATGCCTTTGCCGAGCCAAAGAAAGTGTTAAGTTTGCGAATCAAATCCTTTATAAGTTTTCCGCTATCTTGATTTAAAAATTCTTGAAAATGTGTAACATCGTCATCCATAATCTTAAGTAGTTCGTCGCCGTAGCGATTGAAAAAGAAAAATTGTCTTTTCCTGAGCATAAACAATTCATAGTTGTCATAAGCGATTGCCTCCGCTGGCACCTCATATCCATCAATCCAACTATCTGCTGGAATATCATTAAGAAGTATTTTCTCATCCCAAATAGGGTGTGAAATATCAACTGGGTCAATAGCATTTCTTATAGCATCAAAAAATCCCCCTTTGCCTGAATACACAAGATTAACCAAATTGTACTGATTGCTACCTGTTGTTTGGCTAATAGTTTTACAACTACGATTGCCAAAAATCAGGTAAGCGATAAAACTTTGTAGCTCACGCACTGTAGCATGATAGCCCTGTAATGAAACTCTTTGAAGAATAACAAAAAGTCTATCCTGAAACAATTCACTTTTCAGTAATGCGCAATTTTTATGTACATCACAGCTTTCATTAAGTGGACACGTTGCACATTCCTTATAATGATTTGCATCCGTAAGTTTATCAATAGCCTTATGCAATATTTCGGAAGTTAAAACCTCTCGTTTGCTTAGGTCATACACGACCAAATTTTCACAATTCAAGTCCTCGTCATGGAATACCACAGAGTGACTCATTTGATAATACGCATCCTTAATTGGCTGGAACTCAGGATATTTTTGATATACCGAAAACAAAACTGCTGCATTAATTGCAATAACAAATGGCGTTTTGCTCTGTCTTGCGAACTTCCATTTTGTATAGATAGTTTCGTTGGATAGCGTACTAGCATCTAATTCAATATGAATCGGGTTTTCTAACCCCTCTAGCTCATTCTTCAATAACCGAATAATATGAGTTTTTCCATCACCCGGATTTCCTGTTAGCACGATATCCTTGCCATCTAGCGCCGCCTGTATAATGGCATCATCTAGTTTTGTCTTCAAATGAATTACAGACAGAAGTTCCGGTGAAATATGGTCTGCGTAAGCGCTTGACCCTCTATAGAAATCCCGAACAAATTGAAGACCTTTTTTAGCTTCATCATTAGTCGGCATACACTGCACCTCCTTGAGTTTAGAAAAGTTCCATTCTTCATCATTGTCTACTTGATTACTCACAAGGAATTCCTGTTTATCAAATTTACGCATCCTTTGATATATAGGTTCATAATTCAATCGGCTACTCAGCCAACGATTTCTCCAATAGTCAATTACCTTTTTAGTGCCCTCTCTATAGTCTTCCATATCAGTGTAATACTTTGGAGCAGAATCCTTTCCCATAAGGTAGTCAAATGTGTTTTCTGCCAGGCATGCACCATATACAATTCTGGACATTGCATGCTTTGAAAAATCCTTAGAATCCTCATTAGTTGATTCTAATAGTTCTCGTATAGACATTGTGAGCAAGCGCATTTTTGGACTTGCGCCCTCACCAAAAACATGATTAATTCGATTAAATCCATCACTTGTTGCTTCTGTTAGACTCATGGTTGTTGCTTTGCTTATATGCATTGTTCCAAAACCTATTGTCATTCCAAGTTTCTTCCAGACTATATCGAAGTCCGAATCGAATATTTTTCCGGGTATTTTCAATCTATTGTATTGGCTTGAACCAACATAATATAATGATGTTGTACCAACATATACAAGGTCTGCAGGTCTATAAACTGGCTGTCCCTTCAAACGACTTGCTATCTCACTTGCTTTATCAGCGTACCTTTTCTTGTAATCATGAACAACTTGTGGTGATGTTGCCAAAAGAGCAACCAGTTTTCCACCCAATATCTCATTATACGGCGGAATAGCTCCGCAAACGTTAAGTTCCATAAGACTCGAACCAATATGTTTTGTTTTTTGCGCCATCAAAGCACTTCTAATAGCAGAAATTCCATTTTCACTTTTGCAAAAGTCCTGCCATTTTTCGACGAACTTTTCATCATCACACAGATCTCGTATTGCCTTCTTCGCACTAAGGAAACGTGCTAACTGCTCTGCGCGTTTTCTTCGATAAAGTGCTTTCTCAGCATCCATTGAAATACTACCAAGCTCACTTTTTTCGGTATCATCCATATTAGCATCCATGTCGTTTCTTAAAAACTGCTGACGGATTTGCTCAGCATTAACGGCTTCATCAAACAGGAGTTTTACATCCTCCATAGTCGGGTCTTTTACAACTGCATCTGTACAAAGGTCAGCATAATCAATTCCGGAAATACCATCCTCAAGATATATAAGAAGTTGCTTTAACTCACTGATTGCGATACTACAGCTTAATTTTAGAATCCTGTCAATAAACGCTTTTTGATTCCATCCAATATAATCATCTCTACAGGTTATTTGAACAGCACAGTTCTCTAATGAAGCTATACCCATAACAGCATGTTGCGGGTGTGCTGCATCTCGAATTAAATACTGCATGGTTCTTCCCGGTGTCGTTTCCGCTGGTGTAGACCATGTTAATCGAAAATATCTCCAAATCTCTGAAATCTTCAGACTAGTGAATTCGTCCTTATCATTTTCTCTTACAAGTTGAAGATATGGTTTTACAGCATCATCAACTACAATTTCGCCTCTATGTGCCCTCTCAATACGGGCAGCAAGTTCTTCTCCATCCGCAATAAGAGTTGCAATGCTCATTTTGTTTGCGCCGGGATTTTCCATTCTATTGATAAAATCAGTATATCCAACAAGTCTCTCATGCCGACTCTCACTCATCCAACTACGTAAAAGTGCTTTCACCTCTGGTGATGTTGTATCATGCATATCTGCACCGTTTAAACTTGGCAGACTCATGAATAATACTCCTTCTCTATAGCACGCCTTCCACGATGCACGAATGAGGTCTCGAAAAAGGAACCATACCGCACGATACTTTTTACGCTGCTCAAGATTATAATGGCACTCATTTTCGACCCATCTTATTTCACGTTCCGCAATTGCTGCAATAGCCAAGGTAGAAGTGGCTTCAGTTATTTCAGACGCAGCATTGTAAAATCTAACTCTAAATTCGCCTTCAAGTTTTGGTCTAAAAGGTATTTCCCTATTAATCATTTACTACCACCCCCCTTGTCAATTTAATATCTAATAATAGCATCTGAAATGATTTTTCACGCACTTTTTCGTAGGAAAAACTAATGGCTCTTGAACCTACCTCCCCAGAATGCCCATCAAATAAGAATTCATTCATTTTATGCACTCTCTCATTTTCGCTGATTGTATATTTCTGATAATCCAAAATAAGCTTTATGAATTATCGGCGGAATCGTCTTCGACAACTTCCACAATATCTGCAATGTTACACTCTAAAACTCACAGATTTTCAAGAGAACGTCTGTTTTAGTGTTAGCTCTTTTAATTGCTTCATCACTTGTCATAAATTTGATACACTTCCTTTACATCATTTGCTGGCTCTTCCAAAACATCAGATACATAATATAATATTTTATCATATAAATACTTATAAAACACCAACCCAATCAAATAACTTTTATATTACGAAACATTCATCTTGGACCGTAAAATATCTGCTGAATTCCATAATGCCTGATATAATCCTTAAGTATTTTCATCCATAAGTAAATCCACAGCTTTAAACTTGTACTCACTTAAAGCAATAATTAATTATAGCATTAATAATAATTATACGCATCATAGTATCGTAAGGGGATAAATTACTTTAAACTATAATACACCTCAAACTCATCGTAAACACCTAAGGAAAAGTGCTTATATCTTTTTTAGTGGCCAAATAAGCATTAAAATTATTACCTTGAAAGGATTTTGCCGGAATAACCAGACAATTAGACACATTTATTCATAGCTATCAACATTTTCATTTTGAAGATATACTTTATAACTTTTCATTTTAAATTTTTCCTCTCATACCTCAGCAGTGCTTCCTGCGCTATTTCTTCGGGTGTTTTCGGGGTAGCTTTCAAATTATAAGAGCCTTGCAGCTGCAAGGCTCTTTTTTGCATGTTGGCGGTAGTTGCTCCGCCGCTTGTTTCGGCAGCAGTGCTTATTTGGCCTTTTGCTCTATTATTTCCATTTCCTTCCCGTCCTTGTTCTGCGACGTTATTATTTGCTCGCTGATCTTGCTGCAAACTCCCTTCGTCTTTTGCTCGCCATTCATCCTGCAGTCTGCGTTCCCTCCTTATGCCCTGCGCTTCACGCAGGGCTTTTTCCATATTATAGAAGTTCGGTTCGCGGCGGCGGGCAGTCATAATAGTCACGGCAATATTCCATTCGGCATCGTCCGTCTCGCAGAAGCGGCACTGCTAGCCATCAATAAACCTGGCCCGTTCATCTTCGTTTCTAAACCGCAGCTTCAGCCTGTTATATTCAAACAGTTTTACCATCTGCCGTATCTGTTCATAAGGTCTCTCCATTTTTCAGCACATCCTTCGCAATATTTTCAGCCTTTGATTGGCTTATATGGTCAGGCGCACTTACGGGTTTCTCTGTCCATGCGGCGGCAAACGCATTTCCCAGTCAGATCACCCTGGCTAGCAGTGCCATAACAGCCTGCCGACCTGCGCCTGATGGTCCATATTCCAGCTTATCTACATCATCAGTTCTTCCGCTTCCCGCTGTTTTTCGGCCTGATGCGCTGCAAGCAGCAGCTGCCGCAGCTTAGTAAGCCCTTTTTTGATCGTTTTGCTGATCGCCGCAGGACTGACGCCAAACCTCTGTGCCAGTTCGCCGTTGCTCCAGCCTTCCAGAAAATGCAGTTCGATCAATTCTTCCTGTTTGGGCGAAAGCTGTACCAGCAGTTCCTGCACTTCCGCAAAATCCTGCTGCAGTTGCTGCTGTTCAAAATAAGTACGCGTCGTCTGTGCCGCATCTGCCGTCAGCACTTCCTCTGCAAATTCACAGCCGCTTTCTATTTCATAAGGGCAGGTCATTTCTTCATCCTTATGCCGGCGTTTCCATTCACTGCTGAGCGCCGTATACGACTTACTGACGATAAAAGCCGGCAGCTTCTCGAAATCCTGCCGCTGTCCCCACTTTTCCAGCGCCTTTACTACGGCAACCCTTTCGATCTGTTCGCCATCCTCGGCAAAACCTTTGTAAGCGCTGGTATGTGCTATTTTACGCAGTTTGATATCAAAAGCCTGCAAAATCACCCCCAGCATCTTTTTATTGCCCTGCTGCGCTAAAGCCACTATTTCGGCCCATTTATTACACTCCGCTGTTTCTGTGCAAGTAACTGTCATCAATACATCCCCTTATCTCACCCTGCTGCGGTGATCTTATTATTCAACACCTCTACTGCCAGCTCCCGCGCCGTCAGGCTGTCCAGACAGTCTATACAAATAATGAGCCCATCCAGCTCGATATAAAAATCACCGGCGCAAACAGCCTCATTACACAATTCACAGCTGTACACGGCTTCCGCCAGACTCTGCGGAGGTTCCAGCCACGCATTTTCGATCGCTGTAAAATGATCCACTAGTCACACCTTGCGCCTGAACTGCGGCGTGACGTTAAACTGCGCTTAAGCGCCCTGCGGAACAAAGCGCTGCAGTTGATATGCTCGTCCTGTTCCTGCTTGCGCAGACCATAAGGCAAAACGATACGCAGCTCTACTAAAGCATCGTCCTTTCTCGGCGGTTTCACCGTTCTGACACGCTGGCGCCACTTGGAAGT
>OBYI01000471.1_pt1 | contig 16214 bp, 20 predicted proteins | sample 1476711 | NCBI WGS metagenome assembly OBYI01 (sample SAMEA2580190, study PRJEB22360) | human gut metagenome | biome: human gut; feature: human-associated habitat; material: faeces | place: Denmark | collected 2008/2010
GCGTACAGCCCAGACAGTACCGCAGCGGGGACAGCGGTTCTTTTCCAGCGGCTGCCGGCTGCGGCAGCACTCGCAGCCGTTGCCATAACGCAGCAGCAGATCGCGCACCTGTAAAACGGCCTCTTCTTTATTAATCATATCTGCCGCCCCTTTCCGCGCACAGCATCCTGTTCTTTTACATATTCACGGAATTTCTCAGATTCTTTGACTCTGGAAGTGGTTTCCATTTCACAGCACCCCGCCAGCACCGTGATCTTCTCCCTCAGCAGCGGCTGCAGGCAACAGGGCAGATGCTCGGCGTGATAACGATGCAGCGCTACACATTCGCGGCACTTCCCGTGCCATTCGCAGCGGCTGTAAGGACAACTGCAGTCCAGCACCTCCTGGCTCTCCAGCAAGGCCCTGTTTTTTAATGTATCTTCATAATATTCCTCTTTAGTACGCATCAGCAGTCCGCCTCCTTGCGCAGCCTTCGTTTAGAGCAGTAACCTGTATCCGAGCACTGATAGCTGACAGCGCCTGTCTCTCTGTCGATAAGCTCGTCAAAATAAACATTTTCCGCTCCACATAAACGGCAGCGGCGACCTTCCATATGTTCGATCTCAAAAGGCACATCGTCAAACGCCAGCGACACAACCTTTGTATGAGGCGGTATCGCATAAATTTTCTTCTCGCGCCCTGCTCCGAATAAATACAGGCATTCCGACTCATGCAGTCTGGGATTGTCATATTTCGGGATCGGACTGGGGTTCATAATATATCTGTCCTCAACAGTAACCGGATATTCCGTAGCAATCGTGGCCTTGCCATATTTCATAATGCTTTCATAAAGCTGCAGCCAAATGCCCGTGTAATCCGCTTCTGCATGCATCAGCTTCGTTGCTTCCTCGCTTGGTTCTATCACCCGCAGCGGTTCCGGCAAAGGCACCTGAAAAACCAGCAGCTGGTCATTACGCAGCGGTTCCTCGGGTATACGATGACGCGTCTGGATCAGGGTTGCTTCCGTACTGTCTGTAGTAGTCGCCACATCGCTGCACAAATTGATAAATTTCTTGATATTGACAGCGTTGACACTATCGTCGCTGCCCTGATCGATAACCTTCAAAACATCACGCGGGCCGATCAGCGACAAAGTGAGCTGAATGCCTCCCGTCCCCCAGCCGCGCCCTATCGGAAGTTCGCGCGAGCCGAACGGCACCTGATAACCGGGTACAGCCACCGCCTTTAAAATACTGCGCCTGATTTCCCGTTTAGAACCTTCGTCCAGGAAAGCAAAATTATATTCAGGATTCATGCTCCGGCTCCTTTCTGGTCTTGCGTACGCTGTCCAGCTTAGACTGGAAGGTAACGTAATGCGGCAGTTTCAAATGAGAAATAAAGCCGTTCATCTCCAGCGAATCACCATGCAGCAGTACAAATTCTTCATCCTGCGCAGGAGCAGGCCCTTCTGTTTCCAAGGAAGCGTCCAGCACCGCCATCGAGATCGCCTTGTTTTCGTTCCGCCCCAAAACTGCGCCGTAGCCTACTGCCAATTTCAGTTTCTTATCGTCATCCTCAGGAATAAAGCCCTCTACTTCCGTCAGCAAAATTTCACCGATGCAGATGCTTTCCGTCTCGTCAAACAAATATGGTACTTCCAACTCCACATAGCCGCAGCGCAGTTCACCTACAGTTGGATGTACGGCGCCATAACCACGGATCGAACTATACGCCAGTCCGCCGATAAAGCCCCCGTCAGCCCGGGTCAGAGTCTGCAGACGCGCGCTTCTGTCAGCAGGGAATTCCAGAACATTCTTCGTTACATCCACAGGTTCCATATCATCGATCTCACAGCTGTCGATCAATCCCTCTGCCTTCAGATACTCCGAAACCCGTGGCAGCTTTACTACCGGCACAGGCTTCGCCTCTTTAAGGCAGCACTGACGCCGGGCGCATAATTCCACTGCCGACGGCTGTTTAAATTCAATCAACCGATGTGTATAATCATAGGTCGCTCCCAGGATCTGTCCGCCCTGGATATCCTTAAAGGCTGCCGAAATCCTGCGGACAGCGCGCATCTCTGTTCCGCTGGCCGGCAGGGTATAATAATTACGGCTCAAAGTCGAACGATAAGCCCGCAGCAAAAACACTGCTTCTTCGATACTGCCTTCCGCCTGTTTCAAAGCCAGTGCCGCATAAGCCGGCGCATATAAGCCAGACTCGCTCATTACCCGGTCCACTAAAAGGCCCAGCTTTTTTTCTATCGCTTCTACTTCCAGCTCTTTAAAAGTACTGCCGCGCATACAATGCAGCAGCCTGATGCTTTCCTCTATTGCTTCCTGACCGCCGGAAACTGCCACATAAGCCATCTGTTCACCTGCTTTCTATTCTTGTTTTACGTGGTATACCCATCAGGCAGCCCCGCTGATCCAGCACAAAAAAATCAAGGCCCAGCGGATACTCATATTCCTGCTCATCACGTTTCCCCAAAGCCGCCTGCAGTTCCGGGCACATAATGATTTCCTGGACAGCCTTGATCCCGGGCCCGCTGATCCGCTGCAGCTTGCCTGCCTGCAGATCCGCTGTGCACAAAATGACAGTCGCGCTTTTATGAGGATCGCGCAGTGTACCGCACTTAGCAGCCTGTACTGCTTCCTGCCAATCCGCATTCTCCGTCACAAAGATATAATCCGCTTTACTCACAGCAGCTGTTTTAGCCAGAGTCAGCTCAGTAATTTTCTCTGCCAGCGCAGGAGAACCGCAGACTGCAAAACTGACCTCATTGTCCAAAAGCACTGCCGCCACAGTCAGCGGCATGGCATAAGCTCCACCCAGCTTCCGGGCCAGAGGTCCCAGCTCAACGATGCGTCCCGGATTGCTCAGCGCTTCCAGCAGCAGACGAAAAGCAGCCTGAGTGTCATATACAAAATCAAATTCATAAGCTTTCTGCATTATCTTTACTCCTGATCCATAGTCTGAAAATCAACCATCGTTTTGGCATACAATCCGTTTTCCAGTTCCTGTTCCCGCTGCTGCCGCATAGACAGCCGCTGTCGCACTGTCTTCAGTTCATCCAGTTCGCTGACCTGCCTGTTAAAAGCAGCATCGATCACCGCCATGGAGCTGACTTTGTCAAAATCATCACCCAGCACAACAGCTGTCCCTTTAGTGCCGCCCAGTTCCACAACTGTATCGCACACCAACGCCTCACCCAGATAAAACAGACTGTTTTTTACCGGCTCACGCAGCTTGATCATCGCCAGTGTTTTAGCAGGCGCCTTCACAACGCTGACACCATATTTTTCAGCCAGCGGCTGAGCCAGGTCACGCAGCCAGCGATCCTCGCCGCGCCTCCCCCCCCCCGCGCCCGCCATAATACGGAACAACTCTTTTTTCTCCATAACATCACCCTTTATCTGTCAGATATAGTTTTTCTTGATTGTTGTAAAAACCAGCTCCACGCAATAGGCAAATCCAAAAACCAGTACGATCGCCAGCCCTGCGGCTCCAAACTGATAGCCCTGGATATTATTCGCAATCGCAAAGCCGATTCCGCCGGCACCGATCATCCCCAGGATCGCTGATTCAGAAAAATTTATTTCAAAACGCAGACCAGTCCAGGCCATGATCTGCGAAGCTGCCGCAGGCAGTATCGCCGACAAAAAAATATGCAGCTTACTGGCTCCTGTTGCCTCAAGCGCCTCGATCACTTCCTCAGGCACATCTTCAAAGCTTTGCGTAAAAGCCCTGGCAAAAAAAGCTGTGGCATGCACACACAGTCCTACGATGCCCGCAGCAGGCCCCAACCCCAGACAGACCAGCGCCAGCAATACCCAAACCGGTGTCGGTACGGCACGCAGAAACGTAAAGAACGCGCTCAGAGCATACGTCACAAATTTATTTTTCATCAGGTTACGGGCACCAAAGGCAGCTAATACCAATCCCAGCAGAACGCTGTAAATAGTTGCCAGCACAGTTATTGCCACTGTCTGGGAAAAGGCCTCCAGCGTCAGCCCAAAATCGTGAAAATCCAGCAGCGCCAGCAAACCAAAGGTCTTCCCCAGATCAGGCAGCCTGGAAATAAGCTTCAGCCAATCCAACTGCAGATAATATAACGCCACTATCGAAACGACTGTTACAACTGCTAAAAACCAGCGCAGCTCACTATCCTGCCCGCTGCGGGCAACACGGATCCTGCCGTTACTGAACTCAAGACACTGCACCCTCGCCTGTACAAAAGTCTGCTCCATTTTATGTCAACACCTTTCTTCGCAGATAATTAGTTACAAATTCCACCATAATGACCATCGCCGCAATAACCAGAATAATTCCTGCCGCACCGGCATAATTAAACGACTTGATATAGGAAAACAGCACCAGCCCGATCCCCCCGCCGCCTACCATTCCCACAATAGTCGACGCGCGTATATTAAGTTCGATGCAGTACAGGAACCAGGCGATAAACTGTGTCAGGCAGGTCGGTACGATACCCTGACAGACCTTCTGCCAAAACGTACCGCCGCAGGCCGTCAGCCCTTCCATTGCATCACAGGATACCTCGTCGATCACTTCAATAAACGCTCTTGTCATAAAAGCAAAGGTCGAAATCAGCAAAGCAATAAAACCAACCCCGGTACCAATACCCAGTGACGAAAAAAGAATAAAAGCCCAGACCAGTGTCGGGATATTCCTCAGAAAAGTGGCAAACCCCCGGATCGTTCTGGCCAGTCCCTTCCAGGGTGATAAAGAAGTGCTGCCGAACACAGCGAAAAGAAAAGCAAACACTGCCGCAACGAAGCTGGACGAAACCGCCAACGCAAAAGTTACCAGAATCGATTCTACTACTACCGGCGAAGCATTGAAGCGTGGCGGCAGGAAATCCTGAAACAGAAATTTCCAGAATTCTCCCTGTTCCCAAAGCACCTCCAGCGGATTAAAACGGGAAATATAAGTCGCCAGGCAGAACAAAACCAGCACGACCACTAAAAACCAGGTATAAACCTGTTTTTCACGGGGATTCATTATACTTATTTTTTCAGGCATAATTTTCACCCTGCTTAATGATCAGATTTTCCATCGAAGTATTATAAATTTTCTCTATCACTGCATTATTCAGCTGCTGCGGGGTTCCGTCAAAAATCATTTCTCCTTTTGCCAGACCGATGATGCGCGTAGCATAACGCATGGCCACATCCAGCTGATGCAGATTGACGATACAGGCAATATTACGGCGCTGCGTCATCTGATAGATCAGATCCATGATGATTTTAGACGCATTAGGGTCCAGTGAAGCGATCGGTTCGTCACAAAGAAGCAGCTTCGGTTCCTGCATAATCGCCCTGGCAATGCCTACGCGCTGTTTCTGACCGCCCGACAGATCACTGGCACGGTTATATAAACGATCGCCCATCTCGATTTCCTGCAGCAAGTCAATCGCCTTACGTTTATCCTCTTCCGTATAATTACCCAGCATCCCGTCCAACGCCGACATATAACCCAAGCGCCCATGCAGCACGTTCTGCATTACCGACAGCCGCTGCACAAGATTATAATGTTGAAAGATCATCCCGACTTTACGCCGCAGCAGCCGCAGCTTTTTGCCGGACGCACCGGTAACTTCCTCGCCGTCGATGTATACATGACCTCCGCTGGGGACTACCAGCTGATTGACCGTTCTCAGCAGAGTGGACTTGCCCGATCCGGAAGGACCGATAACAGCGACAAATTCTCCGGCTCTGACCTCCAGACTGATATCATGCAAAGCGCGGACCTGATTGCCATAAACTTTCTCGATATGCTCCATTTTTAAAACCGTGCTCATGCTTCCTCCTATAAAAAAGGCCGGACAGCGCCGGCCTCTGCTCCAACTTATTTACTGCTGCTCAGGGCTTTGTTCAGATCAATGATACCTTTGTAATCTTCAATACTGCATTCTACGAAACGCTTATCCTCTGCACCCATTACCCCTTTGTAGTAAGCGGCATTGTCATAGCTCAGGATAAAGTTTTTTACCTTTTCCTTCAATTCTGCCGGCAGATCCCTGCGCAGAGCCATCGGTTCGGACGGGATCGGATCAGAAGCGAAAATAATTTTAACGTCATCTTTGCTGACACGTCCCGCATTGATCTCAGCCGCCAGAATTGCATCAGAGATAGGAGCTACCTGCACATCACCCTTGACTACAGCCGCCAGACCTGCTTGATGCTTGCCGGAAAAGCTGACTGCCTGGAAAAATTTGCCATTAGTATGCAGATCATCCATCGAAAGCTTCTCACCGGGAAACGCTTTCATAATCGCCGCTGAAGGGATCAGATTGCCGGAAGTGGAATTCGGGTCAACGAACGCCATCGTTTTCCCTTTGATGTCCTGGATACTATTGATATCAGTATTCTTGCTGCTCGTAACCAGAACAGACTTATAAGTCGCGTTCTTTTTATCTTTATCCTTGGCAATCATCCCGATCGGTTCTGCACCTGCACGTTCATAAGCCAGGCAGAAGCTTAACGGTCCAAAATAAGCCATATCGGCTTTACCTGTACGCATAGCCTCAATCACCGCATTATAATCGTTAGATACCAGCTCTGTGACCTCCATTCCCAAAACCTTGCTCAAATCGCCCGCCATACCTTTTCTGGCATCGGCATTTTTATCTGTCGATTCATTCGGCAGATAAGTGATCACAAATTTCTTTTGCTCAGACTGACCGCCGCAGCCGCTGAACAGCAAACAGCTCATTACTGCCAGCATCAGCAGGGCGCAGACCTTGAATAATTTTCTTGATTTCATTTCCTTCTCTCCTTTTTCACAAGTACTGAAATTTTGCTTGCATCTGGAAACACTGTCATCATAACAAAGCTTTCTTTGCTTTGAATTAAGAAGGCTTTAAGTTCTTGTAAAGAATTTCGCCTTTCTTTAAAGGTTTGTTAAAGCATGACCCTTAAAATACCCGTGCAAATAAAAAAAGTCCGCAGGCTGACATACATCAGCCTGCGGACTTGCACTTTTTAAATTGTTTTAAGCTGTTAGATCTTTACATCGATCTGGGCCGATACGCCCACACCCTGCACGCGATTGATACCGCTGATAGCGACCTTATCGACCGGGATCAGCGCTTTCGCACGGAAGCTTTTAAAGAAGGAAGCCTCCAGCTGCAAAGCAGCCTGACATTTATCTACCTGCTCCTTCGGTCCCGATACCTGAGCAGCTCCGGCATAACTTCCGTCACCCACGGTAATGATCGGCACTACCTTGGTAGCGTAATCGCTGGAGATAGGATATTTTGCCGTCAAAGTATTGATAGCGCTGTTCAGCTGGTCGGCAAACTGGCTGACCAATAACGATACGGCGCCGCCTTTAACTACGGTACCCAAAATACCGGCCTGCGCCGGAGCCGTTCCCTGTCCCAGTAAAAATCCGCAGACCAGTGCCGCGGCGATCCATTTTTTCCCCTGCATAATATTACCTCCTCTGCCTGAATCATTTCAGATTTATCGTTTCAATTCGACATCAACAAACAAAACTCTTGCTCTTTTGCAAATTGTTCACCAAGAAATCACAAAATATTTCTCCTGCCGATAATTTTATGAAACTTCTGCATTTTACAAACTGCCTGTTTTGCGATACGATAGGTTTAAGAAGATTTTACAGCGGCAGCATTTGCCGCAGCAAAGGAGCTGTTATTATGGAACAGTTTAAATATTACGCACCTACAAAAATACTTTTCGGTAAAAATACCGAAGCCGAGGTTGGTGAACTCTGCAAAACACAAGGAGCAAGCAAGGTCCTGGTACACTTCGGAGGCAGCAGTGCCAAAAAATACGGTCTGCTTGATCGTGTCTGCGGCGCACTGCAGGAAGCAGGACTGCACTATGTGACCCTGGGCGGCGTTGTGCCCAATCCTCGTTTAAGCAAGGTTTATGAAGGTATTGAAATCTGCAGGCGGGAAAAAGTTGATTTTATTCTCGCTGTAGGCGGCGGCAGCGTCATCGACAGTGCCAAAGCCATTGGTTATGGTATTACCAATCCCGGCGACGTCTGGGACTACTACAGCGGCAAAGCGCCGCAGGCCTGCGCCCCTATCGGCGCCGTCCTTACCATTGCCGCGGCCGGCAGTGAAATGAGCAATGCGTCAGTCATTACCAATGAAGACGGCTGGCTGAAACGCGGACTGCAGTCGCCCTATGCCTACTGTAAATTTGCCATTTTAAATCCCGAGCTGACCTGCACTCTGCCGCCCTACCAAACAGCCAGCGGCTGTACTGACATCATCGTTCATACTTTAGAACGTTACTTTACCAAACCCGGCGTCACCTCCCTGGCCCTCACTGACGGCATGGCCGAAGCTCTGCTGCGCAACGTCATGCGTAATGCCCGACTGGCTTTACAGAAGCCTGCCGACTATGACGTCCGCGCCGAGATCATGTGGGCAGGCACGCTTTCCCATAATGACATCACCGGCGACCGCAGTCAGGGTGACTGGGCTTCCCACCAGCTGGAGCATGAATTGGGCGGTATGTTCGATATTGCTCACGGCGCAGGCCTTGCAGCGATCTGGGGCAGCTGGGCCCGCTATGTGCTCAAACAAAACCCCTGCCGTTTCGCGCAACTGGCAGTTAACGTACTGAATGTTCCCTACAGCTTCGGCAATGACGAAAAAACAGCGCTTGAAGGAATCGCTGCCATGGAAGACTTTTTCCGTTCCATTGGTATGCCTACCTCGATCAGCGACATGGAAATCGAACTCACCGACACCCAAATCAAAGAGCTGGCACACAAATGCAGCTTTATGGGCAGAAGAACGATCGGCGGCTTCGTCACCCTGAACGCTGCCGATATGGAAAATATTTACCGGATGGCCAGATAAAACAGTATAAAAAACACAAAGACGCGTCTGCCAAAAGGCAGGCACGTCTTTTTTACTGCGCCCTAACGCATATTATTTACTTTTGAATCAGTTTCCTACGCCGGCGCCGTAATTATCAGCCTTTGATATCGCCGGCCTCTGCCACCATCAGCTGATCGACAAACTGCACCCTGACCGGTACTAAAAGCTTCTGTCCCGGTTTCAGGTTAGTATTCGCCAGCGCATTGGTTTCGCAGATACGGTAAATGACTTCGCGTACATCTTCGTCCTGATCGGCCCAGCGGTCAGCGATAGCCCACATGGTATCGCCTGTATGTACAGTGATCTGTTCGTAATGATAAACAGTATCATCCTGTAAAAAATTATAGCCTGTATATAAAATAGTGGTCATCAGCATTAATACAAACAACTTCTTCATAACTCCACGACCTTTCAAAACATCTGTTCGTTAAACATATAATAAACCGAACTGTTTTGTTTGTCAAGAGTTTTTCTAAAAATTTGTTCGTATTTTAGAGTTTTAAGGCGAACGTTTCTGTAATCAGGCGAACAGATCTAACCACGCAGCACCCACATATAAAACGGCGTCGTTATTACTGCCAGCAGTGTACTGACCACCGTCAGCATCGCCGCATACTTGTAATCGCCGCCATAAACCTTAGCTACAATAGAAGTGTTCGTCATCGCCGGCATAGCCGCCTGCATAACAAATACATCGCTCATCAATTTCGGCAGCGCAAAAAACGGCAGACAGACCATAACGCACAGCGGGCAGATCACAAACCTTCCCACCATTGCCGCCGTCAGCTCTCTGTCAAATTTGATCTCGCTCCAGGAAGCTTTACTGATCGCGATACCGATAAACAGCATGGCCAGCGGCGTCGTCATTCCGCCCAGATAACGAAAAGAAGCTTCGATCGGCATCGGCAGACGCCAATCAAGCATTACTAAAATAATTCCTGCCAAAAAACCTAACAGCGGCGGGTTCAGAACCACTTTCAGAGTCTTTCTGCTGAGCCACGGTGCCGCCACACCGGCATCAGAGGCCATATCGTGCACTGCTACGACCCAGAACATCGTAGTATTGACCATATAATACAGCATGACATAAGGAATACCTTCTTCACCGAACAAAGCCAGCGTCATCGGCAGGCCGATGAAAATAGTGTTGGAAACAAAAAAGACAGTACAGAACACGCCGACCCGGTCACGCCGCACCTTCAGCAGCCGTGCTGCCGCATGGCCGATAAAATAGCCCAATGCCATGGAAATGATCGGTACCGGCAGACCGCCACTCATCTCGATCAGCTGATCGTGGCTGAAATTGACCGTCAGATTGACGATCATATAGGTAGGCAGGCATACCTTGGTCACCAGCTGGGCCACAGCCGAGCTGAAGCTTTCAGAAAACCAGCCCTTACGGGACAGATAAAAACCGGTAGCTATCATAATAACGATAGTCAAAATCCCCTGCAGTGCATGTAAGATCGCTGCCATAAAATCACTTCCTTAAAAATAAAAAACACCGAAGCCTTCGCCTCGGTGCCGCTCAAATCAGTTTTTGGCCTGTTTCGCTTCTTCCAATTTATGCTTCATCCAGTCGATCATGGCCAGTTTGCCGAATTCATGCCAGGTTTTACATTCAGTATTCCTGGCAATATATTCGTTCCATTTATCCTGGTTCACCTGTTCTACCTCCAGCAGATTCATGATACCGAAGCCGCTGCGCCAGATCAGATCGTCCATCGAGGTATATTTACTGTTTTCCGTTAAAAATTTATCGTTGAACAATTCCTGAAAAGATACCTTTGCCAAAATCTTTCCCAGTTCCTCGTCATGGGTAAAGATCTCCAGATAATGCTTAAACTCTTTTTCAATATCGATTGCTGCCATTGTTTCATCCTCCGACGGTAAATTATTGATTTTATAATTTATACTTCCTATTTTACCACAAAAAAGCCGATGGCGCTAACCATCGGCTTTTCTGTAAAACTAATGTGAATAAAAGGAGGGGTTGGAGATGAAAAATCTTAACAGTAAAACAGCTGTCAGTGACCGCAGTCGTGGCAGCAGCCGCCGCGCCCTCCAATACCTCCCGGCCATAAAGACAATCCCTTCGGTCGACATACCGTTTTTGACCTTATAGTCATAAATCGCGGCACGCAAGCCGTCAGCTGCCAGGTTGGAACAATGCATCTTGATCGGCGGCAGTCCGTCAAGTGCTTCAGCTACCGCCAGATTAGTCAGTTCCAGCGCTTCCTCGACAGACTTGCCTTTAGCAAGCTCTGTTGCCATACTGCTGGTAGCGATAGCCGCACCGCAGCCAAAAGTCTGGAAACTGATATCGGTAATGATATTGTCTTTGACTTTAATAAAAATCTTCATGATATCGCCGCATTTGGCATTGCCTACCTCGCCGACGCCGTCGGCATCGGGCATCACACCCACATTACGGGGATTCATAAAATGATCCATTACTTTTTCACTGTATGCCATAAACTACACCTGCTTTCTTACTTGTGGTAAAGAGGCGACATCGCCCTTAATTTTTCAACGATCAACGGTAATTGCTCCAAAACATAATCGACATCGGCACTGCTGTTTTCTTCCGACAAGGTCAGACGCAGCGAACCGTGCGCGATCTCATGCGGCAGTCCGATAGCCAGCAGAACATGCGACGGGTCCAGAGACCCGGAAGTGCAGGCACTGCCGCTGGAAGCCGCGATACCCATATGGTCAAGCAGCAGCAGCAGACCTTCGCCTTCAATATATCTGATGCTGACATTTACATTATTCGGCAGTCGGTCAGTAGGATGTCCGTTTAACCTTACTTCAGGGATCTTTGCTAAAATCCCTTCGATCAATTTGTCACGCAAAGCACGTGTTTTTTCGGCATTGGCTTCCATATTTTCTTTCGCATAAGCAGCTGCCAGCCCCATACCGATGATCCCGGCCGTATTTTCAGTGCCGGCACGCAGGCCTTTTTCCTGCCCGCCGCCGACGATCAGCGCCGGTACACGCACACCCTGACGGATATACACCGCGCCTACGCCCTTTGGTCCATGAAATTTATGCGCCGTCAATGTTAAAAGATCGATATTGTCGCCGGTAACATCAATAGGGATATGACCTGCCGCCTGTACTGCGTCAGTATGCAGCAGCACCTTATGTGCGCGGCAGACTGCGCCGATCTCTCTGATCGGCATTATCGTACCGATCTCATTATTGGCATACATCACCGAAACAAGGATCGTATCGTCGCGTAATGCGGCCTCTACCTGGGCCGCTGTAACCCTGCCGAATTCGTCTACCGGCAGGGAAGTGATCTCAAAGCCTTCCTTCGCCAGTTCTTCACAGGTATGCAGTACAGCGTGATGCTCGACCTGCGTAGTGATAATGTGCCGTCCCTTCTTGACATTGGCATGAGCCACGCCTTTAATAAGCATATTATCACCCTCACTGCCGCCGCCTGTAAAAATGATTTCCTTAGGTGACGCGCCGATCAGATCCGCAACCTGCTGACGGGCAGCGGCAATAGCTGTTGCCGCACGCTGTGCTGCCTTATATATACTGGAAGGGTTTCCATAATTTTCTACCATAGCCTTTGCTATAGCCTCTGCTATTTCCGGTCTGACCTTAGTCGTGGCCGCATTATCTAAATAAACTTCCCGCATTGCGATCCGTCCTTTCTTAATCCCTACTTGTTTAGTATGATTACACTTTCAGTATAGTAATTCCCAGTATTTTTGTCAAGATTATTTTGTGAATTTTTTGTGTAGGAAAAATTTTTTTGTTCAGCTATTGAATTCCTAGTAAACTAGTAGTAAAATAATGTCAAGCTTTTGAAAGGACGTGTGCTTATGAAAATCTCTACCAAAGGACGTTATGCTTTGCGGCTGATGCTTGACCTGGCTTACAATCATACCGGCAGCTTCATCCCCATTAAAAATATCTCCCAGCGGCAGGATATTTCCGACAAATATCTGGAACAGATCATTACCCAGCTGAGCCGCGCCGGACTTGTCAAAAGCGCCCGCGGCGCCCAGGGCGGCTATATGCTTGCCAAAGAGCCGCAGGAATATACTGTAGGCGAAATACTGCGGCTGCTGGAAGGCAATCTGGCCCCGGTAGCCTGCGTAGACGATACCAAGGATGCCTGCACCCGTGCAGACGAATGTGTAACCATGGAAGTATGGCGTGAAATAAAAGACGCTGTTAATAAAGTAGTCGATAACATCACCTTGGCTGACTTAGTGGAACAGCAGCGGCAGAAATGCCGATGTTGTAAGTAAATTACCGCTTGCAGCATAATTTATTAAAGAAAGGTTTTGATATCATGACTAAAATTTACCGTAGCCTGACCGACTTGATCGGCAACACCCCGCTCTTAGAGCTGACCAACTATAACAGGAAATTTGCTCCGCAGGCGACTATCATCGCCAAGCTGGAATATTTTAACCCGGCCGGCAGCGCCAAAGACCGTATCGCCATGGCGATGATCGACGCCGCCGAAGCCCGGGGACTGCTGCAAAAAGATTCGGTCATCATCGAACCGACCAGCGGTAATACAGGTATCGGCCTGGCCAGCGTAGCTTCAGCACGCGGTTACCGCACGATCCTGACCATGCCTGAAAGTATGTCTGTTGAACGGCGCAACCTGCTGAAGGCTTATGGAGCCGAGCTGGTGCTTACACCCGGTTCTTTGGGTATGCAGGGCGCCATCGACAAAGCAGAAGAACTGGCAGCAGAAATACCCAATGCTTTTATCCCCGGACAATTTGTTAATCCGGCCAATCCGGCCATCCATAAAGCAACCACCGGCCCCGAAATCTGGCGCGATACCGACGGCGAAGTCGACATTTTCGTTGCCGGAGTAGGCACAGGCGGTACTGTCAGCGGTGCTGGCGCTTACCTGAAAGAAAAAAATCCGCGTGTCAAGATCGTCGCCGTAGAACCCAGCGATTCTCCCCTGCTGTCCGGCGGTAAGGCCGGCCCGCACAAGATCCAGGGCATCGGCGCCAACTTTATCCCCAAAAACTTTGACCGCAGCGCTGTCGATGAAGTTATCGCTATCGACGCGGCAGATGCTTTCAGCACCAGCCGCGAGCTGGCGAAAAATGAAGGCCTGCTGGTCGGCATTTCCTCCGGTGCTGCGGCCTATGCCGCTACGCTTCTGGCGCAGCGACCCGAAAACGCCGGAAAAAAAATCGTCGTCATGCTTCCCGACACCGGTGAACGTTACCTGTCCACCCCGGGCTTTATCGGCGACTGAATCAACTTTACCCTCTCCTGACAAACAAGCGCAGAGTACACCTCTGCGCTTGTTTTATGGTACTGTTTAAACCCTTGGCGAGGTATTTTCGAGCCTAGTGTTCATACGTGCCTTTATGGTATAATTATTTTATTAAATACGCGTCAATACGCATAAACGGAAGGATTGATTTTCATGGCTGATTTAACCCGCAGTGAAGCCTGGGAGCTGCTGACAAAATATAATAAGGAACCTTTTCACCTACGGCACGCACTGACGGTAGAAGGCATCATGAAATACTTCGCCAAAGAACTGGGCTATGCCGACGAAGCAGACTTCTGGGCTCAGGTCGGCCTGCTGCATGATCTGGATTTTGAAGTTTATCCTGCTGAACACTGTCTCAAATCACAGGAAATCATGCGCGAACACGGACTGGACGAAAGATTGATCCGCGCTACCGCCAGCCACGGCTACGGCCTGGCGCAAAACGATATCGAACCGCAGCACCAGATGGAAAAGGTGCTGTTCGCTATCGACGAGCTTTCGGGACTGATCGGCGCCGCTGCCATTATGCGCCCTTCCAAAAGCGTTATGGACCTGGAGCTGAAATCAGTCAAGAAAAAATACAAAGATAAAAAATTCGCTGCCGGCTGCTCGCGCGACGTTATTGAAAAGGGCGCTGCCAACCTGGGCTGGACCGTCGACGAGCTGATCGAAAAGACTATTCTGGCTATGCGCGAAGACGAAGCCGCTATCAACGAAGCCTGCGCTTCCTTTGATGCCTGAACGAACGAGGTTTTATAATAAATTATGAAGAAAAAAGTTTTAGTCGCCATGAGCGGCGGCGTTGACAGCTCTGCCGCGGCTATGCTCCTGCAGCAGCAGGGCTACGATGTAACCGGAGCCACGCTGCGTATGTTCTCCAACGAGGATCTGGGACTGGAGCAGGACAGTGCCTGCTGCTCACTAAGCGACGTTGAAGACGCCAAACTGGTTGCACACAAGCTGGGCATTCCCCACTATGTCTTTAATTTCAGTCCCTGCTTCAGGCACTGCGTCATCGACCGCTTTATCAGCGAATACGAAGCCGGCCGTACGCCAAACCCCTGCGTCGACTGCAATAAACACATCAAATTCGGCGAACTGCTCGATCGCGCCCGGTTGATGGACTGTGAATATCTGGCTACCGGTCACTATGCCCGCATCATGTTCGATGCTGACAGAAACCGCTGGCTGCTGGCCCGCGGCGACGACCACGCCAAAGACCAGAGCTATATGCTTTTTAACCTGACCCAACAGCAGCTGGCGCATATCCTGCTGCCGCTGGCAGATATTACCAAACCCGAGATCCGCCGGATGAGCGAAAACCGGGGCCTGGTAACGGCTCATAAGCCGGACAGTCAGGATATCTGCTTTGTCCCAGACGGCGACTACACCGCTTTTATCGAACGCATTACCAAAAATAAACCGCGCCCCGGTAAATTCATCCACCAAAACGGTCAGGTGCTGGGAACGCACCAGGGACTGATCCACTACACTATCGGTCAGCGTAAAGGTTTGGGCATTGCTTATGAATACCCGCTTTATGTTATTGATAAAGACATTGCCAGCAACACAGTTATTTTAGGCCCTAATGATGCTTTGTTCCAGAAAGCTCTGCTTGCCGAAAACTGTAACCTGATCGCGATCGATAAGCTGGAGGCGCCCCTGCGTGTCACCGCCAAGACCCGTTACCGGCAGAAAGACGTACCGGCAGTTATCGAGCCGCTGGCGGACGGTAAAATCAAAGTTACCTTTGACGAACCGCAAAGAGCCATCACCCCAGGTCAAGCCGTAGTATTTTACGACGGCGATTACGTAGTCGGCGGCGGTATTATCGCCGCGCCGCTGAAGGAGTAAGAAACATGAAATTCTTTCTCGCCGCTATCGTCACAGCAGCACTGCTCGCTGAAATAATCCCTGTTTGGGCCGCTGACCCAGGCAACGATAAAATCAAAAATAAGGCTCCTTCTGTCCATACAGAAGCTGATAACAGTAGCGGACATCCGCCTGAAGGCATCAGCATCACGCCGCAGACACAGGCCCAGAGGCTGGCAGCAGCCACCGGCAAAGAAATCCTTG
>OBYI01000473.1_pt1 | contig 16167 bp, 10 predicted proteins | sample 1476711 | NCBI WGS metagenome assembly OBYI01 (sample SAMEA2580190, study PRJEB22360) | human gut metagenome | biome: human gut; feature: human-associated habitat; material: faeces | place: Denmark | collected 2008/2010
CCGTCGGCGCGGCATTGTGCTGCGGCAGATCGAGCCTGAAGAAGTTGGTTTGAAAGAAGACCGTGAGTTCGCCGGCGAGGCTCTTTTGCCGGCGAAGCTGCCGAGCGGCTTCGCCCAGATGTGTCGAGACGGCTGAAATCAGCTGATTGAGGTCGCTTGTCGGGTGCCCGAAAGAGCGTGAACGGCTGATTTCCAGCTTGGGACGGCTCGACGGATCCAACGGGATGCACGGCACGCCGTGGAGTTCCCGCCAGGTGCGTTCAAGCACCACGCCGAAAGTTCGCTGCACAAAGGATGCATCCATGCAGTAAAAGTCGAACACAGAATGAATGCCCATGCCGGTGAGTTTTTGAGCAGTGCGTCCGCCGATTCCCCAGACCTCCGATGCCGGGGTGATTGACATGGCCTTTTCGCGGCGGCTGGGTGCGAGTTCTGTCCAATTGAGCACGCCGCCGAATGCTGGCCATGCCTTGGCAAGATGATTGGCTAATTTCGCCAAAGTCTTTGTTTCTCCGATGCCGACACAGGTCGGAATGCGCTGCCACTGCCAGATGCGGTCTTTGATGCGGCGGCCGAGGTCGGTAAGCGGTTCATTGAGCCCAGAGAGATCGGCAAAGCATTCATCGATGGAATAGACCTCGATAGCCGGCGCCATGCCGGCGATGATCTTCATCACGTGCCGCGAGATAGACGCATAAAGCTCGTAATTGGAACTTCTCCAGGCACATTGACCGGACTTAAACAGATGAGCGATCTGAAAAGCAGGCATGCCGCGGCGGATGCCGAGCGCCTTGGCTTCCGCAGTGAGCGTGACGACGCAGCCGTCATTGTTCGAAAGAACGACCAAAGGTTTTCCGCGCAGTTCCGGCTGGAAGACCCTCTCACAGGAAGCGTAGAACTTATTGCAGTCAATCAGCGCGAACACAGGGGCAGTCATCAAAAATACCTCAGGAGACCCCTGCCTTCAGGCAGGGGAGGAATGAGGTGCGTGGCCGAGCCACGCGTACCCATATCCGTCGTTGTGTGAAATCAGTCGGCAATGCTTCCAACCGACGCCTTGAATGACGCCCTTCGGCGTCTGAATGTTGAATGAGCCCGAGACGCGGACCGCAACGCGGCCGCGCCACAGTCCGGCCTTCTTTCCCTTGGGGACGTTCGCCTCCACCATGTCCCCGGTCGCGAAGCCGTGGACGCACTTCTGCCGCATCAGGTACCCGCGCGGGAAGCCGTACTTCGTGAGGCGCGTGCGTTGACGGCTCCCCCGCCCCATGCATCTGATCTCCAGGACGTTGAGTCCCTTCCGCGTCACTACGCCGTTGAGCCGTCCCACGCAGAGCGCATCGAGCCAATGCTCCTTTTCCACGCCGAAAGCATGGCGGTTGAGCTTCGTCAGAGCGCCGCTTCCCGTCTCGACGGGTAGACCCGTCGCCTTGAGCTCGTTGAAGAGCACCCACCGCGTTGCGTTCACCGCAGCGGCATCACGCAGCGGCGTCTTGAGCTCCCTGCGGACGCGCGCGAGCACTTCCGGCTTTCCCTTGAGGAAGTCCTCCAACGACCGCGCGCCCTTCTTCTGGTTGCAGCTCACGCAGGCGAGCACCAAGTTGGAGACCCGGTTGGAGCCGCCCTTGGCGCGGGGAACCACATGGTCGATGTTGAGCGGCACGCCTTCGGCGCCGCAATAGACGCACTTCCGGCCGAACTTCTCAAGAAGGTATTCGCGCACCTCATACTCAAAGAGCGTGCCCTGCTGATACTTGACCCCCGAGACCTCCGGGTTCTGGAGCTTTTGCGAATCGAACTTCACCAACTCCGTCGCGATGCCGCTTACCGGCAGGTACCGGCACATCCTCCTCACGAACGAAAGGGTCGTTTCCACGCGGTGCCGCAGAGAAGGCGGGAGCCACCCCTTGGGCTTGACGCGGTTCAGAAAGCGCGGCGACCGACAGCGGAAATTCTGCGACCTGCGGCGGCGACGAAATGCGCTTCGCGCCTTGAGCGCGTCGCGGATGGCGCCGCCCCGATGCTTGATGACGAAGAACGCGAGCGCATGATGCCGCTTCTTCTCGTCATCCCGCACGACGGCGGCGCCCGTCTCCCTTGAGCCGGGATCGAGCTTGATGAGCACGGGTTGAACCTCGGACTGCTCCACAGTGCGGTCCACGAGCCGGATGACGAAGGGGAAGCGCTTCACCACCCGTGCGCGGCCCGCCCGCAGAAGCCGTCTCGCCCTTGCCGGGCGGCACGGCATCAGGGGCCGGTGCCTCTTGTCCAAAACGAAAACTGATGTTGACATGAAAAATGAACCTTACGATTCTTCGGGCTGATGCCCGTGACATGCTCCGCCCTTGCGGGCGGAGCAATTCCCCTCGCCAATGTTGAACAGACCGGCATTTTGCCTCAGACCGTTTCGTGCGTACCCAATGCTTGTCTGCTTCTGAGGCTTCCAGAGCTCGGAACTGAGGAAGCATTCCGAGGTGGGTCTTGAACCTGTCTGCAACGTAGTTCTCGAAAAACTTAGGCTGGTCAACCAGACCTGCTTTCACAAGCCTCGGCCTTTAGGCCGGGGTAGTTGACAGCATCTGCAAATGAAATGATAAGTAGAAAGTACTGATTGATTGGCAGATCAGGATCGTGAAATGATCCTGCAGGTTCCAAAGTATATCTCTGCGGGCAGCAAAGGCTCAATCAAAAAATGGCTGCTTCATCGGATCTCATCTGTCGTTTCCAAAAAATAAAACCCCAGCTTTTCTGCCTGGGCTTTGCTTGCTGTTGGAATGCGGCTAAGCATAGGTTGGAGATCTGGTCTCAGCGCAAAGACGGGAGCCGCCATGGCGGTTTAACAGATGAAGCGGGCGAAAGGCAGCGGGTGAAAAGCTTTCGCCGGCAAAATAGACGTTTATTATATTGCGGAAATGTAATACAATTAGAAAACTCTCAACCCGTCAACATCAAAGCATTTCAAAAGACTACAGGGGATGCCATGCTGAAAACAAAAAGCACAACAGAGACGATGGGCAGTTCGGAGATTTCTGATCAAAATGACGGGCTCGACGGATTCAATGAACTCGAGCCGACGCTGCCGCCGCGGAGAAAGGGCAGCCTGCGCAAAGCCGCTTTGGAGGCCGCTGCGGAGCACGGTGAACGCGACGAAGATGCGCCCAAGCGTAAGCGCGGCCGCCCCAAGGCTGACAATCCTTTCAGCGTTGTCTTTACGCTTCGCATGCGCCCGAGCATGGCTGAACTTTGCCGCCAAAAGGGCGGCAGCAGCTTCGTGCGTGAACTCGTTGAACAGCATCTGCTGCAGCCTCGTCCGGTTCGCTGCGCCAATAAATCGACGATTGAAGCTGACGGCATCGATGCTTCATTGATTCGCCCGGAAGACTTTGGGCAGATTTATCGTCCTGCGGCTTCACCCGCTCGATTCCGCATGAAGCGGATCGGCATGCGTGCGGCCTGCGGTTTCCCGTCGCCCGCTGCTGATTATGAATCCGAAGATATCGATTTGAGCGCTTGGCTGGTGCGTAAGCCCAATTCCACCTTCATCGTGGAAGCGTCAGGTGATTCGATGATTGATGCGGGCATCAGTGACGGGGACATGCTGATTTTCGACCGTGATGCTCAGCCTCGCGGCGGAGACATTGTGCTTGCGCTCTATGACGGCAATATCACGGTGAAACGCTTGCGAATCGTTGACGGCCGCCCGGAGCTTCATCCTGAAAATGCAGCGGCCCGCTACAAGGTGATCTGTCCGAAGTCGACGGAACAGTTTGAAATCGAAGGGGTGCTTCGCGGTCTTTGCCGCCGTTACTCCTAACGCAAGATTTTGCATCTGCAAACTGTTCGATACAGCGCATATAGGGTAAAATACCTAGACATGCCCGGGATAAAGCCCGGGCTTACTTATGTTTGTTTTGGAGAACAAAAATGAAGATTTCCGCACGCAATACGCTCGTCGGCAAGATCGTTGAAATTCACGAAGGCCCGGTGTCGACTGAAGTCACGATTGAAACCGCCGCCGGCGAAAAGATCGTTTCGTCGATCACCACGACCTCCGCTAAGAACCTCGGCCTCAAGGTCGGCGGCAAGGCCTATGCCGTCATCAAGGCTTCGAGCGTGATGGTTGCTGTTGACTAAGATTTTCAGCAAAAGCCTGCGGCGCTGCTGAAGGCTTTGAAGCGGACAAAGTCCCGAAAGATGCGTTGTCTTTCGGGACTTTGTCTTTTTGGAGCTCTGCGAACGCCTGAGCAATCAGGCTCACAGAGTCTTTATCAGTCTTTACGGATTATCGTTATTCGGCGCTTTGCGGACGAGCCAGAGTGCGAGTACCAGCACAAGGATGGAAGACGAAGTGAAAAGCATGTAGTTGGGCGAGATGTGCTCCACATCCACGACGATATAGCGGGCAACCGCCACGATGGCGAGTGCAATCGGCGTATGGATTGGAATCTCACGGGTGCCCAAGGCAGCGCCTTTCACCATGGAGAGGATCTCTACATAGAGAAACAGCATCAGCAGGTCGCCGAGGCTGATGGAACGGGCGGCAATCATTTCCCAGCCGGCCTGACCGATGCCGCCGATGGCGGCGACAGCGATCGCAATCAGCGCTGCGGCCTGACCATAGGTGAGCCATTGATTAAAGGTTCGGCTCACATCGGCCAAACGTCGGGTCGCAGTCGTGCAGGGCGTAGAGGTGCGGTCGGCATGCGGGTCATCATGAACGCAGCCGGCACAGGCTGCAGGTGCGTCAGCACCAGTCTTGCTGTGAGCGGCGGCGGCATCTGCGGGCGCCGCTGCTGTCTTGGATGCTGCAGCCGGCGTCTTCTCGTTGGGGAACGTCATAGTCCTTTGAATAGAAGGTACGAGGGAACGTCATCATACGGATGAACCGAGCGGATGCGAACTTGATTTAGTTTGCTAATTTGTATCAATAAAAGACGGCGTATAAATAGACGACCGCTATTGCCGGAAGCCATAAGCAGACCGCTCGGCTAACGAGACGGGCAGCTAATGGTTTACGATTGTTTGAGCGTTGCGCAGAGCCCTGGCGCTTCTTGATTTTCAGGGCGAGCGTCGGAGAGCATCAGGTTAAGTTTCCACCGGTCGCAGATCGTTTTAACAATGGCCAGACCCAAGCCGGTACCGGACACATTGGTGCCGAGCCGACGGTAGAAGGGTTCCAGAACGCGGGCACGGTCTTCTTCAGGAATGCCGGGGCCCTCATCCATGACGCAGAGCACCGGCGGCTCGATTTGAGCCAGCTTGACCGTGACGGTGCCGCCTTTGGGCGAGTAGCGTACGGCGTTCTCCAAAAGATTGCGCAGAATCGTGAAGAGGTCGTCGGGCTTCATGGTAAACGATGGATCAGCATTGGCCGGCAAGTCTTCAAGCCCTTCGACTTCAATCGTGATGCCCAGACGCTCAGCTTCCCAATAGACGGATTCGACGGCTTCGCCAATGGTCTGCGGAATGGAAGCATGGGGCGGAGCGGCATTTGCCGCTTCGGCATTGGGCGCAGCCGCGCCGGATTGCGCCCGCTTCAAAGCGAGCAGCTGGCTTACCTGTCTCACAGCGCGATCAATACCGGAGCGCAGTGTCTGCACTTTTTCGCGTGCTTCTGCTGAAAGATTGGTTTTTTCCAGCGCTTCGGCCTGCAGCGACAGTGCGGTGAGAGGGGAGCGCAGTTCATGCGCCGCATCTGCAACAAAGCGGGCTTCTTGACCACGAAGCGCGTCAACGCGTTTCAAGAGTCCATTAAAGGCAGTAATGAGCGGCAGAATTTCATTCGGCACGCCGCATTCACTCACCGGCGCATAGGTCTGACCGCTGCGCCCTCCGATTTCTCGGGCCAGTGTTTTTACAGGGCGCATCGTACGCCAGACGATCCAGCCGATGGCAAAACCGAGGAAGAGCGATAAAAGCGTGAGCGGAATGAGGAGGTTGAAGCTGTTGGCGGTCGCCGCATTGAAGACGGCGGAGGTGCGTTCAGCTGCAATGACGTGGGCACCGTTTTTGAGCGTTCGCAGCAGAATGCGGTACTCCTGATGGCGGCGCAGCGTCATGGTGTGATAGCCGTCGGGCAGAAAATTCCGAAAGCGTGCATGCACCGCTCGGCCGTTTTTATGCAGCGTTTGGATGATGACGTCGGAGCCGGCGGGGAGTCCGGCTCTGGGGTCGTCTTCGTCAAGCAGCCATTGGGGCTCAAAGACATCGTCATCCATGAAGAATGCTTGGAAAGAGGGCGGCTGACGTGAGAAAGCAGCTTTGGTGCGGGCAAGCATGCCGACGACTTCTTCCAGACGCTCATCCTGAGCCTCCTGCGCCTGTTCGTAGGAGACGGCAAACGTGATGGCGCCGGAGGTCAGTGAAAAGAGAAGGACCACCAGGGCGCCCGAGAGACTGACGCGCAGCGTGATGGAGGGGTTGTCCGGGCGAAAGAACTTCGCGAACCACGATTTTGTGAACTGCCAAGGATTGGCGCCGCCCTCGCTGGCAGGGCTGCTCTCCGGGGCGGTATTGCCGGCGCCGCTGTCGGCAGACGACTGCGGTTTCTTAGAGGCCCTGAAGCGCTCAGAGAAACCGCCAAGCTTATCCTGAACTTGGGAAACCGCAGCGGAAAAGCGTCGCGGAATGCGTGCCATGAGGACTGCTCCTGCCTTATTCGGGTTTGGCGTCGCGGCCAGCAACCATCCAGCCCAGGCCTCGGACATTCTTTACCGCATCAGCGCCGAGCTTTTTGCGCAGGGCGTGAATGAGATATTCCACGGCATTGCTGTCGGGTTCTTCGCCAACGGCATAAATGCGGTCTTCAAGCGCGCGGCGCGAAAGAATGGCGCCCGGGCGGGCGAGGAGGGCTGAAAGGAGTGCGTATTCGCGCTTGGTGAGCGTGTAGGTTTGGCCTGCGCGTTCGACCGTCTTGGCCGCTTCACTCAGCGAGAGGTCGCCATTGGAGAGCACATTGGCTGCTGCGCCATTGCGCCGGCGCATCACTGCACGCATGCGTGCCAGCAGTTCACTCATGTGAAAGGGCTTCACGAGATAGTCATCCGCACCGGCGTCCAGACCGTTCAGTCGGTCTTCGAGCGCATCGCGAGCTGTGAGGATGATGACGGGAATATCGTTTTTTGCTGACCCCTCTCCGCGCAGCGTGCGAAGCACCGACATCCCATCCAATCCGGGAAGGCCTAGGTCAAGAAGAACAAGCTGATAGTCCGAGAGACCGAGCTGAGTGAGCGCAGTGCGCCCTGAAGACACATGGTCAACGGCATGGGCTTCGTCGGCCAAAGCGGATTTAACGGCGTCGGCAATCATTGGATCGTCTTCAACGAGCAGAATGCGCATGGGGAGTCCTCTAGGAAAGCTCTTCTTTGAAGCTTATTGTAGGACCGCACGGCTTAGCGGCTGATGAGGGGACGACTGAAGAAAACGATCTCGCTGGTGAGCCGCAGTCTGACCTGAATGGCTTAGAGAGATTTCGCAGGATGCAAAAAGCCCGCCGTGGGAACCCAGGCGGGCTTTCAATCTCGAATCAGCCGAAAACTAAGTCATGAACAACACAGTTTCGGATGAGTTTTTTTGAGATTAGAAGTTGTGGCGCAGACCAACACCGAAGCCAACCATGGAGGGCTTACGATCCGAGTAATCAAAATTCGCGGAAGGTGTTGCAATGTCCTGTTCTCCCTTGGCATAAGAAAGAACGCCATATACATTGGTGCGCTTGCTCAGGTCATACTTGTAACCAACCGAGGCCACATAGTACTTGAGGTCGAATTCCTTGCCGGTGACAACGCTGTCGGCTTCAGAAGAATCAACGTAACCGACACCAAAGTAACCCGTACCGCCGGCGAGAGGAGCACTGGCGGAAGCCTGAAGGGCGTAGCCTTTCATCTTGCCGAGCGAATCCAAACCAACATTCGACAGGCCGCTAACCTTGCTAACGAGGACTTCGTCGAAGTACTGTGCACCGGCGAAAACCTTGACCACGCTGAAGTCGTAGCTGCCGCCGAAGGCGACCGTCAGACTGTCATCCATGTCCTTTGTTGAAGGAGTGGTGGTAGTACCAGTCTTATCGAAGTAAGAGGCGTAATTCACCGAGTCAACGGCAAAATAGAGATTGACCGGACCGTTCGCATAGGTTGCGCCCAGAGCATAGTAACGATCGGTTGAGGATTCATTCTCGACCATCGTCTGAGTCCATTTGCCCTCTGAGTTTTGAGATGCAGCCTTGGAGGAGCCCATGGAGTACTGAGCATAGACCGTAAAGCCAGCGAACTTCGGAGTCTGGTAAGCAATGGTGTTGTCCATCACGCCGACAGTGGCCGCAAACACGTTCGTAGCGTTACCGACATTGGCGGCACCGTAAGAAGTGCCAAAGGCGCTGACGGCACCAACCTTACCCCAGGAAGACGTGCCCTGAGTGATTGCACCGATCTTGCCGAGGCTCAACTGACCAAAGGGCCCCATGACATTGAGTGAAGCTTCACGATTGAACATCGTGCCGGAAACACTCTGCGTGCCGTCGTCAGCGTTGAAACCGCTTTCGAGGATGAAGCCAACCTTGAGGCCGTTGCCCAGGTCTTCAGTGCCCTTCAGACCCCAGCGGGAGCCGGCCTGAATACCACTTTTCAGTTCGAGTTTATCAACAGCGTCAGAACCGGCAACATCCGTGTCCTTGTGCGTATAAAGGAAACCTTCGTCGACAACGCCGTAAAGGGTCACATCGGCAGCGAAAGCAGAGCCGGCAAAGGCGCCAAGAAGGGCGACCGCGGCAAGAGACTTCTTAAACATAATTTTCAGAGCCTTTTTTTACGTGAAGAGATCTGAGATCTCAAAAGTCATCACTATCGGTTTGCACGCACCGAGAGTCACAATGTTCCGTCGATTGATGATTTTTTGCACGGCATCAATCACTGGTTCAGCGGCCTGAAATTTGGACGGCAAGCCGCTCAGCCATTAACGGATGGGATATTTGTAGCCGCAGTCAGCATCGGACTGCTTAAGGAATAACCCCTATTTCTAATAAATTCATTTAAAAACACATATTTCATATTTTTTAAGGACGGTGTGAACGCATTTGTTGCGCATTTGACACATATACGAAATGCGCGAATGGGAAGCATGTTCATTTAATTCGAATTGCAGAATCTGCGTTTGCTGCCCAGTCAAAACGCGAAAGCCCCCCAGCTCGAAAGCTGAGAGGCTCTCACTAATTCAGCAGCAGAGAAGTTTTTAGGACTTCATCCGCTCAAATTAGAACGTGTGACGGATACCGGCGTAGACGGTGACCGTCGAAGGATCGCGGTCGTCGGCGGAATTATTTGCCTTATTATCAGCGTTATAAGCGTTATCCACGCTGTCGCGGTAGTAGGCAGCGACGCCGTAAACGTTGGTGCGCTTGCTCAGGCTGTAGGTGTAGCCGACAGAAGCGCCAAGGCGCTTGAATTCAGCTTTGTCGGTGCTGCCTTCAGGCGTCTTAACCTGTTCAGCATCGGTGTAGCCGACTGCGAACATCGCCGTGCCGCCGGCAACCGGTGCGCTCACGCCAGCCTGAAGGGCATAGCCTTCGATGGGGTTCTGATCGCCGAAATAGCCGCTGAACGAATAGAACGAGTCAGATTTGCCTGCATTAGCAGCTTTCGTGCCGTACTTATCGTTGCCGATCATATTGTCGAAGTACTGGCCGCTCAGGAAGACCTTGGCGACTTCAAAGTCATAGGAGCCGCCCAGCGTAACCGTAAGGCCGTCATCCAGATCGGGGTCGTCCGAGGTGAAAGTGCTGGACCAGTTGTAGCTGTCGACGACAGCAGCGAGATCGAAGCCGGCGGCCTTGTAAGTGGCGCCCAAGGCGTAGTAGCGGTTGGCGCTGGCCTTGCCTTCAGTGGCGTCAAGGTTATCTTCCTGCTTGGTATTCGTTTCAAACGAGTACTGGGCATAAACCGTCACGCCGGCAAACGTCGGGGTCTTGTAGGTGACCGTGTTGTCAGCACGGATGCCGCCAACATAGTAGGTGGAATATTCAACCGCACCAACCCACGAAGCACCGAAGGGCGACAGGTTGCCAAGGAGACCGTAAGTACCATTGGCGGAGCCAAGCGTGCCCATGCGGCCAAAAGCGACTTCACCGAAAGCGCCGTTCACGAAGAGACGGGCTTCACGGCCGAAGAGGCGGCTGTTCTGAGCGAGCGAACCGGTATCGGCAGAGAAACCGTTTTCCAGATGGAAGCCGGCCTTTACGCCGTTGCCGAGATCTTCTGAGCCTTTCAGGCCGAAACGAGCGCCGGACTGATTGCCCGAAGAGAGCTGGAAGTTATCGACGGCGTCGGTATTAGCCTTGTCGGAATCCACATGGGTGTACTGCAAACCGTAGTCGACGACGCCGTAAAGCGTGACGTCAGCGGCGACGGCGGAACCAGCAAAAGCGCCGAGCAAAGCAACGGCGGCGAGAGTCTTCTTAAACATTTCAGAGCCTTTAGGTTTGTTTGATTTGAAGCACCGTCAGACGGGGGCGCCGCTTCTCAAGGAACACCTTAACTGCATCTGCTTCGAGGCATTGATTCCGTCTGAATGTGGTCTGCCAGTCGAAGAAATGTAGGTGTACACATTGAATTTAAACAAGTTCCTATTGCTGTAATCCGATATTTTTATGGGTTGTATTCAAAAACACAAAAATGTCAGCTACTTAGAAAACGGATGATAACTATTATGTTGTAGTTGCATATTTGCAACAAATAAGAAAAGCCCCGTAAACTGAGCGAATCAGATCACGGGGACAGGCATTTCCTAAATGCTTAAAGAATTACGCCTGAGGCAGTTCCGAATCATTCGTTGGTTCGCCTGGCAGAACCAGCCGCAAGGCTTCGCCTTCAACGACGCGTCCCGGCGCGCGCAGAATGTTTCGCTGCTCGAGGTTGTCTTGGTCAACACCGAAGCGCACCGATGAAGCTTCAGTTGTGAAATGGCCGGCGAGAATTCGCTCGATGATGCCGAAGGTGAGCATTGCGCCCGCCTGCGTCGGGAAGCTCCCCAGATCGACTTCAAGTTCAGGCTGACTGAATGCCCCAAGACCATAAGTTGCGATGTAGTCTTCGCCGAAGTCTGTGGAGACGCCTGCGCGAATCACGGAGAGGATGGGTATTTGACCGTGTTTGGCGGGCTGTGCCGCTTCAATGTAAAAACCCGGCTTTTGGAGTGATTCGAGCGCAAAAACGCCCAGCGGTTCGGCTGTCCGGCAGAGCGCGGCCAAAATCTGCGCGAAGAAGGTGGCAGCTTCGACGGCTTCGGTTGGATTTCCCCGCAGTTCAACAGCAAAATAACCCGCATGGCAGAGGAGCAGCGTTTCGGCGCTCCGTGTAAAGGGGCTCTTACGTGCCGCAGTTGCCAGTGACGTGCTGTTGAGGCGCTCATGGATCAGCCGGATAGAGCCCTCAAGCGTGCCGATGCGCAGCGTAAAACAATCCAGGTCATCAGGCGTGCGGTCGGTGACGGCCAAGTTCCACGCTCTCCAGAGTTCTTCAGAGAAGAGTTTCTTGTCGAAAACGAGCTGTGCGGGTGCGAGCAGCAGTTCTGCGCTGAAAACGCCGGGTTTAAGTGCGGGAAGGAGCTCCTTTTCAAAGTTGCTCGCGCGCCGCACACGTTCCTCTTCGGAGAGCAGCAGCTGCAGCCCGGGAGGGGCTTCAGACTCCAGCGCCTTGCGAATTTCCTGATACTGCGGATGGTCGGAGCCGTATTTCTTGAGGAGCGCCTGAGCAAGTGGGAAATTCGCCGCCGTCATCGTCGAGCTCAATGCTCGGGCACGCTGATAGTGTTCAATGGCCGCATCATCGTCGTCCTGACGCTGAGCACTCATGCCGAGCATCCATTCCTTCACTGCCGCTTCTTCGGCATTTTGAGGCTCAATGGCTTGGGCTGCGGCAGCAGCGGCTTTGATGTCGGACTTGAGGAAGAGTCCGAGGACGCGCTGCTCGCGCGTCTCGAAAGTTTGGTGCACTTCCGGAATCCGATCAATGGCCCGTTCGACTTTCTTGGCGTCGTGGCGGAAGAGCCAGAACTTCACCCATGCGATGATCCATTGATTGTCTGACGGCGTCCACAGATCCGGCATCGGTTCCTTGAGAAAACGTCGGAGGAACTCAACTTTAGCGAGTTCCGGTGCTTTGGCAGCGGGGCCGGGGGAGAAGGGGTCGAGCCATGCGCGGTCTTCTGCCGACAGTGCGGGCTGAGCAGGGGCTGCGGAAGGTTCAGCCGCTTGGGCGTCAGTTTCAGCGGCCTTTATCGCGTTGATTTCATTTGCTGCCAGCGCGAGCGATGCCGGAGAGGCAATCTCAATGAGATTCTCTGCCGCATCATCGCTTTGGGTCTGCTGCGGCGTTTCTTCATTATTGTCGGCATCGTCCGAAGCATCGTCGTCATCGTCCGCATCCGCGGCAGCTTTGCGGAAGGTTTCAATCAGCTCGTTAAGCTTGGCTTCGAAATCCTCGATCGTGAGCGGTGCTCCCGTCTCTGCATCGAGCACAGAAACTTTGGCACCTTGTTTTTCAGCATCCCAGGCCGCATGTGCGAGTGCGCCGAGATCGGCCGCTGCCAAATCGTCGAATAGACGCGTATTGGGTTTTTCTTCTTGAGCAGAAGCTGCTGCACCGGCATCCTGATGCTCGCCGGTCTGGTCAGAGTCTGTCGGGAGCCGCGCAGCCGGAAGGTCTTCGGGCGCAGGTTCGGTGGAGATATGAAAATCTTCCGCGCCGAACACTTCTTCACGCACCGATTCAAGGAGTTCCGCACCGGCGAGCACCGCAGCTTCTTCACCGGGGAGCCCGATAACAAAGGCGCCGCGGACACACTTTGCGGCCGGATCCGCTTTCAGCGGAAGGGCGGCAAATGGCCAACCGCTGGCATCAACGGGTTTGGGCGCTCCCAGCCAGATGAGCACGTCGGCCTTGTCGGTACCGGTGAATTCGGGCATGAGCAAGTCACGCACGGGCGGAAGCGCTGTGCGGGCAATCTGCGCGCCGTAGGGCGAAATGAGAAAGACATTGCGCTTGATGAGCTGCACCATGCGCCGGCGGCTCCAGCCGTCCCGCTTCAGGCGGTCGGAGAGCGTGAGCATCATGAGGAGCTGGGCCAGGTCAAACGTGCCGGTCAGTGCGTACCGGCGAGTCAGGAAGTCTTCGAGCTGCGGTTCAAGCTCAAGCCATGTCATCCAGTCAACAATAGCGGCGTCCTCAGGCAGTGACGGCGAGAGCTCAACGGTAATACCGCGCTTTTCAAGCGCAGCAGCCAGTTCCCGGCCTTTATTCACCCATTCGGGAGACTGCCATTCGTCGCTCACGGCTATCACCGCTTTTTGAATTCGACGGGGCTCTAGGACCGCTTTACGCCATTTCGCCACAGCGGGCTTAGACATCAAGGTTGGAATGAAGCCCGGATACTGCCAGCGGCCCATCCCCGAATCTGGATCGACACCCTCATGAGCAGATGCTGTCCAGGCGATGGCAAAAGCATCGCGCGCGCGGCGGGCAATGCCGCTCCAGCCGTCAAAGCGCCAGCTGGAGGCAAAGCCTTCCTGCGAATTAAATAAGGATTGGGCAGGGCGGAAAGCGGACACCCCGGCGCGAATCGCCGATTCGCCGGCGTCGGAAGGCCGTCCTAAGACGAGTGCGCCGGCAGAGGCGCCGGCAGCCACGAGGTTGGCCGCAGCTGCGGCTGCACCCCCAGTGCGCCATTCCCCATTGAGCGCGTTGACCGGATGCCCGCCCATAATGGAGCGGCCCGGCGCATCAGGCGAAAGGAGCCCAAGGAACTCTCCGGCATGCGCAACGGCAGAAAGGAGGGCGCCGCCTTCCAAAAGGCTTTTGACCGGGGCTGCAGAACGCAGACAGGGCTGCTCAGGCAGTTCCATGGCAGCCTTGGTCGTCAGCCCCTCAATATCAATGTTGCCGGCGACGGTGAGTGAGGCGCCGGAAACGGCGGGGTCTGCGGACGACGTTTGGGCACAGTCGGCTGAACTGCAGAGCCGAGCAAACTGACCCGCACTCCATTCGGGGAGCTCAATCGTACGTTTCGCTGCGGCATGCAGAACGCCGCCCAAAGCGGCTGAGAGCTCATCGCACCCCGAAAGTGCTTCTTGTTCGGTGATTCCGGCCGCACGGATCGTCGGCTCAATGTCATGAAAGGGAAGCGCATTGAGGCTGCGCATCAAGCGGGCAGCTTCAGAGAGCTTCACCGCGCGGCTGCCCACGGCAAATCGTTCCGGCGTTGCGGCGAGAAGTGCTTTGCGGGTCTCTAGGCAGGCGTTGGCTCGGGTGTTTGGCTGATCGGCAGGATCATTCAGCCGCTCTTCGGCGTCTTTATTAAATGTCGTATTCGTGGTCATTCGCTGTTTTGATTGCACGTTTGAGACCGCAGGCGTCCTCGGCTTAAGCCGCCGTCTGTGTTGCGGCGATAGAGCCGTTTTTCACGCAGTCAAGGCGTTCAACGGCTCGAATGCTCTTTATATGGGGACGAATCCAATCGAGCGGGCGGCGGTCTCAGGTTTTTACCTAATCCTACACTGTGCGGTCGTCCTTTCGAGCAGGGAAGAAGTTCTCGTGTGCCATGAGACTTCTCTTTTGCGATTTAGACGGCAGCTCGTAAAGTCTGCTGACAACTCATCATAGAAAATAACTAATATTAGCTTGACAATAATAGTGGTTTGCTATATATTGAAGGCTAGCAATAGACAAAACAAATCGCCATAGATTTGGCGATTGCTAACGAAAGGAATTTGACATGATGAAATCCGAAAAAATCAATGCTTACGTCGCTACTTTGGCCGTTTGGAATGTGAAGCTACACAACATTCATTGGAATGTGGAAGGTCATCTCTTCAAGGGGATCCATGAATACACGGAATCACTTTATGACCGTGCAGCTGAACAATATGACGAAACGGCAGAAATTCTGAAGATGCGCGGCGAAATGCCGGTTGCCACGGCCGCCGAATCGCTTCAAGCCTCCGTGATTGAAGAACTGCCCTCGCGAGTCTTCTCCTGCTGCGAAGCCGTCGCTGTCGTTCAGGCCGATATGGAAAAGGTCGCGAAGCTGGCCCGCGAAATTCGCGATGAAGCGGCTGAGGCGGATGATTTCCTGGTGCAGGGTACGTTTGAAGGCTATCTCGCTGGATTTGCCAAGGATCTGTGGTTCCTTCGCGCGATGCGCTCCGATGCGCATGCAGGGGAGGCCTGTGATGCTAAGGCGGAAGAAAAGACGGCCGGCGCCAAGCGCTGCTGCCGCAAAAAGGCCTGATAAAGACGCTTAGCTTTTGGGCGGCGATTGGCATGCAGCAAAGCATCCGTCAATAACGCCGATTCCATACCAAAACGCGGTGTCTCTCATATTGAGAGGCACCGCGTTCGACTTCATAGGCGGCAGCAGTCTTCCGGAAGAAGACTGCTCACATTCGCATTAGAACGTGTGGGACAAACCGACGTAAGCCTGAACCAGCTTGGTGTCTTCGTCAGAGCCGTTTGCCGCAGCATTGTCGACAGAGGTCTGGCCATAACCGGCACCGCCGTAGACGCTCGTGCGCTTGCTGAGCGGGTAGACGTAGCGGGCAGAAACGCCGTAGTACTTAAAGTCCTGATCAGCAGTCGAGGTAAAGTCTTGTTTGCCATCGACATAATAGAGGCCCGCCGTCAGAGTACCGGCCGCAATCGGAGCCTTGGCGCCGAGGTGGAGGCCGTAGCCCTTCAGACCATCGGACGAAGGATCGCCTTTCGTGAATTCGTCGTTGTAAGCATTCTTAATGCCAGACAAACCTTCAAAGTACTGGGCTTCTGCGTAGACGCGAACCACTTCAAAGTTGTAGTTGCCGCCGACGAAGACAAGCGAACCGTCCTTGTCAGCGACTTCGCGAATACCGGACGCATTAGCGCCGTACTTCGTGAGTTCGTAGCCGGCAGCGAACTGCGCAGCGCCGTAATCGCCGTAGCGCTTGGCGGCAGAAGTGCCTTCGTCGCCGCTGTAGGTAGCCGCGGTGGCCGAGCTGTCAGTCTTAAAGGAGTACTGGGCCGTCAGCTGCAGACCGGCAAAGCGCGGCGTTTGGTAGGCAACGACGTTGTCGTAGCGGGATGAAGCAGCGAAGCCCCAAACATTGTTGTCGGCGGCGTCGAAGGAATCGACGTAGGGCTCGGCTCC
>OBYI01000474.1_pt1 | contig 16143 bp, 16 predicted proteins | sample 1476711 | NCBI WGS metagenome assembly OBYI01 (sample SAMEA2580190, study PRJEB22360) | human gut metagenome | biome: human gut; feature: human-associated habitat; material: faeces | place: Denmark | collected 2008/2010
TCTGTGCGTATCGACATGCTGCTCCATGGCTCTTGTCAGCAAGCGCAGAAAAACCGAACATCGAAACATCTGAACCACAGCGTTCGAGATGAGATGCCATGGAAAAACCGCTGCTTCCGCTGGCCTTGGTGCCGCTGACCGTCGGATTGGTCCTGATATCCGTCGTGATCGGATCCAAAAAACTGGGAAGAGAACGCAAAAGGACTCTTCTGCGTGTCTTCTCGGCGCCCATGGTCGTTGCCGGCACGTTGATCATCGCGAGCCAACTCGCATGACGCTTCGCGCGGCGGCTCGGCTTCCCGGCTATCGGCCGCGGCCAGTCCACGGGCCCTCTGTGCCATTCCCCGCAATCAAACAGCAACGCCCGGTCTCAAGCCCATGAGACACTTAAGACCATGACTACCATCATCATGCGCACCTCGCATGATAATCCTAGCCAACTGTTTTTGGCTTTGTTCCAAGGCTTTCGATTTTTGGGAAACCTACCGATTACCCTCGTTTCTCCACGAGGCACCCACAGGCACCCAAGAATAATCTCAACTGATTCCCACCCCACCGGTCGGCCACCATCAGCCGGAACGCTCGTATCTCGCGGCGTTGGCGATCTCGTTCGCCTGAAGCGTCGGGCATCGCGTTGACGATCCGCTCGACCTTCTCGCGCACCATGGCGTCGAGCTTGCTCTCGAACATGGCCTGGTCGAACTGTATGATTTCCTTGGACATGGCTCCATGCCTCTTTCCAATCGCGGTTTTTCATTGTCTGGCGACTGAAAATCGTACCCGGCACGGCCCATGTCCTTTTCCATCAAGGCCGGAATCCAAAAATGCGCAAGAATTCGGTCGTTATCCCCTTAGAGACTAAAAGAATTCTATTAGTTCAGCAAATTCGTATATCAATTTATTTTTTAGCATGTCGGACAATACAGTAAATCAACCACTCTATGGCTAAGATACCAAGGTAGAAAAGCGCCCATACGGAAAAACTAATCAGCTTTACTCCTAGTGTCTGTACAGTTCCATGCCCGTCCACTGTTCTTATAAAAAGGAATACACTAATGCATAAGAACAATATGAATTGAATGATTTGGAAAATTCTCCAACCTTTGTTTTCCACAATCACCCTCCTGTAACCCCAATCTCTATATGCTGATTCCACCATTATAAGCCGCCCTTGGTGAAATGTCAGGCGCCCCGTTGTCTAATTGAAAATGCAACACCCGTTAGATTGGAGATCGTCCGGATAACCAGTCCGAAGGGATGTTGCACCTATGGGAGAAGTGTATTCGCACCTGTCGGAAGAGGAACGCCAGGTCATCCAGATCGAGATCGGCAACGGCACCAGCATCCGCAGGATCGGTCTGATGCTCGGCCGCAACGCCTCGACGGTCAGCAGGGAGATCAAACGCGACGCGTGGTTCCCGTCCAACGAGAACGAGTCCTACCGGCCGTACCGGCCGAAACGGCTGAAGACGGGCCCGTGGACGGGCGGATGCTACATCGCCGGCCCCGCGGCGGCGCAAGGCCGGCCGCAGGCGCGCCAAACCGCGCAGGCGCCACCCGCCTGTCATGCGAACGCCTGTGGGCGCGGGTGGCCGAATGGCTGCGTCGCGGCTGGTCGCCGCTGCCCGTCAGCGGCGGGCCGCGCGTCCTGTTCCCCGACGACTCCGCCATGCGCGTGTGCCCGGAGACCGTCTACCGTTGGATCCACGCCGACCGCCATCGCCGTGAACGCTGGGCGCGCTGCCTTCCACGCGGCCACAGGAGGCGTCGCAGGCGTGGCGGCGGGAGGACGTCGCGTTTCCCGATTCCCGGACGGGTTCCCATCTCCGAGCGTCCGCCGGAGGCCGGCGACCGCAGCGGTTTCGGCCATTGGGAGGCCGACGGCGTGATCGGCGCCGGATGCAACCCGCACACCGAGGTCGAGAGGAAGACCAGGTTCCTCATGGCCGGGATCGTGCCCGGCAAGACCGCCGGGGAAAGCGTCGGGGCGCAGCCGGCGATGTTCTCGCCGCTGCCGGCCGGCGCGCGCGGCGGCGTCACGCACGACAACGGCACCGGGTTCGCCCGCCACACGCGCCTGCGCGACGGGCCGGGCATGGACACGTACTTCGCCGACCCGTACTCCAGCCGGCGGCGGGGAAGCAACGAGAACAGGAACGGCATGATCCGCCGGTATCCGCCCAAACGCAGCGAGATCCGGATGGACATGGCCGGGGAACTGCGGGAGATTGTCGACGAGGCCGACAACCGTCCCATGCGCGTGCTGGACTACCGGACACCCGCCGAGGCATTCGCCGACGAACTGCTGGAATTGCAGGACCAACAGGGGTGTTGCACCTCTAAATAGACATCGGGGGCCGAAGGCGATGTTCCCGGATAATGGTGACATGCACGCAAGCGTCGAAACCATCTGCCAGGCCATCTGCCTGCAGGCCGGGGGCGGGACTCAAGCAGGAGCCGAAACGCGCCGTGGGGCAGGGGCGAACCGCCCGCAGGCCCCAAGGCGGCCGAGGCCGCGAACCCCGTTTCCGCGAACCCATGGTCATGGTCTCGGAGCGACCCCCGCAGATCGAGGACCGGGCGGTCCCGGGCCGCCGGGAGGGCGATCTCATCACCGGCGGCCGCGACAAAAGCGCGATCGGCACGCTCGTCGAGCGCGCCACCAGGTTCACGATCCTGCCGCACCTGCCCGACGGGCGCGACGCCGGACACGTCCATCGGGCCATCATCGACAAAATGGCCCCGCCGCCCAAACTCCTGCGCGATTCGCCGACCTGGGACCAGGGAGCGGAACCCGCCCCGCACAAACGGACCGGCGCCTCGCCGGACATGGCCGTCTGCTTCTGCGACCCGCACTCCCCGTGGCAGCGCGGCGCCAACGAGAGCACCAACGGGCTCCTGCGCCAGCACTTCCCCAAAGGCACCGGCCCATCCTTCTACCCGGAGGGGCACCTCGACGCGGTCGCCGAGGAACTCAACGACCGGCCACGCAAGACCCCCGGCTTCATGAAACCAAGCGAGAAGATCATCGAACTGCCCGACGCCGCGTGACAACCCCAACAACCGACAACGCGGCCATGGAAGACCGCTCAAACCTCAGGTGTTGCAACCGCCACTAGAATCCACCCCTCGACCATTACACGGTCCGTGTCGACAACAGTACGGCGAGCATAACGTTCCGCACCACGGATGACGAACTGCGATGATTCGCAGGCGAACTCGAGGATTTGATCGACTAGCTTGAGATTGGCTCATCGGTGTATGTGGGGTTATTCCGAAATGAGATTGTTACGGCGGGAATCGCTTCATTACGAATAACCCTCTTTTTTCGTATGCGTGTACGGATTATCGAACGTTATCGGAGAAGAGAAAACGGTTGCTTGAGCCTAATTCGAGGCTCAAGATGGCTCGCTTGAGGGTGACATGCCATTTGACATACTTACTTACAAGTAAGTAACATTATGCTTACTGGATATCGAGTCCAAAAGAGGATTCGAATTGCAGCAGTAACAAAGATGTTGTGTATTGCATTCCTTTAAGGAGAGTGAACGAGCATGGGCGCTGCAGAAAAAAGCAGGAGAATCTCCACCCGGAGGGAAAGGGCACGATCCGAAGGCAATGTCCACCGCGTCAGATCATGGTTCGTCCAGTTCGGGAGACAATGGCAGCTGCAGGCCATGATCTTGCCTGGCATCATCTTCATGATCGTCTTCAACTTCATCCCCATCTACGGTTTGGTCCTGGCATTCAAGCAATACACGGTGGTGGACACCATCGAGGACGCGCCTTGGGTCGGCTGGCAGAATTTCGAAACTATCCTGAAGGACCAGTATTTCTGGCAATCCGTGGTCAACACCCTGGGCATCAGCTTCATCAAACTGACGCTGGGATTCCTCCTGCCCATCGTGTTGGCGGTCATGATCTACGAAATCCCATGGACACCATTCAAGAAGATAGTACAGACGCTGACCTATCTCCCTCATTTTTTTTCATGGATCATCCTCGGAGGCATGCTGATCAACTGGCTGTCAACCAACGGCCTTCTTAATGAAATCCTTCAATTCCTAGGCTTCAACGCAGACTCGAACTATCTGCTCGACGCCGACAAATACTGGTGGATCGCTTCCCTTTCGGACGTGTGGAAGGAAGCCGGATGGGGAACGATCCTGTATCTGGCGACCATGGCGGGAATCGACAACGCGTTGTACGAGGCCGCGGAGATCGACGGAGCATCCAAGATCCAACGCATATGGAACATCACCATCCCGGGCATCCGCCAGATCATCATCCTGAACCTCATCCTGACGGTGTCGGGACTACTGGGATCCAACCTGGACCAGACGCTCGTCCTGATGAATTCACAGAACCAGCCCAAGGCTGAGGTCATCAACTCCTACGTCTACCGGGTGGGCCTGTCCGAAGGAGACTTCTCCTATGCGACGGCCGTGGGCCTCGGCGTCTCGATCGTGTCCACGATCCTGCTGGTAGCCGTCAACCTGGTGACGAAGAAAATCAACGACAATCAGTCCGTGCTCTGAGAGAGGAAGACGACATGAATGCAAAGACCGTGAAAGGCCTTCCCGAAGGGAAACCTAGTTTCGTTGCCCGATCCCAGCGCGTGAGGCATAATTCGATCTTCTTCGACGTAGCGAACGCCGCCCTGCTGCTGTTGTTCACCATTATCATCGTGGTTCCGGTGTGGAACATCGTCATCTCGTCGTTCGCCACTTCGGAATCCCTGTCAGAAAACGACTTCATCTTCTGGCCGAAAGCGTTGTCCCTCGACAACTACGCGGCAGTGTTCTCCGACGATGGATTGTGGCAGTCGCTGTTCATCTCTGTCTCCAGAACCGCGGTGGGCGTGATCGCGCACACGATGTTCTGCGCCGTGTTCGCCTATCCGTTGAGCAAGGCATATCTGAAGGGAAGGTCAGTGTACTCCGCGATGGGCATCATCACGATGTTCTTCTCCGGCGGTATGATCCCGACCTATCTGCTCATCAAGTCGTTGGGCCTTCTGGACTCCTTCTGGGTCTATATCATCCCCGGACTGTTCAGCTACTACGACGTGATCATCCTGATGAACTTCTTCCGACAGGTGCCGAATTCGTTGATCGACTCCGCAAGGATCGATGGAGCGGGGGAGCTGCGGGTCTTCTCCTCGATCATCCTCCCGCTCTCCAAGCCGGCGTTGGCGACCATCGCTCTCTTCCACGGAGTTGCCCAATGGAACGACTTCATGACCACCAAGCTGTACATCAACAACGAGGCGTTGTATCCGCTGCAGATGAGGCTCTATGAGATCATCGTCCGTTCGCAGGCCTCGGCGCAAATGGGCACCGTGGGATCGCTGATGGTCGACACCACGACAAGAGGAATGCGTCTGGCGACGATCATCATCACCATCGCGCCGATCCTCATACTCTACCCGTTCGTCCAAAGGTACTTCGTCAGCGGCACGATGCTTGGCGCGGTGAAAGGATGAGACGGCCGATGGAGACCCTGATCCGCGCGAGCCCACGGCAATTCTCGCCCAAGGAAGACAGAAAAAGAAATGAAATGAAAGGAATGGAACAATGAAGTACAAAGGAGTCTTCACTAAAATGGTCGCGGTGGCTGGAGCGGCCTCCATGCTGGTGTTGGCCGGATGCGGCGGCAGTTCGTCGGCCAAGACGGACGACGCTACGGCGAACTTGCCAGATCCCAGCTACGAAGTGTCCGCGGACACTCCGGCATGGAAGCTGGACAAGACTAAGGACACCAAGCTCACCTGGTACGTCAACGCCGATTGGTGGAACAAATCCTGGGGCGAGGATCTCGTGACCAAGCAGATCAAGGAAGACCTGAACCTCGACGTCGAGTTCATCACAGGTGATAACACCAAGCTCAACACATTCTTCGCCAGCGGCGACATGCCGGACCTCATCACGATCTTCGACTCCAGCTCCCAGGTGGCGCAGACGGCCAACAAATGGGCTTTGCCACTGCAGGATCTCGCCAAGAAGTACGATCCGTACTTCACCAAGGTGGCTCAGAAGCAGACGTTGGACTGGTACAAGCTCAAGGACGGCAAGACCTACGGCTACCCCTCGTACTCGAACACGTCCCGGGACTATGAGGACGGAACCATTCCTCCCACGGACGCGTTCATCATCCGCAAGGACGTGCTGGACGCGATCGGAGATGTCGACTTCAAGACCCCGGAGGGATTCGTCAGCGCGATGAAGACCATCAAGGAGAAGTTCTCCGATCTCGTCCCGTTCGGCTTCAACTCGTTCGATGCATCCAACAGCTCCCTCGACGCCACATTGCAGAACATGCTCGGCGTTCCGATCATCAAAGACGGCAAGTTCTACGAGAGGAACCTAGACGAGGACTACGTGACCTGGCTCAAGGCGTTGAGGCAGGTACACCAGGATAGAAACATCTCCGACGACAGCTTCGCCGACGACGAGGAAACGCTTAAGGAAAAGGTGAGCTCGGGCAAGTACGCCACCATGCTGCTCCAGGCGTTCCCCCAGAAAGGCACCGAACTTCAAACCTGGATGTCCTCGAACCCCGGCAAGGAATACGTCGCCGTCGACGCCATGGAGTCCACGGAAGGCAACGAGCCGACCCTGTCCCAGGCCGGACTGAGCGGATGGACCATCACCTACATCTCCAAGAAGACCAAGAACCCGGCGAAGGCCATGCAGCTGTACACGTATCTGCTCGACGACCCCGGCCAGTACCTGGTGAACTTCGGCATCGAGGGAAAGACCTACACCAAGAACTCCGACGGCACCGTCTCATGGACGGACGAGGCCAACGAAGTGCGCACCAACGAACCGGAGAAGTTCCAGAAGGAATGGCGAATCGGCGAGTTCGTCCTGTTCAGCCACGACCGGTACAAGGCCCTGAACAAGGATTCATACGTCCAAGCGATCCGTCAGATGCAGGACTGGGGACGAGACTACCTCAAGCCCCAGTTCGAGATCGAGAACATCAGCCCCGACGCGAACACTCCTCAGTCTCGGTCCCTGTCCGCGATCAACACGAACTGGTCGACGACCCTGGTGTCGATGATCCGCGCCGAATCCGAAAAGAAATTCGACGAACTGCTGACCACGTACGAGAAGTTCGAGAAGGACAACGGCATCGACCAGATCAACAAGATCCGCGACGAGAAGATCGCCGCGAACATGAAGAGACTGGGCGAGTGAGCCCATCCCCCCCCATGGGGGTGAACGGTTCCGGGCGATTGCCCGTTGTTCACCCCCATGGGGGGACCATCCAGACATAAGCACGGCCATGACGTCAACGTCGACGAACGGTTGATTGAAGAAGGAGGAACCCATGGGAGCGAAGATCTTCCGCACCATTTCCCAAAGGCATCTCATGGAACCCGTCGAACAAGCCTCGCACGAGGGGACGTTCGACGTGGAGATCATGATGAAACCCGGGGAAACGATGCAGCGCGTCGTCGGCTTCGGCGCGTCCCTCACGGACTCCTCCGCGTATCTGCTCAACGAGACGCTGGACGATGAGAGCAGAAAACAAGCCATGACGGACCTCTTCGACCCGGACCAGGGCATCGGCCTGTCGATGCTCCGCAATCCGATGGGCGCAAGCGATTACGCCAGGGATGTCTACAGCTACGACGACATGCCGGATGGGAAACGGGACGACTCGATGGAGCATTTCTCCATCGCGCGAGACGAACGCAACGTGATACCCCTGATCCACGAGGCCAAACGGCTGAACCCCGACCTGAAGGTCGTGATGAGCCCATGGAGCGCCCCCGCATGGATGAAGACCAACGGAAGCATGAAGGCGGGAAGCCTCAGGGAAGACTGCCGGGAAACCTACGCCAGGTATTTCGTCCAGTGCTTGCGCGCCTACGGGTCCCACGGCATCGAAGTACATGCCGTCACGCCTCAGAATGAGCCCCTGTACGAGCCCACCCATTACCCCAGCATGGCGATGAGCGCACAGGAGGAGACCGTCTTCGTCAGGGACCATCTCAGGACGGCCATGCGCGAAGCGGGATTCAAGACGCTGATACTCGGATACGACCACAATTGGGACAGATGCGACTATCCGCTGGCGTTGCTTGACGGCGCGGCCGAATCGTTCGATGGAATCGCATGGCATTGGTACGCGGGCGACCCCCAATCGCAGAGCGTCGTGTCCGAACGCCACCCCGGGAAATTCTCCTATGTGACCGAAGCGTCGGGCGGAGAATGGATCCCCGGGTTCGAACCGGCGTTTAGCCACCTGGTTGGCATGATCATCCAGGCACTGAACCATGGGGCGAATGCGTTCGTCCTATGGAACATCGCTTTGGACGAGCATCGCGGACCGACGGTGCCTGGATTCGGGGAATCCACATGCAGGGGGCTGCTGCGCGTCGACTCCGAACGTCGCAAGGCGAGCAAGGAGATCGACTACTACGGGCTGGCGCATTTCAGCCGTCACATTCGTCCGGGGGCCCATGTCGTCCCCACCATCGCAACGGGAAACACGGACGGCGCGCGATGCGTGGCGGCGCTCAACGAAGATGGAAGCCGCGCCATGGTTCTTCTGAACGATGGGGAATCTCCGATAACCGTCAGGGCGGGGTGGGAGGATAACGCGGCCAACGTTACGCTGACGCCTAAAGCCGTTGCTACGATCGTATGGAGGTGAGGCAAATGATCAAGCAGATATTCTCCACGGACGGCAAACTATACGCATTGCTGAGCACCATGGTGCAGATTCTAGAACTCAACGTCCTCATGGTGCTGTTCAGCCTGCCTCTCGTCACCATAGGCGCCAGCATCTCGGCGGCCTACTCGGTGTGCCGCAGGATGAGACGGGAGGGGGACGTCGCCGTATGGAGGGAATTCGTCCGTGAATTCAGAAGAGGATTCGCAAAACCGACCGGATTATGGGCGATGCTTCTGACGGCGGGCATCGCCATGGTGCTGGGATTCCAGGAATTGCAGAACCTCACCAACTCGTTCACGCCCCTCATGCTGCTGATCCTGGCGGCGTACGGCGTCATCCTCATGGCCGCGACGTACATGTTCATGCTTCCCGCCTACTTCACGATGAGCGTGGGCGAGATTATTCGAGGATCGTTCTCGCTGGCCTTGCAGCACCTCCTGCCGTCCATGGCGTGCGTGGTCGTGACCATCGTCCTCATGGGAGGCCTGCCGGTCTTCGCGCCGCGCCTGCTGCTGGTGTGGTTATTGTTCGCCCCGGCATTATGCGTCTGGATCAACGTGCTGATACTGGAGCCGATCCTGCTCGAACACGTGGCGCAGTCCAGACCGGCGGCGAGCCATGGGACAACGCCTCGAACCGAACCCACAAGAATGAAAGCCGACATCGAATCATGAACAACGAGAAGAAAACCACGCCACGGCACCGACCCGAGACCGAGGAGCGACGCCAAAGCATCATCGAGGCCGCCGCCGACGTGTTCGGCAGCAAAGGCACGGCGAACGGAACGCTGCAGGAAGTGGCCGACAGGGTAGGAATGACCAGGGCCGGGGTCCTGCATTACTTCGGATCAAAACGAGGACTGCTGGAAGCGGTGCTCAGGAACCGGGACTCCAGCGAAGTCGCCGAATTCGACCAGGGGCATCTGCCCAGGGGGGCGCAGGCGTTCCGCCACTTGGTGGAGACCGCAGAGTTGAACGCGAGCCGTCCCAACGTGGTGCGAACCTTCGTCACCCTGTCGGCCGAATCAGTGACGGAGAACAACCCGGGAAACACATACTTCCACGAACGGTACGACGGACTACGCAACGAACTCAAAGAGCGAATGCAAGACATGGCCGACGAAATGGGACGGGACCTCGACGAGGAAAAGGCCGAAGCGGCCTGCGCGTCCATCATCGCGGTCATGGACGGCCTGCAATTGCAATGGCTCATTGATAAAGACCACATCGACATGCCCAGCACCGTGGACTTCGCGATAAAAGCGCTGATCGCGGTGGTGTTCGATCACAGGCAAACCGAAATGGGCCACGAGCCGCAAAAAGACGAAAGGAACGAACAAGTATGAGCGAGAACATCAGCGGCCAGAAGCTCCCCTACCGCAACCCGGATCTGCCGGTTGAAGAACGCATCGACGACCTGCTCTCCCGCATGACCCTGGAAGAAAAGGTCGGGCAGATGATGCAGCTCGACGCACGCTCCGGCGACTTGGACGACTTGATTGTGAACAGGCACGTCGGCTCGATCCTGCACACCAGTCCGGACGACCTGCCTCGAGCGGCCGAGACCGTCAACACGAAGACACGTCTCGGCATTCCCCTGATCATCGGCGACGACTGCATCCACGGATACTCCTTCTGGCCCGGCGCGACGATCTTCCCCGAACAATTGGGCATGGCGACAAGCTGGGATCCGGACAAGATTGAATCGATGGGCCGGGCAACTGCCGAAGAGGTCTCTGCCACGGGTGTGCATTGGACCTTCTCCCCGGTGCTGTGCATCGCCCGCGATACCCGCTGGGGACGCGTGGGGGAGACCTTCGGCGAAGATCCGACGCTGATCGGCGAACTCTCCAGCGCCATCGTCAAAGGCTACCAAGGCGGAGCCAACGCCACGGAACCATTGGGCCGAGACGCTATCCTCGCCTGCGCCAAACACTTCGCAGGCTATTCCGAAACTCAGGGCGGCCGCGACGCATCCGAGGCTGAACTCAGCCATCGCAAGCTTGAGTCATGGTTCCTTCCACCCTTCGAACGCGTAGCCAAAGAAGGCTGCGGCACATTCATGCTCGGATACGAATCCATTGACGGCGTCCCGGTCACCTTCAACCAGTGGCTCCTGAAAGAAAAGCTACGTGGCTCCTGGAACTACCAGGGCACACTCATCACCGACTGGGACAACGTGGGCCGCTCCGTCTGGGAACAGCACGTCAAGCCAGACTATACGCATGCGGCGGCGGACGCCGTCAAGTCAGGCAATGACCTGATCATGACCACGCCACAGTTCTACGAAGGCGCGATCGAGGCCGTGGACACAGGCCTGCTCGACGAATCACTGATCGATGCCGCAGTGTCACGCATCCTGGCGTTGAAGTTCCGTCTGGGACTCTTCGAAGACCCGCGTCTACCGGATCCCGAACGTATCAAGGTCATCATGGGTTCGGCGGAACATCGACAGGCGAACCTCGAGCTGACCCGAGAATCCGTGGTCCTGCTGCGCAACGACGGCTCACTGCCCCTGAACATCGAAAACAACAGCTCCGCTGCCAACACAATCAAACACATCGCCGTCATCGGACCGCTGGCCGACGACGCGCAAACCCAACTCGGCGACTGGGCCGGCAACTCCGGACAAGTCAACTGGATGCCCGACGGCCATCCACGCGAAGCGATCACCACCGTACTCGACGGCATCAAAGCCATCGCAAAAAAGACCGGCATCGAAGTCGCCTACATGCGCGGCGCGAACATCGTGAACATCGTGCCCGACCCCGAGGGCGAACTCTATCCCGACGGACAACCCCGACCCAAGGTAGCCGTCCCCGCACCCGCCGACCAGACAATGATCGACGAAGCCGTAGCCACAGCCCGCCAATCCGACGCAATCGTGACCGTCGTCGGCGACGTAGTGCAACTGATCGGCGAAGGATGTTCCACCGCCACACTCGAACTACTCGGCGGACAAAACGCACTACTCGATGCGCTCGCCGATGTGTCGAGGGAAACCGGGAAGCCATTGGTCGTGGTGTTGGTCAGCTCCAAGCCGCAGGTGCTTCCACCGTCGGTGGTTGGTCCCGTTCCTGTCGTCGCCAGTCTGCGTCCCGATGGCACGCCTATCCACTGCCGTGAGAGCGAGGGCGGGGCAAGCGCCCTGCTGTGGGCTCCTTCACCGGGCATGGAGGGCGGTCGCGCCATAGCCGAGATCATTTTCGGTCTGACGGATCCATCCGGGCGTCTGCCGATCACTTTCCCGCGCCATGCGGGTCAGCTGCCGGTCTATTACAACCAGATCAGAGGCCAGCATGGCGACCGGTACGCCGATCTGACGCAGGATCCGGCGTTCGCGTTCGGCGAGGGACTCGGATACACCACGTTCGAGTACGATGATCCGACGATTAGCAATGTCCCGCCTTCCGGCGTCTTCACCGCAGCCGACACCATACATGCCGAAGTCACCGTGACCAACACCGGGAAGCGTTACGGCGTCGAGGTCGTGCAGGCATATGTCGGGGACCTCGTGACATCCACCAGCTGGGCCGATCGGGAACTCAAGGCGTTTCGACGCGTCGAACTGCAGCCGGGCGAAAGCAGGATCGTCTCTTTCGACATTCCCGTCGCAGACTGCACCATCGTCGATCCGGACGCCAACCGCATCGTCGAACCCGGCGAATTCGAACTGCTCATCGGCCACTCCAGCCGACGAGAGGACTTGAAACGCGCCATCTTCGCCGTAGCCTGAAGCACATCGGAAAACGGCGCGCCCCAGACAGTTGGGCGCAGCCCGTTAAAAGGGGCTGCGCCGAACATGACGAAAAATAAAGAACAACACCATCCGAAAGGGAGCATCATAATGGGGACGACAGGACACAGCGACGTGCCAAGGCCCGAACATCCCGAACCGCAGTGGCAAAGAGACAATTGGCGCTGTCTCAACGGCACATGGGACTTTCAACTCGATCTCAACTGCAGCGGACAGGACAGGGGATGGTACAGGAAGCATGACTTCGACCAGAGCATAGTCGTGCCTTTTTGTCCGGAAAGCAAACTGTCGGGTATCGAATACAAGGACTTCATTCACTGCTGTTGGTACAGGCGATCAATCGAACTCAGCGAAAAAGAACTCGCCGGTATAGTCAGACTTCACTTCGGCGCCGTTGATTATGAAACGACCGTCTACCTGAACGGGGAACGACTTGGAGTACATCGCGGAGGATACTCCCCATTCAGTTTCGACATCCAGAGAATAGCGCACGTGGGTGTGAACGAATTGGTCGTATGCGTGAAGGACGAACTGCGATCTGGACGACAGCCAAGGGGCAAGCAATCCGAACGCTACGACTCATACGGCTGCTGCTACACCCGCACTACAGGCATATGGCAGACCGTATGGCTGGAATTCATGCCGCAGACCCACGTCGTTTCGGCCCGCTTTCATCCGAATCTATCGCGAGACAGTGTCGGCATCGACCTGACGGTCAATGGCCGAACCCGGCAAAGATCACAGCTGGCGAACATAACCATCAGCTTCGAGGGGAACCAGGTGGGCTCTGCGTCCATCGCCATGGGCAGTGACAGATGCTCCCTGGAGGTGCCACTTGAGAAAACTGTCCCATGGACCGTCGGACAAGGCAACCTATACGATGTGCGAATCAGCTACGGCGAAGACGTCGTCTGCAGTTACTTCGGCATGCGATCCGTGGACATCGACGGTAACCGAGTGCTCATCAACGGCGAACCCGTATTCCAACGCCTCGTCCTGGACCAGGGCTACTACCCGGAAGGCATCTATACGGCCAAGGACCTGGAAGAACTGTCCCGCGACATCGACCTGTCGATGGCGGCGGGATTCAACGGTGCGAGGCTCCACCAAAAGGCGTTCGAACCAAGGTTCCTGTACGAATGCGACCGCAAAGGATACATCGTATGGGGGGAAATGGCCAACTGGGGTCTCGACATCACCACGGCATCAGGATTGACCGCCTTCCTTCCCGAATGGCTGGAACTCCTGGAAAGGGACATCAATCATCCATCGATCGTCGGCTGGTGCCCGTTCAACGAGACCTGGGACGTCGACGGAACGAAACAAGACGATGATGTGCTCCGGCAGACATATGCGGTCACCAAAGCCATCGACCCATCGCGTCCGTGCATCGACACCAGCGGTATGTTCCACACCGTCACCGACATCTACGACGTGCATGATTACGAGCAGGATCCCATACGCTTCGCAGGCAACTACGCCGGACTGGATCCCTCGGACGGCTCGGGCTACGTTGACCCATTCCCCGAACGCCAGCGTTACCAAGGATGCAAACCCTTCTTTGTCAGCGAATACGGTGGCATCAAGATAGCAAGCCGCGCACGCGTGGACGGAGGAGAGTCGTGGGGGTACGGGGAGGCCGCTGCGGGCGAGTCGGAGTTCGTGGAACGCTACCACGGTCTAACGAAGGCTCTGTTGGACAATCCGGCCATTTTCGGCTTCTGCTACACGCAGCTATATGACGTCGAGCAGGAATGCAACGGACTATACACATACGACAGAAAGCCCAAGGTCGACATCGCAGCGGTGCGTGACATCAACATGGAACGAGCCGCAATCGAAAAGAGTTGAACCTGACGTCCAGGTGCGTCTTCAGGCATGTGCTGATTCCGAAGTTAGCTGTTCCTCGCCGGTGAGGAACGGCCAACCCATTGCATTGGCGAATTCCATCGCGCTTTGCTCGTCGAGGAATGCCTCTGCGATTTCGGCGGGACGGTTTTTCTTGCTGTTCGGGTAGTCGCGTTTCGCGATGTGCGATGGTTTGGTTTCGAAGCTCATGGCGTTTCTTTAGCTCCTTGTTGCTTCAAATCCCATTGTCGTGGGCGAGGCGTGCGCGAATCGACGCATTCGCGGACATCGCCGTTCCGCTCATAACGCATGGTTTTCGTCCGAGTTGTCGCTTCGATTACACGACCTGCGTTCGCGTCGAGACAAAGAGGCGGGAGGCCCGGGTTTGCCCTGAACCGCCCGCCAGTCACCTTATTTATGTAGGTCAATCTTGCTGTTTGTGCATCTTCGCCGAGGCGAGCACGCAGCCTGCGTCGGCGATCGTCATGATCGCTGCGAGGGTGAGTGCCGTCGCAGCGCCGGTTCCGGTTTGGGCGAGTTTGTCACCACTTGCGGCGTTCGCATTAGTGTTGTTGGTGTTGCTGTTGGTCTGATCCAAGACGCCGTCGTTGCCGTCGGACGGAGTGTCCGTATCCTCGTCGCCGGTGGCGGCGTCGTTGAATTCGGCGAGATCCTTGTCGGCCTGCTCCTTATCCGACTGAGCCTGCTTGACGGCCGTCTCTGCGTCCGCCAGAGTCTTGTCAGCCTTGTCCTTCGCAGCCTGAGCGTCCTCGAGGGTCTTCTTCGCGTCGTCAAGCTTCTTCTGAGCGTCGGCTATCGCCTTGTCGGAATCCTTGTACGCGTCGACCTTCAGCTGAATGGCGTCGACGTTCTTCTGAGCTTCATCGACCGTGGCCTTGGCCTTGTCGCACACCGTCTGAGCATCTTTGACGGCTTGTTCGATCGATGGGTCTACGGTGCCGTTCATGGCCGAGTCGACAAGCTTCTTGTACTCGTCGACGGTGACGACCGTGTCGGTGTCGGTGCCGAAGTTCTGGCTGGATCACACCCATACTTGCCGCTCGTGTTGTAACCGACGCCGATGGTCGTGGCTTTGGGATTGATGATGTTCAGGTAGTGGCCGACCGTCTTGTACGCGGCCTCATCCTTCTGCATCAGCTCGTAGCCGGACAGGTCCTTGTATTCCGGATGCTCCTGGATGAGCTTCTCATAGGTGACCTTTTCGGCGTCGTACCAGCGGGACACCGGATCGGGGCCGCCTGCGATGTTCTGGCCAACACTAACGCCTTCATTGAAGTTGTGTTCCATCGTGTTGGTCGAAGCCATATAGTTGGCCTCTGTGCTTGCGGCCGCGGTTTGAACGAAGCTGACCTTGAATTCCGGCAGGCCGGCGGACACGCGACGCTTGTTGGTTTCACGGTTGACCTCCTCCCCGGTCTGGAGGCCGGGGATTCCCTGTCTTCGACCGTTCTTTTACTTGCCCTGCCTTGATGGAGGCTGTCGGGTTTTCAATCGGTTCACGTTTGGGGGATCGTGCGCTGCACCCACCGTAAGAGGGCGGATTCCGTCTTATTTGCATCCCTGTCCCAATCCCTGGGGTTGGGCTGGCGTGCTTTTTGGTGACCGTGGCGGTCGGCCCGACCGGCCCACGATTGAGTTATAAGGTTTGTTTGCGCCGTTTGGGTGGCGCTTGGAATCATTATCGCATGTTCTCGCAGTCCGTATGGGGTTCCTGGATTCAATTTGTAAGCGCAACGCTTGTGTTCGGGCTGGCTGCCTTCGATTGTAGCCTGGCGATCTCCTCGTCCCATACCTCGTTGGGCGTTTTGTAGCCGAGGAGCTTCATGGGGG
>OBYI01000513.1_pt1 | contig 14537 bp, 16 predicted proteins | sample 1476711 | NCBI WGS metagenome assembly OBYI01 (sample SAMEA2580190, study PRJEB22360) | human gut metagenome | biome: human gut; feature: human-associated habitat; material: faeces | place: Denmark | collected 2008/2010
TTGAAGATCTCGTACTCGGCCCTGGCCGTGGCGGACGCGCTCTTGTCGTCGACGATGCGGTCGTGCATGTTCTCGTCGATCTTGACGGTCAGGAGGAAGACGACGAGGCTGGCGACGATGCCGGCGAGCGGCAGGTAGTAGGCGCAGGTCTTGAACGTGCGGATGTTCGCGGCGGTCATGTCGGCGGCGGTGGCGTTACCGACCATTCCGGCGGCGACGACCACGAAGCCCACGATGCCGTTGGACAGGGCACCGGCGATCTTGTCGAGCATCGGGCGCACGGAGAGGGTGACGGCCTCGTTGCGCTTGCCGGTCTTGAGCTGTCCGTATTCGATGGAGTCGGTCATGCTCAGGATGGCGGTCATCTGGATGGTCTGCGCAGGCAGGTAGAAGAGGACGAGCGCGACGATGACGACGGGCAGGTTCATGGGCGCAATGATGAACAGCGTGTAGCCGGCGATCATGAGCGCCATGCCGGCGGTGTACAGCCAGCGGCGCGGGATGCGGCGGTTGAGCACCGGGTAGAGGGGCGTGGTGACCAGTCCGGTGATGACCGGGATGACGCCGGCGATGGAGAAGCTGTTCGGGGCGCCGAGCACGTATTTGAACTGGTAGAAGAGCACGCCGGTGGTGGCGACGTTGGCCACGGAGTACAGCAGGTAGCTCAGGGCGATCCACAGGAGCTGGTCGTTCCGGGCGATGGCCTTGAGCGTGGCCATGACATCCTCCCCGCAAACTTTAGTAAAGGGTTTTACTACGGCATAACCCGGGAAGGCGATGTTAGCGGCATTGGCGGCGTGGAAGTTTACCCATGACTGGTAGACTGCACATGTCCCGGCAACAGGGGGCAATGCATAAAATGGTGGGATGCCATAAAGGTATGCCCACCATCCGTAACTTAGGTGCAGGAATACAGTATTCCATAATCGAGGCTCTTGCCACACATGCATTGTTCATCGAGAAGAATACGGCAGAAAGAGAATACTGTCAGCGCTTTTGCTTGAAGGAATACGGACAGGTGTGATGACGCTATCTCCTGTTTTGGTATCTATTGCGAGAATGCTTCCGATGGTTTTGATTCCCTTCGCCTCTGACATAGTTTTATCCCTTACAAGAATAAGAGCTTTATCTCGAGAAGCAATAGCTTGTGCGACATATTGAGTGTCCTTTATGACTGGAATATCAAGACATTCAGAATGATCGATATCGTATGAGCCATCAGAAATTTGGCATGCTTGGGTAGAACTAATAATCCACGGCCTTTCTCCTACAGAAAGAAGAGATTGAAAGTTTGATTCCACTCGCATACTTGCTACTCTGCCTAAGGTATTGGCATCAAATACATCTATCTGTTTTGGTGATCCATTAAGATCGGTTCCAACAGCTAGAAGTCGGCCACCCCACAGGACTGTTTGATTATAAAGTAAATTGTCATCTGTGACATTCTCGTCAATATTCTTTGTCGAGAAGTTATATCTGATTATTTTACCCTGATATCGATTAGAACTCAGCGTAAGTTCGTGACCGACGATAAACATATCCTCATCTGTGGAGACTTGATCTTCAGTATATATTTTAAGTACACGCTTCTCCAAAACTTTGCCATGAGAATCTTCGACGACCAATAAATTGAGATAGGAATCATGCTCAGGAGAGTCGTTGCCATTCATTACTGCAGCAATTCCTCCGTTATGAGGTTCAATGGACATAACTCCGGAGTAATTGGAATCCGAAAGAAGATGAACAAGTTTTGATTCGCTGTTTTTCCCTACAATCAAATGTGTATTATGACGGTGTCCTCCCGCAACGAACACGCCATCCTCATATGAGTACTTAAACGCATCTTGCAAGTCATCTAGGGGCTTGTTGTTAATAATTCCCCCTTGATGATCAATTGTAATCATTCCGCCTTTATTTGACGAAAACATATCCGAGTAAATAATTTCATAAGCCGCAGGAAGATTGGATTTCTTATATCGTCCGTTAAATAGGAAACGCAGTAATAGGCACATAGCTAGAAGTGCTATAATTAAAAGGGTCGTCGTCACTACTAGTGTGGCACGTTTTCCGTTTCTCATTTTTCACCTCATCGTATATAGTGACTCCTGCTCTCATATAGGAAATGAGGGCAGGAGTATTCTAAGTTACACTCTTCTTACCACGTAGGTATTCGAGGAATTTACAAGGTCTGCAGGCGCTATGACACCGTTAGGTACAGAACCCGTTTCCGTGTTAATTCCGGCATTGAGCCAGGCTCTCCATACCAGCTGACTGCAATAGAACTTGTCGGTTCTGTTTTTGTCGAAGAAATTCCAGTTATAGCCTTTTCCAACTTGACTGGCTGCATATCCTGCCGCACTAGAAAACTGAGCAGAGGATACGCCGTAGGGTCGCACCAGAAAGGCACCACTTTTAGAGCCCCAGTTGTTGCTATACTTTTGGACGCCGTCCTTGTTGATCGGGCTCCAGTTTTGGGCGTAGGATTCGATAGTCGTCGAGCTGGACGATGAGACTATTGCGGCATGCCCGCTAAACGCCACGCTGCCGGAATCTATAAGAGTGCTTACTAGGATGTCTCCATACGTTCCAAGACTGTTAGCAAGCAGAACTGGCTCCCCAGCTTTTGCATCGTGTTGTGCAGCTTCTTGACCTTCAGCAAGAAGCTGTGGTAGGTTGCGATTGATTTCAGCAATCGTTTCCTGATCTTCCTGATACGCTTTCGCATATCGAGAATCGGTAGGAATATCGGGATGTGGAGAAGTGTTGGCAGCGAATGCGATTCCCGGAGTCGCAATAAAAATTGACAAGCTCAGAAATACGGCGAGTGTCGCTTTGAGGGTTTTCATAGCTAGTCCTTAGTGTTCATTAGGAAATGACGATAGATAGGACCACCCGCTTCGACGCGGGATATAGTACGGAAAGAAGCACCTTCCACAAACGTACATCCTCAGTATTGCAGTTCTCAGGTTGAGCGGTTCCTGTTCCCGCTCAATTGTCATCTTTAGATGACAACCTGTCTGCTGTCTCTGCAGTGATCGACATGGTTGTCCGCCGCTATTCCGCCGGTTTTCCCTGACGATGAGTGTCAACGGAGGCCGTTGCCTGTCGGGCTCCTTGATCGTCGTCAGAGGAGGCCGTCGTGGATTTGTTGAATCAGGTGCTTCAGTTGTTCGTCAGGTTCGCCACTATCGGCGGTGGCTTGTGGCTGGTGTGGGGCGCTGTCACATGTGGAGGACTTCATCGTAGCCATGCTCAACATGATCGGCGGCGTTGGCGCCGGCTCGGTCACGGCCGGATTGCTGTCCCAGGCGCCGGAGACATGGAATCCCGCCCTCTACCAGCTGGCGGTGAACGTGCATGATGTGGCGGTCAAGCCTTTGACGTCGGTGGTGTTCACGGTGGTGCTGTATGTGCGGTTCATCGAATTGTATGCGTTGACGGCGTTCCAGTCGTTGCCGTTCGCGTTCCTGGTGCATGAGGACACCAAGCCGATCGGCGTGGGGTTCTTCAAGTCGCATGCGCGCACGTCGGCGAACGCGGTGTGCCTGCCGTTCGCGTTGTGGGGCTGGTGGCGTCCGAAGGGGCTGAAGCCTGAACGGTATCTGGGATACATGCTGCGCCAGCGTTTCGGTCCGAGGGTCTACCTGCTTGAGTCCTATGTTCCCGCGAGGTTTCCCGGCAAACCGTCGTTGAAGGAGAAGAGCCACAGTCGGGTCAGGGGGAAGGAACGTGCGTCGCCATGTCTGATGTCAAAAAACGATAAGACGATCAAAAGCAGTGGATTGCGGCATGGGAAGATGACCGGGACAAGCCGGTCGAAGAACCGTCGCATTCCTCGTTCGTCGAAGGAACTGATTGGCTATGATTCGATGCTGTCCAACGGGATCGCGTATCTGGGCGGCGACCGGTGGAGCGTGTCGCTGCGGATCAGCGACATCAACTATCAGGTCGCGACCCAGGACCAGCAGCTGGACGTCGTGGACCGGTGGGGCCGTTTCCTGGAACTCGGCGGGCAAGAACATGGGCGTGCGGATCACGGTCGCCACGCGCATGCTGGATCCCGAGGAGGTGACGCGCAGCATCGCCATGCCCCTGCAGGGCGATGCGTTGGATGGATTGCGCGGGGACTTCAACCGCAATGTGCGCCGGCGTCTCGCCGGCCGTTCGCCCCGGCCGGGTGAATCCGCGGGGACGCCCGACGCTCAGCGTCGTCGTCCCGCCCATGCGGGGCGGATGCCGTGCTCGCCGGCCGCGAGCACGAGGGTCGCCGGCGAACAGTCATCGTCCAAGGCCAAGGCCTTGAGCGCGCGCACCGCGGCCACGGTCGAACGGTCGGCCATCCACATCAGGTACGCGCACGCCGCCATCGGCTGTGCCTCGTACCCGTCCGGCGCGTCGGCCGTCACCGATTCCAGCAACGCCGTCGCCCGCTCCCAGCGCCGCATGTCCGGCCGGTATTCCGCGTCCTCGAACGCCCGTGACAGTTCGCGCGTGACCACGGCCGCCGACTCCATCGAATGCGGCCGGGCGTACAGCATGTGCAGTTCGCCGCCGTCCATCTCGCGCAACGCGGCGAGTATCAGCGCGTCCCGCATGCTCAGGCACTCGGTCGCCAGCACCGCCAGCGTGACGCGCTCCTCATGGGAGAAGCCGCCACCGTCGCGCGACAGCAGGCCGTTCCACCTGTCCATCAGGGGCGCGAACCACTTGTCGGCCGCCTTCTCGGGGCCAAGCTCCCGCCGGTCCTTACGGAACCCGCCGCATACGCGCTCCGCCAATCCTGTTCCCGTAGTGCGGGTGTCCACCATGTCGTTCATGTCCATCGGTCCTTTCCGTGTGGTTTCCATTTCGGACACCACCCGCCTGCCATGCGCGCAGGCGGAGCGGCACGGGACACGGCGCAGGAAGCGAAGACGGAGCGCATGGCATGCTGGTGGTGGCCGCAAACCCCTCGTCAGATTCCACGCGGCCCACCCGCCGCGAGCATGCGAGCGGCCAGACAACACCGTCATGCGCGCAGCGCATGGCCTAAGGCTGCGTTCCCACGCCGATGAAGGAGAGTATGTCGAACGGGCTTTGCCCGGAAGCATTCTCTTCTGAATCGACATGAATGACGCACTGTCCTCTTTAGATGACAAAACCGTCGCATGAAACAATATGGACATTCCAATGTTGCAGCTTTGCTATAATCAGATGCTCGAGAGTAAGGAGTGATAGCAACTCTATCTGTGTCTCATGCATGAGACACAGATACTTTGTGTTATCATATGACATTCTTTAGAACCTAGAACTGAGGTGAGTAATTTTAATCTAGACACGGGGCGATACTGCAAATATTGTCTCTGCACAAGTAATTTGCATGCCACTGTATGGCACCAAATTATTCAAATAAATTCGTTATCGGGTCCACACGGCAAGGCAATGTACTTAGGAAAAAGAATCAGAATCGCAATTGTCGACAATGACAAACTTGCCATCGGTATGATGAGACTACTGATTGGGCATCTCCTCCCGTCAGCGGACATATGCTGGACCGCATTCACAGGTGAGGAGGCCGTCAGCAAAAGTCTCTTCGACAAGACACAGCCCGACGTACTAATAGTGGATATGTCACTAGAAGGCATGAGTGGATTCGAAGTGTGTCGAAGGATCCGTTCCCGGACCCCCAAAATCGCACTCATAGGGGTGACTGCCTTCTCTCCTGAGCGTTACTATGCTGATGCACTGTCCAATGGGGCCAATTGCCTGATTCCCAAAGTCCAGATGAGAGATATATGCCGGGCATCATATCGGCTTGCGAACGGGCAACAGCCCGGCACTCAATATGAATCTTCCGAGACTGCTCAGGAAGCGTACTCCAAGCTTTCGTCCGAAGACGCTGGTCAGTATCACACAAACCTCACCAGAAGGGAAACGGAGGTCATGAGTCTGTGCGCACGTGGATACACCTCCCAGGAGATAGGCGATTACTTGGGCATAGGCGAATCAACTGTCAAGACCTACATCAAACGCGTGACCGAAAAAATGGACGTTAAAAATCGAACTCAAGCGGTGATATGTTGGCTCAAAGAGAGGGAATCATGAGGATTCGGAAATCTCCTCTTGTTTCCTTTGTGCTCAACCATCCCACGTACATCGGATACCTACTTTCCATAGTTAGCGTCGCACTCACTATGGCGGAAACTATGATATTGCCCCCCAATACAATATGGACGCGGGTATTCTGTATCATCCATATGATCGCGGTAATGATGCTTCCGAGCCGACCACTATTAGGGAGCAACCTGGCACTAGCATCGTTTATCATATGCTGCTTCATACCCGATGACGGAGGACCCACCCTGCTCTGGGGCACTTGGCTTTCGTTGGCGTATATAGGATTATCGATTAAGTCACCGATTGGGTTTATGTACCCGCTGATCGTCTCGGTCGCACGCATGTGGAGCTTCAACGAAGCAGGGACACCATTTCGGGAATCTTTCACATTGCTATTCATCATGTTCTTCGCTTATTACATTGGACGAGCCCTCGGATGGAGGAACATGAAGCATCAGGCCGAAACAAACAGACTGGAACGCAATCAGCTACGGCAACGTTTGGACACGCTACGCAAGGAAAACGAGGCCGCCATCCATATCCATGATTCGGTCGCCGCGAACCTGACCTATGCCGCAATGCTGCTGGACGACAAGATGATCCAGAACGAATATGAATTTACGGAACGTGAAATCAGCGAACTGCACGGGAAAATAATGGACACTCTTAAAGACGTTAGAACAGCCATCAATCTGATGCAAGGCGAGGAAATTCCCCATCAGACCGGAGACAGCACGACAGCCGCCGCGAAAATACAATCAATCATCAACAGTGGCGACGAATCGTTAATGAGACTCGGATTCTCCGGCAAAACCGAACTGTCAGTTCGGTCCCTGAACCACGCGGATTCCCGTTGCCTGATTGAAATATCCTCACTGCTGCCTGAATTGTATACAAACATTGCCGTTCATGCATCGCCGAACAGCGAGTATTTCATTCGCATCACCTATAAAGACGGAGCGATGATTATCGATCAGGTCAACGAAATCTCAGATAGCACACTGCTTCCAGACAAGCCGGCTTCGAACAACGGGCTGAGACTGCACACCGAACGAATTCAGTCCGAGGGAGGAGCCGTGAAAACCTCATCCGAAGATGGAACATGGCAGTTCCATGCGTCAATACCAGTACGCACAAATCAGTGACGGCAAAGCCATAGCAGAAATGGCGGGCAATGTTGATTCAACATCAAAGAAGGCTCTGACGCATTAGATGCATATGGAACTGCATAATTGACAGATTCCATTGGACTCCCCGAAGCCGTCAGAGAGAAAATCATTAGTGCAGCAATAATATTCATATCCACCACTTTCTTACTCCGGTGAAGTATGCCATAAATACGGTAGTTGCATCTCAAATCAATCTTTCGATGTCAACTTTCGTATGACATCGAAAGACAACATGCTTACACTTCTCGGTAGCCGCATCTTGCGGAAACAATTACTTGACACCAATGTCTCCGCATACGGCTTGATTACCGTCAGGCGTCGTGCATTAGATAAACTCTCTCTGAAACGTAGACGGATCGTCTAATACAATTTCTTTATAAAGTCTATTTTACCTACTGCTTTCAAATATAAAATCTCGTGCCAAAGTATCTACAATATGACTTTGATGCTCAGCAACCGTCAACTGATAATATCTAACAGCAACTTTTTCGCTGACATGCCCCAGTTCATTCATAACTTCACGCAGAGTTCCCCCTTGTAACATCAATAGAGTCGCATGACTCGCACGCAATCCCTGAAAAGTCAGATCGGGTCGATTCGCCTTTATTCGCGCTTTAGCAAACTGGCGTTCTAACGTGGTCTGCGACATTATCTTCGATCGTTTAGGAACAAATACCGGAGAGTCAGGAGTAGATATATCGCAATAGTCGCATAAATGCTGTCGCAGCATCGGCATAATCGCATCCGGTATATGCACGTTCCTCACACTAGATTCTGTTTTAGTCTTGCCGTATTGGACCGTACCTCTATCTGTTTTACCTCGGTTCACTGAATGCCGCACGTGCAGCGTTTGTTTGTCCAGGTCAATATCTCTAATTTGAAGACCGCATAGCTCACCGCATCGCAAACCTCCCACTAAAGTGGAAAAAAATACCGATAACCGCGTGTACGTCGGCATTGACTCGGCTAAAATCCGAAGCTCATGCGGCGTAACTGGAGGAATATCAATTCGAGATGATCGAGGGGCTGGAGGAATATGGAATATAAAAGGATTGAATTGCAGCAATGACGCAGATCCGTCTAATCCGGCCTTTGTCGCAGATTCCAGTACCGCTTTCAACCTCATGCAAGAACGACGAAATGCCCAGGGTCCCTCGCAGTGAGGAGCATCATACCATTCTTTGATTATCATTGGCGTAATCTCAGTGAGAAGCAAGTTCTCGAAAAAAGGCATAAAATGTCCTATATCCACATGAAGGTTGCGCCTAGTTCCTCCTGCTACATCTTCGCCGTTCGGTAGTCGATAATTCTTTTCCCACCAATTCACATAATCGCAGAATTTGACTTTATCTCGCTTCGTCTTGTCATCTTCTTGCATTGCTTCTCTTTTTCTCAGTGTCGGATGAGTCCAAGTGAGAATTCCCTTATGTTGAAGATCAACCAAGTATTTTTTCTTCCTCAAGCCATTTTCGAGCTTCCAACTCTTGCCAAGGTTTGAACTGTCTTTGAACACGTTTCCCTGATTCCGTAGGATGAGGATAGCGAACCTGCCAAGCCACGATTTCACCATCTTTGCTGTATCGAGCTATAACCGTTCCCCACTTACTGCGAGCTTTACGCGATTGCTTTTTCTGGGAATACCTGTTCTGGTGCATAACATCTCCGTAAATCAAAGAGGTGCACTGAATATATGCCTCTTGTGAGAGATTGAAACCAAGAATTCCTGATAACCAGCATTTTTGCTGAATTGTTGTCATCTTAATGATGACTGCACGACGGGTATAGAATCTCACTAGAAAATCATGCACATATATCAGGGAGAAGATAAATTAGACATCAAATCAATGACTTGCTGCTCTAAGATGAATACTGAAATCAACCCATTATAAACACGGACGATCTTGACTGTTCCCGAAGCAGCAACAAAAAACCTTAGCGCACCTTTCTGAACTAAAAAAATCCTTGGTGCGCTAAGGTAAGATTGTAAGGAATATGATATTTCTACATGATATAATCCGTGAAACAAGAGAAAACTATATACATATCCGCAATCGACCATACTCAATGGCGGTTCAAGCACTCATCTCGTTCACAATTCTAAACAACTTTCAGGATGAGCGAGCAGGAGCAGAAGACTTAGTCACTTAAAACATGAATTTTAGAATTCAAAAAAAGAGTCCAATACTCTACTTGTTCCAATAATGTCTTTCGTTGATCTATTTCAAATAAAAGAAGTCCAATATTATCAGTAGATTCAGATTGAGCATCGATATAATCTCCACTTTTATATGAAGTAGAAAATGATATTACGTTAGAATTATTAGCAATTGTATTAATATCATACTTGTCGATTCTGCCTCTTTTTGGCAGAATCGACAAGTAACCATACAATTTATCCGTAACACATGATGCACAGAACGGTAAACCAAGCTGTACGCGAAAAGACTCTTCGTTCATTATAAAACCATATTTTCGCTGTATGGCATCGCTTATGAGCAAACCACCAGTACGACTTGCTATTTCTATGAAATAAGGTTTCATTGATTCATCAAGGATCCATTCTGCATGAATAGATCCATTATCAAACTTTGGGTCCGCAAGCAATTTGCGCGTTTCATTTGTCAGAACCTTAAAAGGAGTAGAAAATGGAGATATCTGTAGATCTGCAACTGTGCTCAATGGAAATTGAGGTTTAATATCCTCGTTAAACAAAGTTGTACTTTTTCCAGAGGAGTTCAAATACATCGATACTGATGTGAACACAAGCCGTCCATTGGATATTATTCCATCTACATGGTAAAGATTTCCCTGAATGAAAGACTCGACATCTAGTCCATCATTAAAATCTAAAACTCGGCAAAAGGATTGAAGCTCACCCTTATCTGAAATGAGTGAAACACTCTTAGATCCATATTCATTCTTCGGCTTTATTATGATAGGGAATCCATGTCTCGCCACGAAAGAATAAATATCTTCTTGATCAAAAGCAACCGTGAACGAAGGCACCGAGATTCCCGCAAGACTCGCCCATTCTTTCATAGCAATTTTATCTCGATAGAGAAATGCGCTGAAATAAGATTGACCAGGAATATCGAGCAAGCTTCTTAGCTTAGCGGCCCTCAGAATGTCCAGCTCTGACAAGGCAATGATTCTGTCAAAAGGTCTTTCGCCATGCAGCTCTATCACAAGTTTTTCAAGCGCTAAATCATCATCATAAGATTCGAAGTAAACAAATTTGCTCAATCCTCTTTTTTCAGAGTCTGGTATATCGTATCGAGAAATTAAAACTACATCTGTGTCTTCCATTTCTGAGTGCTCAAGCCACGAAGTTACAGAGGCGCGAACCCAGGGCACACGATTAATCATGCATACATGCATGTTCACTCCTTAGATGTGTTTATATGAAATAAACTAAGTACACAATTCATCTGACGTTCAAGCGAAAAATAATCTATATCATCAATTATGATATAACCTCGTCGTTTGCTGCTATCAGATATTTCACTTAAATAGTCACCTATTGAACAGGTTAATTCATGTTGGAATCCTTTTAATGCTTCAGGATGACTGAAACCAGTAACAATGCCCGGTTGAAAATCGAAGTAATTCTGTTGAGAAAAGCGTGAACTTATTGAAGGAAAAACAGGATGCAAACCGCATAATAGCATGCAATACATCCATAAAAAATTCATTTCATAGCTTATGGATATGAGATCTACAATCCTGTCACCAGGACGTCGACCCGCACATTCAACCAAAAAAGGATTGTCATCAGAAGAGATAATCCATTCAGCATGTAATGCAGCAGTTTCTATCTTTGCCTTTTTTACAAGCAGATCCATAAAATGATATATATTCACCTTTGCTTTTTCACTAATTATTCCTGGAACTTGATGTCCAGATTCAACAAAAAAACCATTTTCATATTTGAATTTCTTTGTTATATTTCGAAAAACTATTTGTTTATCATCTACAATATATTCACAGGAATACTCGGCACCAGGGATAAATTCTTCAACGAGTAGACCATCCTTCTCATTATGTAGACTTGCTATAGACTCGCAGAATTCCCACTTCTCATCGATCTCTGATGCCTGATTAATACGTACAACACCTTCGCTAGCAGAAAGTGTTCTAGGCTTGATCACTACTGATGATTGCTGACGATTTGCATAAAACTTTTTTACATCTACTCTACTTGACGCAAATATGTAATCAGGCTGAGGAATATCATATTTCTTACAAAAATTCCTTAGCTCAAGTTTATTTCTAAAAATATGTGCGCCGATATCGCCAATACGCGGCACGCATAGTTTCTTCGCACAATAGTTTGCATCCTCAACTGAATTTTCAAAACACGGAATAACTGCATCAAATTTTACAGTTTGCACCAATAAACAAATGATAGAATCCAATTCTTCTCTATTCCCATATTGGAAGAAGTGTATATCATTTGAAATATCAATTACGGTATTATCCACACTGTCTTTTTGATGCAGAATATATATAACAGAATCAGGATCTGATTCAGAAATGCATTTTGCTATAACAGCGCTTTCTCCAATCATTAAAAAATTCATCATGATCTTCAATCCTTATTAGCACCGGCAAAACGAGAAAAATATAAAAGCAATGACATAATGGCCAATACACCAACAAATACATCAATGCCAACGAATATGCTGTTATCAACTATATGTGTAAATATAGGTATAAATACTAAAGTTGAAAATGCAACAAAAATATCTCGCAAACTTGATAGTTTTCCATGCACCGTGTTTTCTGCAGTCTTTTGCAATTCCGTCTGAAAAACAGCAATACTTGATCCATTAATCAAACCGATTAGAAACATTACTAAAGACGAAAAAAATGGGGATGGGAAAGAACCTAGGATGCAATAACATATTGCTTGAAGGAGCATCAACAGCGGAGCGACCCCGCTGAAGGACCATCGGTTTAATACTCTCTCCACTAATAGAAATGAAGAGATCGCCCCCAGGGCAAAGCCTCCATCCAATATCGATATGTAAGCACTATTCGCCAATACTTCAGTTGCAAACTTTGGTTCGATAAGATTTACAAAGCTAACCGATATATAATCAAAAATAGAGAAAACGATCAGTAATGTAAGTTTTTTGTTTTTCAAAATATTTTTTATCATGGAAAACCACGCAAGATACATCGATCTCAACACATTTTTATCGTTTGTTGTATTGATAGAATCAGAACTTCTCACTAAAATAATTCTGTTCATCATAAAACTAGTTATGAGAAAACAGCCAGAATTAATTCCTAAAGCATAAACTGGATTGTTTGTCAAAAGCAAAGGTGCCGCAAGCGCAACACCAATTAGCTGTCCACTTTGGTTTGCCGAACTCCGAATTCCATTAAATGAAAGCAGAGTTATATTATGGCGTTCAACTTCAGGGATCAACTTAAAGTTAGCAGCTCTGAAAAAGGGGCTGCAAATACTTAATATAGTATTTATTACCATAAGTATTATTACAATATTTTTTGCGAACATTAAACATGAAAATACACCTCCTAAAAGAATCACACCTTGAATTAGATTAATGTAAACAGAGACTTTCTTTGCATCAATCAAATCAGCGATATATCCCGCTATTATATTCAACAAAAGCGATGATAAATTCTGAATAATCAGTATCAGGCCAAAAGCTCCGACAGATCCTGTAGCAGCATATAGCATCTGCCCCACGATTAGCGAGAACATTCCATTACCTATATTTGAAATAAATGTTCCAAATATAAATAATATGACAGATTTATTGCCTTTAAACATTTTGATTTTCATCATGTCCTTTTTTTGTGTTTAAAATCGACAAAACAAAATTTCCCAATCTCTGCTCGTCTTCAGCTTCTGGGTACAACTCAACTTTTACGGGGTCGGCTCCTCGTATGGCTCCGGTATTCTCTAGCCTTGAGTCGAAATTATCGACTGCGGTACAGAAATCCTCATAAAATGTATCTCCTGAACCACATACACCAAAAGTCAATGAAGAAAGTTTTTCATGTTCCAACCATTCATAGAAGTCATTCGCATCGACCCAATCAGAACTCATTCTTCTCACCTCACCTCTATCGAGTGTCTGTATTATTGCACTTTGGTTTTCTTCTCATTCTGTTTACTAGTTTTTTGTCATCTATAGTTGACTCATACTGGCTATGTATGAATTCATCTACGAGTTGGTTGACAACTTGACTCCGGTGCTGATCGACGATGCGCTGGTAGTGCTTGATGGCGACCTTCTCGCTGGAGTGCCCCAGCTCGTCCATAACTTCACGCAACGTGCCGCCCCTGAGCATCAGCAGTGTCGCATGGCTGGCACGCAACGATTTAAAGGTTAGATCAGGTCTTCCCGCTTTTTCTCTGGCTTTGCGGAACTGACCTTCCAGCGTTGTTTGACTCATAATCTTCACCCGTCTTGGCGGGAACACCATGGCATCGGGATCAGTCCAGTCACAGTGCTGACGCAGATGATCACCAATCACGGGGATGAGCCCGTCCGGAATGAGCACACTGCGTATGCTGGAACGCGTCTTGGTATCGGCGATTCGCACGCGACCACGATCTGTTCGCCCTCGATTGACGGAATGCCTGACACGCAGCGTTCTCGACTTAAGATCGATATCCCCAACCTGCAGTCCGCACAATTCCCCGCATCGCAAACCCGCTGTAGTGTATGTCATCTGCGATAATGAAACATTCGCTCTCTTCGGCTTGCATGGTAGCATTGCGGGCAATGGCAATGATGTTCATGCGAAAGGCATATGGATGATAATCAGATTGACTGGCGTGAGACCGTAGAGGCACTCCTTGCCCGCTCGAAACGGTCATTCGTGCCGATTGACAAATCCTTCGTGCAGCTTCCACGCGGCAACGAAGAGCGCAACAGTGTGCTTGCCCGGTTCGTCAGGAACGGAGACAGGGTTCTCCAAGGTGAACACTTACACCGTGCTACCGCCGTTCGACCGGGAATCGCTGAACTCGTCCCGCAGAAGAAGAGACATAACGGAGGTGAAAGCCAATGAGTGATCCGGTCGCATGGAGCGATGAAAGCGTCAGAACGCAGGGAACGGTCCGCTGGATTTCAGCCTGATGGTCGCCTCCTTGGATTTTCGGACCGTGGATCTTCGCACAAGTTGACTCTTCCCGAAACGAATCAGATATCACTGGTCGCTGGTGAACGATATATTATGAGATAAGCCAGCCTCTGAGGAGGAAATGGAAGTAGGAGCCGGATTCCCTGT
>OBYI01000522.1_pt1 | contig 13927 bp, 6 predicted proteins | sample 1476711 | NCBI WGS metagenome assembly OBYI01 (sample SAMEA2580190, study PRJEB22360) | human gut metagenome | biome: human gut; feature: human-associated habitat; material: faeces | place: Denmark | collected 2008/2010
ATCGCATGAAGGATGCCGGTTTTGATTTCTCGAAAGTGATTTTGGTGACGGATCGTGGATATCAAAGCCTAATCAACATCCAAAAGCAGATTGATCGGGAAGTGGAGTTCATACAGGGCATTCGCCTCAGCGAGGACAATTTCTTAAGCAGATGGTGACAGATAACACTCTGCCATTTCAACCGTCCTAAGATCCTTTCAATTCACCGGAGAATCAGGGATATCTAAAAAAGTTTTATGCATAATCCGAGGTAGACAGTGCCATGATTATCACGCGCGAACTGTTTAAGGAGTGATCAATAATAGAAATCTCCTGTTTTTTGATGCCTGAAAACAGTAATCTGCCCGCCGGCGTTGGTTTCCTCTCCTGCAGGACTGTTACTGTCTATGAAGAGAAATAATCAGGCTTGTTTTCAAGCCGCGTGACAGGAAGAAGCGCACGGTCTACTGCTCTGAGCCAGAATGCCTGACTGGCGAGGTCAGCGTGCAAATGTTTTGCCGCAAAGTCGTTGGCGGGAAGCGTGGCGCTGTCAATCCATACCGATTTGAGGTTGGCTCCGGAGGCGCTGGATCCGTGCTGCTCGAACTGATCAGCCAGCACTTGTGAGAGCAGAAAACCAAAAGTGTATTGCCAATCGTAGAAGACGGGCTGTGTGCGGTAGAAGTGCGTTTTATAGGCCCAGACATAGCGGTCTTCGCCCACTGCAGCGTCCCCAAAATAGTGATGCCATGACTCGACGGACAGTTTGTTTACCGTTTCGAGCGACAGCAAACCTTTCTGACGTTCAAGAAGAATGTGCTTCAAAAGACGGTGGCGCGCAGGGATCGTGAGCAGGCAGTTGGTGAGACGTTTGAGCATCTGCCAGCGGTGAAGTTTTTCTTCTGGCGTATTCACCGCGGCACGGAGCAGCGACCGGGAAAGAACCGTTTCACAGAAGTTTCCGGCGAGTTCCGTCATCGCAAGCATCGGCACTCGCGCAGGAGCGGGGGCCTGATGAAGCACCTGCATATGCCAGGCCGCGCCAAGCAGGTGTGACAATGCCGCTTCGCCCGATAGCGTGGGAAGATAGTTTGCAAGAATCCTGACGGCGTCGAGAGCCGGCAGATCATCACACCAAGTGCCGCCGGTTTTCATCGACTGACCATGTGCGTCAATCCAGCCCGAATGCGAAGCAGTGTCGAGGAATTGAGTGAATTCAGGGTCGAGCTGGGCAAAAGCGAGTTTCAGATCCTCAATGGCACCCCAAAAAAATCGGCCTTTTGTATATAGCGCGTCTGGCGACGGCGAGAGGAGATTCCAAACTCTCATTGGTCCATCGCCAAAAGCGCGCTGCCGAAGCGAAACAGCCAGCCGGATGCGCGGCAGCCGGGCTTCCAAGGCATTAAAGAGTGCTCGGTAGACGCGCAGATCCATGCGTTCAGAACGCATGACATAGGGAAAGAGCTCTTCTCCGGCGAGCTTTAAGAGCGCAAGGTGAAATCCTGTGTGAGCGTTGAGAACATCCAGAAAGCTCGGAGAGTGCGATGCGAACCAAGCATTCATCGCCTCAAAAGTCGTGCGCCGCAATACAGGATCATCTGCATTTTTGAGAACAGCAATGCTTGCGCCGAACCCCTGGATACGCGAATGGCCGTCAGAGTCCTTGACATTGAGCGCCATAGTGCTCGTGAGATGGGTGTGCAGTGCGCGGACCGGTTCGAGCACCGATACGGAAACATCATTTGCAAAGGACGCTTTGTCGGGCGGCAGGTCGTCGAGAATGGTGCCGCGCAGGCGTCTTGCCTCTTTCCAAAGACGCAGTTCGGGGTGAGCGCTAAAAATGGGGTCATTGGACGCACGCTCAGCGAGATCGCGAAAAATGGGCTCAACGAGTTTGTTGAGCTCTGCGGCTTTGTGTCCGATATCCCCCCTGGCTTTGACCGCTGCCGTATCCGCTGCAGAAAGACCAAGATGTGCGCGGCAGATCGTCCGCAGCGTCTTCACGAGGTCTTGGCCTCGTGCAAAGAGCTGGAGGACTTCCGGATAGGTTCCAGGTCTCTCGGCCGCGGCTGGCGGAGCCCCAGCCCAAACGCCCGGGGTCCGGGGGTAGCTCCAGCCAAAGCGCCGAGCGTCACGTCAAGACTGAAGGAGAGTTCCTGAAACTTGGCGCTGCGGACGTTGGCCGCACCGTCGTCAGCCCAGGAGGGCAGGGCGTTGATCTGTTTCATAGAAAAAGCGGTGGTAGTAGAACCACCTATCGGACAAGGGTTAACGTCAGTGTGACAGAAATTGGATGGTGCTGGAAGGGGGCGGATCACCGCATTTTGCTCTGGCTCTAAGCAATGGGAGGTACGGGAGTACCCCCGGAAGCAGTCTGACCATCCCGACAAACCCTAGGCAGGGTGCAGGCGGCTGAGCAGAATGGAATGCATTGAAAGAGTGCAGCGGGCGTAAATACCCGGAAAAACACGACCCGGATCCTGGCTGCAGTCTGATCTCAGGAGACTTTCATGGCCGGAATTATCTTCGGTTGCATCATACTCGTCCTCGTCGGATGGGCGATCGTAAAAGGGAAGTACGCGCCCTTTATTCTCATTGCAAGCGGCGTTGCCATGCTTGCTTTCTCTGTTTTCTTTGATACGGGCACATTCATGCCCAAAAAAGCGCTTCCGACTGGAAACGATTACCTGAACATTATCGAGTTCATCCGCTACATGTTCTCGACTCGTCTCGCCGGCCTGGGTCTCCTCATTATGACGATGGTGGGTTTTGCCTCCTATATGACCCATATCGGTGCGAATGATGCTTTTGTGAATATCGCGATCAAGCCGCTTTCAATCATCAAGAGCCCTTATGCGCTGGTGTTCCTGGCCTTCCTTCTCGGCAAGGCGGTCTCCATGGTGATTACCTCCGCAGTTGGTCTCGGCGTGCTGTGCCTGGCATTGATGGGCCCGGCGCTTGCAGCCCTCGGCATGAACAAGAAGGCAATCGGTGCGGTTTTTGTCACCTCCGGTGCAGCTTCACTCGTTCTCATCGGCGGCTCAACTGCGGCTGCGGCGAAGGCTTGCTCGCTCTCGATTCTTGATTACGTTTTTGTATTCAAAATTCCTGCAGCGCTTCCCACCGTTCTGGTTATGGGTCTTGCCCATGTTTTCTGGCAGAAGTATCTCGACCGCCGCGAGGGCTGGAATCCCCAAGAACATATGGGTGAGCAGCTTGTCTTTGAAGGCGAGGATGTGAAGAAGCCGAGCACTGCGGCGCCGAAGTTCTACGCCATCCTGCCTTTCCTGCCGATGATCTTTGTGGTGGTTTTCTCCCGCTACTGCATCGACTCCATCAAACTCGACATCACAACCCTCATGTTCTTCTGCGTTGCGATTGCGATGATTTGTGAAGCTGTGCGCTGGCGCGGCAGCATCGAGAAATTGGGGGCCGGACTAAAGGCGTTTCTCATGTCCATGGGTAAGGCCATGTCCGGTGTGGTGGCTCTCGTTATTGCAGCCGGTATTTTTGCCGAAGGCTTCAAGGCACTCGGCATGGTGGATGCGATCGTTAACCTCTCGAGCTCAGTCGGTGCCGGTGCGATCGGCATGTCCATCCTTTTCGTAGTGATCACGACGCTCGTCACCATCATTACGGGGTCGAACGGCGCATCCTTTTACCCGCTGATCGAAATGGTGCCGAAGATCGCCAAGGACATGGGCGTCAACCCGGTGATGCTCGTTTTGCCGATGCATCAGGCTTCAACCATTGCCAGACCGCTTTCGCCCGTTGCCGGCGTTGTGGTCGCCATTGCCGCAATGCTCAAAATGTCGCCGCTTGAACTCGTCAAGCGTGCAAGCGTGCCTTCGATCGCAGGCTTGATTGCTCACCACATCTTCGCTTTCTGGCTCTCTCTTTGATTGATGACTTCGACGAATAGGAAATAACAAAAATGACGAAGGATCTGCAGAGCATTCTTCAGGCTCCTGAATGGTCGATGGATGACGCCTACGGCTCGGTCGGTTCAGAGAAGTGGAATCAAAGCATTGAACGCGCGGCGGCACTTGTAAATGCGCTCCATTCCATGGAACGGCCCGTTGCCCGTGAGGCGCTGGCTGATCATTTCAAAGAGTTCGATGAAGCCAATACATTAATTTCGTCGCTCGCCGCTTTTGCGAAGTGTCAGGGGGCAAAGGACGCGGGTGATGAAGAAGCGTCATCTGCAGCAGGTGCTGTGGGTACGCTCCAAGTCAAACTTGAAGCCGCGGCACTGCCGCTCTTTGAAGCGGCTGAAGCTCTGCCGGCAGACGATGCGCTTTGGCAGTCATCGCCGCTCGCTGATTGGCGCTTTGTGATTTGCGAGCGAAAAAATGAGTGGCACCGAAAGCTCTCGCCGAGCGATCGTGAGTGGCTCTCTGACTTCGAAGAAAAGTGTTTTCTGCCGCTTGGAGCTGTTTTTAAGACGCTCCAAAAAGGGGTTGACTTCGAGGCTGAGAACAGTCAGGGCGAATCTGAACGTATCCGTGCAGCCAAGCTCGTCTCCGTCATTAAGGGGGCGCCTGACCGGACATTGCGCCGAAACGTAAATATTGGTCTTGCGAAGTCCTATGGCGAACGAGCGGAACTTTACGCAGCGCTTCTCAATGAACTTCATGGCTTCAGGCTCGCCGCTTTCGGGCGGGCAGGCGTTGATGCCGTGGATGTATCTCTCGCGCAGAACCGCATGAGCCGAGGAGCGCTTTTTGCCATGCGGGAAGCGATTGTGCGCCATCTCGACGAGATTCGGGAGGCGGTACGGCTGAGAGCGCCTTATTTTGAAAAGGGTGCACGCAGGCTCGCCGTGTACGACCTGATGGCGCCGGCCCCCCAGCAGGGCAAAAACGCGGTTCCTGCGCTGATTCCTTATGCCGAAGGCATCGACATAGTGAAGAAGGCTTTGGGCGCCGTAGATCCGGAAATGTCGGATTTCATCGAATTGATGCTTCGCAACCGCTGGGTCGATGCGGCGCCATCGGACAAGAAAATCGGCGGAGCCTTTTATTCGCGCTTCAATGAGTTTCGGATCCCGCGCGTCTTCTCGAGCTATATGGGCACTATTACAACCGTGCTGCAGCAGGGACACGAACTCGGGCATGCCTTCCATTACTGGATCATGCGCGATCTTCCCGTGGTACAGACGGAATTCCCCATGACGCTCACCGAAACGGCAAGCACCTTTAACGAGGCTTTGGTTCGGCGCTACCTTCTTGAGCATGCCGCGAGCGACGCCGACCGTTTCTCTATGCTCTGGCAGGAGCTGCGGAGCGCCGCAAATTTTCTCCTCAACACGATGGTGCGTTTTGACTTTGAATGCGCCTTTATTGAGCAGCGAAAGACGGGAGTGGTCCCCGCCAAGCGCTGTGTCGAACTGATGCGCGAAGCCTGGGGAAACTGGTACGGCGATTCGACCGATGGGGCTGATGATTATTTGTGGGCCTATAAGCTCCACTTCTATAAGACTGACCAGCTTCTCTACAACTATCCGTACACCGTGGGCTATCTGCTTTCCTCGGGGCTCCTTGCCGAACTCGATAAGCGCGGTCCTGATTTCATGCCTTTTTACCGCGCAATGCTGCGTGATACCGGACGCGACACGGTCGACGGCATCGTGCGGCGTCACTGCGGTGCGGATGCTGCGAATCCCGCTTTTTGGGAAACCGCCATGCAGGCGCCGCTCGCCGCCGTGAAAGCGTTCGCGGCGCTCAGCAGCAAATGACCGATATGAAGCACTCTCAATTCCAAAACTTCAACCGTTTCCAAAGGAGGAAAACCATGAAGCATACTGCACTCCACCTTGCAGTCTTTGGTGTTCTGGCCGGCGCAGCTCTTGCTGCGCAAGCGGCCGATGTTCAGATTTACGGCCGCGTCGATGCAGGCTTTCTTTACGAACATAAGAAGGGTGAAGACACCTTTACTCAGAAGGCTGGCGGCCGTGCACACAACCGAATCGGCTTCAACGTCGTTGAAGATCTCGGCAACGGCGTGAAGGTGAAAGCTTATTTGGAGAACGGCTTTTACATCGACAACGGCCAATTTGATGACAGCAAAGTGCTCTTCAATCGCCGCTCGATTCTCGCTCTGCAAGGTTCATTGGGTGAAATCGGCTTCGGCCGCATGGGCACGGTTCAGTCCACTGTGGCGCCTTATACCATGGGCCTTATCAAATATGATCCGTTCGGGACGTCATACGGCAATGCTTCAATTGGATCAACTTTCTCCAATACGAGCCGGACGAACAACACCGTAACTTGGGTCTCACCTACGCTGAATGGGTTCCGTGTTGGGGCTTCCTATTCTTTAGGCGATAAGTCTGACGACCTTTATGCAAATCTCGCTGACCGCAAACATACGGGTGCGCTCGCTGTGGATTACACGGGCAAGGATGTGTACTTCAGCCTGAACTACGGCAATGTGGATTACGGCAACCAAGAAGGGAAGTCCCAGACTTCAAATGGACAGGCGATTTCTTTTGGCGGGTGGTATCGCTTCATTCCGGAGTCAAGAGTCTTCTTTGGCGCTCAGTATTCCACCCATTGGGAAAAGGGGGCTGGCCTCGCGAGTTCAAAAGTGACAGCGGCTACGACGACTGAAAAAGCCGATGGGTGGGAGGGCTACAGCCTTCTGCTGGGTACGGATTACGTGATCGGGAGCCACAAACTGATTGGCGGTGTTCAATACTACGACGGCGAACTCAGCGGCAATTCCGACTACAACTTCCGCCGCACCGTTTTTTCGGCTGCTTATGAGTACAAATTGGCGAAGAAGGTCTGGCTCTATTTTGCGGCGACACATTCCGTGGGCGGCGGGGAGCTGAAAGCGGCTGCAGATAAGGAGGGCCTCACCAAGACTACACAAGTCTTTACGGGTCTCAACTTCAATTTCTGATGAGGTTTATTCGGCGCGCTTGACCGGCCAGCATAGAAACGCTTCCTTTTGGAGGCTCCCCCTTCTTGAGGGCAGTGAAGGTGTGCCATTTTATTTGTCAACGCTAAATTGACATAACTAATAATTTATTAAAAGCACGCAGGGGAGGTGAAGAGCTCTCTCTTGCAAGGCAATCAGTGCGTTCTCTTCAATCTTGATGAACTTCGTGTTTCCAGTCTTTAGCTGGGATCACGAAGTTTTTTTAGTATCCGCTATATCGTAATTAAGAATGTTTCTTTCATGATTTATTAAATATTGATATTTATTATTTTTGCTATATGAAATATGTTTCTGCATTATAAAAGATAAGTGATGACAGGCCGGTTTTGAGAATCATTTAATTGTTTTCATGCGCTGTCAACATATTGATGGTTTCAAGGACTCATATAAGAAGATGCGTTTGATAAAGACGCAGAGAGGAGGTTGTACGAATGTGTGCTGACAGGCTGCATCTTTAAATCCTGTATTACTGACAAATATTAAATTTCTTTATAAATAACAGAATGTTGTGATGAAGGTGGGCCTGCCTTGGAAGTTATGTATCAACTCATAGTTAATATCTAACAATAAAATTCTTTTATTAGATACATGAAGCTAACCCCTAGAAAACAATAAAAAGTTAAGTAAATCCCATGCACACTAATGCTATAAGTTTACGTTTATAAATTTTTAAATCATTTAAGACTAATTTCGTGCAAGTTGTGCTTTCGAAAGGAGGAAAAGTCAATATTTCTTGTGAGATGTGTATGTTTTTTGGCTGCTAAACGACGGCATGGAATACCCTTTGACTCTGGTTTAAATTGATTGATGTCAATATTAATGAGGAGGGTAATGACAGGATTCATTTTGTCTTTTGCTGCGTGAGTAGGAAAGACAAGGACCAACCAAAAAATATTCCCAGAGGACAATGAAGATGAATAAGACCTTCAAGACGAAGTGGAGTTCGTCGCGTCAGCAATATATTGTTACCGATGAAAAGCGTGTTCTCAAAGGTAAAGCATCCAAGAATACAGTGACCTTGGCTATTGCAGCCGTTCTTGCAATCGCGTCCGGCACTTCTGCGGCTGCGTATGTGGAAAAAGGTGTTGTAGGCAATCAGGCATCGTGGGAAAGTGCTGAATATCAAAAGGACTGGGGACTGGCGGCGATGAATGCCTCAAGTGCCTATTCTCTCGGCTTTAGCGGTCAGAATGTGGCTGTCGGCGTCATGGATTCCGGTGCTCTTTTACAGAAGCATCCTGAGTTGGCTGGAAATCGTTTTCATGCCTCTTCAGCCCAGGGCAAGTACGGCTCGACCGGTAATCGTTATCAGACAGGCGTCAGAGGAATAGGCGACGTCTTCAAAAACGGTGATTACACGGAGGGCGAATCCTTTAATTTAGACGGCAACTTTATTGCCGAAAAGAACGACACTCACGGGACGCACGTGACGGGAACTGTAGGTGCCAATCGTGACGGCAGTGAATTTCATGGCGTAGCTTGGGGGGCCAATGTCTACGTCGGCAACTCCGGCGGAACGGACAACACCAACTATGGTCCATTCCAAGATTACAAGTACTTCCATGCAGCTTGGTCGTCTCTCGCGCAGGATTTAATTGCCGCAAATGGTACTGAACGCGGCGGTGTCATCAACAATTCCTTTGGTACCAATCTTCGTTATGGTGCTTCGGGCGGCACGTCGCTTCCAGTGAACTCTACTGCGCAGACGGAATATGAATACTTCCTCTTTAAGCAGGTCTATGGCGATAAAAAAACGTTTGTTGATGCAGCTTGGGATGCTGTTAAAGGCACCAATGTGGTTCAGGTCTTTACAACTGGCAACCGCGATTTTGCCAACCCTTACTATCGCCCGCTGTACCCGTATTTTTCCCCCGAAGCAGAACGGAACTGGATTGCAGTAGCTGGTCTGCAGAAGGATGGTGTCGGAACTGACGGTAAAGACACGTATAAATGGATCTCAAACTTCAATGAAGCTGGCAATGCGAAGTGGTGGACTATTGCAGCGCCGGGGCGTGATATTTACAGCAGTATCGTCTACGACGATCACTACGAAGATACTGATGCCCTGCATCCTCTGGGCACGCCGGGATATGCCTCTTACGGCGGTACATCCATGGCGGCGCCTCACGTCTCTGGTGCTATGACTGTTCTAATGTCTCGCTATCAGGATATGAATGCTATCCAGGTCCGCGACATCCTTTTCACGACGGCGCGCCATACTAATACGGACGGCTCTCTCTTCACTGGTTGGACTGCTGAAGACGGTGTGCCTGATGTTCTTTACGGTTGGGGTACGCCCGACTTGGATAAAGGCATGTTCGGTCCCAGCCAACTTCTGGGCAAGTTCGAATACAAGGTTAACAACCTGGACGTATGGTCGAACGACATCAGCCAGAAGGCTCTCGATGCACGCAAAGTTGAAGATCAGGCCTGGATGAAGGCCACAACGAACGGCACCGATACATCGGCAGTCTATGAGCTCGGTGAGGCTTATACCGGTATGAAGAATATCGAAAATGCCGTTATCAGCAAAGAAGATGCTGAGAAGTGGCGGCATGAGTACTACAAGAAGCGCGCAGAAGCCATCCAGAATAAGATCGACAATGGTCTTTATGACGGATCGCTGGTTAAGAACGGTGACGGTACGCTTGTTCTGACCGGCAACAATACTTTCCGCGGCGGCGTCACTCTGAATGAGGGCAGCCTTTATGGTTTCAACGACTCCTTCGGTATCACGGAGACCGCTGCGGGCAAGACCAATGGCCTGGTCACCGTGAACGGCGGCAAGTTTGGCGTTATCAATAAGTACGACGACAAGCTCACACTGAAAGGCACAATCACTGACGGCGCATCTGATCATTCCGTCGATGCCGTGATCAATGCCGGCGGTACATTCCTTGTAATGGCCGGTCAGGACGTTGAGATGGGCACACTAACCTTCAAGGATGGTGCAGGCTACAGTGTCAGTTCGACTGACATTGATGTACTGAAAGCCGCTTACGAAGGTAATGCTTAGACGGGTACTGTGAAGCTCGATAAGCTCACAGGTCTTGATGCTGCCGCTGCGAACCCCGACTATGCGCTCTTCAAAACTGAACTCACGTTCGACGAGACGAGCTCAATTCTGACAGGTACGCTTTCGGCAGATAAGAGTCTCTCATTAGCAAACTATGGGTCTGGCAACGGCCGCAAGATCGGGCAGGCGATTGATGCTGAACGCACCGGCGCTCTTTTCGAGAGCCTCCTCAGTGCCTCGAAGGCTCAGGTCGAATCGACCTATGCGTCTCTGGGTGACGATTTCTATCTCAACAGCCGCAATGCTTCCATCGTCAACGGCTTGACCCTCACACGCGCGGTGAAGGATCAGGTTGCCGGCATCGGTGAAGGCCGCGTTGTTGAAATGGCCGACGGCAATGGCCGTCTATGGGCGACGGGCATCGGCGCCTGGAGTTCCATTGACTACGGCAGTTCTGACATGGACAGCAACTTCTATGCCGGCCTTATCGGCGCAGAGGTTGATGTCGCGGATTCGACCAAGATCGGAGTTTTCTTTGGTGCTGGAACAACGGAGAACAAGGCGGGGAGCTTCAAGGCTGAAAGCAACGACATTCATGTTGGGCTCTATGGTCTGACGAACGTTGAAGACATCGCTTCAATCCATTATGGGTTCATCTATACCCATCAGTCTGTCGATGCGAACCGCACGCTGACCGTCAAGGATCTGGCGGGCTACAACAAGTGGTCGGGCGACGCTGATGTTACGCAGATCTTTGCTGAAGCTGCCTTCAAGGGTTTCAACACTGCGGCGTATTCAGTGGAACCTTACTTCGGCCTCGCATGGATTCATGCTGAATCAGACGGTTATTCCGAATCTGTCGGCGGCATGACTTTCATAACGAATCCAGAAGATCAAGACCTGCAGGTGAGCTCGCTCGGTATTCGAGCCGGTGTGCCGTTCAGCCTCGGTGCTGCCAAAGTTACTCTGAAGGGCGATCTTGCCTGGAACCACTTTTTCGGCGATACCGAAGCTGAGGCCCGCATGAATCTCGCCGGTTCGGGTACAGCCTTGATCAAAGGCGGAGAGCTCTCCGACATGGCGACGGTAGGTCTGGGTGTCGAAGCTCAGCTCAGCAAGACTGCTACGTTCGGACTTTCCTACACGGGTGCTTATGACGGCGATGTAACTATGCACGGTTTGCGGGCCAATCTGCGCTTTGCCTTCTAACTGATAACGCCTTATTCGAACTGGTCGACGTCTTGAAACGGCGACAGGGGAATTAGGCGATTAAAGAAACAGGACCGCTTCAGTTTGAAATGACTGAAGCGGTCTTTGTGAATGTCGCTATGGGCTGCAGAGCTGTCAGATGCAGATGAAGTTTTTTTGGCTAGATACCAATGACATTGGGGCAGGTCCGAAGGGACAATCAGCATGTCATGGACGGTGGGCCTTTCAACATGCTGAAGTCAGTGCATACCGAATCTGGCGTTTTCGCTGAAATCTTCGTGAATGTCAGTCAGCTTCAGTGCTTCGCCCGTCTGATCGTATCGGATTTTCAAAAACTCCAATATTCGACAACAACTAAGGGTGCCATGGTTATCCGGCGATATCAGGATTCCGATATGAGATTTTCAGACCGCTGCAATGCTGTCCTGCGGGGCTATGATAGTAAACAATGGTATGAAAACGGCAACAAAATAATCGGGAGAGGGAATGTTTGCAAGAGATTCTTCCCTGATTTCAATGGTTAAATCACGCATAACAATGCGATTGTCGCATGGGTAAAATGTTTACATATTGCTGAAACTCAATGAAATCCGTAGAGTTGTTATAGGTTTGTATTCAATGTAAACCTATTGTGTTGTATTTCATCAACCTTTTCCTAGCTTGAGGGCTGTAGTTTTGTAGATAGCCTTTAAGTTCTTGCTTTGGAAGAGATTAGGAGCTGATTTAATGAAAAAAATCGTATGTCGCTATCGCAGTGGCTTCTCTGATGTCAATCGGGGGGGGGCGACAATCGGTGGTGTTTCATGGGTGAAAAGTGGGGGGGGGGGTAACAGCTGCGCCAACTTCATATAACTGGTCAAATGCCACTCCTCCCGTTATTACGAAAACTTCCTTTGCTTTTGAAGCAGCGGATCTCGCTTCTCTCAAATATTGGGCTGCTTTGGATGTTAAAGATGGTGCTTCGGGTACCCTTAATGATTTTATTGTTGATATCAAAGCATTGGGCCCCAAGAACGGCAAAAATCAGGATCAGCAGTTATTTGGTATCGAAGTCACAGGAGGCAGTATTGTTCTGGGCGGCGATAAGCTTAAGGTAGATCTCGAGACCGATTTCATCGGAGGAGGCAACAATCAGGCGACAGCAATAGACTTTTCCACATCTGGTTCGACTGCGATTTCGGCTAAACAAGTAGACTTAACAGTTGCATCCAAAGCGCAGAACGGTAAATCCGTTTATGGTATTGCAAAGTCTGGCAACGGTACACTGAAGATCACGAGTGATGTTGTTAATGTCAATTTGTCTTCGGCAACTGTCCGCCCTGCTAACTCTGAAGTAAACAACGATTACAGCGAAATCATTGGAGTTGATATTTCTGGCGGGTCTTTAATAACCGCTGAAAATACTGCTTTGAACATCAAGGTTCATTCCTTGGCAACAGCTGCAACTGTAGACAGCCTTGGGGGATCTTCAAACAAAGCCGGTACTTCACCGGTGACAGGTATAAAACTGGAAGGCGGGCAGGGTGCTTTTAATGGAACAGTGACTGTTGATGTCAACGCCGTCGGCGGTTCGGCCTCAGCTGTTGAGGTTACAAACTACTTCTACAATACAACTCTCGGACAGAACTATAACGACAGCGCCGCTACGGTTAACAAACTTCAGGCCACTGCGTCAAGCAAGACTGGCGCAGCTTCCGGCATACTGGCTTCTTATACTAAAGGCTCAGAAGTTAATTCCGTCATTCTGAAAGTAATTGGCGAAGCCGATGTCACCGCGGAAACCGAAAGCGGCACAGCCAAGGCTATTGCAGTTACAGGGCAAACAACCGTCGAGTTTGACGGCAATGTAACAGCAACGGCTGCTGCTTCTGAATCTGCCGGGACTGCGTACTCCATTTATACCGATGCCGGAACACTCAGTCTTCAGGGTGCTAATAACACGCTGAACGGTGACGTTTCAATAAAAAATGCTTCGACGCTTAGTCTTGGCAATGGAAGTCATGTCTCGCAAACAGCCTTAAACGGAAATCTGACAGCCGATTCGGGTACAACCATCGAACTTCAGAATGCTGTGATTGATGTTGCAGCCGGCAAAACGGTTAATGTCGCCACGCTTACAGGATCTGACGCAGGTATCGTTTTGAATCAGCTTGATGAAGGAACGCTGACTGTCAGTGATAACAAAGTCAAAGGGCTTGCTGTCGTTGCCTCTGCATCAGCCAACGACCTTTATGCTGACGCTTCTGAGGCCGCTGAAGCGTTGAGCAAGAGCATCGCTGTAACCAACAGTTCTGCATCGGGCTCATACACGATTTCTGGTCAATCCGGGGCCCTTTCTGACGGGTGGACTGCCGACGAAAAAGGCAATATTACTTCTCGAACAACAAACCAGTCGTTGGATGTTTTCGGCAACTACAACGCTATGACGCTGGTCCAGTGGCGCAACGAAGTGAACCACATCAGCCAGCGCCTTGGCGACGTTCGTGATTCCTCGGCGACGATTGGTGCTTGGGCCCGCGTCTACGGCTACGACAGCTCCTACGACGACAATGTGTCGATTGACTTCAAAGCCAATTCGATTCAGGCGGGCGGTGACTACCGCATCAACAACACCTGGCTTGTGGGCGGCGCTTTCAGCTACACGGACGGTGAAGGCAAATTCACGAACGGTTCCGCTGATTCTGACCCTGAAAACCGTGGAATCTACACTCAGTCAGATTCGCCGAAGAAGAGCTCGAGGAACATCTGGTCTCTGGCCGTCGTCTCCGTAGACCAACG
>OBYI01000536.1_pt1 | contig 13474 bp, 10 predicted proteins | sample 1476711 | NCBI WGS metagenome assembly OBYI01 (sample SAMEA2580190, study PRJEB22360) | human gut metagenome | biome: human gut; feature: human-associated habitat; material: faeces | place: Denmark | collected 2008/2010
ACCTGCCGGTTACGCTCGTTTTCCACGAGGCACCTACAGGCACCCAAGAATAATCTCATTCTTCTGTGCATATCAGCGGCTTACCGACGCACACGAAAGAAGCATGCGAGTGTTCCTGCGACCTATCTCAGATGGCGAAGCCGCTCGATCAGATCGACGAGCGTCTGTTCCTCCTGTTCCACGCAGTCTAGGAAAATGGAGCAGAACGAATCCGGCTTGCCGTCCACCTGCCATGCCTCCAGGCCTCGCGCATATGACCGACCCGCATCGTATTTGATGGCCACGGGACGGTATCCGTTCCGCAGCAGCACGAAGTTGAGCAGCTGGCGGCCGGTCCGCCCGTTGCCGTCCATGAATGGATGGATGTTCTCGAACATCGCGTGGAAACCGGCGGCCCTGAGCAGCGGATGCGCTGCGCAGCCATCCAACCCGTCGATCAAGGATCGCAGGTCGTCGCGGATCTCCAGCGGGTCCGCGGTCTTGACTCGGGTGGCGGTGATCCGCGCCAAATAGCCATAAGGACGGAACGTGCCGCGGGCGAACGGCTGGAGATCCAATGCGGTCACCTCGTGTAGACGACGGATCAGCTCCTCGTTCAGCTTCCGCCCCTCCTTGGCATATTCGCGCACGTAGGCCATGCCGTCAGCGACCCCTCGCGCTGCGAACACGTATCTGGCCGGCGAGTCCGATGGGACGAACTCGCCCTCCAACACCAGCGACGTGTCCTCCAGGGTCAGCGTGGATCCCTCAATGGCGTTCGAGTTGTAGGTGTAGCGCACCAGCCAGTCGCGGTCGTAATCCGCCAACGCCATGTCCTCGACACCGTCCAACGGCTCCAGCGAGCGGGCCCGGTCCTTCAGCGCGTCGATCCTCCGCAGGTGTTCGGAAATCTCCCGTCCCCCTTCAAGGGCGTTCAGCTCGTCGGGAAGGGCCTGGATGTGCCGTGACAGCTCGGGATTGGCCATCATGCTCCTCTTTTCGTGTTCCGGTTGCAAAGTCCATTATTCCAGTAGTGATTCGTTGCGCTAGCGGTTCAGATGACGGCTCAACGCATCCGGTCCGGTTCCGACGCTTCTGGCATCCCCGTCCCGTTGTCCAAGGTTCTTCCGCAACGTCTCGCCGAATCTGTCCATCAAATCCGTTTTATTGCGAATCGGGTCAGAAACACGAAGGACCTCACCTTCGCTGATTCTGCGGAGCATCCCGATACGCTTTACCAACTGTACCCGGATGGCGTCGAGGCGTTCGGGCGCGAACATGCGCATGCGCGACAACTCGTGCGCCGCCTCGTCGGGCCAGTCCGACAGAGCATCCAGGTCGAACCGGCTCCAATCCTCCACCAGTCTGAGCTGCCGCAAAGCCGAGGGCTTGCCGGTCGCGGTGTAGAACGGCTTGGCGAACCAGTCGCGGCCGTCCACATCGAGCTCGCCGCTCCACAGACTCGCGCCGGTGTCGTAGATCGGCGCCGGACGGATCTCAAGGGTCTCGATGTCGCGGATCAGACCGAAGTTGTTATAGTGCCGGTCGGTGTTGCGCATGAGATAATCGACCACGAGCCAGTCGTCCGCGGCGTCGCGCACGGCGCGCTCGTCAGCTCCGAAGCCGACGGCGGCATGGATCCACTGGTCATGCGAGTTGAGTCCATTGACGGTTCTGGCGGATTGGAGCACCTGCCAGGCGGAGACCAGCTCCTCATGATTGGAGAGCATGTCCGCGCATGTGGACACCAGACGGTTGCCGTTGCGTGCCAGGGAATACCGGACGGCCGGAACGCCCAATCGCATGCAGAGCCTCGAGGCGATGACCTCGTTCATCGGCTCCTGGCCCGTGCGGCCCGACTTGACGAGCAGCCTCCTGCCGGTGGTTTTGTCGATCGTCCAGCGTTTGGGAAGATCGCCGCCAGTGGACACGTCGGGGACGTTGAGGCTGATGTCATGGGACGACGAGTACGAGGTGAGCAGGATCTCGCCCAGCGCCTCGTCGAAGGAATTGTCGAAGAAGTTGACGTCCTTCCATTCGGCCGGGTCGTCCTCGCGTCTGACCCAGTACTGGTCCGACAGGCTCAGCCCGTAGGTCCTGTCGAGCAGTTCGTCGGTCGATGCCGCGCCAAGCGATTCGAGCACGCGGCGGATGCCGTCGCGGGTGGAGGGGATGGCGCGGGACCTCCACCATTCGTCGATCCTCTTGGCACACAGCGCGCTCTTGCCGTGCGTGGTGAACTCCAGGGGCAGACGATCATGGTCAAGGACCTCGCCAGAGGAGCACGCGCGACCGGACTCGGGATCGTATTCGAACGCAAGAACCGGATGGTCCCCGCACATGATCAGCTTGCGTGGCATGATTCCGCTCCCTCCAAACTTGGTCTTTAAAGATTCTACAGGCACGAATTACGCGCGAGACGGCGTCCCGTTTCATGACGCGATGCATGGATATGGGCCACTTCCGCAAATCGCAAGCCTCGGCGATGACGCCGACAACTGATACGGTAGTCATATTGGTTTCCCAAAGGTAAAGAGGCATGACCATGGGATTGTTCGACTTCGCTAAGAACTCTTTGGGTGACGTGCCGTCCGGCTTCGGCGGTCGGGGCGATATCGCCAACCATCTTTTCAACGACCGATGAAAAGGCTCCGGTTGAAGGCTATGGCATGATGACACGAGCGTGGGGACATTTATGACCGAAGGATACTCACATAAAGCGGCACACATCGTTGAGCATATCATTCTCGCAATCGCGCTGATCTGGGCTGGAGGCTGCACTCTCATATGGATGCAAACGGATATGTCGCATCGCATCGTGAACGCGAAATCCGCTGACGGCACCTGCGAAGTGACCATCAGCGAACTCGGCTCGCCCATATTCTTCGGCCCAAGCAGCATCACGGTCAAAGTCTCTTGGGACACCGATCCCGGTGTTATCGGTTCCGAGAACGTCACGGAAATCAAAACGGATCTGCACAACGACGGCAAATCATTAGACTCGGGCAACTTCACCGTCACCTGGCACGGCAACATCCCGACCGTCACCACCCATGGCGAGGAACAGCCGGACCAAAGCTACACATTCAACTGGAAATAACCGCTCCGAACATCATGTCTCTTCCGAGAGTAGTCCTCACAACAGGGCAGGTCCCACAAGGAGCATAGCTCATGCACCCACTGTCCGGTCTCAAGCCCATGAGACACTTGGAGCCATGACTACCATCATCATGCGCACCTCCGAGGGCGACATCACCATCAATCTGTTCGATGACAAGGCGCCGAACACCGTGGCCAACTTCCTGGGCCTCGCCACCGGCGAGAAAGAATGGGCCGACCCGTACACCGGCCAGCCTTCCCATGAACCCTTCTACAACGGTCTGACCTTCCACCGCATCATCAAGGATTTCATGATCCAGGGCGGCTGCCCGCTGGGCACCGGTACCGGCGGCCCTGGCTACGAGTTCGACGATGAGATCGACCCCGGCCTGCAATTCGACAAGCCGTACCTGTTGGCCATGGCCAATGCCGGGCTCCGCCGTGGCATGGACGGCAAAATCCACGGGACCAACGGCTCGCAGTTCTTCATCACCACCGTGCCGACCCCTTGGCTCAACGGCCATCACACCATCTTCGGCGAAGTCGCCGACGACGCCTCCAAGAAGGTCGTCGACAAGCTCGAAGCACTGGACACCGATTCGTCCGACCGTCCGACCGAGCCCGCAGGAATCCTCTCCATCGAAGTGAAGCGGTAAAAACCGCCCATACCTTCATGCCATAAGTGCCACAAGGCGGGGCGCCCCGATCCGACGATTCGGACCGGGGCCCCGCCGTATGCCACCCACATCCCTACTTCATCTTGCGCAGACGGGGTTCGGCGGATTCCTTGGCACCGGTGATGCGGTATACGTCAAACACACCGTCAATCTTGCGCACGGCAGCCAACAGCGAGTTGAGATGCTGCGGATCCGCCATCTCGAAGCTGAACTGGCTGGTGGCCACTCGATCGGAACCCGTGGCGATCGTACCCGAGATGATATTCACGCCATGATCGGAAAGCACGCGCGTCACATCCGACAGCAGGTTGCGGCGATCCAATGCCTCGACTTGAATCTTGACCATGAACAGACCCTTGGTGCTGGTCCATTCGACCTCGACCACACGCTCGGGCTGCTTGCTCTTCAAGTCGATCATATTCTGACAATCGGTGCGATGCACGGACACACCCTGGTTGCGGGTGATGAATCCGATGATGTCATCACCGGGCACCGGCATGCAACAACGGGCGAGTTTGATCCACACATCGCCCACGCCCTTGACGGATACCCCGGTGGAGCTGCTGGAAGTCTTGCGCTCCACGGGCTTGAGCGGCAGAACCTCCTGCTCGACCTCTTCATCGACCTCGTCGGCACCCGCGTCCTTGACCAAATGCGAAATGACGTTCTGCGTGGAGACCTGACCGTCCCCGATGGCCGCGAACACGGCGTCCGCGTTCGGGAAGTTGAGATCGTCGGCCACACCCACCAACGCTTCCGGGGTCAACAGCGTGTTGACCGGCAGGTTGCGTTTGCGCATCGCCCGAGTCAGCTCGTCGCGACCCTCCTCGATGGCCTCAGTGCGGCGTTCCTTGGAGAACCATTGGCGAATCTTGTTGCGCGCCTTCGGACTCTTGACGAAACTCAGCCAGTCGCGCGAAGGCCCGGCCGTATCGGATTTGGACGTCAGAATCTCGACGGTGTCCCCATTGTCGAGCGTGGTGTCAAGCGGCACCAGACGTCCGTTGACACGTGCGCCCATCGTGCGATGACCCACTTCGGTGTGCACGGCATACGCGAAGTCGACGGGCGTGGCATGAGCGGGCAGGGATACGATCTTGCCTTTCGGCGTGAACACGTAGACTTCGGACGAGCCGAGATCCTCCTTGAGTGAACCCAGAAACTCATTGGAGTCGGGGGTTTCGCTGGTCCAATCGGCAAGCTGCTGAATCCATTTGAGATTGTCGGCTTCGGAAAGCTCCTGGTTCTTCTCGTCACGCTTGCGGTCGGACTTGTCCGGAGAGCTCAAGGCGCGCCCGGCCTGACCGTTCTCCTTGTACTTCCAATGCGCGGCGATGCCGAACTCGGCGCGGCGGTGCATGTCCCAGGTGCGAATCTGGATTTCCACCGGTTTGCCGCCCGGACCCACCACCGTGGTATGCAGCGACTGGTACATGTTGAGCTTCGGCATGGCGATGTAGTCCTTGAACCGGCCGGGAACCGGGTTCCACCGCGCATGCACGGCACCGAGCGCCGCATAGCAATCCTGAATCGTGTCGACGATGATGCGCACGCCGACCAGATCGTAGATGTTCGCGAAATCATGCCCGCGCACGATCATCTTCTGATAAATCGAGAAGTAGTCCTTCGGGCGGCCGGTGACGTATGCCTTGATGTTCTGCTCATCGAGATCCTCGTTGATCTCCGCAAGAATCTGCGCCAGATACACGTCGCGCTGACCGGCCCGGCGGGCCACCAACACCACGATCTCGTTATAGATCTTCGGATAGAGCACTTTGAAGCTCAGTTCCTCAAGCTCCGTCTTGATGGCGTTCATACCGAGACGATTGGCCAAAGGGGCGTATACGTCGAGGGTTTCGCGCGCCTTCCTCTGCGCCGACGTGGTCTTCACATAGCGCCAGGTGCGGGCGTTGTGTACGCGGTCGGCGAGCTTGACCACCAGGGTGCGCACGTCGCGGCTCATGGCCACCACGAGTTTGCGAATGGTTTCGGCTTGGGCGGAATCACCCACTTCAAGCTGGCTGAGCTTGGTGACGCCATCGACCAGACCGGCCACGGTGTCGCCGAATTCGGCGCGGCATTGATCCAACGTGTAGTCGGTGTCCTCCACCGTGTCATGCAGCAGACCGGCCGCCACCACGATCGGCCCCATGCCCAGATCCGCGAGAATCTGGGAAACGGCCAACGGATGGATGATGTATGGTTCGCCAGACTTGCGGCGCTGGGCAGAGTGCTGGATGACGGCGCGCCGGTACGCGCGGTCGAGGATGGACAAATCCTCACCGGGATGGTGGGACTTGCACACTTTCTTGATTGGTTCCAGCGGATTGAGCGGATCGGCGCTGATCTCGCAACCCAGTTTACGGGCGGCGTATTGCTCGCCATCAATCTCTGCCATGCCAGTCACCTCCCTCGTCATGAAGTTCATTGTAACCGCGAACCAGTGCCATGCGCACGCACCCGCCCGCCATCATTGGTTCCGCAACCGTTGTTGCCGTCATCACCTTGGTCATTCAACCGGCCTAATCCGGTCAGGACGCCACTCCCGTCGAACCGAACCCGCGTTCGGCGCGATCGGATCCGGGCAGTGTCTCGGCCGGGATGAACCGAGCCTCAACATACCGCTGAATCACCAATTGAGCGATGCGATCGCCCGGATGGAAGACGGCGGTGTGCTTCGGATCGAGGTTGATCAGCGGCACCTTGATTTCGCCACGGTAGCCTGCATCAACGGTGCCAGGCGCGTTGAGCACGGTGATGCCCTGCTTGGCGGCCAGCCCGGAACGCGGATGCACCAACGCCACGTAGCCCGCAGGTAGGGCGATGGCCACGCCGGTGGGCACCAATGCCCGCTCGAAGGGCTTGAGGGTCACGTCGACGGTGGTGATGAGATCGGCGCCGGCATCGCCCGCATGCGCGTACCGGAGCAGGGCCGGGTGTTCGGGGTCGAGGCTTTTGACCAGGACCTCGGTGGATTCGGGCTCGTTGTAGGTCTCGTCGAACGCCATCAGGCGGCGCACTCCTCACACACCGGCTGGCCATCCTCGTCCGTGTAGGCGAGCTGGCTACGATGCTTGACCAGGAAGCACTGCGAGCAGATGAACTCGTCACCCTGCATGGGGATGACGGTCACCGAGGAATCCTCGTTGCTCAAATCGGCGCCCGGCAGTTCGTAGTCTTCGGCGATGGCGTTCTCATCGTCGTCGATGTCGCCCGAGGCGTTCTGCGAGGACTTCCCCAGCGCCTGCAGCGATTCCTCGTCCTCATCCTTATTGCGGGGGGAATCATAATCCTGAGCCATCATGGTCCTTTCGTCGTCTTTGGTTCGTAAGTCGATATATATAGCACGGTCAGCGCCGTACTCGCCCATAGGATACACGATTTGAAATACTCGTAAAGTTCGACACGTGGGGCATACTTAAAAGAAGTAATGTCTTTGCGACGGAAAGTGGTGCGAATATGCCAGATGATCGGCTTGAAAAAGCCCGTTTCGTACGCGTGAGCAAGACGGGGGACCTCGTATTCTCCATTGGCGGCGGGGAAATGGCTGTGAGCGTGGACGACACGCTCGAACGGGCGATTCTTGAGGCCAAGCAGGTCAGAAGCGAGATGCGACAGGCTCCCCAGCCGCATCAGCAGTCCACTTTGCCGATTTCCCAGATACAGTCGCTGATTCGCGCCGGTGCCGATCCGGCCCGTGTCGCGGAGAAGTATCATCTGAGCGAAACGCTGGTACGTCGTTTCTCCATGGCTGTGGAAACCGAGAAACAGTATGCCATCGAACAGTTCCTTGCCGTGGCGGCACCCAAAGACAGCAGGGTGCGCACCATCAGCGAACTGGTGGAACGCACGCTGGCCTCTGCTGGAATCGGCATGGAATCAGTGACCTGGAAATCCACCCGGCGCGGACTTGAGCCTTGGCGCATCGTGGCGATATTCACTTCCGCGGGCCGTGAGATCCATGCCGAATGGACGTGGAATATGCACGACAATTCCGTAATGAGCCTGAACAATGCCGCTCGAAAACTGCTCGGCGAACAGAATCCGGAATCAGCCACGGATTCCAAACTCAAGCCGACGATTCCTGAACTGCCCGGCGACTCCGTACGTTCCGCGCGTATCGAGCGCGCCGTGTCTGCTTGGGCTGCACCTACGCCTTCGATTCCGGCCGCACGGCCTGCCGCAATCCGGCCCTCCGTCACTTCCACAGGTTCCATGCCCCCGGTGGACCTATCCACGTCCATCTCACCGGCCTCGAACCAGGCTCATGACGCTACGGCCCCCAGCCCGGTCTCTTCGCAGACCGCCAGCTCTGTTTCGTCATCTGCCGCAGGATTGCAGCAATCGCCTGCCACGGCACCAGAGCAGGGTTCTGACAATATTTCGGACAAGACCATACGGCGTGGCCCCGATGCACAGCTGGTAGCCACCGAGCAGGAGCGGGCGACCGAATCCGCCGCCACCAAACACGAGGCACCAGCCAAACCGGCCAAGCGTAAATCAGGACGTTCGGCCGTACCAAGCTGGGACGAGATTCTGTTCGGAGACTGAATTTCCGAATCAGGCCATATCGATCAGGCAGGGAATATCCATTTCCAATGCCGTTTGGGAGCCATGCACGCTCGGCAGGTGGGTGGCTTTGTCTCCTTGCGTACGCGAATCGACGAGGGTCACGGCTCCCGCTGCCTGCACGACCACATCGCCGAGCATCGGCCGGACTCGCTCGCAGACCGGTCCAAACAATCCGTCCGCGATGGCCTCATCCCTGGTCCGCACCAAGGCTCGGTCTTGCAGGTAATCGCGCCACCGGCAAGCTATATCCTCAGGTCGTTCATCCGGCTCGGCATACAGCATCAGCGAGCGCGGCTCTCCCCCGACCAGTGACACGCCTCGGGTGAGCTGCGGTTCAACGACGATGTCAATCCGCTGGTCCATGTCGGTTTGCACCATGCCGTGGTCGGCCACGATGACGATCAGCGTGCCTTTGGGTGCGCTGCGTTTCAGGAGCGCGAGCTGGGCGTCGATATGTTCGAATGCGGCCACCCAGTGTTCGGAATCCCACCCGTAATTGTGGCCGACTTTGTCGGCGTCACGGATGTACAGGTAGGTCAGGCCGGGGGTGCGTGAGGCGCGTGAGGCGGCCAGCACACGATCACGTGGGGTGACGTTGCCTTGATAGTCGGTGCCTCGCAATGCGGCTTCGGTCAATGGTGATCTGGAGAACTTGGGCAACCCCGAGCTCGTGACACGCACCTCTTGAGCCGCAAGTTTCTCGAACATCGTCTCCTCACGCTGCAGGTCGAACGGATCGACCATGGGCGGCACAGGAATGTGCGGATTGGCTGGTCTGGTTGCCAGCGCGTCTTTGAACTGGATGAGTTGGATGAGCTTATGGCTGGCGGGTTCGAGCTGCGTATAGCCCGCCATTGCGGTCAGTCCCGGGCAGGTTCCGGTACCGAATGCGGCCATGGCCGCCACAGTGGTGCTTGGAGCGCAGGTGGCGACGGGACGCTGATTGGCGCTTTCGTTCATCAGCGAACGCAGATAGGGCGCGTGGCCGAGGCGCATGGCGAGGTTCCAGAAGCCGAGGCCGTCCACGAGCACCACGATGGCCGATTCGGCGTCGGGCAGTCCCAACGCGCGCTGGCAGGCCTTGGGATCGGCGTGGACCTTGGTGGGAGTCGGATGTCCGATGGCGGCGGACAAGGCGGGCAGCACGGCGGACAGGTGCAGCGCTCCCCCACGCCGATCGGCCGGGACGTCATCCCCATAGCCCACAGTGGGCACCAGCCGCAGCAACTCGTCCATATCCGGCGTCTCAACACTCATAGTTGCCCATTCAAGTAGCACCCCTCCCCTTGGCTCAGTGCGCAGAGAACGGTTCTCAATAACAACTGTGCGCTCCAACGCACATAATCAAACAAACGCACATCGACTGAAACACTGGAATCACGCCATTTTATCGGCAAACATGTGCGATTGGCGCACCGAAACCAGCGCACAGTTGTTATCGAGAACCGTTCTCTGCGCACTGTTTCGCGCCCTCCCGCTAATATGGGGGCGTTCGAAAGGGAGTTTCATGGCATCACACCGCAAACCGTCCGCGCAAACCTACGATCCGCGCACGGTCAAGGAGCATATCGTCGAGACGCCGCTGAACGAGGAGATGAGCAAGTCCTTCCTCGAGTATGCGTATTCGGTGATTTACGCACGCGCACTGCCCGATGCGCGCGATGGCTTGAAGCCGGTGCAGCGCCGCATCGTCTACCAGATGGGCGAGATGAACCTGACTCCCGACCGCCCGTATATGAAGTCCGCCCGCGTGGTGGGCGAGGTGATGGGCAAGCTCCACCCGCACGGTGATTCCGCGATCTACGAGGCCATGGTGCGTTTGGCACAGCCGTTCGCGATGCGTCTGCCGCTGGTAGACGGCCACGGCAACTTCGGCTCGCTGGATGACGGCCCTGCGGCCTCCCGTTACACCGAGGCCAGGCTTGGCCCGGCGGCTCTCGGCATGAACGCGGATATCGATGAGGACACCGTCGACTTCACGCCGAACTATGACAACAAGCTCAAGGAACCGACCGTGCTGCCGGCCGCCATCCCAAATCTGCTGGTCAACGGCGGCTCGGGCATCGCCGTGGGCATGGCCACGAACCTGGCCACCCACAATCTGGGCGAGGTGGTAAACGCCGCCAAGTTCCTCATGGCGCATTCGGACGCCACCCTGGAACAACTGATGCGTTACGTGCCCGGCCCCGACTGGCCCACCGGCGGCACGATCATCGGCCGCGACGGCATCCGTGAGGCCTACGCCACCGGCCGCGGTACGCTCACCACGCGCGCCGCCACGCATATCGAGCATGTCACGGCCCGCAAGCAGGCCATCGTGGTCACCGAGCTGCCGTACATGGTGGGCCCAGAGAAGGTAATCGAACGTATTTCCGACGGTGTGAAGAACCGCAAGCTGGAGGGGATTTCCGGCGCGTTCGATCTGACCGATCGTCATAACGGCACGCGTATCGTCATCGAAATCAAGACTGGTTTCGACCCGCATGCGGTGCTGGTGCAGCTGTTCAAGCACACACCGTTGCAGGACAACTTCGCCATGAACAACGTGGCGTTGGTGGAGGGCCGCCCGCACACGATGGGCCTGAAGGAGATGCTTCAGGTGTGGGTTGACCACCGCCGTACGGTGATTCGCCGCCGCAGTGAATATCGCAAGAAGAAGGCGCTGGAACGCCTGCACCTGGTCGAGGGCCTGCTGCTGGCCATGCTGGACATCGACGAGGTGATCCAGGTAATCCGCACCTCGGATGATGCGGATGCCGCGAAGAGCCGTTTGATGGTTGTGTTCGACCTGGACGAGGTCCAGGCCCAGTACATCCTCGACCTGCGTCTGCGCCGACTGACCAAGATGAACCGTATCGAGCTTGAGGCCGAACGCGATGACCTGAAGAAGCGTATCGAGGAGCTCACCCGCATTCTGGCCTCCGCCGAGACGCTCGACCAGGTGGTCACCGACGAGATGGACGAAGCGGTCGCCAAGTGGGGCTCGCCGCGCCGTACCGTGCTGCTGGACGCCGACCCGGATGGCACGTTGACGCCGGTCGTGGCGCAGGGCGCCGGGGCTTCGGGCGTGTCCAAGTCCGCGCTCGAAGCGGTGAAGGCCGCCACCACGATTTCCTCCGCCGAAGCCGATGTGGCCGCAGCCGCAGCCGCAGCCAAGAAGACCGGCGAACAGTCCGCGCTGACCGGAGCCTTGAAGATCGAGGACGAGCCGTGCGTGGTGATGATGAGCGCTACCGGTTTGATTGCCCGTACCACGCCAAGCGCGATGGACGTGTTCAATGCACGGTCCGCATCCGATGAACGTCTGCGAGACGATCAGATCACCACAATCTTCGAGACTTCCACGCGCGCCACGTACGGGCTGGTCACGTCGGCCGGCCGCCTGGTGCTCGCGCATGTGGTTGATTTGCCTGCCTTGCCCGCTGCCGCCACATTGTCGCTGAAGGGAGGAGTTCAGGCCGACGAACTGATCGGCATGACCGAATCCACCGATCCGATTCGCGGTGAGCGTGTGATTACGGCGATTGCCATGGAGCAGCCGACGTCCGGCAAGGCCAGTGCCAAGGATGAGAGCGAGGATGGCGGGGCCGCCGAGGCCAAGCCGTTGCCGTCGCTGGCTATCGGTACCCGTAACGGTGTCATCAAGCGTTGGAATCGTGAGGCACCCACCACCATGGATTCCTGGCCCGTCATTGATCTGAAAGATGGCGATGAAGTGGTATTCGCCGCCGTGGCCGAGGATGACGACCGTCTGGTGTTCATCTCCTCCGATTCCTCGCTACTGACCTTTGAGGCGAAGAACGTGCGCCCGCAGGGTCGTACCGCGGGCGGTATGGCCGGCATCAAGCTGGCCGAGGGTGCCCGTGTGGCGGCCTTCAACGTGGTTCCCGCCGGCAAGGTGGCATGGACCTATGAAGAGGGCGAGAACGGCTTGACTTCCGGATCCGGTGCAGTGGTGCTCACCGTGGCCGGCGATTCCGATGCACTGCCCGGCACCGAAAACGGCGCGGCGAAAGTCACTCCGCTGGAAATGTACCCCACCAAGGGTCGTGCTACCGGCGGCGTGCGTTCCCAGCGCTTCCTGAAGGGCCAGAACACGCTGATTCTTGCCTGGGTGGGCCTCTACCCGTTGCACGCCTCCACATCCGCAGGCTCCCCGGTCGAGCTTCCCAAGCCCGATATGCGCCGAGATGGTTCCGGAGTGGACCTCGCCTCCCCCATCGCCTTCATTGCGTAACCTCAATTAAGCTCCCTCTGATGGGCCGAGCCGTAAAGCAAACACCCCCAGTGGGGTGTTTGTAGGCGAGGAGCGAACGATAGTGAGCCAAACACATAGAGAAGAGACTCTAAACCCGACCTACACTAAGCATCAAGGAGGTGGCGATGAGACTACTGGTTGCCGTATCCAATGAACCGTTGGCCCACGCCATTCATGGTGCCCTGCTTGCCGGTCGTCATGAGGTGTCTTTGGCAAGCACCGGTAGTATCGCGCTCGCCGCTGTCGCCAAGGAGTCATTTGACGCAGTGATTCTTGATGAATCCCTGCTCGGCATTTCCACCGAGCAGCTCATCGAATCCCTACGCAATGCCCGTGCCTCCGTCAAGATTCTGCTGCTGACTTCGACGCCACTCAGCAAAACCATTGGTGAAGGCAGCCGCTGGCGAGCGCTGCCTGACGAGTACGCCCCTATCGAAGAGACGCCCTACAGCTCCTTCAGCGCGAATTCACGCGCAAACAACTCAGATGCCGAAGCCGAACAACGCTCGGACAATGCTGCCTCTAGCGCACAAGCTAACGTACGACGCCCAGATGCCGCGCTGAGCAAACCATTCTCCGATGGCGAACTGCTCTCATACGTCGGCTCGCTTGCCACCGACTCCCCCGCCATGATCATTCGTGGCAATCTCACGTTGGACACCACGAATCACAAGGCCTACTACGCATCCACGCACAGCGCAATCTCACTGTCCCGTCTGGAATACAGTTTGCTTGAAGCACTGGTCAAGGCTGATGGCCAGTTTGTCAACACCAGCGAATTGGTCAAGCTCGTCGGTGGCCCATTCTTCGAGCAACAAGGGCTCCTCAGGAACGCCCTCTACACACTGGATAAGAAGCTCACCCGCGCCGGCCTCATCATGACCCAACG
>OBYI01000538.1_pt1 | contig 13424 bp, 15 predicted proteins | sample 1476711 | NCBI WGS metagenome assembly OBYI01 (sample SAMEA2580190, study PRJEB22360) | human gut metagenome | biome: human gut; feature: human-associated habitat; material: faeces | place: Denmark | collected 2008/2010
GAGTCCGCAGCGAAAAACCGTTTCATGCGTCATCTCCAGATGACATTTTCGGGCGTCTTCTTGCTGCTCATTGTCCGTTTGCTGGAGAGTGGGTATCGAAAGTCCGATACGCAGGTGAGGAAGGTGGATGATGGTTCGGCATTTGAGGGGAACGGGGAGGAGAATAAGCGTCAAACGGATACGCATGCAATATATGCCGATCTGAGCCGAGGATACGAGATATGGGCGATGCTCCGTTGGAATTGAGGAAACCGGGCGGCATGCTGGTCTACGGGCTTCCCGCCGCGTCCACGCTGTTCATGCTGCGCATGCTGTGGGCCACCAAGCGTGACGCCGTCCCGTCGGATCACTCGTATTGGGCCATGCACACACCAATCGTGCTCATGCCGCTGGCGGCGGCCGTCCTTGCCGGTGGCATCGCGCTGGCCTGGCGGTACGAGAGACCCGAATGGGTGATGGGCGGAGAGCTTGCTCTGGCGTTGCTGCTGGATCTCGCCGGCGTGGGTGAATGGGCTCCGATCATGCCGATGATCGCCTATTGGGCGTTGATCATGACCGTCGCCGGTGATTTGCGGGTCCTGTGCTTCGGGCTTGTCTCCTGCATGGTACTGGACAGTCAGGCGTTCGCCGGGAACGCCTGGCGGCAGGCCGGATGGTCAATCTGGCTTGACGTGTTACCCGGGAGCTTGTCAAATTGTTTGTGTATGGGACTTGTTTTTTGTTGTATGGTTCCATGCGTTCGGGGTATGCGGCGGCGAGTTGGGCGAGGGCCTGTTTCCAGTTGGTGGTGACCCTGCCCTCGATGAGCCGGCACTCGCCTTTGTGGCGCCTGCCCTTGTCCGCCTTCTCCCGTTGCCTTGCGCGTTTGTCCTCGATGTCGCAGATCGCGAGCCACAGGAGCTTGACGGCTGCCTGGTCGTTGGGGAACTGGCTGCGGTTGCGGCTGACCTTCCTGAGCTGGTAGTTCAACGATTCGATGCTGTTGGTCGTGTAGATCACGCGCCGCAGCATGGGCGGGAACCGCAGGAACGGCGTGAACCGGTCCCACGCCCGCTCCCACGTGGCCGCCACCGATGGGTACCGGCGGCCAAGCCCGCTTTGCCTGAACTCGTCGAGCGCCTTGCGCGCCTGCTCCTCGTTGACAGCGCCGTACACCTCCTTGAGCTTCCTGCACACGGCCTTGCGGTCGTGGTCGTTGACGAACCGGTTGGCGGCGCGGACCGGATGCACCACGCAGGTCTGCGCCATCGCCTGCGGCCATGTGGCCTCGACGGCCTCGGGCAGGCCCTTCAGCCCGTCGCGGCACACGACCGGCACGTTCGTAACGCCCCTGTTGGCCATTTGCGCGCACACGTTCGCCCAGAACGAGGATCCCTCCGAATCCCGGATCCAGATGCCCGGCACGTGCCTGAGCCCCTCCATGTCGACGCCGATCGCGCCGTGCACGGCCTTCACACGACCCTGCCGCCGTCCCCGACCTTCACTCGTATCGCGTCCAGGCACATGACCGGGTAGAACCCGTCCAGCGGACGCTCCCGCCATCCGGGCACCACGTCGGCCACGGTGTCGGTGATCGACGATATCGTCTCGTGAGACGGTTCCGTGCCGACCGTCTTGGCGAGGCGGTGCCCGATGTCGCGCACGGTCATGCCTGCCGCATACAGGCCTATGATCATGCCGTCCAGGCCGCCGAGCCTCCCGGAGCACTTCGGCACCAGCCCGGGCGTGAACGAGCCCTCCCGGTCGCGCGGCACCTGGATCGTGACCGGCCCGACCTCGGTGGCCAGGGCCTTCGGGTACGAGCCGTTCCTCGAATTCGCCGAACCGTTGGCCTCCTTGCCCGCCCAGTCTCCGGGACCGTAGCCCAGATGCGAGGTCATCCCCGCCTCCAGGCCGCGCTCCAACGCCGTGCGCACCAGTTCGGAAATCAGGCCGCCCTCGCCTGTCGATTCCATATCGCCCCCGTCTATCCGCTCGAACAGGGAATCCAACGCCCCGACGAGACCAACCCATCGACCAGTTCGCGCGCCGACCCGACGGCCGCCGCGGCACCATCGCCGCGATCGCCGACCACATTGTCGTTCTTCAAGGTCACCATGATTCAATCCTTCCAGAATGGCGGCCCATACACAAACAATTAGACACCCTCAGAGGACCTTCTCGTCCTGTTTGACCGGCTTGTCGTACAGGGTGTCGCCGTCCCGGTCGAGGGCGTGCGCGTGGTGCGCGCTCTTGCCCACGTCCAGGCCGGCCCACACGTCGATGTCGTCCGGGGTCATCATCGTTCCTCCCGTCATGAAGGTTTTCCGGTCGCCGCGGGCTCGGAGGAGTCCGGACGCCCGCGCCGCACCCACATTACGACGAGACCTGCGCCATGCGCCCCTGAAGCGTCCGTGTAGCCGGCCTGGTTCCTATCAGCGGTCATCGGGCGTCCCCGTTCCCGGCGACAACACCCCCGGATCATCAACGACAGGGCAGGAAAGTCATACCAGGACCGGCGACCCGGCCCCGACCATCGGAGCCTACCAAACATGGTAATGGGCGGCACGAGGCAATTCGGCCGCCTTGACCCGTACATCCATGGGGCGGTGAAAATCCCATGGGGCGGTAACTTGCCCATGGGGCGGTCGGTAAAATTTTATCTTCCGCAGAATAGAGCCATTCTCAGCTACCGCCCCATGAGGGATTCACCGCCCCATGAGGGATTCACCGCCCCATGGGACATTTATATAACAACGACTTCGTGCAACAGCACCAGCATTACGACAATGTTGTTTAGCGCGTGGAGGCGCGGGCGATTACTTGCGATTCGGCGGTGAGCAGTTCGGGCTTGGAAATGTCTCCAGCGATACGGCCGAGGATGCGGTCCACGGCGGTGGGCGCGGTCCAGTCGAGCCTGGAATCCATGGTGGTAAGCGGAATTTGCAGGTATGGGGCTTCCTCGTTGTTGTCGAAGCCGATGACCTGCACCTGCGCGGGAACCTCATAGCTGGCAGTGCGTAGTGCGGTCAATGCGCCAATGGCCAGCTGATCATTAAAGGCAACCACGCCGTCGAACGGCACGCCGGAATCAATCAGTCGCTGAGTCACACGAGCGCCAGCGCCGATGGACCAATCCTGAGCGGTATTACCAATCAGATGAGGATCCAGCTCAAGCCCACGGCGGCGCGTTTCTTCAATGACACCACGCAAACGCAGTTGTGCGCTGCCTTCCACAGCCTGCAACAAAGCGGCCGTATCATAATCGCCTCGTGCGCCCACTACGGCGAGACGAGAAGAACCTCGATCATATAGGTAGCCTGACGCTGTTGCTGCGGCGGCAACATCGTCCGGAGTCACGTGGTCGGCAACACCCCATGTGGTTCGGGCACCGACAATAACCAGCGGGAAATCAACCTTCAGGTCTTCGGGCGAAATATCCTCCACCTCGCTCATGGAGAGAATCATGCCGTCTGACACGGTGGAGTTGAAGTTCTTGAGCAGGTCACGCGCTCCTTTGGCCGAGCCCTCTGCATACGTGGTGACGTATACGGAGTAGTCGCGCTGACGGGCGGCGTCAATGGTGCGATTGGCCAGTTCAGCGAGATACGGCGGAGTGAGCGATGGCACCGCAAGAGTAATAAAACCGGTGTGGTCGCGATTCAGGTTGCGGGCGGCCACATTGACGCGGTAGCCGAGGTCCTTAATGACTGCTTCGACCTTTGCACGGGTTTCATCGGTCATGCGGCCGGAACCGTTAATGACGTTTGAAGCGGTTTTGAGAGACACTCCAGCGGTTTGAGCCACATCGCGCAGGGTGACTCGACGCTTGGCGGAGGCAGGGGATGCAGTGGAAGCAGCCTTGACCGCGCCGACCGTACGACTTGTGTTCGATTCGGCTTTCCCCACTGTGCATACCTCGTTTTCATCTCTGAAAGACCATCGACTCACCTATTTTAGGACCACATGGCACCATTTTCGAGCCATATCCGGCCTTCAAGGGGCTGATCTGAGGCTTTCCGGACATCTACCTCCGTTTCAAGGGGCTCTTCATCCGCGAAAGAGGAAGTATAAACGGCTTTGCTTCAACGCCATTAAGCCATTTTGGGGCCGCGTCTACTTTGGCAACAGCCCCTTGAAGCGGAGATAGACATTTGCCCAACCGGTGTATCAGCCCCTTGAAACGGAGATAGCCGGTTGGACACTCATCTAGAGCGTGGTTTTGGTGATGAGAATGGCGTTGCGGACCAGCCCGTAGCCGGTGGCGCCGGCGTTCCCGGCAGTGAAATCGTTTAGACCGGGTTCGCACCGGTAGGCGATGATTGGTTCTCCCTCAATGCCGTTGACGGCAACGGGCTGCTTCGAACGGTTCAGATAGAAGTCGAAGCGGATGGTGCCGTCTGAGGATTGGCGGATGGTGTGCAGGATGCGGGGGTCATGAGTCGCGGCTGCTGCGGTCGTGGTTGCGGCGTTGATCTCTCCCCCACCCGACCTTTGGTCGGGAGCCCTTTCGTCGGATGGGGCTGTTGTGTTGAGTTCTGTGAGCAAGTGGGTGATGTCGTGGCGGCCAAGGTCGCAGCCCACGTAGATGGCGGCGCCTTGGCCGTGGGGGGGTGACTGGTGATGGCGGGGACGCCGTCGAGCTCCCAAAGTTCACCGGCGCGCTTGCGCGTGTTCAACGGCTTCCATTGTACGGCGGAGGTGGAGTGCTCCATCATGTACCACGGCTTGCCGGGGCAGATTGCTTCGATGGCGTCGCGTTCGGCCTTGTAGAAGTCGAGCAGCATGTCGTTGCCGAACCGTTTGTAACCCAACCGCTGGGGCGGGTTGACCATGCTGTCGCCGCCCATGTGGCGTGGCAGCAGCACCTCGGCAAAGCTGTTGACGTGCTGGGACCAGAACGCCTGTGGCCCAAGAACGAGGCGGCCCGTCCGATCCGCCGCCACTTCGCCGAGATCGTCGCATACTTCGAGCACCCGTACACCAACGCCGTCCTCGAGGACGCCGACAGCGTCATCCGGAACGTGAAGAGACGGGCCCGCGGCTTCCGCAACACGGACTACTTCGCCACCATGATCTACCTGACCTGCGGCAAACTCGACCTCAAAGCCGTCACCACCGCCTGACCACCACTCACCACAAACAGCGAATAACCGAAAAAACACTACCAATCAAGGCAAAAGTCAATTGGCGCGCATAGTGACTGATTCTTCAGTATTCCTTTTTCATATCCTCACTAAAAATTACTGTCGAACAAGCACAGTATATATTCCCAAACCATCATCATTAAGAATCTTCATGATTTTGTCACGTTCGATATCGTTTCCATATGTAATTTCGACATATCCTTTGTCCTGCATCCGGGAGGGGCAATCGGCGTGTTTAATGTTCACTTTAACGCTTTTCCCTACTGATTTGAGTTTGTCAATGGCTGCGCTGCTCTCGACATATATCTGCTTCGTTGTTTGGTAGGATGCCAAATCGTTGCACGGCAAACTTGTGCCATTTCTTTTCAGCGGAATGAGACCAATCATGATCAAGACAGCCGCAATGAGCGCCGACGTTATAAATGCGATGATAGCGTATAACAGCACCCGCCTAGCCAGCGATTTGCGCTTCGTCATACCGTCAGCGTTTATCTGGACCATCATTCCTCCTTGCGTTTTCACTATTCCACTTCACGAGGTATAGCAATCAATGATTAGTTATGATTGCCTACTTGGTAGTTTTGGTCACATGCAGAGACTAAAATGGGATCATGCGTGGCAAGAACCACAATTGCCCCTTGATCAGCTCGGTGCCGCAACAAATCAATAACGATTTGCCTGTTATGCGCATCGAGAGAAGCGGTGGGTTCATCTGCGAAAATTACAGACGCGTTCTTGTATATAGCGCGCGCAATTCCAAGACGTTGTTTTTCTCCTCCACTGAGATGAGACGCGGGTTCCTGAGTTCTTTTTGCCAGTCCAGTAGCTCTGAGAGCCTCTCGTATCTGTTTGCGGTCCCCTCCCGCACGTTGTCCAAATGGTCCAAGCTGCATGGAGACATTGAAAGCCACGCTTTCCTCGTCCATAATGCCGTAGTCCTGAAGGATGAACGAGGCCGTGTCATGCCAGAATCGTCTACGTCTTCTGGCTGTCGCGTGCGTGACATTTTCGCGATCGATCATAAGTCGTCCACCATCCGCTTCCTGTAGAAGACCGAGTGTGTGCAACAGCGTGGTCTTTCCGCATCCGCTGGGGCCAGTGAGGGCGACCATACCACCTTCGGAGATATGTAGGTCGACGTGTTCGAAAATTGTTCGCCCGGCAATGCGTACCGTCAGGTTGTCGCATTCTATAGTGGTCATAAACATGTCCTTTCTGCTGGGCTCGGTTGATTAAAGAGTGCGATTATTGATGCCCACAAACATGCGCTGTACGGACAGAATGTGCGAAAGTGCGGAAATGAAGATTGCCAGCAAACCCAGCGCTCCGGTCATTACTGCAGCTGAGATGCCTGTAGAGCGAAGTGCTATTGCAGCGAAGATAATTCCTCCTACTAACGCCGTACTGCTCTCCACAAGTATCGTGGACTCCGCCAATCGTCTTGCGGGGCTACCGTTGAGCATGAGCGGATAGTCGTGTCTTGCGCGCAGCGCAGCGCGGACCATCGCATGCACCATAACGGTTAAGGCAAACGCAACAATAAGCATTACAAATGCAGCGGCTTGCAGCCCAGCGAAATATGCAGAGAACTGGGCCTGCAGAATCTGCTCTTCAGCGATGTATCGCACTTTGACCTGTCTTGACAACCCTGCTTGTCGCAATCTTGCTCGTACATCCTGAAGACCCGTCAACACGATGTTGCGTGTGGTGGCCGCCGGCACTAGAAATCCTGAGTCGGAGAATCCCGAGTAGTCAGGGAGAACTATGAGCGTGAGCCTTTTCGGGAAAAGCATAGTGTCAGAGCCGCCTTTGAGCACGGGTATTGCATCGCCGGAAACGCTATAATACAAGGCTCTTTCGAGCATATTCACACTGGTCTGGGAATCTGCACTCCATGCTGGTATCTGAGAAACTATGTCTTTCGCCTCCGCGGGTAGGTAATCGAACGTGACGCGGACTGAGTGCTCCATGTGAGCCGGGTCGACCTGTACCATATTGAGCCATTGCTGAGTGACTAACGCTACTGGTTCAGCACTTGGGGCTCCGGTCATTTCTGGCGTGAACGTGTAGGAGAGAGCTCCTCTCCCGTCATCTTCTATTTCACGCATCACGTTCGCGACCTTCGCATCCAGTTGGGGGTTATTTTCATACGACAGCGCTATTGAGACCTGATTAGACAAACGCTCCCATACACGTTGCTCGCGGGCCGATGAATCAGCCGATGCTATCGCCGACATTGCGGGCGCAGTCACCGCCAGCACCGCTACGAATACCATCGCTTTCATTGCCAAAGCAGATCGGCGTAGTCCGATATTGCCGGATGCGCGACGCATGATCATCGTTGCTGAAGGCCATGACAGCATGCCGACAATCAGCATCGCAACAAACAGTCCTGCCAACACGGTCCCTTCAAGTACCAGTAGTATGCGAGAGAAGTATGGTATGAACACCGCGCCTCTAACCGCACCAACCACCGTGACTGAGACGATGTCGATTAGGCATGCCGCACACAGCGATGGGGTCAGAATGCCCATCATGTCGTCTTTCTGTATGCGCCATACCGAGACGCCAGCTAATACCCGCAACGCCCTTGAACGAACTTTAGATGCCATCCAATACAGAACCATCGTCACCATCAGGGCAAGAGCCGCGGCCATCGACATCACGAAACTTGACTGTGAGGCTAGCAAGCGCACGTCATCACGCAACGAATCCGCACCCCACGCCACCATTACCCCATTGCGTACCGTCCAATCGCGCAGTGCTTTATCAGACTGGTTGCCTTGCAGTAGATAGTATTGACCGCTCGCAGAGGCCGCCGACAGACGCGACTGTCCTGCCACCTTAGAACTCGGCATGTTTCCAAATCGACGGACTGAAGTTCCCTCGGGCAGTCTTTCACTTGCAGTGGAATCTAGCGCGACAAATACTTGAGCGGATGCATCCCCGTCAAGGTCAGGCATAACCTTGACGATGCCGAGTTGTTGCTGTTCTCCGATATCAGCAAGCTCTCGCAGCATTTGAGCGTCATCCACGTTAGGTGATTGAAAATCCAGTGTCATCGAGATTGTAGGATGAATTCCTTGGGGTAAAGCTCTGTCATGTAGGTCGCTGGCCATGACTGACAATAACGTGGCGAGCAGAAATACCAACGTGGATACCATGAAGAACAGGCGACGATGCATGGTACACTCCAATCATCAGGAGAGGCCGATACCACACGGGAATGCCATATGCCATCGGCCGTTCATCATTACCTTTCAGGACACCCGATAGTAGTAGGCGTCGTTATTGCCCCAATAGTTCACAGCGTATTTCTCTGCAATGGACTGCTTCTTTGCGACTGTATCGATGCTGCGCACGGTATCCCCGTTCAACGAGACCGAAGAGCCATGCGTCCGTGTGTCATGCGTGTAATAGGAACGAATCTTGACGTTCCAGAAGCCCCATTCCCAGATACCGCCCTGAGCAGGGTACTGCGTATGCTTACCCTCCGGGTTGAGCCACATGGGCCGAATCCCATACTCTCCGCTTTCCGTGGTCGGCGCAATGACGTCGGCCTCAGCAGCAGAGGCGGATGCCACAGGGATGATTGTCATCGATGCGCAGGTCACCAATGCAACCGCCATCATCTTCAGCTTGGACTGTTTTCCTGTTTGAACGGACATGGTGTGCTCCATTCTCGTATCCGATCGTTCCGTTACCCATGAATTCCGTCAACACTGACCGGAACCCGCGTTCGCCGTTCCGGAATCTTTCCGGAACGTCTTCAAGGTATCGCCTTCTTCCGGGACAATCCACCGATGTCACTTCATAAGTGACATTGTGGGAAGCTGGCGACCATCCGCAATATCATCAAGACATGAACCAACAAGGCGAAGGAAAAGTGACATTGGGCATTGTGGACAACGACCAGCTGACGTTGGCGGCATTGTCGAGCATCCTGCGCAGTCTGCCTTGGCTGCACATCCTATGGACGACAATCTCAGGCGACGATGCGATTGACAACTGCTTGTCCACGAGAACGCGTCCGCAAGTGATATTGGTCGATATGTCCATGGAGAACACGAGCGGTGCCATGGTATGCAGGACCTTACGCCGTCATTCGCTACCCATCGGAGTAGTATGCATGACCTCATTTTCGCTGGGAAGCTATGCTCGCGCAGCCGCCGAAGCCGGAGCTCAGGCGTTGATCTCCAAAACGGACTTACGCATCTTGTCCAGCGCCGTACGACGCGCATCGATGGGCTCGGCGACGCAATGCGCTGCTGATGAATCAGCACGTTTCACTGATGTGCCAGACACTGCTTCCAACCTTATTCCAGACTTTACTAAGGCTTCAGATAAGCGTTGGATGAACGGAGATCGACTGTCCGCACGGGAGGTTGAAATCCTGCGCATGTACTCCGAAGGACTGGAAACTGAGGAGATTGCGAGGTCTTTGTCCCTAAGCAAGTTCACCATCGGCACGTATGTCAAACGTGCGGTCGCCAAATTGCATGCACGGAACAGAATCCACGCCATCATCATGTGCGAGAAACGCGGACTGCTATGAACCATGAAAACACCAAACGGAATGGACTTGCACAGGATCAGAACGACGAAATAGGTACCAGCAGTTGGATGTACATGCGCGCAATCGCGGTCATGGCAGGATGCGGATACGGAAGTATACTGCTGGTCGCCAGTCTTGTCTCGGGTGTAATTGGATGGATTGCGTTCGCGATTGGCGTGGTAGCGATGGTTCTGTCCATCATCTCCATACGTTTTCCACTTGTGGCGGCGATAATGCAAACTCTGCTTTGGGCGTGCATTTGTATGGTTCCCGCATTATCTGAATTATCTTGGGCGTTGTTCCTCTCATTTGCCGCCACTCTAATGCTGGTCTCATTTCGATATACAGGACTAGGCATCGGCTTAGGCATAGTCCAATCATCCGTAACTGTCGTCTCCCACGCTATGCTGGGAATGTCCGGCGCGAGTCCATCGCCTATTTTTGACATGATTGCCGTAGTAGCGCTCCCCGCTGCTTCATGTATCGGCGTCGGCATGCAATGGCGCATTAGGCTCATGCGCATGCAGCAGATCCGCCATGAGCTGGATCGTCAGAGGGAGATTAACGAGGAACGTCGCCGCCGCGAGTTAATTGCTGCAACACTCCACGACCAAGTGACCAACCGACTCGCCTACCAGATACTTCGCATGCAGCACGACATACGGACTTGGTGTGAGCAACCACCGCAATCTGAACAGTACCAAGCCGAAATCTCTGAACTACTTGACATATCTCAAGATCTGCTCGAAAAAATACGGGCGACAATCGATGTACTCGGTTCCGAAACCATCGCAGACAATGAATCACACGATAGAGTCGAGCTTCCTAAGTCCAGAATGTCTCCCGCCCCTGAGACTGAGCAGGAAATGCTTGATGAACATCTTACACAGGCCAAGGAAGAGATGCGTGAACTTGGTTTTGCTGTGAACACACAACTTCTGGGCACTATGCCACTCAGCTACGATCCCAAAGTGCTGGATATAGTCCATACGGGCATAGATGAATTCACCAGCAATATGATCAAGTACGCTGATCCGATAAAAGAATGCAGTCTTATCGTCAATATCACAGCAGCAGATATAACAGTCATATCAAGCAATACGTGTAATACCAAGTCCTCATGTTATACCGCACGAGCTATGACAGGCGGTAGAGGACTATCTCAGCTTAGAATAAAAGCCAAGGACATAAATGGGACATTATCAAAGGATAATAGTGGCAAGGAGAGCATTTTCCGTCTTTCTATACGATGGCAATAACACCCTTGCTGACTGCAAACTGGCGAATTGCTTTAAAGTGCATTCGGAAAGACTGGCGAATTCCTCTGATTCACATCCCAGGATGGATTGTCTTGCGTGACGGGCCGGGACCAGCGCCAGACGGAGCCAGTTCGGCTAGTATGAATAGGCACCCCCATAGCTGTATTGAGAGGAAGAGCACATGGCGGGACTGTTTCGGACTGCTTCCAAGCAGCCCAACCCTTTAGGGACAGCCATACGCACCCGCGGATCAGGAAAATATACATTCGGACTGGCTTTGAGTGCGGGTCTTGCCGGATTACTGTACGGCTACGACACCGTCTCTATCTCCGGCGCCATCGAATTCCTGCGCGCCAGATACGGGCTCAGTACTCTCATGGAGGGCCTCGTCATCTCCTCCATCATGCTCGGTGCCGTCATCGGAGCGGCCACCGCCGGATTCCTTTCCGACCGATTCGGCAGAAAACGTATCCTTATTATCGGCGGCGCGTTCTTCCTCGTTGCGGCTGTATGGAGTGCGCTGACGATAGGTCCCATAGCGCTTATCTTGGCGCGCGTGGCCGGCGGCTACGGCATCGGCCTGACCGCCGCGCTGGCCGTCACATATATCACCGAATCGGCTCCGGCCAACATCCGTGGTCTGCTCGCCTTCTCTTATCAGTTGCTTGCGGTTTGCGGCCTCTTCCTGACTAACGTCATCAACTACATCATCGCCTCCTACGGATCAAACGACTGGGATATGGCCATTGGATGGCGCTGGATGCTGGGATTAGGCGCGATTCCGGCCGCCGCTTTCCTGCTGGCTATGCGGAGGGCACCGGAAAGCCCGCGATTCCTCATTCAGGTAGGCAGAACCGATGAAGGTTTCGCGGTGCTCGAGCACATCCTCGGCACCGAACGCGCACGCCTGCGCACCGATGACATCCAAGCCTCGGTCAAACTGGAAACCGAGATGTCGCACGAATTCCATGATTTGTTCCGTCCAGGCCTGCGACGGGCACTCGTCATCGGCATCTTTCTCGCCGTGTTCAACCAGTTCATCGGCATGAACGCCATCTCCTACTATGGGCCGGTGATGTTCTCGGATCTCGGGTTCGGCGGGGACACTCAGTTCCTCGCGGCCGCCAGCGTAGGCGGCGTGGAGCTGGTGGCCACCGTGGTAGGCATGTACCTGATCGACACGTTCGGCCGTAAGCGTCTTATGGAAATAGGCACCGGCATGATGTGCGCGTTCGCGCTATGCATTTCGGGCTCGTATTTCATGGGCAATTCGCTGCTGACGCTTATATTCGTCATGGCGTTCACCATATCGTTCGCCTTTTCGATGGGGCCGATTCCTTGGATTGTGATTCCCGAGCTCTTCCCCACGTATCTGCGCGGTCGCGCCACCGGATTGTGTGTGATGTGTCTGCTGTTCGCCAACTGGATCATCGCACAATTCACGCCGATGATGATCGATGGATTGGGCGGCGGCATATCGTTCGCGATTTTCGCGTTTCTGGATCTGATTTGCCTGTTCGGCATCGTGGCGTTGGTGCCGGAGACAATGGGACGCACGCTGGAGGAAATCGAGCATCTATGGCAGCCGAAAACCGATTTGGCCTCTGCAAAATACGCGCTGAGCACGGCTGATGCGAATATCCGCCACGCGGAAGCCACGCTGCGTCGTATTGAAAACGAACGTCAGCAGGCATTGGGCATTATGGATGCGGCTGAGCGGGCTCGTGCTGCGGCACAGCAGAAGATTTTCGCCATAGAGACCGCCAAAAGGGCCGAGGCAGAACGGCTGACGGCGCAGCGCGCTGCCGAGGAAGCCGCCAAGGCAGCGGCGAATATGGCTGCAGAAGAAGACACGGCAGCGACCGTCTCGGAAGTCGCGACGGATGAGAACGTGCCGTCGCTTGTGCGGCGTACGAGGGGCGCTGTTCTGGTCGGTAAGTCATCCAGTAGACGGCACGACGGCGAGTATACGGGCGGCTCTGTGGATGGCCCTGCGGATGGCCCTGTGGATGGCCCTGTGGATGGCTCTGCGGCCGGTGCGATGCTGGACGGCGCGGCGGCCGAGGCAGCGGCCAGCGCAGCAGTCGCGGCCTTGGCCGATTCGTTGCCCGACGACCCATGCACGCTGGCGAATCGGCCGACTACGCGCAGTGGTGCGGATGATACGGATAGCGTTGATGCCGCAGATGCCGTTGATTCCGCGAATGACGCGAATCGAAACCGCAAGCAGACAAATGCCGTGCAGCCGGCACATATGGCCTCTATTGAGCACGCGCACAGTGCCGATACGCCTCGCGGGGTATTACTGCCCAGTGCCGACGAGGATTCCTACAGCGAGCATTCCTTCGCCGAGACGGATGACGACCGCGAGGCTCAGGCCATCGACGCGGCCCTCGACTCTCTGGATGCCCTTATCAGAGGCTGATATATAAGGAAATACAGGATTCCCGCCTTCCCCCCCCCCAAACCGCCCCAGCCGACCAG
>OBYI01000542.1_pt1 | contig 13309 bp, 9 predicted proteins | sample 1476711 | NCBI WGS metagenome assembly OBYI01 (sample SAMEA2580190, study PRJEB22360) | human gut metagenome | biome: human gut; feature: human-associated habitat; material: faeces | place: Denmark | collected 2008/2010
ACCTGCCTTACGGCAGGTCTGTTTTTAGGGAATATCTTTAAATTTGCATACCACAGACGTTAGAAACTATACTCATATCCCAGCATCCAGTTAAACGGTAAATCCAAATTTTCATATTTATTAACAGAATTCTTTCTATCCAATATATTATATAGACTAAGACTTATGGATTGTCTCTTATCAGGAGTATAACGGAAAGTAGCGTTTAATTGTATACGATTGGGTACATCATTATATTTTCCATTAATTTTATAATAACTTAACTCCCTATCACCGAGAAATAAAAAGTCCATATTTCCATTAAATTTATTTTTGTGATAATTTACTCCGGCTATAGCTTGTATCCTGCTATTTGACTGTACCCAAGAACCAGTTTCATTATTCTCAGGCTTAGAATAGCTAAGTCCTAATTTATATTTCCATTCCTTATTAATAACTTGAGCAAATTCAACCTCCACTCCGGTATTTTTAAAGTCGCCACCATTTGACATATAATCGGTATTATCAGCATTCTTTTTCCAAACGAACTGATCCTTTATATCCATATGATAAACACTTAATTTCCACGACTTATTATCATCAAGGATCTTTAATCCAGTTTCATATGTCCATCCCTGTTGCGGTTTCAAAGAATTAAAATCAGCATTCTTTTTGGAAAAATATTGATTTATAGGTGGCATTTGAAAAGATTTTCCGACATTTATGTACCAAGATGTATTATCATTTATTTTATATAATGTTTGGAACTGCGGTAACAATACATTCTCAGAAGTAGCATAGTCACTGATTACATGTTCACGCAAACCTAAAGTTGTTGAAAAAGTATTAGAAAAAGCATATGTGTATGCACCATACAGAGCGGCGCTATTACGCAAGGCATTTTTCCTCAAACTAGAATTTTCAGTGGATGGATCATAAAAATGCTCTCTTGCTAATGTTAATCCTGCAATCAAAGTATCTTTGTTATCACGTAAATTCCAAATTTTTTGATTATCAAAGTTAATACTGTACATATTATAACGTTCACTTAACGATAATTTCTTAGGTGCATACTCATATTTATCACTATATGCTCGTCTTTTATTATATGACAAGATAGATTTAAATTGTTTTTCTTTGTTATCGTATATTAAATTCATATTATTTCTAATATCATCATATTTATAAAGCATATATCTTGATCCATCTACATTAAATCTGGGGCGATTTGCCTGCAAATCGTTATACGACCAATTGAACACCAAATCCTTGCCAACCTTGCTCATTAAATAGAAACTATTGTTACTTCCTTTATCAAGTCCGTACGGTCGTACAGCTGCATTACTTTTATCGTAAAGATTATCTCTTGATGTTCTATTTACCGAGTCGACATATTGTCTTTTGACATAGATAGCGCCTACACCAAAATCAGTATTTGCTGACCATTCAGAATTGTAATTACCTATACTCCCAGCTATTTTAGAACCATGTACACCCTCAGGATTTTTTGTAATAATATTTATAACGCCTGCTAATGCTTCAGAACCATATAAGACAGCATTAGCACCTCTTATTACTTCAACCTTCTCAACAGCTTCTAATGGAATCCCACTAGAGCCATTATAATTTAATAAGTTTAATGGAGCGCCATTTACTAATACTAGAGTCCCTTTATCCAAACCACGAACTATTGTCCTACCAGCAGACATCCCATATTCACGTCCAGCTGGACCATATGACATACTATTAAAACCAATAGTATGTTCTAAAGCATCAAAAACATTTACTGCACCAGTATCTTTTAATACCTTAGCTGTAATAACAGTAGTGGCTGCCGGTGTATCCAAATCCCTAGTTTCTGATCTTTGTGCTGTTACGACCATTGGATCAAGTGTAAAAGCTTGACTAGGTTCTTCTGCATATGCCATAGTGCCCCCCAGATTACATTGCTTGTTAGAAATGCTGTAATAAGTGCCCTTTTTGTCGAACTCTTTTTCAACATACTCAACTTCCTTTCGATTTATTTTTACTATTGAAATAAAGGTATTTCCCACACCCATTCCATATGGCAGTACAGTAGTTTACTTTTATTGGGGAATATCTTCAAAAAAGGCGGAGATACATCCCATACTCTACTGTATTTTTATTATTTTTCAAATATACTTATTTCAACAGTTATAGCAATATCAATAATATTTTCATACTTTAAGTATCGGCTTCGCTGGTTGTATATTATAACTATCTAATATTATATTTCTTAGAAAGTATGATTATAGGTGATAGACCAGTTGAATGGCATATCCCAATATTCCCAAGCTCCATTTGTAATAACATTATGGCGGTCGAGAATGTTGTTTAAGTTTAATGTAAAGTAATTGTTTTTATCAACATTATAATTTACAACTGCATTTAAATTAATCAAATCGGGATTGATGCCACCGTCTCTGTTTTCCAGACGTTTTGTCAACCAGTTAAGAGCTAAACTTGCATCCCACTTATCGATAGAATATTTAAGTGCCGTATTCACTTGGAATTTAGGATATGTTTGCGTCCATTCAGAGCCAGCTGTTTCTTGATTTTTAGGGTTAGACCAGGTAAATCCAACTGTTGATTTAAATTTATCGCTTAATATAGCTGCGTATTCCGCTTCAAAACCAACATTTTTAAATTTCCCTTTGTTAACTCTAATATCTATTCCATTATCCTTTTCCCAACCGAACATATTTTTAAAGTCCATATAATATAAAGCAAACTTCCAGGAATTAGCCTGATTTATTATTTTGTAACCTGTTTCGTAATTCCAACCTTCCTGTGGTTTGAGGTTTTTACCGCTGACAGGAGCGTACTGCCCGCTGACCTTTTTCATGGAGTCTGATAAAGCAGGCATTTGAAACGCCTTACCGACATTTATATACCATGAACTGTTATCGCTTACTTTGTAAAGCGTTTGTATTTGCGGCAAGAAAACTTTTTGGTCTTTAACCATATCTTCTATTACTTGTTCACGCACACCCAAAATGGTTGTAAATTTTGGATTTACCTGATAAGAATATTGGGCGTATAGCGCATAGTTTTCTCTGTCTGCGACTAGTTCTGTATTCTGCCCTTCTGATGTGCCTTTGTATTTATCTTTGCTCACCAGCGCACCCAATAATAATGTGTCTTTATCATTTCTAAGCTTCCATATTTTTTGGGTGTCCAAACCAATGTTATAGGCTTTATAATTACTGCCATTCGGGCTGTATTTATTATTCAACCTGTCTTTCGTTTCCCCATATAGATCTCTATCATTATAGAAAAGCACTGATTTTATACCATAATCTTCATTATTATAAGAGAGATTAAAGCTATTTTTATCATCTTTATAGTGATAATCTTTGGTTGCTGCTTTATTAGCATTTTCACTAGCAAGATTATATGTTACTTGTCCATAGGTAGAATCTGCTTCTGAGCGCATAAAGCTTGCATTTAGATTGTCGGACAGGTTTAAGCTGACTGCATAGTTAGCTTTATTACCTTTGCTTCTATCGTTATAATAGCCACGGTCTTCTCTATTAGGTGAGGTTCTATCCTGCGCTCCAAAAAACTGTTTACTGTAAGAAAATGATGCTTTTTCACTTGTATATGAACCAGAATATTTTCTATAACCAATATTACCGGCACTGACACTGGCACTTGTTTTTTGTGGACCGCCTTTTTTGGTAATGATGTTCACAACACCACCAAAAGCTTCCGCGCCATAAAGTACTGAACTGGCTCCTTTTAACACTTCAATCCGTTCCACATTATCAGCCATGATACCATCAAGACTATTCTTGCTATTCAAATTGATAGGAGCGCCGTTTACTAGAATCAATGCACCCCGTTCAAAACCACGAATATTTACACGGCTGTCCATAGCACCATAATCTAATCCACCAGGTCCATAAGAAAAATTTGTAATACCTGTGACAAAAGATAAAGCGTCAAAAACAGTCTTTGCGCCGCTGTCTTTAATGTCCTGTTCGGTCAAAACATCAATAGCTGCCGGTGTGTCCAAATCCCGTGTTTCCATTCTTTGTGCCGTTACGACCATTGGATCAAGCGTAAAAGCTTGACTAGGTTCTTCTGCATATACTATAGTACCCCCCCAGATGACATTGCTTGTTAGAAGTGCTGTAATAAGCGCACTCTTCGTCGAACTCTTTTTCAACATACTCAACTTCCTTTCGATTTATTTTTATTTATTGAAATAAAGGTATTTCCCGTACCCATTCCGTATGGTCGTACAGTAGTTTACTTTTATTTGCAATCAATTAAAAATAGTACCTTTTGCCTAAGTCAAAAGGTACTAAGTAGCCATAACGGCCAATATATTACCTAGCTGTCTCACGCAGCAGTAAAACAAGCATCAGGCAGTTCTTCTGACTTTAGGTCATCGCGCCTCCAAGCCTTCCCAGATAGTTCCAGTGACATGATTTTGGATTTGCTCACTATTACAGCGACGGGATCGTGCAGGCTTTCAACCTGACTTCTCTATTAAGACTCTCGTCACCTGATGCATCTATATTTTGTTTATATCTGTCATTTGCTGATTTGCTTTTATCAGCTATATGCTTTAAGTCTGTTATTCATAGCAGGCTTCATAAATATCTTTGATGCATTTCACCATATATTGAGATGATGACAGCATATGTTTGTCTGGTATCACATACAAGCGTTTCGTTTGGATGGCTTTGACGGTTTGCAGAGCCGGATCGTTAATGATCTCTTTTTTATATTCTTCTAAATTTATTTTGCCGCTGTAGTCCCAAGTCGGTAAAAAAATTACATCAGGATCCATCTGTACTACCTGTTCTTTAGGCATCAGCTGCGTTCCCCAAAATCGCATTTTACCTGCTGCATTTTTGACTCCCGCAAGCCGGCAAATATCGTCATAATAACTGTTTTTACCACCATTACCGCCGCTTACCGAAAAACGGTATACAGTCACCCGTTCGCTTTCGGGTATTTTGGCAACCTTTTGCCGGATCTCGTTTATTACGCTATCCATATCAGCCCGCATTTTTGTGGCGGCATCTTCGCGCCCCAATAATCTGCCCAGATCAGTTATCATGTCCTGGGTATCTTGTACTGTTTTGGCTAAGGGGCACACATAGACTGGTATATCAAGACTTCGTAGTCGATGGACCAGATCATAGGGCTGCGATTGGGATACTATTACCAGATCAGGCTCCAGCCCTATAATGGCTTCCTCGGTAATTACCGCCCGCTGCGATACGTTTTTGGATTTTTCAACAACATTCGAGATCAGCGGGTCATCGGCCCATTTGCTTAATGCGCGAATGTTGGCATTATCTACCAAATCAAGCAGTATCTCATCGGAGCGCAGGGTCAGTGATACTATTTTTTGCGGGGCCTTGATACTTGTTATAGCATTGCCATCAATATCCTTTAAACCCAGATAGTTGACACTTTTATTTACATAGGGTAATGCTGTGTTTTTTTCGTTATGACAACCAGTCATAGATATTGCTGACCAGACTAAAAGGATACCGCATAGCATCATTTTTACCATTTTCATATTCTTGACCATTCCCCGCATAGCTTATGGATCTGCGCCCGGAATATTTTAGCTTTAAAAATCACTTTTTTCTTCCAGCTCACCTTCAATATTAAGATAGATTTTTTCGAGGGCAGCTTTTGTTTCAGGCAACGGCGACCACAGCTGGCGTTGTTCTGCTTCTAACAGCTTTTCGGTTATTCTTTGCAGGGCCCATGGGTTTACTTCCTGCATCCATTGCCGCATGTCTTCATCCAAAACCAGTTTTCCGGCAAAGCCTTCGTACATCCAGTCTTCCATTACCGAACTGGTAACGTCCCAACCATAGGCATGTGCCACCAATGCCGCCAGATCAGACGCGCCTTTGTAGCCGTGTTTTTTCATTCCTTCCAAATATTTAGGGTTCATGGATTCGCCTCTAAATATCCTGCGAAATTCTTCATCAAGGCTTTTTGTTTCTGTATGGGCTTTGTCGGCGCTATCGCCAATATAGCATTTAGGCATTTTGCCGCGAATACTGCGTACTGCTACGTTCATACCGCCGCAGTATGCGTTGAAATCGTCTGAATTGAGTAAATGCACTTCATGGTTATCCATATTTTTGATAGTGATATCTATATTACTCAAACGCCTGCGAAACAACTGCGGGACAAAATCACCGTTGTTATTTTTGCCATAGGCATGGGCGCCCCAGCGTACATAGACATCAGCTAAGTCAGCAATGGTTTCCCAGTTTTTTTCTTCGATAAGGTGCGCTACACCTGCCCCATAACCACCCGGAGGACAGCCGAAAATACGGTAAGATGCCTGGCTAACGGCTTCTGCTGCCGTCAAACCTTCTCCGCGCAAGGCTTCTACGTCACTTTGGATATGTTTTTTGACAAAATTTTCTTCTGTTGTTTCATCAAGCCCGGCAACCATTTCGACTGCTTGTTCCAATAATTCTACGGCTGCTGCCATCGAGTCTCTAAATAAGCCGCTGATCCGGGCCATGATGTCTATACGCGGTCTCTGCAGTTCCGGCAGCGGTATTATTTCTAAATCGATGACCCTTTGGCTGCCTCTTTGCCAAACTGGTTTAACGCCGAGCAAATATAAAAATTCGGCAATGCATTGTCCGTTGCTGCGCATATTGGAATCGGACCATAAAACGATGCCAATGCTTTCAGGGTAGCTGTTTTCTTCGCTGATGTAGCGGGTAATCACCTGGTCAGCCAGCAATTTTCCAAGTTCCCAGGCCGCAGGTGTAGGCAGGTTATTGGGGTCAACTCCAAAAAAGTTGCGTCCTGTCGGTAAAATATCAGCCCGACCGCTGGTAGGTGCTCCACCGGGCCCAGGTTCGATGTACTCTCCGTTTAAGGCTCTGAGAGTATTTGTTATCTCCTGTCTGGTCATTGCCAGGTTAGGTGCTATAACATCACAAATGTATGTCGCTGTAATTTTTAGGTTTTCCTGCTGAGCTTCACTAAGAGACAGCGCTTGAACCGTTTCAATTTCCAAAAGACTATTAAGCCCTTCTTTACTAAAAGCAGCAGCGTGCAGATGCTGTATAACTGCTTTGCAGTCAGTCCATATTTTATCTATCAGTGCAGCACCGCTTTGACCGTTTTCCAAGGCTTCGCCGCTGCGTGCTTCCAGCTCATAATAATCAAAACCATAGGCAGCAGCAATAGTTTGCGGCAACGAGGGTATAGAGCCATTTTCAACCCGCGTTAAAACTAAAATAAAGTCCAGCAGTTCTTCACCTTCAGGTGCTTTTCCTAAAATATGCAATCCGGTCCTGATCTGCATATGTTTAAGCTGCTCCACATAGGCATGGATCTTTAAAATGTAGCTGTCAGCATCAAGTTCTTGACGTGGCAGATCTTCATCCAAATGCATTACAGCAATTTTATTGATGATCTGCTCTTCTACTATGCCAACACTGGCAGGGTGCTCCACTTTGAACTGGGCATATTCGTCCAGCAGTTTTTCCAGCTCGGCCAGGTCTTCATAAGTATCGGCATGACTGCTTGGCGGGTTAAGATGCCCAATCAGGCAAGCCGACCCTCTCCGTTTGGCCTGAATACCTTCCCCGACTATAGTCACATAATACGGATAAATATCAGGCAGATCGCCTAAAGCCAGATCAGGATAGCATTTGCAGGATAGACCTGCATTTTTGCCAGGCAGCCATTCCAAGGAGCCGTGCGTACCAACGTGGATAACCGCATCAGCTTGCCATGTATCACGCAACCAGCAATAGAAGGCCAGATAATGATGTGGCGGCGGGCAGACTGGTGAATGGATTATTTTGCTAGGTTCTTCGCCAAACCCCCGTGGCGGCTGCATGCCTACATAAATATTCCCGCTTTCTATGCCGGGGATCAACAGCTTATCGTCATAATAAAAAACATTTCCGGGAGCCGGGCCCCATTCGCGTTCCATTTCAACCTGCACTAAAGGGTCCTGGCGCTCAAACCAGTCACAGTAGTCTTTTTTAGCAACTGACCCAACAGCTTTTTTCAGCTGGGTTTCAGTCAAAAACCGTCTGTCGTTAGTAACCCCGGCGGCGACCATTTCGATCAGTTGGCGACCATCTTGGGGCAGTGAGCCTGTTTGGTAACCGTCAGCTTGCATTTTTTGTAATAAAGCGGCTACGCTGGCAGGCGAGTCCAATCCTTGAGCACTGCCGATGCTATCATTAGTAGGCGGATAATTATGAAAAATGATTGCAATTTTTTTATCACTATTATTTTTGGCGTGCAAAACAGCCCATTTTTCTACCTTCGCTACAAACTTTTCTATCCGTTCCTGTATAGGCGCATAAAATGCGATTCCTTCAACATCTACTTCCTTACTGGAAAGTGGCAGACCGTGCAGCACTCCATCAAATTCCGGCTGCACCACATTACACGATAGTTCGACAGGGTCCATACCGGTAAACGAGTCCCACCATTGACCATATTCGCGCAGTAGGTTGTAGCCTTGCAAAACAGGTACGTTAAGTTTTTTCAAAAAATCTTTTTCGTTTAAACTACTTTGCGTCAAACCTACCTTAAAGGTGTTTATTACTGCGTCAACAATGCAGCTGCCATCTTTATAAAAATATTGTTTTACCGCCTTGGATACTCCGGGCGCGTTTTGGGTTTCATTGTCACTCCATAAGCAGAATACTGGCAGAGCCTGCATCTCTTTTGCTTCAATTACTTTAACCAGTTCTTGTAAATAAACTGTTTCCTGCCAAATCCAATTTTCACGCGAAAATAAAATACCGATAACTGCTTTTGGGGCAGCTGCCGAAGGGGAAGGTCCTGAAAAATTACAAATGCCGTGCCACGGCAACGTTGCCGGACCTTTATATTGGTGCAAGCCGCTGGTAAAGTCCGCTTGCAGCCACAACCATAATTGTTTATAATTTTCAAGCCCACTATAGGCAATGTATTGGCGAATAAGTTCCAGATCAGTTTCTGTAAAACCTTTTTGGTCATCAAGTTCCGGTTCGGTAATCGAAAGCATGGCAAATTTCGCATTGTGACTCTGCAAAAACATTTTACTTTTTGTACTTAAATCGTTAGGATATATGGCTCCCTGCCAACAAAAAATAACGACTGTGGCAGAAGCAATCAAGCTTTCATAATTTTTATTCCAGCAAGATTCACTACCAAAGAACACACTTTTACAGTTGCTGGTTAATAAATTGTCATTTTTTAAATTTTTCCTGGCCTGTTCCAACCTTTGGAACTGCCTTTCGACATTAGTAAAAATAACTATTTCTGCCACCTGCTCCACCCTTTCTTAAATACAAAAGCCTTCCCGCTCTGCGAAAAGGCCTAAATACCACATCAGTGATGCGGCATACGATTACAGCCTATCTCTCGCAGGGCTATAGCAATCATAACAAGGCAGTTGCTGACTGCAGCGCTTGAATTTACTTGCTGTTACAGCGACGGGATCGTACGGGTTTGCACCGTTTTACTTTTAAGTTAAACACCTTGTCAACCATATAATTATATTTGCTTTTTAATATCTTATGCTATAATAAACTATATACTTGGTATTCAGTCAACAAGCAGATTGCAGGAGGCATGGCCATGGGAATCAATAAAACTGAATTATTTACGGCTGGTGAATTAGCAGCCTTATTTAATATAAGTAAACAAGCTCTCTTATTTTATAACCGGCATAATTTGCTGGTACCTGAATATATTGCCGAAAATGGTTACCGCTACTATTCACTAAAACAGTATTTTCAATTAGAGATAATTGTTAATTTACGCAAGCTTGATTTTTCTATCAATGATATAAAAAAATACCTGGAAGAAAAGGGTCTGGAAAATTTGCATATTGCCATCACTACGCAGGAAAAAAAGTGTGAACTTGAAATACGGCGGTTGCAAAATCTAAAAAAGACCTTACAACAAGCTGATAATGTTTTGGATTCTATCAAATCTATTCAAACCAGCCAGATTTCGTTAGGGTATCAAGAGGAAAAATATATACTAATAAGCGATGATTTAGACGATGATATGCTAAGCAAGGATAGATTGATGATTATGATGCAGCATAACAGGCGTGCTTATTCAAAAAAAGATTTTAAAAAACGTACAACGGGCTGGATATTAAATAACAAAAAATTCTTGGATGGGAAATATTATTACACCGACAGATGTTTTACGGAAATAAGTAAGCCTGTAAAAAACGAATATTTTAAAGTTAAACCAGCGGGGTTATATCTATCCATCAATTTTCCCGGTACTTATTACAGCAATGCTGAACGTGTTGCCGAACAAATAAAAAATCTTGCTGCCCAAAATCAACTTGAAATCATCGGCGACTTGTATATTTTGCCGCTAAAAAATTATTGGCTGGCTTCAACGTACCAAGACTATCTAACACAGGTTTCCATTGAAGTAAAAAAGTAAACTTCAACTGGTTTGCTCTAATTTCATCATATGACAGCTATAATAAACAACCACCAGCCTATGAACAGGTCCAGTAAAAACGGACAGTGACAAAAACCCCCTGATGTAGGAAAATAGACTACATCAGGGGGTTTTGTTATGAAGAAACGGAATTACACACATGTGCAGATACTGCTGCCTGAAATCAAGACGATGCTGGCAGAAGGGAAAACGCAGCGGGAAGTAGCGGAGTACTATGGATTTAAGGATAAGTATGTAGTGAAGCAACTGCTTGGACGCGAACGCCGGAAAAAAGGAAAGCTGGAGGCAGGAATTGTACCGCGTCCCAAGGGCAGGCCGAGGAAATATCATACACCAAGAAATATTCTTACCGAGCAGGCATATGAAATCCAGCGTTTACAGATGGAAAACAGGCTGCTGCGGGATTTTCTGCAATCTATAGGAAGGACGTGAGGACAAGGATTAAATACCATATCATATACCGGCACAGGACAGAGTACCCGGTGGCTGTCATGTGTAAATTCTTTGAAGTATCAAGAAGCGGCTACTATGCCTTTATTCATCGACTTGGCAGGCCAGAGAAGGATGCTGCCCTTGCAGAATACATCGCACAGCAGCGGGAACGCAGCTTCGGCACTTACGGCTACCGGCGGATGTGGCTATGGCTTAAAAGACAGAATATTTTCTGTAATCCTAAAACTGTGCTTTGGATCATGAAGAAGTATAATCTGCTGTCTGAAATCCGCCGTCGGAGGAAATTTCAGCAGATGGGCCAGCAGGTTCACAAGTACAAAAATCTGCTAAACAGGGAATTTCGCGCAGATGAGCCCAACAGAAAATGGGTGACGGATATCTCTTATATCCATACCAAACAGGGTGTATTGTATCTGTCCATGATTCGTGATCTATACGACAACAGTATTGTGTCTTACAAGACCGGGACACAGCAAACGGTAAATCTGGTTCTGGATACCATTCGTCTGGCCATGAAGAAGGAGAAAAAAAGGGCCGCCGCGGAGTTACAACTCCACAGCGACCAGGGCTTTCAATATACCTCTCAGGCATATTTCAAGCTAACTAAACAATACGGCATTACACCGTCTATGTCAAGAAAAGGAAATCCTTATGATAATGCCATGGCAGAAAATTTCTTCTCCATCCTTAAGACGGAGTGCATTTACCGGTATAAGCCGTCTAATTTCACAGAAGCGAATGAGTTGATTGATCGTTACATCCACTTTTACAACCATGAGCGTATCCAGTTAAAGACTGGAGAGGCACCGCTTGCGCGATGCCTCTCCGCTTAAATCTTAATATTTCCTACCAGGGTTCTTTTTTGTGCTGTCCGTATATTCTGGGGCAGTTCACTAGCTGGTGGTTTTCTTTTTTCGCCGGTCATATCCCTAATACTACTGTCCACTCACAAGTGCGTATAAATTGTCCTGCCAGCCATGCAGCTATTACTTGATACCCGTGAACAGGTATCTTTGATCAAATAATGCTAACTGATTCGTTTCTTTATCCTGTCTTGATTGATTTACTATATATTCTTTAATTGCCTTTGTGTTTTTCCCAACTTTATATGAAACGCTCATTTTGAGTGGGATACTCAATAGCAAATGCACGTGATCTGAACAAATTTCTCCTTCTATAATTTCAACTCCCTTCCATTGACACAAACTTCTCTTGACCACAACACTATGGTATTTTTTATTTAAACAAAAAAACAGATAGGTTTTTTTACCTATCTGTTAACTCCTCTAGTATACCAAAACTGATTCTCTATCCACCTATTGTAGATTTACAACTTCCACTTTATTTCTGCTTATTGGCTTCAAAAAAAGCATTGTATTCTTCAACAACTTTATTCGCGTTGGCAATAGCCTTGTTCCTTTGGTCAATGATCTTGTTTAAATCATTGGTAGTACCGTCAATATACGTCTGCACAGCTTTTAAATAACTATCAACATCCGCAATATAAGCAGTCACTGCCTTAGCATCCTTAAGCGATTCGGGCCGTACCGGCATAGCTGGAACAGCTTCATCCAACACAGGGTAACTGACAGTTAAATTAGTTGCGTTAGGGTCAGCAGGCACCTCCTGCTTTTCTTCAGCAAAAGCAGGACCAGACAGGCTTGCTACAAACAAAACAGCACAAAATAAAACAGCCAAGCTTTTTTTCATTATCTCCACCATCCTTAAGATTATTAAAATATCCACCCTGCCTGCTTTCAACGGCAGAGCGGATTGAAGAAGACGACGACTTGGTAAAACCGTATCCGGCCCCTATGTCAGCAATACAAAAGTACTGCGTCAGGCAAATTCACTACTGCCTACAAACCGTCCTGGCTGCTGCAAGCTCTGCTTCCGAATGTCGAAAACAGGTATAGCTGCAATAATATTTGCGCCTCTTCTTAACAGTCCGTTTGTAGGTATGCAAACTTTTGTTTCCAAAAAACTCCTTGCCACAGCAAGCGCAATCCATAGACCTGCTGCGCAGGCTACCATCAATATTATCATATCTGGTCATCATCGTAGTTTCAATTCCAAATCTTTTCAAAATTCACCACTCCAACACATACTAATGCAACACAAAATTGACCGGCATCGTAATATAGCAACGCACCGGGCTGCCAAGCGTATCTTTAGCGGGGCTAAAGCGCCAGTTATAAACGGCCTCTACCGCCGCTCCGTCAAGGGCATCATTACCGCTGCTGCGTGCAACAAATGCACTTTCAACACTGCCGCCGTCATTTACCAGCATTTTTACATATACAGTTCCCTCTATCTCGCGATTTCTGGCCGCAGGCGGATAGCGAGGGTCGGTACTCGCCACCAAATACGGCGGGGGTACAAGCACGGGCGCGGCGCCGCCCGCCTGCAC
>OBYI01000563.1_pt1 | contig 12661 bp, 9 predicted proteins | sample 1476711 | NCBI WGS metagenome assembly OBYI01 (sample SAMEA2580190, study PRJEB22360) | human gut metagenome | biome: human gut; feature: human-associated habitat; material: faeces | place: Denmark | collected 2008/2010
CTAAACCCGAAAAATCATCGTGACTAAACCCGCAACAACTAATTGAACACAAACAGACCAGCTTCAGCCTCTGGGCCTCCCCGCCGGACAGGGAGGGTGTTTCCCGGTTCAGATGCAGATAAGGGAGTCCAATCTCGATCATCCGGTCCAATCCCTCCAGGATGGTATGAACCAGCAGACCCACTGTCTGGTCCGTGATCTGTGTCAGGACTTCCCGCAGGAGAGTCAGCTCCATCTCGCACATGTCTGCAATAGAATACCCGTTTATTCTACAGTTCAAAGCCGCCTCATTCAGCCTTCTTCCATGACAGTCGCTACATTCTATTTCCGTAATCAGCTTTTTTGACTTCTCTTTGGCGTGTCTGCTTTTGCTGCTGATATCCCGGTTTAAGAGGGCCTTCGTATACTTATGGTACAGTCCAGTTACTTTCGGGTTCTCCGGCTCTCCCTTACCATCACGGGCACCATAGACAAGAAGGTTGTATTCCTCTTTTGTGTAATCCCGGATGGGTTTATCAAGGTCGAACAGCCCTGACTCAGCATACTGCTTCCAATACCAGGATCCTGGACGGTACAGGGAATCCTTCACACAGCCCTGGTTCCAGGATTTATTCCGGTCCAGGACTGCTTCCATATCCACTTTTGTAACTTTCCCGAGACCGGAACAGGTCTTGCACATCCCGTTGGGGTCATTAAAAGAGAAATAGGACGCAGTTCCCACAAAGGGCTGCCCAATCCTGGAAAACAACAGCCGCAGGCTGGCATACAGTCCGCTGATGGTCCCTACTGTGGAGCGTGCATTTCCCCCTAAGGAGGACTGGTCCACCACAACGGACGGTGTCAGATTGTCAATGCGCTCCACTGCCGGTCTGGGGTATTTGGGAAGCCTGGACCGTACAAATGCCGGGTAGGTTAAGTTCATCTGCCGCTGGGATTCCGCTGCAATCGTGTCAAAGACAATACTGGATTTCCCGGACCCGGACACCCCGGTAAATACTGTGATTTTTTCCTTCGGGATTCTGAATGTGACGTGTTTCAAGTTATTCTGGGTAAGCCCATACACCATAATGTCTGCCATCTGATCACACTCCTTTTCTCTTTTTCCTGCTGTCATATCCAACCAAACCTGCTGCAATCAGAGCCGTAAGGATGTCTGCGGTGGGACCTGCGTACAGAATCCCGTCCATTCCCCAGATACCCGAGAAAATATGGATGAGCGGTACCATCAGCAGAAGTGGCCGGAGGATGGAAAGCAGCATCGCTTTCACTGCCTGTCCGGCTGCCAGATAATACTGGGCTGACACCACCTGAAATCCAGTAAACGCCAGTCCGAACAGGGAAATGCGCATACACTTGATACCAAATGCCATAGATGCCGGCTCATTCATCCCAAAAATCTGCAGAATCTCCGCCGGGAATAACTCACAGATAAGCCAGCCAATCACAGAAACCACCGTAGCTGCGCCAACCGCCTTTTTATAGGTTTCTTTGACCCGGTGTTCGAAACCAGCGCCTTTGTTAAATCCGATGATGGGCTGCATCCCAAGTGCAATCCCCACACAGATAGAAACCACTACAGAACTGATCCGAAGCACAATCCCAAGACTGCTAAGTGCCGCTTCGCTGCCAACGCCTGCCATTTCACAGCTCACCACCGCTTTGTTCAGTTCAATCTGCAGAATTGCTGCCGCCACCTGAATCATGCAGGATGGAAGCCCAAACGCAAATATCTGACCGCATATGGGTAATGTAGGGCAGATATTTTTTCTTCTTAACCGGATATGCCCTTTCTTAAAAAAGTAAACCAACAGTATGACCGCGGACATGATCTGCGAGGTTACGGTAGCGATTGCTGCACCTTTCACTCCCCAGTTAAAAACAAATATATAGATTGGATCCAAAACCAGGTTGATTACCGCTCCGACCAGGAAGCATCCCATAGCCAGGATGGGGCTGCCACACGCTCTGGCCATACTGGACAGGGCAATAGCTGCCATACTAAAGGGTGCACCAAGTAAAATGATGGGGGCATAATCCAGCACATAGGACAATGAGCCCTGCACCCCCTTCGTAGCCCCAAAAGCTAGTGCCAGCGGTTTCAGGAAAGTAAGGCATATAACGGTAAAAAGAATACCTATGGCAACAGACAGAGTGAATACCGTTCCAAGGGTTTTTTCGGCTTCTGCTTCTTTTCCTGCCCCTAAGTTCATGGACGTATAGACACTGCCGCCAATCCCCAGCAGGGTGGCGATGGATAAAAGAATCGTGACGAAAGGAAAAGTAACCGTGGTTGCAGCAATGCCAAGATATCCCACCCCACGCCCAATGAATATCTGGTCTACGATGTTGTAAAGTGCATCCACCAGCATGGATAAGACAGATGGGATTGCAAATTTTATGAGCAGCCTGCCGAGAAGTTCGGCTGCAAGAGGGTTTCCCCTCACTGTTTTAATAGTCTTGTCCATCTCTTTTTCTCCTTTGGTTTTTTCATCATTTACGCTGGATTAGCGTATCAAAGGAGCGCAAACCATTCATGATACTTTTTGCGGTTTTTTCATCCGAAGGCCTGACGGCAAACCATGCCTCCTGAATCAGGGTCTCCATGCCCCTGCCTTCTATAGGATATAGCTCGATATCCGGCAGCTCTGCATAGAAAAGGCCTGATGATGGCAGAACTTCTAAATGCAGATACCGGAACATGTTATCGGAAGTCACATGGCAGTATGGACCTGCTGTTACCATGCACCAGGTGGCTTCAGGTATCCGAAACTCTTCCATTCCTGGGAGGCATTGCATGGTTTAAATAGAACTGATATAATATGGATAGAAAAACTGTGAACATCTGGGAGGCAATATGAAGGATCTGTCGGAATTACCTAACATAGGAAACGCTGTGGCTAATCAATTAAAACAAGTTGGTATTTTAAATGAAGACGATTTGAAATCCAATGGAGCGGAACAAGCATGGCTGAAAATACAGCAAATTGATGAAACAGCGTGTATCAATAAACTTTACGCATTAGAGGGTGCAATCTTAGGCATAAAAAAATCTTTGTTACCAGACGAAACAAAAGAAGCATTAAGAGAGTTTTATAACAGATATAAAAAGTAATAGTAAAAACGGATGGAGGTGCCTGTTTGAAACGATATCCCCCTTTAGAAAGGGCCATTACCTATATCGAAGCACATCTAAATGAATATATCGGTCTGAATGAAGTATCAAGAGAAACCGGCTACTCCTACTACCACATGACCCGCCTGTTTTCTTCTGTTTTAGGTGAATCCGTGGGACACTATATCAACCGTCGGAGGCTTTACAATGCGTCCGAAAAACTGATTCATTCCGACCAGAAGGTCATTGATATTGCACTTGACTGTGGTTATGAATCGTCAGAGGCGTTCAGCAGGGCCTTTAAAGCTGTTTTTGGATACAGTCCTGTAGCTTACCGGAAAGCCGGACTTGATTTGGTGATAAAAGCAAAAAAAGAACTGGCGCCGGAAGATGTGTGCCATATTGCCAATCATATTTCACACGCTCCCAAGATCATCCTGCTAGGTGAGACAGAAGTAGCTGGGCTTCGGGGGACTACTTCCCTGTCCGACAATCAGCTGCCCGGACTGTGGGAACAGTTCCATGGTCTTAACAAAGATTTTTTCACCACATCTGCGGGATATGGCATCTGTGAAACGCAGAAGACGGCTTATACAAAAGACGGCGACGCGTTATATTCCGTCATGATCGGCGGTCCGGTGAAGGATTTTGATTGCCTGCCGCTGGAACTGGCAAAAAAGACGCTGCGTGCAGGAAGATACGCTGTTTTCACCCATCGGGGCACACTTGGAAACTTATATAAAACATATCAGTATATCTTCGGAACATGGTTGCAGACCACTAGGGAAGAACTGGATGACAGGGAAGATTTTGAAGTTTATGAGCATGAAATTCTATCCTTTGATGATCCAGATAATGAAGTTAAAATTTTTATTCCTATCAAATGACAGGACACCATTTTGCGCACGGGCGCTGACGGTGTTTTACATATCACCGGGTATTTAGGGTGTGTTTACACTATCTAGGTTTTGTGTGATAATTATCGTATGTGTACGCCAGATATCACACAAAACCTAGATAATGTAAACACACCCTAGAATTCCCAGATTTTCAGCACTACCAAACGGTCACTTCTTAGACGTTGGGGAGAACTTGAACTCCACAATATCTCCGTCGGCCATGACGTAGTCGCGGCCTTCCTGACGGAGCTTGCCTTCCTCCTTGATCTTGGCCATGGAGCCGTCGGCGGCCACGAAATCGTCGTAGGAGACGATGTCAGCCTTGATGAAGCCCTTTTCGAAGTCGGTGTGAATCACGCCGGCGGCCTGCGGGGCGGTCCAGCCCTTGTGGATCTGCCAAGCGCGCACTTCCTTGACGCCTGCGGTCAGGAAGGTCTGCAGTCCGAGGATGTCGAAGCCGACGCGGGCCAACTGGTCAAGGCCGGATTCGCTTAAGCCCGCGTCCTCGAGCATTTCGCGGGCATCCGACTCGTCGAGCTCGGTCAAGTCCGCCTCGAACTGAGCGTTGAGGAACACGGCCGGAGCCGGGGCCACGGATGCGGCGAGCTTTGCCTGCAGGTTCTTGTTGGCCAGCTCGTTGTCGTCCACGTTGAACACGTAGATGAACGGCTTGGCGGTCATCAGATGCAGGTCGTAGACGGAATCCTTGTCGAAGCGGCCTTCGCGTGCGGCCTTGTCGAGCGTCTCGCCGGCTTCAAGGATGGTCTTTGCCTGCTTGACTGCGTCCATGTAGGCCGGCTCGATCTTCTTGCCCCTCAGATCCTTCTCCAGCTTGGGCAGCGCGTTTTCGATGGTCTGCAGGTCGGCGAGGATCAGCTCGGTGTTGATGGTGTCGATGTCGTCGGCCGGATCCACCTTGCCGTTGACGTGGACGATGTCGTCGTCCTCGAAGGCGCGCACAACCTCGCAAATCGCGTCCGCCTCGCGGATGTTGGCCAGGAACTTGTTGCCCAGGCCTTCGCCCTCGGAGGCGCCCTTGACGATGCCGGCGATGTCCACGAAGGTCACCGTGGCGGGCACGACCTTTTCGGTGTGGACCAGCTTGGCCAGCACGGGCAAACGCTTGTCCGGCAATGGTACGATGCCGGTGTTCGGTTCGATGGTGGCGAACGGGTAGTTTTCGGCCAGCACGTTGTTGCGGGTCAGTGCGTTGAACATGGTGGACTTGCCGACGTTGGGCAGTCCGACGATTCCGATAGTAAGAGACATGATTCCAAGTCTAGGGAGAAGCTGGACACCTTGAACCTGCATGTGGTGAATCGGCCATATGCAAAAGCCTTCGAGCATACGGTTCGAAGGCTTTGACTGTGATATGCGAATATACGCGAACTCTGATTGGCAGTCAGCCGACGATGGCGTCTACGGCGTCGATGACCGAGCCGCGGAACCCGTCCTTTTCAAGCTGGGCGACGCCCTTGATGGTGGTACCACCGGGCGAGCAGACGGCGTCCTTCATGGCACCGGGATGGGTTTCAGTGGCCATGTAGAGCGCGCCGACACCTTCGACCATCTTGGCGGCGAGCCGGTAGGCGGTGGCTCGCTGCAGACCGTACTGCACGCCGGCGTCGCCCAAGGCCTCGATGTACATGTCAGTGAAGGCGGGCGCACAGCCAGCCACCACCATGGCGATGTTCATATGCGCGGTGTCCACGCGCTCGATGAGGCTGATCGGCCCGAACAGGCTTTCGAAGGTTTCGGTTTCGTCGTCGGTCAGGGTGTTGACGGATTCGGTGACAAGCACGCCCTTGCTCACGGCCATCGGAGTGTTCGGAATGGTGCACTGGATATGGATGTCCGAAGAGTCGACGGATTCGCCGTCTTCGGTGGTGAACAGGTCCTGGTACTTCTTGAGGTTCCAGCCGGCGGCGATGGAGACGACGATCTTGCCCGGCTTGGTAAGTTCGTCGGCCAGCGGCTTGACAACGGCGGCAATCTGGTAGGGCTTGATGGCGATGATGACCACGTCAGCGGCCGTCACCACTTCCAGCGCATTGTGCAACGGACGCACGCCAAGTTCGGCGGTGGTCTTCTCAAGCTTGTCGTAGTGGGCGGCGCAGGCAACCATCTGGCCGCCGGCGACCACGCCCGCGTCAACGAAGCCTTGGGCGATGGCCTGGGCCATGTTGCCATATCCGATAAAACCGACGGTGATGTTCGGGGTCATGTCTCTTCCTTTCAGAACAATGCTTCGAGGTCGCCCCGGTTGAGGGCTTCGTCATAGAGATGCTTGAAGACGAGCGGGCCGTGCAGACCATCATGCTCGAATTCGTTGGTGGTCCAGTAATGGCTGTTACCCACGCGGCTCAAGGTGTCGAGCTGCATACCGGAATCGACATACATGTCGTCGAAATAGACGGCGGCCTGCAACGGCACCTCATTGCGGGCCAACTGTTCTTCGTCATAGATCACGCCGAAGTGCGTGTCTTCCATGAGCAGGTCCATGGCCGGCCTGAACGGGCGTAACGCAGACTCCTGTTCGAACATCCAGGGGAACATGGCCTCGCCGGTGAAATTGAGCGGGCGTTCATCAGCACCGAATTCGGGCTTGCCATCGCGCACGCGCTGGGCAGCCCAACGAATGGGCTCGTCAAGCTCGCCGTTGGCGTAGATGAATTCCTGCAACGGCCAATACAGCGGGCGCGACGACGTGGCGGCCATCACCTTGGACAGGAATTCGTCGGACAGCGGCGATCCGTCACGCACGGTGCCGTCGCCGTCGAGGAAGGCGTCGTCGAGAATCCAGTGGACGCGCTCGAAGCTGGGTTTCATGCCGAAGTCGCCGCCAAGGCACTGGAACCGTTCGACGGTGAGCGGGTCGCCGTTCGGCATCAGCGGGAAGCCGTGGGCGGCCATGCCGGCGATCACGCCAAGTCGATGCTCCACATCGGTACCAGCCATCGGATTCAGTACGGAATCGGTGAGTTTGCCAACGAATTCGGCGACTTCCGCAGTAGTCGGCAGCTTGTCGGCGATGGCGGCCACGCGCTCCTTGTCCTGTGGGTAGCGCTCGTAGAACTGAGTCGTCTTGCGCACCATGCGCGGGAAGGTGTGCTCGTACACCTCAGCGGCGTCGGCCGGCACGTGCGGGATGCCGCCGGTGGTGAAGCTGGCGATGACGCCGGCCGGGAACAGGGACAGTGTGGTCAGGGTCAGGAAGCCGCCGTAGCTTTGGCCCATCGTCACCCACTTGCGGCCACCGAATTCGGTCAGGCGCAGATGTTCGAAGTCACGCACGATGGAATCGGCAAGGAACTTCTTCAGATAGTCGGCCTGGGCTCGGGCGCCTGCCACGGCATCATCGTCGTGCGCGGCGGCGATGCGGGCCATGGTATGCGTGTCCACTCGCGAGGAACGACCGGTGCCCCGCTGGTCGGGCAGGATCACCCGGAAGTGCCTGATGGCCTCCTCGATCCATCCGTCGGAGGTCGGGCTGTTGAGGCGCGGGCCGGCACCGCCGGGACCGCCTTGCAGGAAAATCAGCAGGGGCAGGTCGTCATGCACGTGTTCGGGCGCGGTGACCACGCGATAGAACAGTTTGATGGTTTCCCCGTCGAATGCCCGTCCGGGCTCGTGGCCGGTCCAGTCGAGCGGAACATCGATGGAATGGTCCTCTATGGCCAGTCCGGGCACGTGGTATTTGCTCAGCATTGTCATGGTTCAAGACTCTAGTCCACAAACTCTAGTCCACAAATCCTCCTGAAGAGTGATACCGGTTCGTCGCCGGACACGCTAGCCTTGTGCGTTATGGAGATGATGGCGCGCGTGAGGGCATGGTGCGCACGGGAGTCGACCCGCACACTGCTATGGGACGCATTGCTCGCCGCGGCGCTGATCGCCGTTTGCATGCTGTTCAACGACTCCACCAACCCTGAGGCCGGCATATTGTTTCCCGCAACTCAGGCGTCGATGACGCTGTGGTCGCTGCCGGCCTTCGTGCCGCTGATGCTGCGCAGGTATCGCCCGGAGCCGGCGGCCTGGCTGTTCGTGGCGCTGACCATCACGCATCTTGTGTTCGGCCCGGCGATCACGTATTTCGATTTCTACGCCCTGATCATGGTGTATTCGGTGATTCTGTACGGCAATCCCCGACATTCCTGGCGGTTCATCGTCACGGCGTTCGTCATGGGACTGGTCGCGGCGACGGTCTGGTCGGTGTCTCACAACGTGGGTCCGCTGTTCGCCGGACCTTCCTCCGGTTCGCGCGTCATCCGCGACGGCTGGCTGGCCGATGCCATCACGATGCCCGCATGCCCGGCGGTCACCGGCGTCGTGGGGGCAAACGGCGCCGTCAACTGCGGGGCCAAGATGCTCGCTGACTTCGGCATGGAGGCGGCGTTCATCGAATCGAGCGTGCTGAGCGTCATCATCATGGCCTTGTGGCAGCGAGCGCGCAACGCCACGCTGGCGGCCATGCGCGAGCGCAACGCCTCCATTGTGGCGAAAGAGGCCGAGGAGACGCGCATCGCGGCGTTGGCCGAACGCGCACGCATCGCCCGTGATATGCATGACGTGGTGGCACATACGCTCTCCACGATTATTGTGCAGTCGGATGGCGGCCGGTATGCGGGTGCGCATGATCTGGCCATTGCCAAGCACACGATGGGTACGATTCGGCATGAGGCCGAACGCGCGCAGCATGATATGCAGCGTCTGTTCAATGTGTTCGGTGCGAGCGGCAGTACCGGATATGCCGACATCGATTCGCTGTTTGATGGTCATCTGGTGGTGTCCCGGCATATGACCGGCAAAGCGCAACCTGACCGGCTGTCCGCCGACGCGGAAACCGCCGTGTTCCGTCTTGTGCAGGAAGCGCTGACCAATACGCGCAAACATGCGGGCGAGGGCGCTAAAGCCACCATCGATGAAATCTGGTCAAACGATGTGCTGTCGATTACCGTATCCGATAACGGCCGTGGCGCGGCGTCTGCAGCAGACGGTCATAAGCCCGGATACGGATTGGTTGGTATGCATGAACGCATTGAGTCGTTGGGTGGCAGCGTGCAGGCCGGCCCAGGGCCGAATGGTGGCTTTATTGTGGCGGCTGCGATTCCGCTCTCCCCTGCCGCCCCACAGTCTGGCACCGATACGGAGGATCCGGTGCTAACCGTTATCTCGCGTATACGAGGATTGATGGATCGGGCGCGCCCCAAAGTACTCGACCAAGGAGATACGCGTGAGTCGAACTGGGTGGGTCGATTTGCGCAGTGGACCGAGCGGCACTATCTTCTGATGGACGTTATCGCCACTATCGTGCTGATTGCGCTATTTGATTCCGCCACGTATGGCGATTTGCAAATGATCGGCAATGCCCCGTATTCGCCGAACCGCATGCTGACTATAACGCTGTCGATTATTATGCTTTCGCCTTTGGCGTTCCGCCGCCGCTTCCCAGAGGGCAGCGCGCTGGCGATGGCGGTGCTGTCTGCTGTGCAACTGTTGTTCTTGCCATCGATTTTGACCATCAATATGTATGCGATGGTATCCGTGTATTCGGCGGTATTGTATGGACGAGAGTCCGCTTGGCGCTGGGTGAGCGTGGCGCTGGCAGCCGATTCGTGGCTTGCGGGCATCAAGGTGATGACTGGGTGGAATGGATACAGCCAGCTGTTCCATCTGTTTTTGCCCGATGGTAGTTCCATGCTCTCAAAATGGAGGCTGGTTTTGTCCGGCTTGCTGCCGGGCGTGGGAATCATGTTGGTCGGTTTTGCCTGCATTGCGATGGCTCGATGGAGCCGTTCGCGTGGCGCAAACGCTCTGGTGTTGTTGCAACGCGAGGAGGCGCTGCGAGCCGAGCAGGAGCGGCAAAAGGTGCTGGCGGCCAACTTAGAGCGCAACCGTATTAGTGCGGCGATGCAAACCGAAGTACTGACCACGCTGGAATCGGTGATCGCGCAGGCTGACGAGGGACTGGTGATGCTCAACGCCGAACCTGCGCCTGATAGTATGCAGATTGCAGAGGCTTTTGCCGCGATTGGCGCTCGGGGGCGCGCCGCATTGGCTCATATGCGTCAGCTGTTGAAAGTGTTGCGTGAAACCGGGTTCAGCGACGAGACCCATGAGGGTGTGCAGCCGGATATGCAGTTGCGACCGGCGGCTTCGTTGGATAGTCAGATGCAACACGCGGGAACGTTACCCCGATGAGAGCCTTGCCCAATAAGAACTCAGGGAACAATCAGGGCGTTTATGGAGCGGCGCTCCGATAGGAAACGGATACAGTGGAGAGCATGAACGAGAGCAGAAGCATTCGCGTGATTATTGCGGACGACCAGGAGCTGGTGCGTGCCGGTTTTGCCATGGTCATTGGTTCGCAGCCGGATATGGAGGTGGTCGGGCAGGCGTCCGACGGCGCCCAAGCCGTGGCGTTGGCGGAATCCCTGCATCCCGACGTGGTGCTGATGGATGTGCGCATGCCCGGCATGGATGGCATTGAGGCCACGAGCCGTATTACCTCGCTCTCCGCCGTGCCGAGCGACGCGGCCGATTCGGCCAGCCCGGCCGCCGACGCGACCGTCTCGGCCGCATCAGCGAACCATCGGCTGACGACCGGCCGACGCGCGTAATCATTCTGACGACGTTCGATTTGGACGAGTATGTGATGGCGGCCATCAATGCCGGCGCCTCGGGCTTCCTGCTCAAGGACACCGAACCGGAAACGTTGCTCAATTCGATTCGTACTGTATTCCAAGGCAATGCGATTATCGCGCCTTCCGCCACCAAGCGACTCATCGAAAAGATGATGCAGGACGGTTACGCGCAGCATGGTTCGCTGACCGGCGATGTCGCGCGCTCCGGTGCCGTGTACGGTTCCGCCGGCGGCGTCTCTGGCGGTGCGGCCAGCAACGGTGCCGACTCAATGACCGGCATCCCCTCCCCTGCCGGAGCCGCTTCCGACGGTTCCAATACGTCACGCCCAGCATACACCGATCCCGAACTGGATCTGCTTACCGACCGTGAACGCGAGGTGCTGGTGGAGATCGCCCATGGTCTGAGCAATCAGGAGATCGCGGACAAGCTCTTTATCTCCCTTCCCACCGTCAAAACCCACGTGGCGCATATCCTCGCCAAAATCAACGCCCGTGACCGCGTACAGGCTGTAGTCTTCGCGTACGATAACGGGCTGGTGTAACAAAAAAGCTCCCTCTGATGAGGGAGCTTATTGCTCTACGCTTCGGCCAAGGCTTCAACTGGTGGCGTTTTGACGGCCCGGCGGGCGGGTGCCACGCTGGCCAGCAGAGCGGCGAGCGCGGCGACGCCGAGCACCACACCGTTGGTGGCCCATTCGAACGGGAACACGGTGTCGCCGTACAAACTAAACACCATGTAGGATCCGAGCCAGCCGAACAGGGTACCCAATACCACTCCCACCACGCCGGAGACGAGCGAAAGCAGCAACGCCTCCACCGCCAGCGAGCGCCGCAGTTGGCCGCGCGTCATGCCGATGGCACGCAAGGTGGCGGATTCGCGTGTGCGTTCGATCACCGACAGACTCAGCGTGTTCGCTACGCCGACCAAGGCGATGAGCACAGCCACCGCAATCAAACCGACCAACAATGCCATCATGCCGTTGATCATGGTCTCCCATTGCGTACGTTCGGCCACCGGACCGGTCACGGTAACACCAGCACTAGCGGAGAACACATTCTGCACGTTGGTGAATACGTCGTTCAGCGCAACACCCGCGCCCTCGGCGTCAATGCGCATAAGCATGATATGCCCGTCGGCCTTGATTCCACCGTTGGTGAAGTGGCTGGCGTCCACGAAGGCGACCGCGGCGTAGTTGGAGGCAATGCGGCGATAGTCCACCTTCCGCGGTTTGAGCGTCAGCGTCTGTGTGCCGCCGGATTGTCCATTGCCGTTTTCGGCGCTGCCGTTCGCATCATTACCGGACGGACCATTGGCGGCATCGGCTTGTGCTTCGGCCGCTCCAGCCGTGAACGTAACGCTCTTGTCCAGCGAAATATCCTTGCCTGTAGCGGCGGAATACTTGGGCATCAGTACGGAATCGCCATCAATGGTCACACCGGACAAATCGGAGCGCACCACCTTGCGCAGCGCGTCGACGCCATCCACGCCCACGACCAGCACACTCAGGCTCTTGCCGTCGGCATCCTTCATGGTCATCATGCGGGTCGGCGCGTAGATACTGCTCTGAACGCCCTTGACTTTGGCTGCCTCGCCGGCCTGTTTGCCAGTCATATCGGCGCCAGCGGCAATCATGTCGACGCTGTAGCGCGTGGTCAACGCCTCGTTCATGGTTTGCTTGGCGCTGGCGGCACCGGTGGCGATGGTGGAGACCAGCGTCACGCCGATAAGCAGTGCGGCACCGGTGGCGGCCACGCGGCGCGGGTTCTTCTGAATGTTCGCATGTGCCACTTTGGCGGACGGACCGGCCAGTGCAACCAGCGCGCCCACGCCGCGCATGAGCACCGGTAACCAGAACGTGGCGGAAAGCACCAGTCCAAGGAAGATCAATGCACATCCGATGATGGCGGCGAGCAGCACCAGCGAATACTGCTTGTCGGCCATTGAATCACGTCCGGCGATTTTCTCGGACATCTGCCATACAGAGAATGCGCACAGTGCCACGCCG
>OBYI01000578.1_pt1 | contig 12142 bp, 7 predicted proteins | sample 1476711 | NCBI WGS metagenome assembly OBYI01 (sample SAMEA2580190, study PRJEB22360) | human gut metagenome | biome: human gut; feature: human-associated habitat; material: faeces | place: Denmark | collected 2008/2010
AAGAGACAATATCGCCTTCAATATGGGCTCCGCCGGCAAGGCGAATCTGCGCCACATGAGCCGTCGGTCCAATACGAATAGCGGCATCAGAACCCTGCAGCGTTCCGGCAATAACGGCAGACTTAATCAAAGAGCCTTGCAGGACCTGCGGGAAATTCAATTCCTTCGGATGGAAGGTCAACCACCCGTACTCCGTCGCCGCACCGGCTGTCCAGGACCCTCGAACCTGATTCTCATCACCGAGAATGCTGCCGCCAAAATCAAACACCAGGGCAGAGCCGCCGCTGCCGAGTGCCTGGACCTTTCCCTCTAATAAAAGCGTATGGCTGCGGCCATAGGTAAAGGCCATGCCGATGCCGCCCGTGCCGTTGGCTGAAATAAGAACATTCTCATTCACAGAGAGCTGATTAGCCGATCCGTCCACGCGTACGCCGATGGAGCCTGCCCCATCAGCAAGCTGGTAAGCTGCCACCGTTACCTTGGTGCGGCTGCCGTAGACATGCACGCCGACTGCATTCGTCTGCTGCGAGGGCTGATCTTTGATCCACTCTTCTCTGTCGTTTCGAGCCCAAAAGGCCTGTCCGACCGTATATTCGGTGCCCGAGGCATAGATGGAGGTGCCGAAAAAGCGCTTGCGGTCCAATTGGTAGCCAAGATCCTGCAGCATGGCGAGCTCGGCTTCCATGAACGTTCCCCAATTTCGCCATGACTGATGCGAGAGCAAACCGTTTTGAAGTTCTAAGTGGCTGAAGTCGAGGTTGCCCATCTCAGCGCCTAAGACGGGAATTGCACCAGTCACAGATATGGCCTTTTGAACGGCCTTTTCGCTGTCTGTCACCTCGTCGGGAAAATACATTACGGTTTCCTCACCAATGACTTCCCTGACATTTTTTCCCTGAAAACCGATCCCGGAATATCCTAAATACCAACGCACTTTGTTTAAGTCGGTTTGAAGGTTCTCGGGCATGCTGTCGAAGGAAACCAGCTCGCTCAAAGAGGAACCCGCTTCAATCGGTTTTCCATTGAAGGTGAGTTTCTCTGTGAACGCGGTATGACACCAGCCGTTTGGGCATTCGAAACCCAGATAGTCACCGGTCTCTATACTCGCCATGCCCGCGCAGTGTGCGAGCTCATGAAGAATACTGCTGATTCGCGCAGAACCTAAAGCGTGCGCGGGCAAGACTGCAAGAGGGCTGTAATCGTATGACGCCCCGGGTGCCGGACCCAGATAGACGCTTCCCGAAGGCTGAGAACTCGACAGTCCTTCAGTCCAAGACAAAGCCATGGCCGGCCTTCCATTGTCGTCAAACCAGGCACCGCCGGAGGCGTACGTAACGAAAGGATCTGCTGCAGCAATGACCGTCGGAGCGGCTGCCGGCGTTCCAAGAAGTTCGCCGAGCCACGCCCCGGCTTCGAGCAAAGCGCCTTGATCGGCAGCAGACACATCCTCCCCGGTCCCTGACTCCGCGCCCGCAAGCAGCTCAAAAAGCATGACGTCATTGCCTTGAGCGTTCTTCACCGCAGCAATAACGGAAGCATTGGCGACGGGGGCCGTGAGGAGCGTGAGCACCACCGCCGCAATAGAGGTGAGCCGCGGAAAGGGAGCCAGCAACGCGGATTGAAAAATCGAGGCATCTTGGGCTGAGCTCATGGCGGCTTCTTCCTTCACGTGCGAGCCTGCATTTAGGCAAGAAAACGTACGGGGGTATTCCCATTGTAGCGGGATTACGTTATTTCACTGTTTTCATCTCAAAACGCAGCTATCTCACTGCGGCTGCTGGGCATTGCTATTTAGAACAAAGCAAGTTTGTATCTCGAACTCTTCCACACAGACGGACGAGCCGTTCGTCATCCGGTGGGTTCGGGGGTAAAGCATTCTGCGGCCAAGCCTTTGCCCAATCTGCAGAGCGTCCAATGCTGCCTTGAGCATGTGCTGGGCGGAAGCGTTCTGCCTAGGCCGGCGTTCCCATTGACAGACGATATCTACGCTTTGATAGCGCGGCAGCCCTCTTCAATATTCCTCAGCGTCCCGACTGCCTGCTGGCAAGGCAATCCCCGGCGATCCCTGATGTTCTTCGGCTTCGGCGAGCAGAACAACACGGGAGTGAAGAGTCTTGGTATTCGTTCCTTTAAGCCCCGACCTCTGCCGAATCCCTCTGTCTCTTTTAAGATCGGTCAGTGAAAAGGTTCTCTGCGCACAATCACTCGTGCGCATCCCGACGCACAGTGAAAAGCAGCGCGATATTCTCGCGCTGCTTGAATTGAAACTGCCGCCCTAAAGGCCACGCTGATTTAAAGATCAGCTAACCGGGAAATCCGGAAGCAGTCTCGGGCTTTCATTGTGTTGCCGCACAGTTAATGCAATTTTCCGTTGAACGCCTTGGCAACATCAAAGGCGAACGCCTGATAGCCCGTAGTGTTCTTAAATTGAATTTCAACAGCGGGTTCTTTCGCCCCCCATTCAAATTCGTCAAGATAAGGATTCGGCGCTGACGTGAGGCCGCCGGTCTTCAGGTCATAGTTTGCACCGGCTGTGGCTGCATAGACCACAACGGAATCCTTGTCAGGCATGTATTCGACAAGACTAGTCACTGGACTGAACCAGTCGTGGCCGCGTTCCTTGCCGTACTCCCAAACCTGTTCAACAGTGCGCTTCTTTTGATCAATCTTGTAGATCACCGCGCGCGAGTACTTCATATCCGGAAGGGGCGGCTGATCAAATGCGCGTCCGTCGCCGTTGTCGAAGACGGAAACATAGATCTCATCCTTCGTTGACTTCGAATCGATACGCCAGGCGGTGTGCTGTGTCCACGTCCAATCGAAATCCGTCTTTTCGCAGGATGCATCGCCGCACTGCAGTTTATTGCCGTGTGCATCTACCGGCGTAAGAAGTGCGTCGCTCCAAGGCTTCTTCCAGCCGCGTGAGCCGCCCAAAATCCACTTCACCTTCTTGTCGCGGCCGATTTTAATGACAGCGCACTGATGGCGGGAGGAAATGATGATGGAGTCATCAGTCGGGTCATAGTCCACAGAATTGACGTGGGCCCAATTGCGTCCAGGACCGGTGCCGACAATGTCGCCGAAGTGCCCTTCCTTATCAAGCTTTTGCAGATCGCTCGCAGAAAGTGTCTGGCCGGCAAGCTTAGGATCAATGTTGAGGCAGACCGCACCTTGATCCAATGCCTTAATGGCGGTATCGCGATACGGATCCAGAATATCCCACAAGCGCCATTCGTCAATAACATTGCCGTCGCAGTCAACTTCAATGATCATGTCTCGCACTGTACGAACGTGACGCCCGTCGGAACGCTTGAGGTTTGAAGAGGCTACGCGCAGGAAGTAGTGCCCATTTTGGGCGGCATCCATCGTATGGCTGAAATCGTTGTAGCCGTATGGAAGCGGACGATTCCAGATGCGGCGGCCCATAATGTCGTATTTCACATAATGCTGACCGTAGCCCCAGGTAATTGCGCCGTCGTCGTTCTGCCGCAGGCCCATCATGATGCCGCCGTCATAAATCGAATCGACGTTGAAGATCGTTGAGCTGTCCATAAACCATCGAATTTCACCTTTGGTGTCAACGATCCAGTTGAGCGGATCAGAGGACCACTGCAGCGCACCGCCTTCAGGATTGTTCCAGACGGCATTGCGAGTGTTGTTGTTTCCGCCGATGTTGTTGATGTAATAGAGCCGATCGGCGAACTTTCCTTGAGCAGGTTTTCTGACAACGGCCTGCGGGAAATTCGGCGTTCCGATGGGACCGTAGACAGGCGGTGTCGGGATCGTATACGTTTCCTTGAAATGCTCAGACTGTCCGTGATCCAGACGGTCGTATTCGACTTCAACTTTATTTTTATACGCAGGATAGAGCCCGAATACCGGAATGCCGCCGTGTGTCAGTAATTGACTGTTCGAGACCTTATACGCGATTTCCTGACCGCCTTCTTTGGGAATAATACGAACCGACGCATTCTGAATCACGTAGCCGCCGTTACGAATGATTGCGGTGAGCGGCGCAATTTTATAGGGATTCATTTTGAGTTCGCCAATTGCGCCTTGTTTTTTGTAAATCGTTGCGGGACCGGACGGGCCGCCGAACGCAAAGGCACTCATCGGCACAGCGGCACCGGCCGCTGCCAGCAACGTAAAGCGCGAAAAATCACGGCGTGACAATTTGATCATTTTGTTTCTCCTTTAGAAGCTGGTCTGAGCGGCCAGATTCCGAAAACCTGCAGCAGTCTTTTGGCTGTACTGCCGGAACAGAAAAAGTTTAGGAGCACCGATTAAGAATCCCTGCGAGAACATTCGAGCGTAAAGTGTGAAAAATGCCAAATCGCCTCTTTCACGAATGCCGAAAAGATACGGGTTTGCTCGCGTGTGATGATGAAAATCTTTGTGATGAGAGCCCGTCTCCTGCAGTCATTGGGGAGTGCCGCTGTCGCCGCCGACGTTCTGCTTGGTTGCCACATTGTCAGGAGCTCAAGGATTTGTGCGTTTTTGTTGTCAGAAAATCTAAAAAATTACTCGCCCAAATACCCGCCGATCATTCATGAAATGATCTCGTTCAAAATTCTTTGATGAAGTATTTCACTGAACGAAATTATTATCTTCAATTTAGCGCGATCGGATACTTTATCGAAATGACGCACCCTTCAATTAAGAGCAAAATGAATATCTGACAACTAAATATTCACTTATATATTTTGAACAATTTATATTTTATTTAGCAAAATCGCCTAGATAAAATCTGATTCGAATGCTCGCATTATTCCAAATGCGCTGAATAATGCCCTAGCGGCCTTCCTCGGGGTGAACAACATGTCCGCCGCTCAGCGTTTCTTTAACAGCATAAGAGATCATGCCGCGCATCCACTGCATAGCCGGATCCAGGTGACTTCTTTCATGCCAAATGAGCTTAGTGACGAACCCCTTGCTCTGGACATGCTCAAGCTCTTCGGAAACGACCGGAATGCGCCGCAGCGCTCCCAAACTGATGAACCAGTCCGCCATGATGTCCGAGAGCAGCATCACAAGATTGCTTTCGGAAATAATCTTCGCCGCCCCCATAAAGTAAGGCGTTTTAATAACGATGTTTCTCTCGCTCAAGAGCGGTGAAAGCCGGCTTTGAGTCAGCCGGAAGTACGTTGTAGGCCGCCAAGTGACCTCCACAAAACCGTACCGGATCACGTCGCTTTCCGTCACCCGTCCCGTCTTTTCGTAAAGCGCTTCAAGCGGGTGCCCCGGACGCACGACAATGCCGGTCGTTCGGCCTTCCCAGAGCGGAAGCCACGGGAAGCCTTCAGGGACGGTTTCCATCGGACTGATCAGCAGATCAAGCTCGCCCGTGCGAAGCTGCACGGGCCAGTCATTCGTCAGCTCGGTCATGTCGACCGACACGCCAGGCGCAAGTTCTGAGATTTTGGCAATCGCCGGAGCGAGAAAAATAACGCCGTGATCGACGCCGGCAATCTTGAATTCACGCTTTAGCGTCTTCGGATCGAAAAGCTTCGGTTCGAGCAGATGATCGTAATCCGCCAGAAGCCGAATGACGTCAGGCATTGCCTGAGTCGTTCGCCATGTTGCAGCCAGCCCGCCCGAGCAGCGCGTGAAGAGTTCGTCATTGAAAACCTCACGAAGCTTGCCGAGCATGCGCGAAGCTGTGGCCGGCGGGATGCCCAGCTGATTGGCGGCGTTGACGAGATTTTTGGTCTCGTAAAGCGTCTTTAAAAACAGCAATGCAGATCTATCAAGGGTGGTTTTCATTTTTTCGGAATTCTGTGTTTCCACTCAGCCCAACTTGCCGGCGGGAACCTCAGAATAGCATGTCTACTCCTTAAGACCTACTCTTTCGGGGTCGGCAGGATATGTGCCAAAAAGGTACAGCCAGCTGAACCATGACACTTCAAAGGAGTTGTTTCACTATGAATATTAAAGCAAAGATTACCCCGGTCGCCCTCGCCATTGCGCTTGCCGCAGGTTTTGGTCTCCCGGCCGCCGTACAGGCATCCGGCGGCGGATCCGGCCCGGCCGTGACCTATGTTGCCCCGGGTCAGATCGGTGAAATCGTCGTCAACCCCTACAAGATCGCTCCGCTCACCGCTGTCATTAAGAACGGCGGCTATCAGCTTAAAGACGCTACGGTCCGCGTGGTTCCGAAGCAGGGCGGACAGGAAATCAGCTACAAGGTCACAGACACGCTTCTGCGCACGCACGCCGGCATTCCGGTGTTCGGTCTTTACCCTGACTACAACAACACGGTCGAAGTGAGCTATACGATCGTCGACCAGGGTCAGGAACGCCGCGTTGAGAAAGAGCAGTACCGCATCTACGCGCCGGCTGTTTATACGCCGGTCAACGGTTCGATGGCTCAGCACCACAACATGTTTGAAACGGAAGTGGTCAAGGTTGATCCGGAATTCAAAGACCGCCTTTATCTCATCAACAACTTCCTTTCGACGGCTCCGAAGCAGGCCCGCGTGGTGTGGAACAACCCCACCGGCGGCGCACTTGAATGGAATTACTATCCGCAGAACGCCATCATTGATACGACGGGCGAAGTCCGTTGGTACATGTTCGTCGATCCTATCTATGATCCGGAAACGATTTATCACTCCGGCATCATGATGGGCTTCCACATGAATCAGGACGGCTTCCTCACGTTCGGCTACGGCCAGCGCTATGCCAAGTACGACCTGATGGGCCGCGAAGTCTTTAACCGCCGTCTGCCGACGGGCTATGCCGACTTCTCGCACGCGCTTGATCCGGCTCAGAACGGCCACCTCTTCCTGCGCGTCTCCTCTTCGGACTACCGTCGTCCCGACGGCAAGCGTGTCCACACGGTCCGCGACGTGATCGCTGAAGTCGATCAGAACGGCAACGTGGTTGATGATTTCCGCCTCTTCGAAATTCTCGATCCGTATCGCGACGTCGTTATTAAGACGCTTGACCAGGGTGCGGTGTGCCTGAACATCGACGCTTCTCAGGCCGGCAAGACGCTTTCGGCGGAAGAACTTGCCGCCATGGACAAGAATGATACGTTCGGCGACATCCCCGGCGTCGGCCCGGGCCGCAACTGGGCACACGTCAACTCCCTCGACTATGACACGACCGATGATTCCATCATCATCTCGTCGCGCCATCAGTCCGCCGTCGTCAAGATCGGCCGTGACAAGAAGGTCAAGTGGATTCTCGCCACCCCGACGGGCTGGAAGGAAGATCTCGCCAAGAAGGTGCTCACGCCTGTTGATAAGGACGGCAAGCCTCTGAAGTGCGAAAACAACCGCTGCGAAGGCGGCTTCGACTGGACCTGGACGCAGCATACCGGCTGGCGTATTGACTCCAAGTCTGATGAACACGTCATCTACTTGTCAGTCTTCGACAACGGTGACGGCCGTGCGCTCGAACAGCCCCCGCTGCCCGACATGAAGTACAGCCGCGGCGTGATCTATAAGATCGACCAGGACAAGATGACTGTTCAGCAGATCTGGGAATACGGCAAGGAACGCGGTCACGACTGGTACAGCCCGGTCACCTCGCTGGTTGAATACGAAAACGATAAGGATTCCGTGTTCGTCTACTCCGCCACCGCCAGCCTTGATCTGAAGAAGTTCAATACGGAAGCTCCGAATCCGTGCATCAACGAATTCCACTGGGGTTCGGTTGAGCCGAGCGTTGAAATCCGCATTAAGAGCTCGCTTGGCTATCAGGCCATGCCGATCAGCGTTGAACGCGCCTTCTCGGGCAAGTAATTCGCTTACCCAGCAGCTTCACGCTGGCTCTTCCCTCGTCTGTCCGTTCTCTGAGCGGCCGGCGATAAGATCCTCGTGAAGCATCTCTAAAAGCGCAGCGCGGCTCAGCCGCCCTGCGCTTTTTGCTTCACTTCAGCAATGAGCTGACAAGCACTCCATTGCCGAGCCCGTCATTCCATGAATGAACAAGCCCCTGCTGCAGAAGGCAGTTTCGCCAAACAATGGATTGGAAATGATTTGGATGATCTTGCCGACCGTCATCCCCAGCGCAGTGTTGTGAATGCCCGCACAGTTAAGCGTCCTTCTTCTGATTAGGCTGCGGATCATCGAATTCAATCTCTTCTCCGCGCCTATAAGCAGAACTGACGTCGCGGGGATCAATTTCAATCTGATTGAGCCGCACTGAACGTACTTTTCTCATCACCAATGTCGAGAAGATGCCAGTACGTCCGATCACTGCCCAGTAGATCAGGATACCGACCGCCGCAACCGCTGCCGCAGCAAAGTAAACGGCTGAAAAACCGAAATACGGAACAAGAAGTCCGAGCGTATAAGGCCCAATACCGACGCCGACATCAAGCAGTACAAAATACGTTGCCGTTGCGCGGCCGACATATTTTTGCGGGCTGACAAACACTGCGAGTGCATGGCACGCTGACGTAATCGTAGCGAACCCCAGTCCGAGTACAAGTGCTCCAGAGAGCAGCATGCCGTTAGAACGAGCCGCACCGATCAGCACCATAGCCGCAGCGAGAAAGATCAGCGCCGGATAGACCACAACGCTGCCGCCGAATTCATCGAGCAAGCGCCCTGTCACCGGACGGCTGATGATCGAAGTGAAAGCAAAGCCCAAGAAAAACACTGATCCGGCCCAGAAGAGCGACAGCGATTGCGAATAGGCGCCGATATATGCAAGAACAGTTGAATAACACACGCCGCCCAGCATTGCGATGAAGGATATCGGCAGTGCCTCGAGCTGAAAGAATGTCGAGAACTTTAACGTACGCATTTCTTTCTTTTCGGCCTCTGTCATGCGGTGCGCCGGTGTACGAATGAGCAGAGACAGCACAAAGGCAAGCACGCCTACCGCCGAACAGATCCAGACGGACGCTTCATACATGCCATGCTGTGTGAACCATATGCCGAGAAAGGGGCCAATGGCCGACGCAATCGTAACGCCAAGCGTGAAATATCCAATGCCCTCACCCTGGCGTTTGAGCGGAATAATCGTCGCGACGATCGTGGAAGCCGCCGTAGAGGCAAGCCCGTAGGCAAACCCGTGAACCACACGAATTGCCTCAAACTCGAGCATTGACGTAATGAAGAAATAAAGCAGCATGGAAGCGGCATAAAGCGCTGTGCCGCAGCGCAGAACGAATCCGCGCCCCAAACCGTCGATAAAATGACCAGCCAGAAGGCGGGCAACCAAAGCGGAAATGATGAAAAGACCCGCTGCCAAACCAGCTTCACTCACGTCCGCTTTCCAAACATGCATGGCATAACTCGTGGTCCAAAGCATCAGCTGGTAATAAACCACGTAGAGCAGAAAGTTGGTGACGATGACAAGCAGGTATTGCTTCGTCCACAAACGATCTTTCATTCTGAACGATCCTCCTGAAAATGTATTTCTGAGGACCGTCATTCTTGTCCAGCTCTAAAAGGCTGCAATGTAAAAGCAGCCGTGCCCCGCAGCCCTAAGATTGATCTGAAGCCTGCCCCTTACATTCCTGTACTTCTTATGGGATACGCCTTTAGTATTGAATACGCAATATTCACGTATACAAGGGAAAGAGAGATCTTTTAATCGGCCATATCGAAATCGTAAGCACTGCTCAATTCTGGTTTTCCAGTTTGAACAAGGCACGGCAAGCCCAACAGGCTGGTTTAGGCTTCACCTTCATCCTTATTTTCAACAACGCCGTCGCCTCTGGGACGAAGACCGTCCAAATCGACGATGAGCACGTCTTGGTCTTCATCAATAGCGCTGCTCTTCCCCAGAGAAAGCGGCACTTCCCCGTCCTTCCACTCCAATGCTTCACCGGGCTGCATCTGAGCATCATGGTCGAGCACGTAGCACGCGGCGCTGTTGAGCAGAATGAAGGCATCGTGAATATCGGCCGCAGTGGATGGGATTTCCATTTCGAGCTTGTCGAACCTTGCGAGACCATTAGTCCAGGCTTTGAGGCGCGGCAGACCGTCAGCGCCTTCGGGCAGGCGTGAAAGACCGATCCAAAACAGGATGGGCGTAGCGAGCGCCTGCTCGCGCAGCGCCAAAGCCGTTTTGCGGAAATGAACCGGTTCACGCAGCACGTCGCAGTCTAGGAATCCAATAGCCGATTCATTGTCCAGAATCGTAGCGGCTGCGCGGATGAAGAGCGCTGCCTGCGTACTGCGGTGAGTGCCGCCGCCCACGGCAATCATCAGTTCGGACTGCATGCCGCGGATCAATGAACGCCCTTCCGGCCAGAGATAATTTTCTGCCGCACCGTCAATGAAGCGTTCAATACCCATACGTCCCGGCCGTTCGATCACATTGATGACCACTCCGGTGCCCGGCAGCGCCGCAGCAAAAGGCTGCCCCGGACCGCGCTCGTCGGGCAGCACCTCGAGTTCAATGCCCCAGTCTTTGGCAAAAGATTCAATGAAGTCCTCCGCATCCCAGCCGGGACGGCTGAGCGCAGCCGCACCGATAAAGGGCAGCTGCGACTTGAGCATGGCATTGATTTGACGGATTTCTTCTTGAGAATGCATGGATTCGTCGGGAGCGGTCACAGCGGAAACCTCGAACTGATAAAAAAGGAACTGCAGCAAAAATCGAACCTGCAATTTTAGTCAAACCGCAATAATGCCTTAGTCGGAGCGGCTTCGGGTGCTTCACTGCAAACATCCGCTGCTGATCACCTTCAGAAAGGGGCTCCCGCTTTCAATGGCTCAGGATGATGCTAGTCTTTCGATCATTCAATTACTCTTGCGAGATTTCGCTGCTATGACCCATTCCGCGCCTAATGTTCTCGAACGCTTCCTCCGTTATGTCCGGTTCGACACCCAGTCCGATGAGACGAGTGCGGCAGCTCCGTCAACCGCAAAGCAGCTCAAACTCGCTGAAGCCCTCACGGATGAACTTCATCAGCTCGGCATCGGTAATGCAGTGATTGGTCAGGGCGGCGTCGTTTATGCCCACATTCCGGCTTCCTCAGGATGCGAGGACTTGCCCGCTGTCGGCTTTATCGCCCATATGGACACGTCGCCCGATGCGTCCGGATGCCAAGTCAAACCGCAAATCATCCGTTTTGCTGGCACTGATGTTCTGCTCAATCAAACGGAAGGCATCTTCTTTCCTGTTGAGCGCTTTCCTGAAATCAAAAAATACATCGGTGAAGACGTGATCTTTACCGACGGCACGACGCTCCTTGGCGCTGACGATAAGTCCGGCATTGCCGCCATTATGGATATGGCCGCCAAAATCACCGCTGATCCGACGATTGCTCACGCAAAACTCTGCATAGCATTCACGCCGGACGAGGAAATCGGACGAGGCACCGACAATTTTGACCTGGAACGCTTCGGCGCAGACTGGGCTGTCACGATTGACGGCGGCGAGGTTGGAACCTTGGAGAGCGAAAACTTCAATGCCGGCTCTGCCGTCGTCGACTTTCAGGGGGTCGGCGTTCACCCGGGGAGCTCCAAAGGAAAGATGGTGAATGCGCTACGCATGGCCGCAGCCTTTATTGACGCCCTGCCTGCGGATATGGCGCCCGAAACCACCGAAGGCCGCGAGGGCTTTCTTCACCCCAATCAGCTCGAAGGCACCGTCACGCATGCCAAACTGCACCTTCTGATTCGCGACCACGATCGCGCGCTTTATGAAGAGAAGAAAGTGCTCCTCGAGCGCATTGCCGAGGACATCCAGTCGCGCTTCCCCAACGGCGCAGTGACGCTCTCCGAGAAAGACAGCTATGAAAACATGAAACCCTACATCGACCGCGTGCCGGCCGTCATGGAACATGTTCGGGCAGCGTACCGAGCCGCCGGGCTCGAACCCATTGAGGAGCCGATTCGCGGCGGAACAGACGGTGCGCGGCTCTCCGTCATGGGACTCCCTTGCCCCAATGTCTTCACGGGGGGCCTCAACTATCACGGCATCTATGAATGCCTGCCCGTGAAGTCACTCGAGCTCGCTGCCAAAGTGGCCTTTGAGCTCGCTCTGCGGTCGGGCAAAAAATAAATGAATCGCTGAGGATTTCGTTCTCGGGCGTCAGATCCCTAGTCCGGCAGGCGCGATATCAGTCCTATTCGAAACAGGCCGCTGAGTCTTCTCAGCGGCCTGTTTCTATTTTTTTGTACACCGCTTCGCTCAGTACCGCCCCCCCATGATGGGGCATCGATGTGCCAGC
>OBYI01000581.1_pt1 | contig 12062 bp, 13 predicted proteins | sample 1476711 | NCBI WGS metagenome assembly OBYI01 (sample SAMEA2580190, study PRJEB22360) | human gut metagenome | biome: human gut; feature: human-associated habitat; material: faeces | place: Denmark | collected 2008/2010
GTCAATGGTAAGAACACGAAGATATGTGTCATCTTCAGCTGACAATCCGCTCCAAACACATTGAAATCAATAAGTAAGGATACAACAATGAAAAATTATTAAAGCATACAAGAAAAAAGGAAAAATATGATTGGTGAAGAAGATTACCTCGAATCAATTACGAAACAATCTCCATTTTTTGTAGATCACGCTTCTATGCTTCCATCCATGAAGCGTGACCATTGGATTGCGGAATCTCTTATTCCCGATACTTGGTATGTAACAAGAAGAGAACCGTGGACGTATGTAAGCTCTCCGAATGGAAAAATGCGAGTCAACGGATGGAAGATTCATTTAAGCGCAACAAAAGAGAACGCAGAAAAGATTCTTGCAGAAGTAATACAAATTTGCTGTAAATATAATACAACATTCAAATTTCAAAGTTCACATAGAGATTTTCTCAACTGCAACGGGAAGGCAGCAAATCGTTCAGGTAGTGGGAAATTCATCACCATATATCCATCAACAAATGATGAACTTGAAAAAATAGTCGGTGATTTATATCCCCTCATCAAAGATGAAAAAGGCCCTTATATTCTTAGTGACATTAGATACAAGCAAAGTCCAATCTTCTTTCGATACGGAGGATTCATTGACCTGCGTCGCGAGGATGAAAATAACGATTATATTTCTATGATCCCAGACCAATCTGGAATACTGGTCGCCGATAAGAGGCTTCCACATTTTATACATCCAGCAGAGGGAATCGACAAGCCAAAGTGTGTAGAAATATCTCTGAATGAATATATGAAAAATATTCCCACCGATTTAGATAACTATGAGATTAAAGCTGTACATTTCTCGAATTCCGGTGGGGTATATCGTGCAACCAATAAAAAGAATGAGATTGCCCTTTTAAAGGAAGCGAGACCATATGCCGGTCTAGACGCACGCCAACGCGATGCCATTGAGAGACTATCCATAGAATGGAAGATGCTCAATCTTCTTAAAAATACCGGCATTGCACCAAAACCATATCGAAGGTTTAACGCTTGGGAACATGGCTACATTGAAATGGAATGGCTTAATGAAATCACACTGAACCATTGGTTGTCGGAAAACTATCCCTATCAATGTGAGAATGATCATACTAATCAGTTGATGCAATATAGAAGTGATATCAATACAATCGCAACATCGATTATCAATGCTGTAAAAATTATTCATCGCACAGGCTATGTTCACGGGGATATTCATTTAGGAAACATAATGATTAATCCTAAAACAATGTCTATACACTTTATAGATTTTGAGGATGGACGCACCTTGGACTCCAAGGAAATATCAGCACATAATGCTATGGGATTCCATCCCCCCATTGGGTTGCTCCGCTCAAGAAGCAGATTGGTTTGCTGTTTCAAGGGTACTCGCATGTCTATGCTATGCAAATACCTCGATTTGCATGCTTAGCCCAGATCATTGGATCAGAGTTAAGAATAATATTTCGAAAAAATTTGGCATGGAATATATAAATCTGTTAAAGGATGTTGAATCACGTTGCCCATGTGCATCTGGAGTTTCAGATGTTCCATTAACTCCAGATGCACATCTTACACAGTTTACACCACGTTTTTCCTTTAATCTGTTATCACACCCTGATTCCTTGTCATTAGTTAAAACTGAAATTATTAATGGCATTTTTCATACCCGTCATAAATTGCCAGGAAAACTATATCCTGGTGATGTAACACGGGGCTCCATTTGGGGTGCAAGTAACGTAAGCTCCGGCGCGGCGGGAATCCTAATGAGCCTGCATAGGGCCAACTCAATTATCAATTCGGATGACGTCCAATGGATGAAAGACATGATCCACGGTTTCGCGCAAAGCAATCAATCGGACTTTGGATTATATACAGGGCTATCCGGCATAGGATTAGTCGCTTTTGAGTTGGGAGAATTAGAAACTGCTCACGAACTATTATTTAGCACATATGAACATTGGAAAGAGACACGAAATCTTGACCTTAATGGCGGACTAGCCGGTCAAGGATTAGCCCTGATATCATACGGAATGGCTACAGACGATAAGAGGTATTTCCATGAGGCTATTGCACTTGGACATCGTATAGCGCAATGGATGGAATCCAATCAAATCGCAAGCATAAAACAAGGTGGCCTCCTGCATGGATGGAGTGGTATCGCACTGTTTTGGTTAGCTCTAAGTCGTATTGACATCGAACATAACCCAGCTTATATTCGGCGTGCGCTTAATTGCATATGCAGAGATTTAGACAATACCGTTATTGAGCCAAATGGAATGCGAGGAATTAAGGATAAGCACAATAGGTCTCTTCCTTACCTTGCAGATGGTTCTGCCGGCCTAATAGTGGCAATTTCCATTGCACGAATTGCACTACATGATGATTCTCTTTTCCATAAAGAATGGGACTCACTCATTGCGGCATGTTCATCATCTCAATATGCTTTTTCCGGACTAAACAATGGGATTGCTGGGATATTAGTTGCAAACCATTTTGCCTCAACATGGTCACCGCAAACAACACAAACAAATAATAGACTTTTAGATGAATTAAACGACTATAGTTTGTCTTGGGAAAATACGCTACAATTCCCGGGAGATTCATACTTGCGCCTCTCAAGCGATTATTCAACCGGATCAGCAGGGATACTAACAGCATTAAATGTCCTTACCCATAATCTTTGGGATTTATTCCCGCTCCCAAATGCAAAAGATTTGTTCTGCGGAAGGTCCGCGGAACAAAATAGTAGAAAGGAACAACAATGAATAAAATCATCGACATGCAGTCGATCGAGGAAGTGAATGACGACGCGGTGCATGACAGTGGCTACAGCTACTCGTTCTGCTTCGGTCGCCCGAGCAGCACCAGCGGTTTCTTCTGCTGATTCATAAAGGTTAAAAATGAGGGGGTGACTCGTTAGGGTCACCCCCTCATTTACACCAATAGGAGCGCTTGAAATGTTTAAAGCAATAGGACGAATCAAGGGATATTTATACTTTTGGTTAAATGACGGAAATGATGTCTGGTGTTGTCGTTCAGGAAAGAAAGCGTCCGAAAGCGATATTTTTCCTTCCCGTGATTCCAACATAGAGTTTAAATGGACTAAATGCTTTAAAATCAATAAGAATGATTATAAGTCTCTTCAGTCAATTGAAATAGATAACAAATCAAAATATGCGGCAATAATAGTGCAAGATCGAAAATATCCCTACTCAAATCTGAGGATCATAAATATGCGGACAGGTATTGATTTCATTAAACTCAATTACATAGGAAAGGGAAGTATAATTTCATCTGATAATTCATGCATATACTATGCAAAAACAGATGAATCATCTGGGGCGATTTCGGAAATACGCAAACAGTCACTTACTTCGATTAAAGAAAACCGTTGTGTTGCCTCATTTGACAGCACGGCTTGGCCTACTGTTCACGCGACGGACGACAGAAAATATTTACTTGTATATCATGGTTCTCAGGTTACAATCATAAGACTCGCATCAAACAACGCAGCTGAAAAAGTTATTGATGCATGCAATGGAATAGGATCAGTCCATAAAAACATGCATAAAACAATTGAATCTCGCGAGTTTTTCTTTGGATACTTTGTTGACAAATTCAATAATTGGTTTTTGATAATTATAAACGGGGAAGATAATATTAAAAAGACTGATACTTGGCTACGAAAGCAAATTAAGGTCGATGAAATCGAGGATCTTTTTTTGCTTGAAAACAAAATTGTACTTCAGGTTAAATTTGATCAAAAAATACAAATACGATTTCTGGATATTAAAGCATTAGTTTTTAACCATAATCAGGAATGGAAAAATATCACCATACAAATGAAAAAGCATATGAGTTTATTAAAGTTTGTCCGACCGATTGAAGTCAACAAACAATCCGTTCCTTACAGCATAGAATGTCCGGCTTGCAGACCCTCAATACATTATCTCAATTTCTCAAAAGAAGAATCATCTATAGACTACTCATCATCAGGCAACTTAAATCATGTAACTCAACAATATAACATCCTAAGTAGAGATGGAGAGACAGAGATACCTGTAACAATCATTTCACCAATTAGAAATCCACAAAACAAGATAGTTCTAGCTGTTTATGGATCATATGGAATCAAGTTTAATTACAACTATAGCCCTCTGATTCAATCCTTAATTGATAATGGAATATATTTTGCTTATGCTCATGTCAGAGGCGGAGGGGAGAAGGGAGAGAAATGGCATCAAGCTGGTATGGGAATCAATAAAATTAATTCGATTCATGATTATTTAGACGTTGCAAATGGAATTAACCGATTAGTACATAGAACAAAATGCAAAGTTATTGGGATGGGAGCAAGCGCGGGCGGATTTGTTGTCGCCTCCGCTCTAAATGAGAATCCATTGAGCTTTGCTGGTATTTATATATCTGCTCCGTTCATCTCGCCACTGACGGCTATCAAAGATGTAAAAAACCCACGTTGGAGAATGGATATGTTGGAATTTGGGAATCCGGATAACAAACGTGATGTGCAGATTTTACGACATTTATCTCCCTTAGAAAATATTAAGGGTAAACATTATCCCCCCGCCCTTGTTGCCTTAAATGAGTTTGATGTTAATGTTAACAACTATCAAATTCGAGAATATATTGACAAATTGAGGAAAACTGGAGCAAGCGTCGATTTATTGCTAAGAATAGGGGCATCCCATTCCGTTTTCAAGGCTTCAAATCACGAAAACGATGAAATTAGGTGGATTAAACGTATTTAGTATATATATCATATACCTGTAATAAATAACCGCCAACGAGCCGTTCGGATTCATCGACCGCATCGGCGTCACCATGTACGCCGGCTACGTCACCTGCCTGTGCCGCCACCTCGAAAGCTCGGGTAAACAGCCGATGATGCGGGACGCCCCCCCCCCAAAAAAAAACCGGATATTCTCGACAGGCTTCCCGAAACCGTTACTCTGCTCGACTGGCATTTCGGCCCGCGGGTTGACGACGGGAAAATCTGCCCGTTGCCGGGCCAAGCAGATCATCTATCCGACCGTATGATGCTGGAAACGCACTCCTGCCGCGCATCGATGACGTCAGGAACAACATCACCCACATGGCCCGCTACGGCGCGCATACCATGCGCAAGGCATGCTGGTCACCGACTGGGGCGACCTTGACCACGTCAACGACCTGCACATGGCCATTCCCGGCATAATCATCGGCACGCAGGAGACATGGAACCCCGAACACATCCCGGATGAAACCGAGATGCTCCACCGCATCTCCCGACTCGAATACCACGACGCCAGCGGAGAGCTGCTTGATATCCCCACTCACGCAAGTCATTCGGCCTGCTTCCAATGGAACCAGCTGATCACCTGGTTGGAGCTCGATGACGGACAAGGCGGAGTCAGCACCGAGATCCTGCAAACCATTCCGGGACTGCTACCAGAAAACGAACGGCCGGACGATGCGATCCGCACCCTCCAGAACGAAAGCCAGATACCGTCACTTGCAGAATCCCGACTGATGCTGCTCCGCTATCTAAAGCACCACATCACGCTCGACGAGACCTCGGGCCATCTTCTTCGGGTCTGCGCCCGACAAATCGCCACGATCGTCGCCGCCACAGGACTACAGGCCACAGCGAACGCCGCGGCACTCCGCATAGCCATCGAGGGACAGCGACTTCTGAATCAGGTCGGTCTCCGACTTGCTCCGATGCCGGAGTCGTCGACTCCTTGCAGTTGAGTGCCGCATCTCAGCATGACGATACGGCGCGTCTTGCCGAAGCGCTGGAAATCTGGATGGAGGCGTATGCGGCGCAATGGAGTACGGTCAGCCAAGGCTCCGGACTCCGTCGGCTGCAAGATACGGTGCGGGAGTTAACGGACTATCTGCGCTTCCAATCCGTCTGATGCTGCGATTGTGAGACTTCGATCTGTCAGATACCGATATGCCGTGAAGGACCAGAATTCAGATCCCTCACGGCATTTCCTATACGAAGATGTATCACGCATCGCGACAGTGCATCAATGCGGTCTGGGATTCACGACTTCGAGTACTAGCCATATCGCTTATAAATGATTCAGCGAGCTTGTCAACCACTTGGCTCTGATGCGAGGCGACGGTGAGCTGGTAGTACCGGATAGCCACCTTCTCGCTGACGTGTCCCAATTGATTCATGACTTCCCGTAATGTCCCACCCTGAATCATGAGTAATGTTGCATGACTGGCTCGTAATGCTTGGAACGTCAGATCAGGGCGTCCTGCTTTCAATCGGGCTTTGGCGAACTGGCCGTCCAGCGTTGTCTGGGACATGATTTTTGCACGCTTGGGCACGAACACCGGCGAATCCGGTCGGGTCAGATCGCAGTAATCAGAAAGGTGCTGTCGAATAAGAGGAATCAGCGTATCCGGGATGTGTACGTTCCTGATGCTGGATTCCGTTTTTGTCTTGCCGAAGTGGAGTTCCCCTCTATCAGTGTCACCGCGATTCACGGAGCGTCGGACGTGAAGTATCTGCCTGTTCAGATCGATGTCTTGCACCTGAAGACCGCATAGTTCACCGCATCGCAGACCACCCACTAAAGTCGAGAGGAATACGGACAGTCTGGTGTAATCGGGCATGGCATCCGCCAGCAGGATCAATTCATGGGGAGTCACCGGCGGCACGTTGATGCGGGCGGGCTGTGGCGCTGGCGGAATATGGAATATGAAGGGATTGAAGGACAGCAATGGCTCCGAACCGTCCAATCCGCCTCGGGTGGCTGATTCCAGTACCGCCTTCAGCCGCATGCATGAGCGTCGGAACGCCCACCGTCCTTCCGGGTGAGGCGCATCATACCAAGCCTTGATAATGGACGGAGTGATCTCGTTAAGCGGCAGGTCCCCAAGACTTGGCAAAAATGGCCAATGTCCAGGTAAAGATTGCGACGCGTGCCACCGGCGATACCATTGCCGTCGGGCAGCCGGTATTCCTCGGCCCATCGCATCACATAGTCACGGAACAACATATTGCGTTGTGTCCGGCTCTTTTCCTCGACGGCTTTTCGTCGGCTTCGTTCCGTTGGATGAACCCATTCGGCGATGCCGTTACGATGGAGGCTGACAAGATACTTTTCGGCTTCCAGCCATCTACGGGCTTCGAGCTCCTGATCCGGCTTGAACTGGCGTTGGACGCGTTTGCCGGGTTCTAATGGATTCGGATATCGAACCTGCCATGCGATTAGCATGCCGGTTCTGTCATAACGGGCCAGCACGGTTCCCCACTTGCTTCGCGGAGGCTTCTGCGGATGGTTTCCATGGGAATGCCTGATTTTCGGCATATTGATCTCCCTCGATCGCGAAAAGGCGCACCCCGCGTGCGCCTTGTGGGGAGATTGAAACCAAGGAACAGTGTAAGTGAATATGCTGAAAGAGCCGTTGCTTGTTTTTGTCATCTTGAGATGACAAACCGTCCAGGGTATCTTGAGTTCGACTGCATAGGATTCGATACTTTATATCGTGGCCTTAAGTCTGAGAATCATCTTCTGGGGCTGACCCTGAAGCTATTCACAGACTGACTGCATATTGAGAAAATTATTTGCCTGACCCCGATATGCCTTAATCGTGTAGGAAGACGGACTCAAAGGAGAGAAATGGCTATATCAAACACCATTGAGTTGGCTCCGATGTGGACGCTTCTTCTTTATTGTTCGATGATTGGATGCAATATCTATTATCTGCATTATCTTGATCGGCACCGATTTCAGTGGATTCCTGCACGCTTCTTCGTCCTGCCGATACTTATCTCGATCGTCTCTGCCGTTTTTGTAATGCTGACATATTGCGATGTCGCTTATTCAGCAAAAGCAGATATGGATATGAGAGATTTCTATATCTCATATATCCCTTTGGTTTCCATCCTGTTGGGAATTCTCATACTCATGGAAATCATATATTCCATAAAAATTTCCCTATCCAAGAAGAAGAATCGCAATGCGTAATAATCGACTGGTCAAATCGACGGCCTCCCTCTTGCTCGCCGTCACGGTCTCCTTCTCCTCGGTAATGGTGGCCTCCGCGACGGAGACGACCTCCACCAATGCGGCTAAGACGCCGCAATATGCGCAGTCACATTATCCTTCCGAAGCGGAGATTGAAGCATATCTCAATGATCCGCAATACAAGAAATATGGTCGCACCAGAGAAGACGTGGAAGCCTACCTCAAGGCTAACGCTGAAGAAGATGCCGCTACCACTACCACCATGGAAGCGGGTTTGTATAGCTCCTGGAGCACGGACCTGTTTTCCGATGGATATTGGATGAATCGCAGCGGCGTATGGTCCTTGTCCATTATGCCTAGAAGAGCGCTTCTATGGGATACCGACCGCGGATGGGGACAGGTTTACGATCGTTTCCATACAAGTAGACATTGGACTTACTATTCGGCATGGGCTGACGCATCCATGAGAAAACAGTTCAATTGTCATGCTCAGTATGGAATGCTAAAGACCCCTTATAACCTGGAGCCATCAAGGTCAGACGTAAGTCCCATCACTTGCAATTAGGATTTGTGTGGGCGGAACATAAGTCCACCCACACAAATCCCATAGAAAATCATTGCCATCCTGCACTTGCTGTCGCCGGAACACCAGCGGAAAAACGCCGCGTCCACCGACTGCCGGATACTCTGGCTCTGCTAAATCAAAATTGACATCAAAAAGAGAAGCCACCCTGTCAAAGCTGGTTTAACAAAGCATCGAATATCAAGTATTCGGCTGCATTCCGACGTAAGTAAGAGGATATGACATTTTGAGCTACATAATTCAGAATTTCATGTCCTCATATATATACAACTTGTCTACAGGCCCGTCACCATGTGGCGAGTGTTTCGATGGCGTCCAATCCGTCCTGACGGTGTGGTTCGTCGAGGTTGCCCCAGTAAGGTGAATCCTCGGTGAGTAGCTCGTGCAGGAGTTTGATGTGTTTGCGGTCGGTACCGCTGTGCAGGCGTGCGAGCTCCGCATCGGGATCTGGGATGAGGGATGCGAGCATGGCTGCATCATAGAGGTGACGGTCGCTGTAGCCGGCGTGATCGGCGCTGTATGCCGCGCTTTTGAGTATCAGTGCGCCGAGCAGGTCCGGGATGCGAATCACGGCATCGGCATTGCTCTGGTCGTCGATGAGCCGGACCTGCATGCTGCGTTCCACGGCCTGAGTGCCGCCCGGCATGGACAGCACCGGCGCGCCGGCGATGGTCGCATCAGTCCCGAGGAACTTGGGCAGGTGGTCAGCGACCAGCAGGTCCACAATGTCACCGTTTGGTGCGCTCATACGGGTCGTGTATCCGGTCAGCATGCCCGGCTACGTCTCGAACCCGCAGGCGGTAAGGACACCGCGCAGTCTGGCGATGCCGCGTCGATCTGCCATGAGGTCGGCAAGTAGATCGGCGTCGGTGGTGGGGCGCGCGGTCAATCCGCCCATGATGGCGTGCAGTTGGACCATAAGCCCGCCCGTGAGCAGCCATGACTCTGAGATGTTCGCCGCGGCGACCGCGTATACGGTGCTCCATGGATGGCCCGTGTTGGGGATGTGGATTGTGGGGGTCATTCCTGCTGCTCCTTGCGGTGGTGGTCGTCGATCAGCTGTTGGAGGGTTTTCAGGCCGGCACGGCGTTCCCTCGGGTCGTTGGATTCGGCCAGGTCGGCCGCGCACACGCCGAGAGGCATCGATCCTTCGCCGGCGGGGAGATTGTCGGTGACGTGGAGTCGCACCCGGACGGGTGTCACGCCTTGCTTCAGCCGACATTGACGGACGATGTCATCCAGAGCGCTGGCGGTGACGTAGCCTTCCACCACGTCTGTGGCGGCCAGCTGGAATGAGTCCGCCAATGTGCCGGTGGCGGCGGAGGGACGGATGAGGGTTTCGACCTTGGCGAGGTTGGAGTCCCTGCACCAGTATTCGACCATCATTGCGCGCCGTCGGGTGAGACGAGTCAGATTCTCGGCATCCATCTGCCTCAGGTAGCCTTTGAGCCGGTACCGTTGCTGCCGGCCCAGCCATGGCGCATCGAGTCCGCTGAGCATGTATAGCGCCCCGAACGCCATGTCTGGTGAATAAGGGCGCCCGTCCGCCCCTTGCCACTGTGATTGGCGGCGTACGGAATCCTCCGTGACCAGCGAGCCGCCTCCCGCGGAAAGAGATTCAAGCCGGCCGGCAGCGCGAAGCGCGCTGACCCGTCGTTCGCTCACTCCGAGTCGGCGGGCGGCTTCCCGCCGTGTGAGCAGCGTCCGATTCGTTCTGATAGCCATATTCCTATTGTATACAGAACTATTCCGGATTGGGAATAGTTCTGTATACACCGGGCAACAGGGCACCTCAATCCGTATTCGTCCATATGTGGTCATTGCGCTGCTTTGATGAAGTCTTCGGCGAGTTGGTTGACGATCTGGTTGCGGTGTCGGGCGACGATGCGCTGGAAGTGCTTGATGGCGACCTTCTCGCTGACGTGGCCGAGTTCGTCCATGACCTCCCGCAAGGTGCCGCCCTTGAGCATGAGCAAGGTCGCGTGACTCGCCCTCAGGGATTGGAAGGTCAGGTCGGGGCGGCCGGCTTTCTCCCTGGCTTTGCGGAACTGGGCTTCCAGGGTGGTCTGGCTCATCACCGAGGCTCGTCTGGGGCGGAAGACCATGGCTTCCGGGTCCGTCCATTCGCAGTGCCTGAGCAGATGGTCGTGAATCAGGGGAACGAGCCCGTCGGGGATGGGCACGGTGCGCCGGCTGGAGTCGGTCTTGGTCCTGGCGATGCGTGTCGAACCACGATCCGCATAGCCCCTGTTGACGGAATGGCGCACGGTCAGGCGTTTGGTCTTCAGGTCGATGTCCTTGATCTGTAGGCCGCACAGCTCGCCGCAACGGAGGCCTCCGACGAGCGTGGCGAGTATCACCGCCAGTCTCGTGTAGTCGGGCATGCTCTCCGCGATCAGCTTGAGTTCCAGCGGCGTGACCGGTGGAACGTCCTCCCTGGCGGATCGTGGTGCTGGCGGTATGGGCAGGATGAACGGGTTGTCGCGGATCAACGGTGGGGAGCCGTCCATGCCCATCTTCGTGGCGCTGGCGAACGCCGCCTTCAGACGCATGCATGAGCGACGGAACACCCATTGCCCCTCGGGGTGCGGTGCGTCATACCAGCGTTTGATGTCCGTCGGCGTGATCTCGGTCAGGAGCTTGCCCTTGAAGCCCGGCATGAAGTGCGCGATGTCGAGATACAGGTTCCGGCGCGTGCCGCCGGCTATCCTCTCGCCGTTCGGCAGCCGGTATTCCTCCGCCCACCGGGTCACGTAATCCTCGAACGAGATAAGGCTCGCGCGCTTCCTGCGGCGGCGTTCTGACGGATGGACCCATTCCTGGATGTTCTTGCGGTCCAGTTCCACCAGATGCCGTTCCTCTTCGAGCCACTGGTGCGCCTCGTGCTCCATGTCCGGCTTGAACTGCCGCTGGACCTTCTTGCCCGGGCGTTTCGGGTCCGGGTAGCGCACCTGCCAGGCGACGAGATTGCCTGCGGTATCGTAGCGCGGCGTCACGGTGCCGAACCTGCTCCGCCGCTCCGACGACGGCCCCGTACTGTCCTTCTTCGTCCTTGCGGACATGATGATGCTCCTTACTGAATCCAGGATCGATGGCACGCATAACGGCCTCGAAAAAATGCCACCAAAAATGCCACCAAGTGGCCGAATGGGCTCTCGGCGAGCCATTGCACCTAAAAATGCACCTACGGCACCTTAGGTATTGCAATCATTGGGGTTTAGGATGATTCGATCACTCGTCACAGGTAGTTTCGGCCATCAGCCGCATGAAGATGACGCTAAGGAGCAACACCGCTCGCGTGTCTACTGGAAGGAGGCGGGAATCGTTGCTATACCTAAAATTCAGATTGATAATAAGTAAATATACATTTGAAGGATTTGCCGTTTGCTCTTGAGGCAATTGCCTTTCGTATCCCCCTCTCTGGGGGTACTCACCGGCTCCGGGTTCCACGAGGTATCGTGGCCCGGAGCC
>OBYI01000584.1_pt1 | contig 12027 bp, 10 predicted proteins | sample 1476711 | NCBI WGS metagenome assembly OBYI01 (sample SAMEA2580190, study PRJEB22360) | human gut metagenome | biome: human gut; feature: human-associated habitat; material: faeces | place: Denmark | collected 2008/2010
CCGCCGTCTCCGGTACGCCCGTCGACCGCGATGACCGGCATCGCAGGTGTCGCCGCGAGCGCCGTCACGCACGGCGCCATTCGCGGACGTCTCCGCATGGCGATCGCAACGCCGGCAGCAAGCGTCCTGCGAGCTGCAGCAGTCGCCACCTCTCAGGTCCCGTAGATTCATCATTCGCGCATATTCTCGTTCTCTTCGTGTTACGCAACGTCGTCTTGCGTATGTTCGTCCTGCGCGAACCGTACGCGGACGGCCCGCGCGGTGGTGCCATCCACCGCGACGCGTTCGTCTCCGAAGGCGATGACCCGCCCGCCGAAAGCGCCACGCTGCACGACCCGCAGGCCCGCGCCCGGAGCCAGGCCGATCTCGCAGAGGCGGAACCGGTGCCGTTCATCCAGGTCGATGCCGTCCACGACGACGCGCATGGCGCGCGGGCAGTCGCGCAGCGTCATGATGGCGCCGCGCTCCCCCGTCCGACGTCGCACCGTGCCATCGACGCGGCGAGCATGCGTATTATCCATGTTTTCACACATAGCAGGAAACGAAGCAAAGCACAAGAGTGTTTTTCACGGAACTGAACCGCACCCCGTTTGTTGGACGTCGGTAAGTGGGATGCAGTCTGAGACCGCGAGGGGCATGCTCCGGAACTCCTCCGGGGTGCATCCCTCGAGTCGCGTTCGGCGACGCTTGTGTGGGAGCCGGGCAGCCAATATAATCGCAATGCCATTGCGGTTCACACACCCAATGCCGGTCTTATGGGCTATGTAAGGCTAATCTCGGTAAACTGGCGAAAGCGCAGATACGCAGTGAATTTCACATGAACACTGTTTTTTGGATTGATTTCGGTACAGGTAACGTACACTGGTGACAGCGTGGAAGGAGGTGCGTAATGGCGGCGTCTGAAATCGAACAATGGTGGATTGATAAGTTTCAGGAGAACCTGGGTCCGATTCGCAAGGTAGCCGGATGGACGACTCAGCAACTGGCCGACGAGCTGGGAGTCGCGCGACAGACGGTGTCTAACTTGGAGACCGGCAAAAGCCCGATGACCAAACTGCAGTATCTCGCTTTACGTACGGTGTTCAGCGCCGAGATCGCACGTCGTGAAGACCGCGATCTGGCACGCATCATCAAGACTTTGGTCGACGATCCCATTGAGCAACGCATTCGCGAACGGCGCGCCCAAGAGCAAGACGGCGAGGCCGTTGCCGACAATGCCCCGGTCAATACGGACGGTGGCAACGTTGCCGACAACGCCGCCACCGAGAAACGCAAGCCCAGTGCCGCCACATTGAAGGCTTCAAAGACTGCCGCAGCAGGCAAGCCTACGCTCAGCACGGCGATGCAGGCTCTTGCCGTCATCACCGGAGCGCTGGCCAGCGGAACCGCCGCCGGCATCATCACTTACTTGATGTTCCCGGACGGCGGCCCGAACAAGCGCTGAGTCACCAAAAATATCGAATCCGTTACTCGCAGGCCACGCCATCGTGATCGCGATCGAACTTGCTACTGTGTCCGGGCTGCCCCTGATAGATCGGAGCCGCTCCAGCCGCGCGAGCTTCAGAGCAGTTTGCATAGCACACATTCTGCTGTGCTTGTTGTTGCTGTTGTGCCTGCCGAGCGGCCTCCTCAGCCTGACGCTGGGCCTCGGCGTGTGCAGCAGCCTGTTCAGCGGCCTTTCTTGCAGCCTCTTCTTCGGCAGCCTTCGTAGCGGCCGATATACCGCACCAACGTTTCCCTCATTATCAACTGTCTCGAGTTGCATGAATGCGCCGTTTATAGGCCGAGAATTTCGTGCTTTTTTGCATCAAATTCTTCTTGGGAGAGAATGCCGATATCAACCAATTCCTTCAATTTCTTCATCGCCTCGACTTGTTCTTCCACAGACATGGATGCCGTGTGAGAGGCGGGAGCAGCGGCTTCCGGTGCCGGCGCAGGTGCCGGCGCTTGAACCGGGGCGGCAGTCATAGGATTGATGGCTTGCGCCATATTCATACCAAGCAACATGCCGCCATCGCCAAAGCCGTTGTCTTGAATACCTTGCGCAATGCGCTGCTGGGCAGCCATATTGCCAGCTTGTTGGGAAACGCCCTCGTATGCGGCAACATTCATCTTATTCGAGGCGAACTGCTGCACGAGTTGACGTGATTGCTCGGTGAACTCGATACTTTCGATGCCCACACTGGACACTTCAAAGCCAAAACGCTCATTCCACGTACCGGCATTGGCCCGATCGCCGCGCACGCATGCTGCGATGTCATTCGCCTTGCCGGGCAATTGCGAAATGCGATATTCATTGGACAACGAATTGATGGACGCAATAAACGACTGTACGAATTCAGACAGAATCTGTCTACGTGGCCCTTCATCATCGAATGAATACGACACGGTAGTGGCAGGCACAAAGTTACGAACGAATCGAACTGGATCAGTGACCTTTAGCGACATGGATCCGCGTGCGCGAATTTCCAAATCGACGCCATAGAACCGGTCGTTATACACCAGCGGCGCAGAAGTGCCGAATTTGATGCCACGAATCTCACGCAGGTTGACGAAGGCCACATATTTGGTGCGGCCAGGCTGACCTCCGAAGGTGAATCGATCGGCGACCTGGTTGAAGAACGATCCGATGCCGTCTCCGGCGAGCACGCTCTGTTCCCCGTTGCGATATTCATAACCGCCCGACTCGGTGATGACGTTTTCGATACCTGTTTCAGAGAAAATGAACGCCGCAGTATTCTCTGGCACATAGATACGCGAACCATTGGTGATTATTCCCTCGGAACCGTATTCATTCGAACCGCGATCGTTGTTGCTTCCGCGGGGAATGCCCGGCACAACGACGGTGTGTTCCGTGAACGGACCAGCGGTGATGATATCACGCCACAGGTCCGCGAATGTACCGCCGAGCGCGCCGGCGAACGCCTTAATAACTGCCATCTGTTTTTTCCTCGATATCTCATGCATATGGCCGATCTTGCGACTATGCAATCGCAAGACCGGCCGTTATGCTGGCATGTTGGTTATAGCTGCGTTTCGCGATCGCAGTATTCGCATCGAACGACTTCTTTGCGATGACCGGAAAGCGGAGCGCCACAACCTTCGCAATTCACCGAAACCACGGGTTCGGTAATCCCAAGCCCACTACGGAATGCGCTAAAAGTGTCTTTCAGTGTCCCGGCCAGAGCCTCCGTTCCGGGGATGGCCTTGTTGAAGGCCGGCTCATCCATTGGCGTATACTGTCTGCCGCGTATACCCATATACCGTCATCGTCCCTTTCTTGGAAAACCGTTACCTCGATACGCCAGTCTGATCACTGGCCCACCGATGCGAGCTTCTGCGTGCATCGAGTCATGACCTCGGTGTAGTAGGCCGAATCCTCACTGCTGAGGGAGTTTTCGTCAATGGCGTCTACCTTCTGGGAGAACTCAGAGTAACGCTTCATCATGCTGGCATAGTCGGTAGCCATGCTGACCACGTTATCGGATTTCTGATATTTGTTCATGAAGGCAACATACTCATCGATAAAGGCCTCGTAGCTGTCCATCGTGGACTTGAAGTCAGCATTGTCATTGGTGTTCTGCTGCGCCTTCTGATCCGAAGACTGGTCGCTCTGCTTGTTGGCATCGCTGGAATCAGCGCCCGTATCAGTGCTCTTATCATCCTGCTTCGCGGCGTCGCCGTCCGTAGACGTATCTTCCTTCTTCTCCGGAACCTGGATAGTGATGGACATGATGGTTTCGTCGTCAGTGTCACGAGAAACGCTCACACTGTATCCATCGGCGTTCTTGGCATTGAAACTGTCAGCGGACTTGTTATAGTCCACGGTGAAACCGTTGTCTTGCACGGACTTGACGTAGTCGGCATACTGCTTGGCGTCGGTATCGCACACCTGGATGAAGAAGTAGTCCGAAGACTCACTTTTAATTTCACCCTTTGTGGATTTCGGCTGCGGCAGCAGCGCCGCGATATCCGACTCCGGCCATGAATATGCTTCGCACTTGGTGGCGAGCGATGCTTCCAATTCCGCCCGATCAGCCTTGGCCTTCGCATCGTCACGAATTACGAACACGCCACCGATTACCAGACCCACAACGGTGATACCGACTGCCACCCAGGCCAGCACTCGGCCTTGCACCTTGCCACTCGGGCGGGTCACGTATACGGCGAAGCCTGAGAGCAGTGCCGGAATCACCGTGGCGAACAGCAGTCCGCCCCAGGATCGGCCAGAAACATCCACAAATTGGGCGAGTACGAACAACACTCCCCAAATAATGGCGAACACAGCCAGCTTGGAAGTCTTCTTCACCCCTTGTGCATTCGGAGCAAGCACGGCAGGCGCAGCGGCACCAGCAAAACCAGTGGCAGCACCGGCACCATGTGTGGCGGGTGCAGGAGCCACACCAATACGCTTGTCCAGAGCGGCGAGGAACTCATCAACGCGCTTGGCGCTTTCGTTTCCAGTCGCCTCCAGACGAATGGCGGCCCCTGCCGCACCCTGCGGGACTACGGTTAGCGTGCAGTTCACCCCATCATAGGAGTGGAAGGAAAACGCTCCGGTCTGGGTGTTTTCGTTATCCAAGGTAAACGTGGCGCCAGTAGTCAGCTGGTCGTGAATAACTTGGAACAGCTGTTGCGGACTGACCGCATATACACGATCAAATGGCGCGCCGGCGGGCCGCTGCGATGCCATAGCCGGAGTCATCGGAGTGGTGGTAGCACCATCAGACGCTACGTTCAGTTGGCCAGCCGGTACCGTATTCGGCACGGTAGGCGCATTCGCGCGATCTTCCGGTGCGTCATTCGTGCCTTCGGACGGTGGAACCGGCTGAGGTTGTTGATCAAATGGCGTTGTCATGATGCCCTTCTTTCCTTAAGCAGCAGCATTACCAGCACAGAAGAGGCAAGCCCGGCAACCGTTACGGTCAATCCGACTGCCATGGCAAGCCGGTATCGTTTGCTCATCATTGCGTCCCTTCTTATTGCTCGCTTTGCCCTGCGATACATCGAAACCAGTGTATGGCGTTGTTATTATGTACGCAAATTAGCTTTTTGTATGCATGTTAGCTTTATTGTCGATGCTTGATACCGCGCATGAACATCCTTTCCGCCACCGCACCCACATGGATGGCATCGACCATTGTCGGCGACACGCGCGGGCCATACATCAGCTGACAACTGAATTTTTCGGCGTGTTTTCGAAAAGTCGACGTCCTGTACGCTGGGAATCGAGCAACCGCGTACGATGGCGCAGCACAGCACCCGCAACACAGCGACAAGGAGCATGGGCAATGGCAGACATCCCCGAAGAACATTTGACCGAGGAACTGTTGGATCGGCTGCTCGCCAGCGCCAGCATTGAGCAGTATCTCGATGAGGGACTCGTCAGCGCACGCACGCTGACCGACTATCTGTTCGACCGTATGGAAGCCCATGACCTGAGACGAGCCGACGTGGTGCGGGCATCCGGCCTCAACGCCACAGTGGTTTATGACATTTTCTCCGGCAAAAGCCGCCCCGGCCGAGATCATGCCATCATGCTGGCGTTCGGTCTACAGTGCACGCTGCGTGAAACCCAACGGCTGCTTCGCCTTGCAGGCGTTTCCGAACTGTGGTGCAAACAACGGCGTGACGCGATTATCATCTGGTGTATACGCAACGGATTCGACCGCATCGCCACGGACGACGAACTCTACCGTTTGGGAGAGCCCACGCTGCTCCAGGCCGATTGAGGGACCACGACTCGGGTATAAGCCGGCGTAAGAGGACAAAAGGAGAGACATGGACGACAAGCAAGCGATGCATGCGATGAGCATCGACGATGCCTACCATGTCGAGCGCACACTCGCCCGTGGGCCGTCCGGTGTCACCGAACTGGTGAGCATCGCCGGCACCGGCCCGTTCGTACGCAAGAAGATTCCCTCTCCCCTAGCGCAACGCAATGTGTGGGCGGCGCTCAGCGCCTGCCAGAGTAATCGTCTGCCGCGCGTGGAGGCAACGTACGAGCTGCCCGACCGGTTCGTCATCGTCTACGATTACGTGCCGGGCAGCACGCTTGCGCAAATTGCGGAGGGAAACGGGCGGCTTGCACCGAATGTGGCCGTGCAGCTTATCGACCAAATTTGCGAGGCGGTGCAGGAGCTGCATCAGCACGGCGTCATCCACCGCGACATCACACCGGCCAATATCATCGTGGCTCAGGATGGCGCTCATCTTATCGATTTCGGTATCGCGCGCATCCGGTCAGAGGCAAGCAACCGTTCACGGGATACCACGGCGCTTGGCACCTACGGATTCGCCTCGCCTGAGCAATATGGCTTTGCCAAAACCGACGCGCGTTCCGACGTATTCTCGCTGGGCCGGCTACTCGGATTCATGCTGACCGGCGTATATCCCGATGCCAGCGACTACGAGCAGCGACTTGCCGATGATGCCGCAGTACCGGCTCGACTACGCGCCGTCATCGGCTATGCGTGCGCATTCGAGCCCAGCAAACGGCCACAGAGCGTCCAAGAGTTTCGCCAGGCGCTGTTCTCCCAGTCCAATCCGCCCATACCGAACGCATCATCGGCAAATCCGCCATCAACGAGAACAACGAACGGCAGCGCGTCGGCGTCTCGACTATTCCGGCGTCTGCACTTGAGCAAACGCGCCATCGTGCTGTGGTCCATTGCCGGAGCGGCACTGATAATCGCCGCCATTGCGGGAGGCATTGTGTTGGCAGGCCAACTTGGCATTATCGGGTCGGCAACATCACCCGATTCCTCGACACAATCCAGCAGCCAATCAACCGATAAGGCCGATGGCGGGCACTCCTCGAACGGGTCAGGAACCGACAATGCCAATGGCACGGGCGGAGTAGTCGGCACTGACGGCGCTGATGGAGACAATCAAGACACCGTCACCGACAATCCTCTGAAAATAGTGGAATCCGGCTGGTCGGCGGACCAGCAAGGGTATGTCCACTACGCTTTCGCCCTGCGCAACACCAGTAAGACCCAGCAGGTGCAGTATCCGCAGATTACCATTACGGGGCGGGCCAAAGACGGTTCCATCGTGTTCTCGCAGACGCAAGCACTGAATATGGCATTCCCGAATCAGACTGTATATGACGCCGGTCAAGCAGGCGAAGGCACCGCCCCAGAAACGGTTGATTTTACTGTGCTCAATCCGGATACATACAACGTCGCCAAGGCTCAGGGAACCGCCGCCTTCCCCATCAGTGGAATATCCAAAATAGACAACAGGGACGGCGGCACGACGTTCAATGGCGAGGTCCGCGCCGTGGCAGATGGATTCAAGCCATCTGATGGACAGCAAATCAAGATTTCCCTAGTACTGCGTAACGCACAGAACGCAATCATCTATGGAGATATCGCATTCGTGGATTGGCCGGGCAATGGCCGATCCACGCCATTCTCGATTACCGTCTACGATCTGCCGAAGTATGTGTCTTACGATCTGTATGCGCAAATCTGGTAGTTGACTTTACGTCTGGCAGGTGGCCGTCAGGTGCCTGTCAGGCCGCTGTTCGCGTCACCTGCGCACTGACGTTACGGCGCGCCTGGCCGAACAGATAGATGCCGATGGGCAGGGTCAGAACACCGCCGATGATGAACACCAGCGAAATCGGGATCACGTCGGCCAGTGGCGCGAAGATCAACATGCCGAGCGGCATTCCGAGCGTGCTCAGGGTGGTATCAAGGCCGAATACACGGCCCACCATCTTCTCATCGGCCTCGGTCTGGATGATGGTGCGCATCGGGCCCATGCAGATGGCCTCAGCCAAACCGTTCACCACATCAATCAGCAAATACGCCAGCAGATTGTGAACCACGCCAAGGCCAACGACGGAGACGCCCACCAGAGCGATGCCGAAGGCGACCACGCGCATGTTGTTGCGGATGAGCTTGGCACCGATGGTAGACATCAGCGCGCCGCCGAGCAGCATACCGATGCTCCATCCCAGCTCGTTGGCGGCGAGTTTATCGGAGGCGGTGGTCAGGTTGATGAATCCGAGATTCAAATCGATGCCCTCATATTCGCGGGTCATGAGCAACAGCGTAAGGTTCATCGGCGCCACGGCCACGAAGCACACCAAGGCGCCACCGAGCACCACGTTGCGCAGGTTCGCCCGGCGCCATGTGTAGCTGAAACCATCTTTCAAGTCAGCAAACACACGACGGACGCTGGCAATCAGCGAACGATCAGCATTGGCATCCGACATCGGTTCGAGTGTGGGTTGCCCGCTATTCTCCGCTTCAGCCATACGCCTCGCAACATGTTCCGCGCTCTTCTTCGGCGCTTTGATCAACGCCACAAAGCCGACGCCGATAATGGCCGTGGTCACATCGACTAACAGAATCGACCACAGCGGCACTGTGTTGATAAGCACAGCAGCCACCGCAGGTGCCACAATCATATTCGCCGAATTAATCACGCCGTATATTGAGTTGACGCGCAATAGTTTGCCCGAGGGAACAACATCCGGTATGAACGACTGCACAGCGGGCGTCTGCACCCCGCCTCCCGCCGAACGAATGAACAGCACCACGAAAATCATGGTCAGACTCGCCCATCCCATCGCGAAGCTCAGCGACAGCACGACGGTGACCACAGCAATCACCATATCCGGCAGCATAATCAGCAACTTGCGACTGTGACGGTCGGCCCAGGAGCCGCCGCAAATCGAGACGATGGCCTGCGGCACCACGCCAAACAACGTGGCCAGCAGCATGGCCGAACCGGTTCTAGTCTGCAATACGATCCACCACCAGATGGCATATTGCACAATATTGGAGCCCAGCAGCGAGAACGCCTGGCCGGTGAGTAGAAGCACTACACGGCGGATCCACGCACGCTCGGATTCCCCGTTGGCCACTGCTGCGGCATAGGCGGCACCGGGTTTGTTCGCGCTATGGACCGCTGCGCGCGCATTCGCATTGTCATCGCCGGAAACCTCGGGTGTTTCGCGCACAGTTGGTTCAGTTGTTGTACTACTAGAAGACATACGAGTGTTCTCCATTCTTCAATTCCACTACAAAGGTCACATCACGGCATACGCACGCCGACGCGCGTATGCGTGCACGACTCCAGCAACGAGCCGTACCCGCCGTTAGATGGCAGGCTTCAGTATCGTGACGCCATGCGTTAGCGTCACCATGCAACGATAGGAACACACTATTCGATAGTATAATCATGAAGGCGTGACGTTGCCCTTGCGCAGGTGCCGTAAGACTCCGCGGACAAAGCAATGAGGCTTCCCCCGCGAGAAGGGAAGCCTCATATTCCATTCATTCTATTCAGCGATGATGGCGCCTAATCACCGATCATCCTTTGGGAACAGCGCATCGAAGGCATGTTCCATCACGGACTTACGGCGGATCACACCGACGAGTCTGCCATCACCATCCACCACCGGCAGTTTCTTGAACTGCTTCTTGGCGAGGATTCGGGCCACCTCTCCAACATGCTGGTCGGGAGTGGCGGCAACGACCTTACGCGTGGCGATGTCCATCACCTTTTTGTCGGAGAGCGCCTGCACCTTGGAGGCCACGGTTTCGTCGTCGAACACCACCATCGTCGAACCGGTGCCGGTGGAGACCGTGCGGGATTCATAGGTGGCAATCGATTTCAGGACATCGCCGTCGCTGACGAAGCCGACGAGCCTGCCATCGCCGTTCACCACGGGAAGGCTGGAGACGTTGAGGCGGATGAACTCGCGCACCACATGCGTGATGTCATCGCTGTCCAGGCAGCTGTAGGGCTGATCGTCCATGATCCCACCGATGGACTGTTCCTGGGCCTGCTTGAACAGGGAGGAGGCGGGGGCCACGTATGCGCCGGCGTAGTGATGCTCGGCGGGCTGGCCTTCAGTGGTTTCGGCCGCGACTTCGGCGGAGGCTTGCGCCTCGTAGGCCTTGGCGTTGCGTGCGGCCTTCTCCTTGGCACGGCTGGTGACGGTGAAGATGCAGATGATCAGGGCGACCAGCGAGATGGCGGCGCACAGCAGGTAGGAGAACGCGATGCCGCTGGCCGTGGCGGACTTCACCCCCTGGGACATGTGCGAGGCGGTCACGGATGTTTCTGCGGTGACCAGAAGCGAGGTCGCAATGGCTGCCGCGATCTGGCGGCCGGTGTTGGCGATGGCGTTGCCATGGGCGATCATGTCGTTCGGCAAAGCGTTGACGCCCCAAGTGTTGATCGGCATGTTGGCGATAGCCTGACCGGATGCCTGCAATGCGCAGAACACGGCGACAAACAGCACTGATGTCCTGGTGTTGATGGTGCCGAGAAGACCAAGAGAGATGGTCATGAGCGCAAGGCCGCCGATGCCCACGCCGCGCGGGCCGAATTTGTCGAATGCGGCACCGGCGACCGGACTCAGGATGATACCGACCGCCGCGGCGGGCAGCATGACCATTCCGGTGACGGTGGCGGATTGGCCGAGCACATTCTGGATGAAGATAGGCAACGTCACGTTGGTTGCGGCGACTGCGGCGTTGATCAGAGTGACCAGAATCGCGGAGTTGCGGAAGTTGCGGGTGGCAAGGGTGTCAACGCGCAACAATGGCTCATCGAGCTTGACCTGCTTGTATACGAATGCGACGAAGGCCACAAGACCAACGACGATTGAGGTAATGACGACCGGACTGGCCCATCCCATCGTGGAAGCGGACGAGAAGCCATAGAGCAGGCCACCGAACGCGATGGTCGAAAGGATCACGGACAGGATGTTGAGCTTTGGGTTCTTCAACTCGCTGACGTTCTTGAGCATCATCGTGCCTCCGACAAGGATGACCAGTGCCACGACTGCGATGCCAATGAACATCGGGCGCCATCCGAAACTGTCAATCACCAGACCACCGACAACCGGGCCGATAGCCGGGCCGGCGGCCATGACGATACCGGCCATGCCCATGGCGGTGCCGCGCTTATCCGGCGGATAGACGAGCATCGGCACTACGGCGACCAATGGCAACAGCACGCCGGAGCCGGCGGATTGCAGTATGCGTCCGACGAGCAACAGCATGAAATTCGGCGCGACGGCACACAGCAGTGTGCCGACCATGAAAGTGGCAAGAGCTCCGGCGAAGAGCTTTCGGGTGGAGAATTTATCAATCAGATAGCCTGAAATCGGCACCATGATGCCCGAGACCAGCATGTAGACGCTGGTCACCCACTGCACGGTGCCGGTGGTGATATTGAAATCACGCATCAGTGCCGGCAAGGCCGGTGACATGACGGTCTGGTTGAGCAGCGCGATGAACGAGCCGACGACGATCACGCCCACGACGATGAATCGGGCGTGCGGATCAATAGGCTTTACGGAACTGGCGGCGGACCCGAATTCCGCGGTTTTCTGTGAGGTCACAGCATTTCCTTCTGTTGGTAACGGCATGTATGAGCGATCCGGCCCCATACTTGTGTCAAGACGCGGGGACACCGATGAGTCCGGGGTAAAGGAAAAGCCGCCATCCGTTCCGCATTCATATACGGCAAACGATTCGCGGCTTTGCGTAAGTCGATGGCTATGGTGAGCGATTCATGCGACGTCGACTGCGGATGGGCCATCGGTACATCTCGGCATAAGGCGTGTTCCCGCTACACCAGCATCGAGAATAGGGCCATTTGTGGATTGGCAAACAGAACATTGCCGACGAACGACCCACGGCAGGCACGTGCGATGAACATCGCGTAGCGATACAGGTTCATGGCACCTCCTTGATGGGTCTTCGTACGGCGGACATCGAGAAGCCTATCATCATTCAAATCGACGGTGAAAACCACGCATGCCCAACAATACACAAAATCTTCGCAAAAGGATTGGGCTTACCGCATACGATCCGCCTGAATAGCGGTCCGCGGATGAATCAGAGGCGAGCCAAGGGTTGCGTCTCGTGTTTCCGTCATGATTTCTGGCGAAGACTCATAATAGAACACACATTATGCTGCTGCAGCAGCCAGTCCTTGCAGAACAATGTCATGACAAAGGCCTGAGAAGACGACTTCTCAGGCCTTATCCGT
>OBYI01000603.1_pt1 | contig 11660 bp, 10 predicted proteins | sample 1476711 | NCBI WGS metagenome assembly OBYI01 (sample SAMEA2580190, study PRJEB22360) | human gut metagenome | biome: human gut; feature: human-associated habitat; material: faeces | place: Denmark | collected 2008/2010
CGTGATCCTTAAACCCCGGGGAAGGGCGGACAAAAAAGGACCCTGCCATTACAGAAAAGAAGATCCTCAAGGGCATGGATCTCACGACCTGGCCAGGCCGCATGGAACTTATCCATGAACGGCCCGACGTGATCCTGGACGGGGCCCATAATCCTTCCGGCGTGACGGTTCTGCGGCGGGCCCTTGATACCTATTATCCCCATGGCCATCGTTATTTCATCTTTGGCATGATGGGGGATAAGGATGTAAGCGAAGTGGCCCAGATCCTCTTCCGGGATACGGATACGATCTATACCGTTCTTGCTGATAACGGCACGCGGGCCGAAAAGCCCGATGTCCTTGCCCGTCGCCTACATAAAAAGGCCATTCCTATGGATGATCTCAAGACTGCTTTCGAAACGGCGGTCCATGAGGCCGGACCGGATGATGTGGTCCTTGTCTGCGGCTCCCTTTATCTTGTGGGCACCTTCAAGGCAAAGGGCCTCTCAGAGGATTTCCTATGACACATAAACAAATCTTTCCCGAATCTTGGAACCTGAACCAGATCCTTTACGGACTCCTTGTGGCGTATGTTTTCCTTCTGCCGATCCATCTGAATCTTGCCATTGGCCTGTTTCTCGTCATGGTGGTGCTGAATTTTGCGAATATCCTAAAGACGGGACAGTTCTGGCCCAAGGTGACGGTTCCCAAAAAGATCAGCCGCCCCTTATGGGCGCTCTTTCTCCTATCTGCTGTGAGTGTTTGTTGGTCCCAGGAGCCTTTTTTAAGCGCCTATAACTGGATTGTTGTGGTAGGACTCAAGGCCGGCTCATTCTATTTTGTCCTGCGTTACGGCAGTACGGGCCGGCGGTCCCTGTTTCTTGTCAAGGTCTTTATGGTCTCGGCCGGTCTGGTGGCGCTTTACGGCATCTATCAGTACTTTTTTGGTGTCATTGCCATCCAGGATGCGGAATGGATCGATCACGCCGCGTTCCCGCTCATGACCAAACGGGCTGTCTCAACGTTGGAAAACCCCAATATCCTCGCCAGTTTCCTTGTCATGACCGCGGCCTACAGTGAAGGCCTCTTTGCTCCCTTGAAAGGCGGCAAGAGAAGGGCCTCCCTTGCAGTGATCTTTCTTCTTGCCATTACTTGTCTGATCCTCACGTTCTCCCGCGGCAATTGGATTGCCCTATTCTTTGTCCTCTTTGTCTTTGCCGGCGCTTTTTACCACAAAGCGTTCCTGCCTTTCATCGGTGGGGGACTAGGGGTCCTGTGGATTGGCTGGGACCGTTTGTCGGCCCGCATCATGTCCATCTTTTCCATCAAGGATACATCGGCAGAGCTGCGTCTGATGTACATGGACAGTGCGACCTCCATGATTGAGGAGCATCCTTTTGGCGTGGGCTGGTACGGCTATCAATTTGCCTTCCCTGACTATAATTTCGGTTATGTGGATCCCAGCGTCATCATGTACCATAGCCACAATCTTTTGACCAACATTGCGGCCGAGCTGGGCATTCCGGGCCTTGCCCTTTTCCTGTACATCATGTATCAGTTGGCGGTCCTTGCCCGCAGCATCCGGCATCGTGAGGCAGAGCCCTGGATCCGCGGCCTTGCCTGCGGTTATATTGCGTCCCTTGTAGGCATCTTTGTCGCAGGGATGACGGATTATACCCTGTTTAATCTACAGCTGGGCATATATTTCTGGATCTTCAATGCGATGATCATTGCCCTTGGATTTTTGACCAAGGATGAAGCCAAAGTGTAACAAATAAAAAGAAGAACCTGTAAGAACGCTGACATTTCGTTTTTACAGGTTCTTTTTATGTTCAGGGAAATGAATAATCGAAAAGGCTGAAACGAGGGGATAAGGCAAGGGACCCTTTTATAATGAAAAGAAAAGAGGCTGCAAACTAGGTCCTAATGTCTAAAAAAAGCCGCCCCTAAGGGAGCGGCTTTTCAGCATACAGATTATTTAAATTCGTAAGGTTTTACTTTGCGGACAACATCCATGATGGAGCCGTCACGGGCTTCGATGATACCGACAACGCGGTCATCAAACTGGACGGGGTCGGGTTCGCCAACCATGGCGTAAGCTTTGTCGCGAAGCTCTTCAATGGTGCAGATCGGCAGATCGCAGTCTTTGGCAGCTTCAATGATGTCCGTACGTTTCGGGTTGATGGCAATGCCGTAATCGGTGACAACAACGTCAACGGTCTCACCCGGCGTCGTGATGGTCGTGCATTCCGTGCAGATTGCAGGGCTGCGGCCTTGAAGCAGAGGCGCAATGACGATGGTGCATTTAGCACCGGCAGCCGTATCCGGATGACCGCCCTGTGCCCCGGTGATGACACCGTCGGAGCCGACAACAACGTTGACATTGAATTTCGTATCAACTTCGAGGGCACCGAGGATGACAAAGTCCAGTTTATTGACGTAAGCGCCCTTGTTGAAGGGGTCAGCATACTGGCTCGTCGTGATTTCATAATGGTTCGGGTTCGTCTTGATGTCTTCAATGGCAGCCGTATCAAAATCCTGCGTATCAGCAATCTTGTCGATGAGGCCTTCATGCTGCAGTTCGCAGATCGGCTGAGCGATACCGCCCATGGCTACGCCAATCTTGATGCCATCTTTTCTCAGATGGTCAGCCAGGTATTTGGTGGAAGCAATGGAAGCCCCGCCAACACCGGTCTGGTAGATGAAACCATCTTTGTACCAAGGCATATAGGTCATAAAATCAGCCGCGTATTTGGCCATGAGGAGCTTTCTTTGGTCCGTTGTCGGTTTGGCAGCCCCCGTAGCAATCTTGCTGGGATCGCCAATGGCGTCAACTTTGACAACGTAGTCAACGTTCGTCATGTCAATGGAAGCATGAACGTTGGGGAAGGGAACGAGCGTATCGGTGACAACGACAACTTTGTCAGCATACTGGGCATCTACGGCTGCATAGCCGAGAACACCGCAGTCACTGCCGTTAGCGCTGCCGAAAGCCCGGCAGTTGCCCATATCATCGGCACAAGGAGCACCAATGAAGGCAATGTCAACATGGACTTCACCAGATTCGATGGCACGGACACGGCCGCCGTGACCGCGCATGATGGCAAGGCCTTTCAGTTTGCCGTTGGAAATGGCTTCACCAATCTTGCCGCGCACGCCGGAAGCCTGGATGTTCGTGATGGTGCCATCTTCGATCATCGGGACAATCGGGGTCTGGGCCTTACCCAGGGAAGTCGCGCAAATGGTCAGGTCTTTGATGCCCATCTTGTGGACGGCTTCCATGACCATGTTGACAACATAGTCCCCTTCACGGAAATGATGATGGAAGGAGAGGGTCATGCCATCTTTGATGCCGCATTTTTTCAGGACATCTTCAATGGAATCGACAACTTTGCTGTAACTCGGGTCAATTACAGGTGCAACCGTATGGGTGGCAGCCTGATAAGCAACGAGGTGTTTGGAGAAGCTTCCCTGGAACGGTTCCTTACCGGTTGCTTTCAGGATTTCCTCTGGAATTTCTCTACCTACTGCATTCTTCATATTATAAATCCCCCTTATAAACACCGGCAGCTTTTGCCAGGGCGATCGTTCTTTTTGCGCCATCATAGAAAGCTACGTCAAGCATCTTGCCGTTCAGGGTGAATACGCCAATCCCCATCGCCTTCTTGGTGTCGATTTCGCGGACAACGGCTTCAGCCCAACGAATCTGTTTTTCGTTCGGCGTGAAGACTTCGTGGCAGACCGGAATCTGACGCGGGTTGATGATGGATTTGCCGTCAAAGCCCATGGTCTTGATCATTTCGACATCCTTGCGGAAGCCTTCCATGTCATCCAGGTCGGTATAGACCGTATCAAAGCACATACGGCCCGTAGCGCGTGCAGCAATGACCATCTGCTGACGGGCGCCCATGAGTTCGACACCGGTCTTGGAAATGGAGGTCTGCAGGTCACGGGTGTAGTCGCCGCCGGAAAGGGCTACACCAAAAAGACGGTCAGAAGCCTGGCAGATATCGTAGACGTTGAGGATCCCCTTCGTCGATTCGATAGCGGCCATGATGAGGGTAGAACCCACTTCCTTATGGAATTCCTTTTCAGCAGCCGTGATGGCTTCTTCTACGAGTTTAACATCTTGAGCGGATTCCGTTTTGGAAATACGAATTGTATCGGCCCCGCCAGCTACGCAGACGCGGATATCTTCCTTCCAGTGCGGAGTTTCCAGGCCGTTGATACGGACAACGCGTTCGCAGCCATGATAATCGATTTCCTTCAGGGCATGGAACAGGGAATAGCGGGCGGCATCCTTTTGGTTTTCAGCCACGGCGTCTTCCAGGTCAAGCATGATGGAATCGGGTTTATATACATACGGGTCTTTGATGAGGCTCGGTTTTTGAGCGTTCAAGAACATCATGGATCTTCTGAGACGCTTGAAGTTGGGGTTCGTATTGATCACTGCCATATTATAAGACCTCCCAAGGATTCGGCGTATCCGGATCATCATTGATGGAGCGGAAAACGGCGCCTTCTACACGTGCTTTCAGCGTGCAGTCGAGTGCACCTTTGTCAACTACGGAAACCTTAGCGTTTTTAACATCGAGTTTCTTCAGGGTTTCCAAGACAACAGCCTTGATCTGTCTGCCATACTGTTGGATGACACTGCTTTCAATATTGAGTTCGATGCCATTCGTACCGGGTTCAACGGTGATTTGGGCATCGGAGGACTCAACGGTGCCAGCCATGGCTGCCTTCTTTAATTCCATGAAAATTCCTCCTTCATTTCTAGAAAAGAACTGTTTACAGTCTTACACCTTGATAGTAGCACAGGAAAAATTGGAAAACTAATATAAATAATGGTATAATGACCATAAGTCGAATCTTATTATATTGTCAAACCCCGCATCCCTTGTGGGTTGGCCCGATTGACACTGTTTTCTTAATTGACGTGAAATTAAGAAACATTCTGAATACGGGACCAAATGATGTTAAATGAGATGCATTTCTCCTGCCGGAACCAAGCAAAAGCAAAGCCCTAAGAGGGCTTTTTTAGAGCACGGAGAAATGATCCATCCTAACCTGTACAGGAGAAGCAAAGAATGGGACTTAACTTGAAGCACGCGCAGTATATCATGGAAATCATCAAGGAAGGCAGCATCACCAATGCCTCCAAGACCATGCATGTTTCACAGCCGGCCCTGAGCCAGACCATCAAGGCTGTGGAAAAATATCTTGGTGCACCGATCTTTCTTCGCAATACTAAACCCATCGTGCTTACAGAAGCGGGGAAAAAGTATATTGCGGCCGTAAAAAAGATCATTACCATCAGTACGAACCTGCTTCATGAAGTCTCGGACATCCAATATGAAGGGTACGGCACCCTGCGTCTGGGAATCCCTATTCAGCGGGCAATGCAGATGCTGCCCCGGGTCATGCCCGTATTCCGCCAGCGCTATCCCCACATCAAACTGGAAATCAAGGAAGCAGGGAGCAACATTACGGAAAAATCCGTCCTCAACGGCGATGTCGATATTGCCATCATGACGACGTCACCGGGAAACGACGAACTCATTTACGAACTTGTCGAGACCGAAGACGTCGTACTGGTCGCCAACAAGCTGACCATGCTGGCCCAGCGCATCGATCCCGGTGTGCCCATCCATATTACGGAAGCAAAGAATGAAGACTTTATTTCCATTACAGAAGGGCATAACGTCCGTAAGGTCCAGGATACCCTTTTTGACGTATACGACATCAAACCCCATTTGGTCCTTGAAACCAGCAGCATCGAAGTGGGGAAGCGGCTTGTCAGCACCATGGATGCTGTCTTTATCTGTCCGGATGTCTATTTGGACCATTATTTTATGGAGCAGGGTGACTGTGTCCTTTATCCGCTCCTGGGCGTTGCCAATAAGCGCTACTGCTATGTCTGCACGAGAAAAGACGCGTACCTGAGCCCCTATGCCCGGGCCTTTATCGAACTCATCAGGACCCTTGGGAAAAAAGAAAGGATCAATCCGACGAATGAAAAATAAACTCACTGTACCTCCGGAACTTCGCGTGGAAGTCCCCGATATGCTGCGGGCTCGGGACGGTCGGGCCTTGGCTCAGCGGAAGCTCCTCGAGCGGTTCCACAAACCGCTGCTGTTTTTTACGATGAACATCCCTGGACCGCAGAAGGTGTCGCCCCTTATCCGTATAGGGTTTGAAGAAGGCGTACGCCGTCTGGAAAAGGCCCTTGTAGGAGCAGGGATTCCCATCCTTTTTCATAAAGTCATCGATTATAAGACCGGCTATGAAAAATACTATGTCCTCGACGGGGCCGCTGGGACCGTGAAAGACATTGCGGCACGCCTTGAAAATGAGGACCGTTTGGGCCGTCTTTTTGATATGGATGTCCTTGATACCAACGGACGGAAGCTGTCGCGGGAGGAACTTGGCCTTCCTGAGCGGCGCTGCTTTGTCTGCAGTGAGCCCGCCAAAGGCTGTGCCCGGAGCCGCAAACACAGCCTGCCCGTCCTGATCCGTAATGTGGAGCGGATCCTAACCGATTTCGTCCTTTCCCATACCCAGGATTCCATGAAAGAAGCCCTTTTGGGAGAAGTGGCAGCAACCCCCAAACCGGGTCTGGTGGACCTTGACAATCCTGGTGCTCATGATGATATGGACCAGGAAACCTTCAAAAAAAGCACGGAAGCAATCCTGCCCCATCTCCTCAGCATGGCCGAAACGGGATGGAACTTTGCGGGAAGTGGTGAGGCGCTCTTTCGTACCCTGCGCCCCATGGGGGCTGCCGCGGAAAAGGCCATGTTCCGGGCTACGGGAAACGTCAATACCCATAAAGGCATCATCTTTTCTTTAGGAACGGTCTCTGCCTTTACGCTGCGGGCCCTGAAGCGGGACCATAGGGTCAAAGGCGAAACCATCCTTAAGGAAGTAGGGGAGACCGTGACGCCCATCCTTGAAGAAGACTTCCGCAAGATCGATCCCTATCATCCCCACACCCATGGGGAAGTCCTTTACATAAAGGAAGGCTGCCGCGGGATCCGCGGGGAAGCGATGGATGGGTTCCCCGCTGTTTCATCCATTGGCCTGCCGGCTTTACGGGAACTCTTTACTGAAAAAAAGGGGACCAATGAGATTTATATTGAAACCCTCCTGCGCCTCATGGCTGGCGTGGAAGACACGAATATCCTCAGTCGGAGCGACCGGCAAACCCTATACTATGCTCAACAGGCAGCCCAGGACATTCTACAAAAGGGCGGGGCCTTTACGGAAGAAGGACTTGCTGCCGTATGGAAGCTCAACGATGATTTTGTGGCCCGTCACATCAGTCCTGGCGGCTGTGCGGACCTGCTCATCCTATCCATCTTCCTTTACCGTATGGAGTCTCTTTTTCAAGGGCTGTCGACCTAACCGGCAAACTTCAACCATATGAGCTGATCCCCAAAGAAGGGGGTCAGCTTTTTTTGGAAGAACGCTTAGATAGGGCGCTTATCCATGCCGCTTTTGACAGCGGCGTGTTATGGAAAAACAGCTAAAACATGAGGACCCCCTTGACGCTCTTATTCTTGATTTCTTGGATGCCAAAAAAGGGGACGGGAAAATGAAGAAAAAAAAGAAAATGACTGAAAATAAAAGGTTAGATATCCCTAATTTTAAAATTTTCTTAAAATAACTTAAATTCGATAAATAAGAGCGAAACCCGAAACACCTGATTCTTCCTAGGGAAATAGATATAACATAAGGATAAGCTTATAGAAAATATTTCAAATCTCATATTAGTTTTCAAGTTTGTCATATGCTATTCTCTTCTCAGAGGAAAGATGAAGGGCGTACTGTTTCAAACGATACTTTCCGATCGCTTGACAGTAAGAAATTATCCTACAATTCATAAAACGGCCCCCGAGACATCGCCCGGTTTCTAGGACCTAAAGAATCTTAAGGAGGTTGTATCATGTTTTTGGGTGTTGTTGGCTTTGCGATGATTGTCATCATCGTCGCGGCACTGATTCGTTCCAAATCGAACCCTGTGCCTCTGTTTGTTATTGTACCGGTCATTGCCGCATTGATCTGCGGGTTCACGCCGGCACAGATCTTTGAATTCGTCAAGGCTGGTGTTGGTAAGACCTGGTCCACGGCAGTTCTGTTCATTTTCTCCATCGTTTACTTCTCCATGATGGGGGATATGGGTCTTTTCGATCCGATGGTTAACTGGCTCGTCAAGAAAGCGGGCTCCAACATCGTCATGGTTACGGTTGCAACGAGCCTCATCGCTGTTATCTCCCACCTTGACGGCGCCCTTGCTTCCACGCTGCTCATCACCATCCCGGCTATGCTGCCGATCTACAAGAAACTTCACATGCGCCCCGTTGTGCTCGTCTGCATTATCGGTGCTGCCATGTCTATCATGAACCTGCTTCCTTGGGGCGGTCCTGTCGCTCGTACGGGCGTTGTCCTCAATGCTGACGTCAACGTTCTGTGGCAGGAACTCATTCCTCTTCAGGGCGTAGGCCTTGTTATCCTCGTTGCCTTTGCCGCCTACATGGGCGTCATGGAAAAACGCCGCGGTGCTGGCCTTGTTCCGACGGGCAAAGCCGCTGAACTTTCTGAAGAAAACTCCAACAGCAGCGATGACTCTTTGAGTGATGCGGATAAGGAATTCATGGCTCGTCCAAAGATGATTTGGTTCAACGGACTGTTGACCCTCTTTGTTATCGGCCTGCTCTGCTTCACTAAGATTCCGATGTATGCCGCCTTCATGTTTGGCCTTGCCATTGCGCTGATCGCCAACTTCCATTCTGCAGCCGATCAGGCTCGTGCCATTAAAATGCACGCTGCCACGGCACTGACCATGCCGATGATCCTTCTTGCTTCCGGTGTCTTCCTGGGCGTTCTGTCCAAGACCGGTATGATGAAGGAAATGGCCAAAATGCTCATCGTTCTCGTTCCGACGGCACTGGGCGGTCACCTGCAGGATATCTTCGGTATCTTTGCTGTGCCTATCGGCATGATGCTCGGTACGGACTCCTACTTCTTTGGTCTGCTGCCGCTGGCTATCGGCGTTGGTCAGCAGTTCGGTGTTGATCCCCATGATATGGCTATGGCCATGCTCATTGGTAAGAACTACGGCGTTCTCGTTACCCCGCATGCTGCAACGACCTTCCTCGCCTGCGGTCTTGCTGGGATCGAAATCAAGGAACTCCTGAAGTTCTGTGCTCCGAGACTGTGGGTCCTGTCCTGGATTTCCCTTCTTTGCGGTGCCCTTCTCGGCCTGTTCCACATCTAACCTAACAGTAAAAAACTCCTCTTCCTGCGGGAAGGGGAGTTTTTTTGTTGGCTGCAGCCATGGCTGCGCTGCTGTCAAGCTTTGATTTTGAGTCAGAGCAAGCATCGTGCCGCTGGAGGGCAGTGTTGTGTTGTAAAAGTAACCCCGCTAAGGAAAAAAGAACCAAACATGCGGCACCAAACCGCCCTCAGGGAGGGCACCGAATTGATTTTTTGGTCACACGGTCCTACTGCCAAATCGCTTCGCGGTGTCTTGCGATTCACGGCTTTGAACCATCGAAGAATGTGCCTTGCTCCTGCTCGTAAGGCAAAAGACCCAAAAACATAAGCCTACAAGTAAGCCCTACCCCGAACATCAGCGCAGATTCGGGGTAGGGCTCTTATATTTTACCTATTTTTTGCAAGTGGTTGATGGCAGAAAAGGCAGAAAGATAGCGATACCTTCCGGAACGACACGCCTTCGTGTTCTGCCTTAGTTACTCGGTGTGCAGCATCGATCTGCCTTTGCCAAGGCGGGAAGCGAAGGCTGCATGTTGCCATATAAAATGAGGCAAGCATGCCTTATTGGTGGTGGATGAGAAGCCGCGCCGTTTCCCTTTCATCTATTCTAAAGTTAGGGTCTCACGTTCTACTTCAAATCAGCCCGATTTTTGGACTGACCTACTATTTTACTCACAACCACATCCATCACCATGACGGCCACAATGACGGGGAAGGTTACGCCGAGCGGCGTATCGGCATTGAGAAGATAGCGATAAAGGCCAAAGCCGATGGCCCAAATCAGGAGTTTCAGGACGCTTACACGTTCTTTTTGGTGGTTTTCATGGATAAAAAAGTAATCCGCCAGCATGATGGCCGTCATAGGAGCAAAGACGGAACCGATGAAATAGAGAAAGTCTTCAAAGCGGCTGGCGTCAACGGTGATGGCAAGGAGTGTGCCAAGGGCCGTTGAGATGAGGGCCTGTCCTTTTTCCGAAAGGCATGTTGTCAGGGCCCGGCCGGATACGCCCGCTGAATAAGCGTCAAGGAAGGTTGTCGTGACCGTCGACAAGAGGATAATGACGATGGCCGATACGCCAAGGCCGGCACCGAGCATAATCTTTGCAATGTCACTTTCACCCGTAAAAAGGGCCGCGCCCATACCGATGACAAACATCCAGGAGCTGGCGGCAAAGTAGGTCAGGCAGCTGACGACGGTTGCTTTCACCGGTTTTTCCGCTTCTCGTGTATAGTCCGAAATGACCGGGAGCCAGGAAAGCGGCATGGCGACAGCTAGTTCCACGGCGCCTCCAAAGGTGATGGTGCCGCTTGGCGCCGCGGCAGTGTCAGCGCCAAAGATGGTGCCTGAAAGGACGGCAGTCAAAAGAAAGAGGGCAGTCATGACAAGGACGTTGACCCGTCCAAGGGTTGTCATTCCCATGATAATCCATAGGGCAATGAGGGCGCCAATGATGAGGTCCCAGAGCGCCATTCCCAAAGGCACAATGATTTCGGCGGCTGCTGCCGCTTTCCTCGCCGCCGTGACAATCATGACAGCCGTCCAGCCGATGAGCTGAATGACGTTGATGCCGGCAAAGAACCTGGCGCCTTCCTTACCAAAGGAAAAGCTGACCGTTTCCATGGCGCTGCACCGGCTCCGGGCTCCCATGATGCCCGCTCCGAGCATGACGGCACCGCCAATGATATGGCCGATGAAGATGGCCCAGAGGCCCTTTTCCCATCCCAAAGGGGAGAGGAGCATGCCTGTAAGGATTTCCGCAATGGAAATACCGGCACCAAACCAGAGGAGTCCATTTGAAAAAACAGAAGTTTGCTGAGAATCCATGCTTGTATCACGCTGCTTTCTTCATGAAATGATTTCTTATATCTTCAGTATACTATGGGACCTTGTCCCAGACAAGAAAAAGGGCGTGCGAAGAAATCTGCATTCCTTCGCACGCCCTTTGACTTTCTTAGCGTGCTTCCTGCGTCAGTGCTCCCATGATATCGTATGTTTCATGGATATCGGAGCGGCGGACCGTTCCTTTTCCCGCAAGGATGAAGAGCGGATAGCCGGAAAGGACACTTGAAGTCCCTTGGGCATCAAATACGTGGTAGCCTTTATAGGTAAGGTCCAATTTCTCTGCCTTGTCGTAGCAGGCGCTTTGCGCAATCTCCTGGACCTTGGTTTCATAATCTTTTTCTGTCATGGTCATTACCCCCTCGCAAAATCAGCGGCAGGGGAATCACCCTGCCGCGTTTAATATTGTAGTCCTTTTCCTAAAAATTACAAGGCATTTAGCCATCGATATTCTAGATACCCCGTAAGGAGCGTCTTTCTTGCCGTAAAAAAAGACCGCCCTCACAATGATGTGTACCCCAAAAACTGGACGCATATAAATTAGTTAAATGGCATTAGTGGA
>OBYI01000606.1_pt1 | contig 11555 bp, 7 predicted proteins | sample 1476711 | NCBI WGS metagenome assembly OBYI01 (sample SAMEA2580190, study PRJEB22360) | human gut metagenome | biome: human gut; feature: human-associated habitat; material: faeces | place: Denmark | collected 2008/2010
GGGCGGCGGGTCTGGGCTTCGGCGGCGGACTATAGCGCTGGGGCGGCGGGGGTGCACGGTGCGGGGCCGCGACGCAGCCCGAGAGCGTCAGCACCCCGGCGATGCCGGTGACAAAAGCAGCAGACCGCAGAAATGTTCGGCGTGAATACGGCATACCGATCTCCCAATCCGATGGAACCAATGGAATCCGCGCAGCTGCCCGAACCCTTTGCCCCCAAGGGCGAGATACCGCTGACAGATGCTTTCTCTCATCTTAGGAACAACGGACTTAGGAAAGGCTGTGGCGGCAAATTGGAGAGAGAAGCTCGACCTCAGCGCTTATCGGCGGCCGGACGCAAGAGCGGCGTGGCTGCCCAAACAATGCTTTGACCCACCAGCACGGTAATGCCGAAAGCGCGGAGTGCAGGCGTAGCGGAAAAAACCAGCAGTCCAAAAGAAAGGAGCGTCGTAACGCCCGAAAAAAGGACGGCGGCAGAGGTGCGGCCGTCGCTGGGGTTCCCTGTGAGGAAGATGCCGTAGTCAACGCCCAGACCGAGAACTAAAACGAGACCCAGCGCGGTGAAAATGGTGACGGGCGTTCCCGTCCAGCCAAAGACGGCCAGTGCGGCAAGAATGCCTAGGGCCGAGGGCAGCACGGCGCGCCAGCTCTCACGCCCGAAACGAAGCGTTAAAAGCGCCCAGAGGAGCACAATGCCGGCGGCGAGCACTATGAGAATGAGATCTCTGTAAAGCGAGAGCCCCTCGCTCATGCCGCGGGTGATGTCCACAAAATAAGCGCCCGGCACAGCTTCAGCGGCCTTCGTTAAGAAAGGAAGATGCTTGGGCTCAACGCCGGCGAGCATCAGTACCGTGACGGCGCATCCGGGCTGGTTCGTGAGCACGAAGCGATGAGTGAGTTCACGCCACGGCGTACTTTCTAAGTCATTCAAGGCAATTCGCTGGGCGTCAGGTCCTTTTGGCGAAGCACCCAGCAGCTCAAGAAGTCGGGGGGCGGCGGCTTTACAGACGAGCAGGAGAGGGGGGGGGGGGGCGGCCCCAGCCGTTGCCGCGGCAACGAGATCTCTGTCAGCATCCTGTTTGGCATCCGAGGGCAGCAGCATGGAAAGCCCTGAAGGCGTGAGGCTCTTGAGTTCAGGTATGGCCTCCATGGCGGACAAGAGCGCTTCTTCGTGTGCGAGCGTTTCACTCAATGTCGGGCCCTGCAGGACAAAAGCTTGAGCCGGTGACGGCAGCGCCAAGGCGCGGGACACTGCCAGCTGACTCTCCAGGAGCTTGGGCGGCGCTCCCTGCAGGTCTCTGATGCCCGCGTCAAAATGCATGCGCGAGAGGCCAAAGAGAAGCGCTGCGGCAAAAATGGCGAGACCGAAGAGAACCGCCGGACGTCTGAGTGCCGAGGCGTCCAGTCTGGGAAGCCGGGGGAGCGCTTGGGCCAGCATTCGCATCAGCCGCGTCTGGTCTTTAGGCACCCAACGCTCCAGTCGAGGAAGCACCGTCAAGACGGTGAAGAGCGTTCCCACGACGCCGCAGGCGGCGAGGACGGCCATCTGCCGAAGACCGGGCAGCGGCGTCAGCGCAAGCGTGCAGTATGCGGCGGCAGTGGAAAGCGCTGCCGAGAGGAGCGCGCCGGCCATGCGGCGGCGGCGCGCTTGTGCGGATTCTCCGGCAGTCTTGAGGGCAAACCAATGCGAAGAATAGTCAATCGATACGCCGATCAGCGTTGCGCCGAAAACGAAGGTAATGAGCGAGAGCGTGCCGAAAACGGCAAAGGAGGCGCCCAGTGCAAGCGTGAAGCCGAGGAGAATGGTTCCGGCCATCAGCAAGAGCACGACGGGACTGCCGAAAAGCGCCCAAGCCAATGCAAAGACACTGATGGTCGAGAGGGTGCCGATAAAGGTGAGCTCGCGCTGTGCGCGGGCAGCGATCGCATCGGTAAAGAGCGGCACGCCGGCCGCTTCGATCTGGACGGAGGCTCTGCGCCCCACCGCATCCTGAGCGGCGTTTTGAGCGTCTTCGAGCGTCTGCGCAAAATGAGCTTTCCCGGCTGCCGCCAGGTTTTCGTCCGCGGTGAAAAAAAGCACGCGGACGGTTTCTCCGGGCGGCACAGTCTTTAATTCGAGCTCCGTGCGGCCGTTGCTCGAAGAGGCGCGCCAAGGGAGGCGCTTAAGTTCTTCGGTGAGCCAATGGTCATAGGTGCAGAACGGATCATTGGCAAAGCCGAGAATCCTGAGCGACACGGCGCTCGTGAGACAGCCGACGGCTCGCTCTGTCAGCCGTTCGCTGCGGCTTGGTTCCGGCAGGCCGATGAGACTGCTGAGCGCACTTCTGTCGGCATCCGAAAGCAGTCGGCCGGCGGCATGAGGAATTTTGGGGACAGCACCGGCCCCAAAACGCTCTGGAGAGCGCTCTGATAGGGCGGGTGAGGCGAGCAGTACGTTCCGTACTGCCGCTTGAGCGGTCTCGGCGAGCTCTCTGAGTTTTTCTGCCGAATCAGCTGTTTCGCCCTTGACGCGAAGGAGCACGAGGACATTACCGGCTTCATCCTGACTCAGGCGGGCGCGCAGGGCGTCTTCAATATCGTCGGGAAGTTCCGGGGCTAATTCCGCTGGAATAAGTGACGCGAGACTTGTATCAAAAGCGCGGTGAGTGAATCGGTCGCAAAGCACCCATGAAGAGAGTGCAAGCAGGACGATGAGGCAGCCGAGCGCAAGCCGACCGCGTCCGACTTCCAAAAAACTGAGAAGTCCGTCAAGGATTTTTTGGGCGCGGTGCTGTACGGTCAACGTGAAAACTTTTTTGAAAAAGAGAGGAAGTCGGCGTTCGAGTCGATTCGCCGAAGGAGAAAAGCGAATGAATGAACGGGAACGCCGCGAAGAAGATGCCCGCGGCAATGCTGAGCATCTCGCTTCAGTCAGAGATCAAAGCGCCTCAGGCCGGATGACCGCAGGTGAAGCAGAAGACGGGTTCATATGTGGCCGGCAGCTTCATGCGTTTGCCGAGCTCGGGACCAGCAACCGAACCGCGCGCAACGCCGCCGAGACCGAGTGCGGTGCCGGCCAGATACGCGGCTTCGACCATGGTGCCGGCATCGAGATAAGCCCAGTGCGGCCGAGCCATCTGCGTGCGGGGTGTCGCTTCAACGACAAAGACGAGTGTTACAGGGGCCGTATCGACAAAAGCGTGCTGTCCCATCGTTGACGCTGCGCGAAGGTCTTCTGGGGTCAGAAGTTCGAGCGTATTCTTGGACGCATTCCAGCGCCATGCGCCGTCAGCGCGCAGAACACAGACCGAGACAGTACGCAGATCGAGACAGGAGGGAACGGTCCGCTTTCCGTCAGGACGCGTGATGCCGGCCGTGCACCAAAGGAGCGTTGAAAGATCCGCGTCGGAAATGGGCTCGGTCGTGAAAGAGCGAATGGTTTTGCGTGCCTTCAGAGCCTCCGTGAGCGTCATCTTCAGTTCGCGCGGAGCGGGCAGCTCAATTGTTCTTGTTGTCATAAAACCCTCCAGAGTTAGACGGTGCCTTTCAACCAGCAATGATTGTAGTTCCGCAGTGTGACGCTGTTTGTATTCCTGCTTCGTCCGGGAGAAAAAAAGCGGCGGACTTCACTAAAGAGGTCCGCCGCTCATCGCTGTCACGCAGCGTTAGGGTGATTAACGATTGGTGTCGACCTTCGGGTCAAGCGCATCGCGCAGACCGTCGCCCAAGAGGTTGAAGGCAAGCACCGTGAGGAAGATCGCAATCACGGGAAAGATCGCCGCGTGCGGCGCGGTGAGCAGGTCAGCGCGGGCTTCGTTAAGCATTGCGCCCCATTCAGGCATCGGCGGCTGAGCGCCGAGCCCCAGGAAGGAGAGCGATGCCGCGGTGATGATTGACGTGCCGATACGCATCGAGAGATAGACCAGAATCACCGAGATCGTGCCGGGCAGAATATGGCGGAAAAGAAGCATCGTGTCGCTGATGCCCAGGCTTCGCGCCGCCTCAACATAGGTCTGGGTTTTCAGGCTCAGCACATTCGCGCGGACCAGACGGGCGAAGGCCGGAATCGAGAAAATCGCCACGGCCGCGACGACGTTGAGCATGCCGCCGCCGAGAATCGCCACAATGCCGATCGCGAGCAGAATGCCCGGGAAAGCAAAGAGCACGTCCGAAATACGCATGATGATGCGGTCGGGCCATCCTTCATAGAAACCGGCGATCAGGCCGAGAATCGTGCCGATGACAGCACCGGCGAAAACGGACGAAAAGCCGCAGACGAGCGAGATGCGGGTGCCGGCGACGATGCGGCTGAAGATGTCGCGCCCGAGGGCATCAACGCCAAACCAATGCACGGCCGAAGGACCTTCATTCAGACGGTCGTAGTCGAAGAAGTTTTCCGGATCAAACGGCGTGATCATGGGGCCGACAATGGCGACGATGATCAAAAAGAAGACGAATCCGGCAGCGGCCATCGCCACCGGCTGCTTCTTAAACTTGCGCCAGAACTCGCCCATCGGGGTGCGCAGCGCATCGTTGGACTTGGCAATGCGCGGATCCACTGCAGTTTCAGTACTCATTTATTCACTCCGATTCTTCTTTTACTTGTAACGGATCGACGGATTGATCCATCCGTAGAGCACGTCGACCACGAGGTTAATGACGATGAATTCAAGCGAAAAGAGCAGTACGCTCGCCTGAATCACAGGGTAGTCGCGCATGTCGACGGGGTCGACGAGCAGACGCCCCATGCCGGGCCAGTTAAAGACCTTTTCCACCACGATGGAGCCGCCGAGCAGGAAGCCGAACTGCAGACCCATCATCGTGACCACGGGAATCAAAGCATTACGGAGCGCGTGCTTGGCAACGATCTTCGTTTCCGTCACGCCCTTGGCGCGGGCGGTGCGGATGTAGTCGTCATGGAGCACTTCCACGAAGGAAGCACGCGTGAAGCGGGCCATCACGGCGGCAACCGCTGCGCCGAGCGTGATCGACGGGAGAATGTAGTGCTTCCAGGACGAGGCGCCTACCGTTGGCAGCCAGCCGAGCTCAACGGAAAAGATTTCCATGAGCAGGATGCCGAGTGCAAAGGCCGGGAACGAAATGCCGGAGACGGCGAGCGTCATGCCGATGCGGTCAGGCCACTTGTTGCGGTAGACCGCGGAAATCACGCCGATCACCAGACCGAAGATCACCGACCAAACCATGGAGGTAAGCGTGAGCCACAGCGTCGGGCCGAAGCGTTCGCCGATTTCCTGAATCACCGGACGCTGGGAACGAATGGAGGTGCCGAAGTCGCCTTGACACGCGCCCACCACAAAGTTCACGAACTGCTCAGGGATCGAGCGGTCGAGACCCAGATTGTGGCGGATCATTTCCACCGTCGCTTCATCAGCTTCCGGACCGGCGGCCAAACGTGCCGGGTCGCCCGGGAGCAGGTGAATGAAGAAGAAGACGCAGACCGCCACGATGATGAGCGTGGGGATCATCCCGAGGAGTCGCTTGATGAAATATCTCAGCATGGAACTTTCTGCCTGCTTGTTTGTTGTTGATTTGTTCCTGAACTCGTCTTCAGGGCTTCATGAGGGAAGCCGGCTCTAAGCTGGCTTCCTCGAAGTTAAAGCTCGAGTCGGGCTGAATGTAAAAACCGTGGAGCGCTTTGGAGCTTGCCGCGATGTTCTGTTCACTCACGAGGAAGATCCACGGCGCATCTTTCCAAATCGTTTCCTGCATCTGCGCATAGATCGCTGACTTCTTCTCGCGGTCGGTGGTGCCGAGCGCATAGAAAAGCGCCTGATCAACCGCGGGATTGGAATAGTAGGACTCGTTGGAGCCGCGGGGCGGGAAGCTTGACGTTGCGAGGACTGGGCGCACCGCGTAGTCGAGTTCGCCCGTGGAGCTCGACCAGCCAATGTAATAAAGCTCATGACGACTCTGCTCGGGCTGGGGAGTCGACTCTACAAAACTCGTGCGTTCGCCGGCCTCAAGCGTGCGTACGCGAACTTTGACGCCGACCTGAGCGAGCTGCTGCTGCAGGAACTGAATGATCTTGGAGGCCGTCGTATGGTTGTAGCCCGACCAAAGTTCCACTTCAAAGCCGTTCGGGTAGCCCGCTTCTTTAAGAAGCGCCTTGGCCTTCTGCGGGTCATAAGGCCAGGGACCGAGCTTAACGGCATAGTCAACCGAGAGCGGCGCAATGCCTTCGGCCACATCGGCGTATCCGGCAAAGGCCACCTTGACGAGCGCCTCTTTGTTCACGGCGTAGTTAAGCGCCTGACGAACGCGGACATCCTTGAAGACAGGCTTCGTGAGATTCATTTCCACAAAGCGAAGCATGATCGAAGGCGTGACGTCGACGCGGAGCGCGCCTTTGTCCTTCACCATTTTGACCTGCTCGGAAGGCAGCGGAAACGCATAATCGGCTTCCCCCGTGAGCGCCATGGCCACGCGCGTGCTGTTTTCCACCACAGGACGCCAGGTGATGGCATCGAGCTTCGGGTATCCCGCGCGCCAGTAGTTCGGGTTCTTCTCCACCCGCAAAACGTCGCTCGGGTTGTAGTTCTTCATGACAAAAGGCCCGGTGCCGCATGGATGGAAGGCAATGCTGACTTCCTTTTCGCTGAGGCTCTTCGGGCAGATCATGACAGCCGACGGATGCGCAAGACGGTTGATGAAGGCCGAATTCGGACGCTTAAGCGTGAAGCGGACCGTGTAAGGATCGAGCACCTTGAGTGAAGCGACGTTTTCAAAAAGGAAAAAGCGCTTGAGCGTGCTGCCGGGCGTTGTGATGCGGTCAAAATTGGCTTTGACTGCTTCGGCCGTGAATGTCGTGCCGTCATGGAACTTCACGCCGCGGCGCAGGTGCACGACATGCTGCATGCCGTCGGGACTCGATTCGGCCGATTCAGCAAGGCTCGGAATCACGTTCATTTCTCGGTCGAACTTGAAGAGCCCTTCATAAAAGGACTTTGCCACGGCCTGAGAGAGCGTGTCCGTCGCGTTCCACGGGTCCATCGTAGTGAAGGTGCTCGCTACGGCGACGGTGATTTCATTTTTGGCTTCAGCTGCGCCGGCCGGTGAGAGCACGGCGGCGCAGATGAGCGCAGCAGGGAGCAGTTTGGTGAGGGTTTGCCGTTTCTGCATGTTGTTTCCCTTTGTTCTTATTTATGACCTTCCATCGTGCCCACGACATGCTTGGCCACGAAGTGTCCGGGTTCAACTTCAACGAGCGGTTCGATGACGGGATCATCACCCACTTTGCGTACCGGGCTCGGGAGGTCTGAGAGATTGAGCAGCTTCAGAAGGTTGCGCTCCTGCGGGTCGGCAATAGGAACCGCCGAGAGGAGCTTTTGCGTATATGGATGGAGCGGATTGCCGAGGACGGCGCGGCGCGAGCCCATTTCAACGATCTGGCCGAGATACATGACGGCCACGCGGTGGCTGATGCGCTCAACGACGCCCATGTCGTGAGAGATGAAGATATAGGAAAGTCCCATTTCCTCCTGCAGTTCCATCATCAGGTTCACCACCTGAGCACGGATGGAGACGTCGAGCGCGGCAACGCATTCATCGGCCACGATGATCTGGGGTTTGAGCGAAAGCGCACGGGCAATACAGATGCGCTGACGCTGACCGCCGGAGAATTCATGCGGGTAGCGGTTAGCCATGTCCGGGGAGAGTCCCACGCGTTTAAGGAGCAGCGCTACGCGGTCGTACATCTCCTTTTTGGAGCAGTAGTTATGGATCATCATCGGCTCGGCAATCGAGTAGCCCACGGTCTGCCGCGGGTCGAGCGAGGCGTAAGGATCCTGAAAGATCATCTGCAGATTGCGGCGCTCTTCCTGAAGTTCGTGCCGGGTCATGCGCAGCAGCGACTTGCCGCGGTGGAGGACTTCTCCGCTGTCTACATCGAGCAGCCGCAGAACGGCGCGGCCAGTGGTTGACTTGCCGCAGCCCGATTCGCCCACGATCGAGAGCGTTTCGCCTGCGCGCAGATCAAAGCTCACATGGTCGCAGGCGCGTACGACGTAGGTGGGGCGCCCCCAGAAATCGGTGCGGACGGGGAAGGTCTTCACCAGATTCTTAACTTCAAGAATCGTTTCTCCCGGCGGCGGGAGTTTGTCCGAGGGCGGTTCGATGACTTTGCCGTTGTCCGGATCAATCAGCCGGAAGAAGCACGGATGTTCAATGTCTTTCAAGGCACCCAGACGGGGTACGGCGGAGAGCAGCGCCTGCGTATAGGGGTGCTGCGGATGCGCAAAGATGGCTTGAGCAGTGCCGGACTCCACAATCTCACCGTAGCGCATGACAGCGACGCGGTCGGCGATCTGCGCCACTACGCCCATGTCGTGCGTGATGAAGAGCACCGCCATCCCGATTTCTTTCTGAAGTTCGGAAATCAGGGCAAGAATCTGTGCCTGAACCGTGACGTCAAGCGCCGTTGTCGGTTCGTCTGCGATCAAAAGCTGCGGCTTGCAGGCAAGCGCCATGGCAATCATGACGCGCTGACGCATGCCGCCCGAGAGCTGGTGCGGGAACCGCAAAGAGATGCGTTCAGCATCGGGAATGCGCACGAGTTCGAGCAGATGAACGGCTTCCTTGAGCGCTTCCTTTTCATCCATGCCGCGGTGCAGGATCAGACTTTCGGCAATCTGCGCACCGACCGTGAACACTGGGTTCAGGGAGGTCATCGGCTCCTGGAAGATCATGGCCACTTCAGAGCCGCGCAGATGCTGCAGTTCAGACTTATTGGCATGACGCAGGTCAACTACGCGGCCGTCGCGGCAGCGCAGTTTGATGGAGCCGTTGACGATCTTGCCGCCGCCGTGTTCGACAAGACGCATTACAGAGAGGGAGGTAACGGACTTGCCGGATCCCGATTCGCCTACCAGCGCAAGGGTCTCGCCGGGGCGGATGGAGAAGGATTCATCGACTACTGCCGTGGTAGTGCCCGAGTCCGAAGTGAACTGCACGCGGAGGTGTTCAACCTCCAATATGGGGAGCTCTGCCTGCGGCGTGATGTTTGTTTCTTTAGCTTCCATCATTGTTCTTGTAAATTGGTTGGCTCAAGCGGATTGAATGCGTTGCGGCCGTGATGATCCCTTGCGGGGTTTGGGACAGCCAAACTGCCCGTCGGGACAGGGATATCCTGCGTCGATCACTCGTTATGGGCTCAAAGCAAAGCACGTGCCACGAGCGCTCGCCGCGTCATGCAGAAAACCCTTGCATTCGGTCAGCGCAATACCGCCGGACGCAGTGTGCATTGTTGAGTTCGTACCATAGCGCCTCGTTTTGTCGGCGGCTTTTTCAGTACGCACAACGATCGGCAGATTCACTCGATTATTGATTTGTTCGACGTGGGGTAAGGCAAAGTACTCAGGGTTTACGACAAGACGCCTTGAATCGGATTGTGATGTTGCAAAATTGTGCGCAGCGCACTGAATTGATGCATTTTCGTCCTGATTGGGGCATCGCCTGATGTTAGGCCATTTGCAGGCCTCTCGAACCAGCCGACTTGGCGGCAGCAATGACTGCATTCATGCTCAATTCATGTGCTGGAGGACTGCCGCATAGGGAATTTGTTGAAGTCAGTTCTTCAGAAGTCGGCGGCATAATGCTCCAATGCCGTGCAGTCGGAGAACCCTGTCGACAGAGCCTAGAGAGGCATGCAAGTCTTCGGGTGCACCGCAAGGAATACAAATATAAATTGGAGATACATCCATGCAGCCCATTCTTGCCGACAAGGCTTTTCCTGAATTGGTTCAGTGGGCGGACGAGCTTGCCGCTCTGCGCCGTGACATTCATGCTCATCCGGAACTCGGTTTCGAGACGCCCCGTACGGTTGATCTGATCGTCAAAACCCTCAAAGGCTGGGGACTTGAACATGTCGATCCCGATGAGGTCAAGGGCGGCGTAGTGGTTGTCATCAATGGTGCGGCGCCTGGAGCAACAGTGGCGCTGCGCGCCGACATTGATGCGCTTCCGATGCCTGACAATTCGGCAAATCCATGGAAAAGTCAGACAGAAATGCGCTGCCACGCCTGCGGTCACGACGGTCACGCTGCCTGGCTTTTGGGGGCGCTGCGCTATCTGCACGAAAAGCGCGCGAGCTTCAAAGGCCGCGTCGTCGGCATTTTTCAGCCGGCCGAAGAAATCGGACGCGGGGCGCTCCGCGTTGTCCAGTCGGGCGTCTTTGAGCATTGGGGCATTCAGGAAATTTACGGTGCCCACGATGAACCGACGGTCGCCAAGGGACAGTACGGTTTGTGCGCGGGCCCCGCTCAGGCATCAACCGACTTCTTCTACATCACGGTGAAGGGGCGGGGTGTTCATGCAGCTCGCCCGCACCTCGGCGTCGATCCCATTACCACGGCCGGCGTGCTCATCGGTGCCCTGCAGACGATCGTTTCACGCAAAGTCAATCCCATTGAGACGGCCGTGCTTTCCATTTCGTCGGTTAACGGCGGGAACTTCCATACCCCCAACGTCATCCCGGAAACCGTCACGCTTTCGGGTACGGTGCGCACCTTCAATGAAGATGTCCGCAATCAGATTGAAGCCGAGATGGCGCGCATGGTGGAGCGCGTGGCAGAAGCCGAGAACTGTACGGGCGAATTTCGCTACGACCGTTTGGTGCCGTCGCTTTTCAATACGCCCGAAGCCGTCGAGCACATTCGCAGCTTCATCACGCATCAGTTCGGTGCGGAGCATGCCGAAGATATGCCCATCTCAATGGGCGGAGAAGATTTCGCTGAATATACGTTTAAGGTGCCCGGCTGCATCATCCGCGCCGGTATTCGCGATGACAGCCATAAAGCCGCGCTGCACCACCCGACCTTCGACTTTAACGACGAAGTGATTCCCGCCACGGCTACTGTTCTCGCCGGAACCGTGCTTGAACGTCTGGCGGCGCTTTCATAAACTCTGAAAATCATGCGGCCGAGAGCCTCTGCGCCCTCGGCCGTATTCTATATTTCAAGCGCACAAACCTATGCCTTTCGGTATCTTAGCCACCTTCGCCGCGTATTTTCTCTGGGGTCTTTTTCCGTTTTACTTCCATGCCTTGCAGGGCATCGGAGCCCTGGAAATTCTTGCCCACCGCATCATCTGGTCGCTTGTATTCATCACGATCGTGGTCGTCGCTATGCGCCGTACGGCGTGGCTCAAAGGCGCACTCATGACGCCGAAGGTGCTCGGTGTGTTCTGTCTTTCTGCACTCATCATCGGCGCCAATTGGGGCATTTACGTTTATGCCATTGTTTCCGGCCGCACCATTGAGGCTTCGCTCGGCTACTTTATCAACCCGCTGGTGTCGATTGCTTTAGGGAGCTTATTTCTGCGCGAGCGGCTGCGCCGGCCTCAGCAGGCAGCCGTTGTGCTCGCGGGCGTTGGGGTGCTTTGGATAACCTGGACCACAGGTGTTGCTCCCTGGCTCGGGCTGATGCTTGCCGTAACCTTCGGGCTTTATGGGCTTATCCGCAAGATCGCTCCGCTCGGCAGTCTTGAGGGCATGGTGCTTGAAAGTCTGCTCCTCACGCCGGCGGCCGGGGCGTGGCGTCGGGTTTTTTTGGTCCAAATGATC
>OBYI01000622.1_pt1 | contig 11114 bp, 9 predicted proteins | sample 1476711 | NCBI WGS metagenome assembly OBYI01 (sample SAMEA2580190, study PRJEB22360) | human gut metagenome | biome: human gut; feature: human-associated habitat; material: faeces | place: Denmark | collected 2008/2010
ATGTTAAGGAACCGGCGGGGCGGGGGCGGCGCCGGCCGCCCCCCCATCCTCTCGGCAGCCAACCGCATGGGTCTGATGCCCTTTGCGCAGATTTCCACCCGCTTGGGCGGCGCCTGCACGGTGATTGCCGCGACGATTCTGATGCGCGCGCTTCAGTAAATCGCTCTCATCCCAAGCACTTTGCTCTGCCAAGCTCTTCATTCATGAGGCACATCATGCGACAAGGACAAGCCGGAACACTCGAAAGCAACGACGCGGTCATCACGGTCGCCGAAGCCCCTGCGGGCAGCGGGATCATCATCGACCTTGAAAGTTCCGTGAAAGCCGCCTACGGCGACGCGATCGAAGCCGTCATTCGGGATGCGTGCCGAGAGGCCGGGATTGAGGACGCCGAAGTCGACGTCCGCGACAAGGGCGCGCTCGACTGCACCATCCGCGCCCGCACCCTGACGGCCATTACCCGCGCCGGCCTATAAACCAGCCAAAGGACAACTCATCATGAGACGTACGCTTTTGTTTCTGCCGGGAAACAACCCCGGCAATCTGCAGTCCGGCGCAGTTTTCGGCGCTGACGGCATCATCCTCGACCTCGAGGACTCTGTGTCGCCCGCAGAAAAGGACGCGGCGCGCCTTTTGGTTGCGAGCGCCTTAATGAGCGTTGATTACGCGGGCGTAGAACGCGCCGTGCGCATCAACACGCTCGCGACCGGCGGCGAAGCGGACATTGCTGCCGTCGTGCCCTGCTGCCCGGATGCAGTCATGCTCCCCAAGACCGAATCGATTGACGACATCCGTGCCTGCGAAGCACTGCTCGAAAAGGCTGAGGCGGCCTGCGGCGCAACGAAGAAGACTCTCATCATGCCGCTCATTGAAACGCCGATGGGGCTCGCCCGGTGTCTCGAAATTGCCTTGGCGAGCAAACGCGTGACGCTCCTCTCGCTCGGCGGCGAGGACTACACCGCATCGCTGGGCACTCAGCGCACGCGCGAAGGCCGCGAACTCATCTTTGCCCGCGGCATGCTCGCCAACGCTGCAGCGGCAGGATGTCGTCGCACCCCCCGCGCGCGCGGCCGGCCATCGACTCCATCGATGCCCCCTTCGCCGATACCAACGATCCGGAAGGGCTCTTTCTGGACACTCTGAACGCCCGTACCTTCGGCTTCAAGGGAAAGTTTGCCATCAATCCGCGCCAGATCAGCGTGATCCATAAGGCATTTGCGCCGACCGCGAAAGAAATCGCCTGGGCCAAGCGCATTCTTGCCGTCATTGAAGAAGCTCAGAAGAAGGGCGCCGGCGTCATTGCGCTCGACGGCAAAATGGTCGACGCACCGATCGTCGCCCGGGCCCGCCGCACCATTCATATGGCAGACATGCTCGGCCTGCTTGAGGAGGAATAACCATGCGCAAGACCATTCTCGGCCGCGAGATTCCCGATCAGCTCGACGGCATCGAACTCAAACCCTTTGCCGGCGCATTCGCCGCCCGACCCTCGGGGACGCGCGCAGCGCCCCCCGTCAAGTGCAGACTGCCGGGCGATGCCAAATGCCTGCCGGACCTTGACGCCGTCTTCACAAAGGTCGGTCTGAAAAGCGGCATGACCCTGAGCTTCCATCATCATTTCCGCAACGGCGACATGCTGATGAACCAGGTGATTGCCGCGGCTGCAAAGCGCGGTATCAAAGATCTGCGCATCGCGGCAAGCTCGATCTTCCCCGTGCACGCCCCGCTTGTTGAATTCATCCGATCCGGCGTCATCACACGCATCGATTCCGACTACGTCAGCGGACCAGTAGCCGAGGCCGTCTCCTCGGGACTCCTCCCCCGAGCTGCTGTTTTCCGTACGCACGGCGGCCGAGCCCGCGCCATTGAATGCGGCGACCTCCACATCGACGTCGCCTTCATTGCAGCGCCTTCGGCCGACGCATACGGCAACATCAATGGCGTCACGGGCGAGACGGCCTGCGGCTCTCTGGGCTACGCCTTCCCGGATGCGGACTATGCCGATCAGGTCGTTGCCGTCACGGACAATCTGCAGCCTTATCCGCTCACGCCGATCTCCATTTCTCAGGAACGCATTGACTGGGTCGTTGAGCTCGAGAAGATCGGCGATCCCAACGGCATTGTTTCCGGCACAACCAAGGTGACGAAAGACCCGGTGCAGCTCATCATCGCTCAGAACGCCGCCAAGGCGATCGCTGCTTCCGGCCTTCTTCAGAACGGCTTTTCGCTTCAGACTGGTGCGGGCGGCGCTTCGCTCGCCGCAGCGGCCTTTATCGCGGAAATGATGCGGGAGAAGCACGTCGTCGGCAGTTTCATCATGGGCGGCATCACCGGTCTCTTGGTCAAAATGCTCGAAGAAGGCCTCTTCAAGCGCATCCTTGACGTACAGGACTTTGACCTCGAAGCCGTGCGCTCCGTTCGTGAGAATCCCGCTCATGAAGAGGTCGGCGCATGTCTCTATGCAAGCCCCTTTAATTCGGGCTGCATTGTGAATCATCTCGACTGCGCCATTCTCGGCGCCACTGAGATCGACACAGACTTCAACGTGAACGTGCTGACGGGCTCCGCCGGGGGGTTCGGGCGGTCACAGCGACGCTGCGGCCGGCGCAAAGATGACCATCATCACGGCCAACCTCACCCGCTCGCGCATCGCGGTGATCAAGGACCGCGTACGCACCATCTGCACGCCGGGCGAAACCGTTGACGTTCTCGTCACCGAGTGGGGCATTGCGGTAAATCCGCGCCGCACAGACCTGCTTGAGCGCTTCAAGAAAGCGAAGCTTCCGGTTCATTCGATCGAAAAGCTCCGTGAAAAGGCCGAGCGGCTTTGCGGCAAGGCCCGTCCGATTCCCGAGGGCGAGCGCATCGTCGGGATCGTCGAGTACCGCGACGGCACGATCATTGACGTTGTGCGTGCCAGAGCATAAGGGCCTGCGTCCAGCCGCATATTCATAACCTTTCAGGGAGTTTCGTTTGAGCGGGACTCCCTGTTTCCGTATCAATCGATCACAATCGCGCAGTTTTTCGATCTTTTTGTACCCACGGCAAAGGGCGAAGACGGTTAGGATCAGTACCAAAGAATTGCCAAATGCAGACGATCCGTCTGCACTCGAGCATAATGTGAAGCATTTTCATTATCGGCACTCCCGCTCAGGCCGCGCATCATGCGCGAGGTCCGCCTGCAGCAGCTGCTGATGCTTTGGAGCCTAATTTCAATGACTGAACCCAAAATCGCTGCGCTGGATGCGGCAAAAATCTGGCAGCTCTTTAACCTGGGCGGCACGGTGCTTGTTTCTGCAGAACACGACGGCAAAACGGACATGATGCCGGCGAGCTGGGCCTCGCCGCTCGACTACGACAAGGTGTTGTTGGTGGTGGACAAATCCCACTACACCCGCAAGCTCATGGATCAATCCGAATACTTTGCGCTCGGCGTTGCTTCTGCGGGCATTCTTCCTGAGCTCCTGTCTCTTGGATCCGTGAGCAAGAATGCAGATCCCGAAAAACTCGAAAAAAGCGGGATGGCGCTCTTCACGCAGCCAGGCTTCAAGATTCCGCTCGCCCGCGGCTGCTCGGCCTGGGCCATTTTCAAGAAACTCCCCGAAACGGACGAACTTTCAAAGAAGTACGACCTCTTCCTCGGGCAGGCCGTTGCCGCCTGGGGAGATGAACGCGTCTACCAAAACGGCAGACCCGACTTCGAGCACGCGCCCAAAGAGATGCGCACCACGCATTACGTTTCCGGCGGCCGTTTCTTCCTCCTCGGTGAAGCGGTCGACGTGGAGCCGACAGCGCTGTAACCTTTCGGCACTGCCATTCTCTCTCTGAAAATCGGAAGGACGGCGCTTCGCCGTCCTTTTTTATGGTTGATTCGCCATGATCCCGAAGAGCATTCTGGTGCGCGGCGCTCGCGTACACAACTTAAAGAACATCGATGCGGAGGTGCCGCTCAATCAGATCGTCGGCATTGCCGGCGTATCGGGTTCCGGGAAATCATCGCTCGCGCTCGGCGTGCTGTATGCGGAAGGTTCGCGCCGCTATCTGGAATCGCTTTCAACCTACACCCGGCGCCGCATGACGCAGGCCGCAAAGGCCGTCGTTGACGAAGTGCTTTATGTGCCGGCGGCGCCCGCCATGCACCAGCGGGCTGCTGTTTCCCGGATCCGCAGTACTTTTGGAACGGGAACAGAACTCCTCAACGGCCTGCGCCTCATCTTCTCGCGCTTGGCAAGCCACCGCTGTCCAAACGGACACTACGTGCCGCCGACGCTCAATGTCGCCGCTGAGAAGGAAATCGTTTGCCCGACCTGCGGCGTGCATTTCTTTGCGCCGGGCGCAGAAGATCTGGCCTTTAACAGCCACGGGGCCTGTCCCAAATGCAGCGGCACGGGTCTGATCCGAACGGTTGACGAGTCGACGCTCGTTCCTGATGAAAACCTCACGATAGAAGAAGGCGCCGTCGCGCCGTGGAACACCCTGATGTGGTCGCTCATGGTCGACGTCTGCCGTGCGATGGGCGTTCGCACGAATGTGCCTTTCAAGGATCTCAGTCCCAAGGAGCGCGACATCGTTTTTCACGGGCCGGCCGTCAAAAAACGGATCTTCTACAAAGCCAAGAATACCAACAGTGCGGGCGAACTCGATTTCACCTACTTTAATGCCGTCTATACGGTTGAAAATGCGCTCGCCAAGGTCAAAGACGAAAAAGGCATGAAGCGGGTGGAAAAGTTTCTCAAGGAATCCGTCTGCCCGGCCTGCGGCGGCACTCGGCTCTCGGAGGCTGCCCGGGCGCCGCGCGTTCGCGGCATCTCTCTCGACGCGGTCTGCCGCATGACGCTCACGCAAGCCATTGATTGGGTCAATGGCATTGCGGCATCGCTTCCGCCGCCGATGCGGCCAATGGCCGAGCGTCTTGTCGAATCCTTTCTCGATGCTGCCAAGCGGCTCACGGACTTGGGCGTCGGCTACCTGCAGCTCGACCGCGCATCTTCGACTTTGTCAACGGGCGAACGTCAGCGCATGCAGCTCGCCCGCGCCGTGCGCAACAGGACAACCGGCGTGCTTTACGTTCTTGATGAACCCTCGATTGGCCTCCATCCGGCCAACCTCGAAGGACTCATCGGCGTTATGCACGACCTTCTCGCCGACGGCAATTCCATCGTGCTCGTCGATCACGATGTTCAGGTGCTGCGCGAGGCGGGCTGGCTGATTGAAATGGGGCCGGGTGCCGGCGCAAAGGGCGGCACCCTTTTGGCTAAGGGCACCGTCGCCGCCATTGAATCAAACGCTGCCTCCCGCATCGGTCCCTACCTCGCCGGCCGTGCCGCGCCCGCGCGCTCGTCACGCGCCGCTAAGGATGAAATGTTTGCCTTCGGGCGCATTCATCTTTCGACGCTCGCGATCCACACCGTAAAGCCTCTGGAAGTCGATTTCCCCAAGGGGCGGCTCACAGTGGTAACCGGCGTATCAGGATCGGGAAAATCCACGCTGGTGCTCGAAAGCCTCATCCCTGCGCTTCAGGCGGCAGCCGCAGGGAAAGCGCTCCCCGCCCATGTCCGGGCCGCAGAAGCGCCCGGCATCACCCGCGCGCAGCTCATTGACGCCTCTCCCATCGGCACCAATATTCGCTCTACTGCTGCAACGTACGCGGATGTTCACGACGAACTCCGCAAAGTCTTTGCCCGGACGGCAGACGCCAAGGCGGGCGGCTGGAAGAGCGGCGATTTTTCCTACAACACCGGCCGTCTGCGCTGTCCCGCCTGCGACGGCACGGGCGTGGTGAGTCTGGACGTGCAGTTCCTTCCCGACGTTGATATTCCGTGCCCAGACTGCAGAGGGTCGCGCTACGCCAAGGAGGCGCAGCTTATCAAACGCACAAACAAGGCCGGGCGCACTTATTCGCTTCCCGAGCTCATGGACATGGATGTCGACGAAGCGCTTCAAGCGTGCGCAGACCTTAAAACCGTCGCATCGCGCCTTAAAACGCTCGCTGATCTCGGTCTCGGGTACCTCACGCTCGGCGAAGGCACACCCGGACTTTCCGGCGGTGAAGCTCAGCGTCTCAAACTCGCGAGTGAAATGGGCAGAGGCCAGAGCGATGCGCTCTTTGTCTTTGATGAACCCACCATCGGACTCCACCCCGCTGACGTAGCTGTGCTCCTTAAAGTTTTCGAACAGCTCCTTGCGAGCGGTGCGACAGTCATTGTCATTGAACACGATCTCGATGTTATTCGTTCGGCCGATTGGATCGTCGATCTCGGACCGGGCGGCGGGGATGCCGGCGGCGAACTGGTGGTTCAGGGCACGCCCGAAGACGTCAAAGCTCAAGCGCGGAGCATTACCGGTCAATACATTTGATTTCGTCTTCTGCCGATGTATTGCGTATAAGTCCTCAAGGAAGCTTTGACCGCTCTGGGCCTAGACTAAAGCTATTAGGGAACCCCCGAACCTTAAAAACCCGGATTTGCCGGGCACTCTTTATGTCAGAAGCTCTCCTCCAATCCATCTCCAACACCATGGTTTTGGTGTTAGTCGCCGGCTACGGCTGGTGGCTTGCCCATCATGGAACCATCTCGGACGCCGGCCGCGCCACAATCGCCAAGCTCGTTAATGCACTCATTCCGGTTTTTCTCTTTTACTCAGTGACTTCGAAGTTCGGCCGCGAGCAAATGATCGAACTTCTGGAGATGGCTTTTCTGCCTTTCATTACCATCGGCCTCAACTGGGCAATATCCGAGGCGATGATTCGAGTCGGACTCGTGAGAAAGGAGCTCGGAGGCGTATTCGTTGCGAGCTTTTCGGGCGCAACGGTGCTCTTCGTGGGCGTGCCGATGACAACCGCCCTATTCGGCGAAGCCGGCATTCCCTACCTGCTCGTCTACTTCTTTGCCAACTGCTTTTTCATCTGGTCGGTCGGCCTCTATCGCATTCAAATGGACGGGGTGGCGCGCAGAGGCGGCGTGCGTCCGACGTTCTTTACGCTCAAAAGCGTCAAGATCATCTTTGCGCCGCCCGTCGTTGCGTTCCTGCTCGGCATCGTTTTCGTGCTCATCTCCATACCGATCCCGAGCTTTCTCATGGGAACCTTTAAGAGCCTCGGCTCCATTACGTCTCCGCTGGCACTCATTTTCATCGGCATGACGATTCACCGCGTCGGCTTCGAAAAGCTCAGACACGTGCCCCGAGAGGTTTGGTATGTCATGTTTTCGTGCTTTGTTCTGCGCCCGCTCGTGATGTATCTGGTATCGGCACCGTTTGATCTCGACCCCATGATGCGCAAAGTCTTTGTTGCCGCCACCATGCTTCCGGTGTCAAGCGTCATTGCCGTTCTCGCCCGTGCTCACGGTGCAGATGAAGAATTCGCCTCCGAAGCCGTGGGCGCGACGACGATCGGTTTGGTCTTTGCACTTCCGGTCCTGCTCTTCATTGTCAACTTTGTTTGATTCATCGACGGCCCGCAACGCTGAAAGCCGGATCCGGCGCATTCACGCCGATCCGGCTTAGTGTTTGCCGGCCAAAGCTCTTGCAGGCAATCAAACTGAATGCAGGCGGATGAGACGCTTGCCTTCGGCGGTGAATTCCTTGACCGGACGAACCTCATCGGGGCGTCCGACGCGGCGCAGGAATCGACGGGAGCTTCCCGACATATTCCAGCCCACCAGACGGCCTCGGCTTTCAATTCGCCTTTCAAGGCACGAAGCGCAGTGCGTCGGTTCGTCATCGAGACAGGGCTTGTTGTCGTAAAGCTGATAGCCCTTGCGGAAGCGCTGCGGCGAAAGATTCGGCATCACGACGTTGCAGCCGTATTCGACGCCCATTTCGCGTCCGTCGTCACGGATGGCCTGAAGCGCCGTGGCGGCGGCAATATTGATCGGCCCCATGACGAGACGCGTCACGGCGATCATATTGAGCGCAAGCTGCAAAAGCGCCTTCGGCTCCATCTGCCCGAGAGACTCGAGGTCATTGCCTTCGCACTTCAGGTACGGTCCCATGCCGATCATGTCCACGTCAAGCTTCTGGAACGTACGAATGTCGCGGCAGAGGTCTTCGAGCGTCTGACCCGGAATGCCGATCATCACGCCCGTGCCGAGCTGGTACCCCGCACGGCGCAGACTGCGCAGACATTCGAAACGGTGCTCGAGATTCTTTTCGTTGGTGCCGGGGGTTGAGTGCAGCAGATTGAAAAGCTCCGGATTCGAAGTTTCGAAGCGCGCCAGGTAGCGGATCGACTCCGGATTCCCGCAGGCCTTTGCCCAGCGGCGATAGGTTTCTTCCCGCTGATCTCCCAGGGAAAGCGTCACGCCGACACCCTTGGGCAGCATCGGACGCTTGGTCCTAAGATGAATTTCCCGCAGGCACTCGCAGATGAATTCAATGAACTTTTCGTCGCGGCGCTCACCCGCCTGCAGACAGACGGAGCCGTATCCGTTGTCAGCAGCCCAGACCGCAGCTTCCACAATTTCCTCTTTGGTCATTGTGTAGCGCTTGACGTCGTGGTTGGCCTTGCGAATGCCGCAGTAGCGGCAATTGGCCGTGCAGATGTTTGAGAGCTCAATCAGGCCGCGGTAGTAGACGTACGGGCCCATCAGCGCGGTCGTGCGGCGAAAGGCTGCGTCCTTAAGCATTCGGCAGTCTTCCGGGTCTGTGAGCCCAAGCAGCGCGACAATCTCTTGGTCAGAGAGTTCTGAGGGCTCCGCTTTTTCAGCCTTGGCAAGCAGTTCTGCGAGTTGCGTGCGTTCCATGATGAGAGTGGATTCCTGGGGTCTTTTTTCGAGACCGTATTGTGCATCAAAGTTAAGCAAAGCGGGTTAACCCGATCTTACGAATGTGCATCCGGCAAAGTGCCGCAAACTGCGAAAAAACACGAGCGAAGGACTGTGGATGGACACTCCCTCGTCTAAGCTCGTGCACCCTCATCAGCCCGAAGCTTTTCGCCGACCATCGAGCTCTCTGAGATTTTTGCCGGCCCGTCCTTGCAAATTTGCATTTATTGATAATCGATTTTTATTGGAAATCAAATCGTTAACAACGCAATTAGGCGTTTTATCCAAGACGTCTACGCTTTTGTCAAGCTTCGTTCAAATAAGATTAAACCAAGCTACGCTATTTAACTTAGGTGATTTGCCGATCCGTTTAAACCCCTGAGCGAAGACCCTTAATTTTCATTGTATACGGATTTAGACCTCTGCCAAAAGGGGTATTCCGTCTTTGCCAGCCCTGACTAAGATCAGATACGTCACCTTTTGGTGCGGGTTGTCCCTAATTTGATCTAGGGACTGCAACTTCGAACTATTCATGGAATAAGGAAAATGGAAAAGCAGCAATGTTCCGCATCGGGTCTGTCCCGAGGCGAACTCAAAACACTCGGGCTCTCATCGCTCGGCGGGATCTTGGAGTTTTACGACTTCATCATCGTGTTCTTCTTCGCGAAGATTATTTCCCAGCACTTCTTCCCCGCAGGGATCGGTGAGTTCTGGGCCATGCTGAACACTTACGGCACTTTTGCCGCCGGTTATCTCGCCCGCCCGCTCGGCGGCGTCGTGATGGCTCACTTCGGCGACAAGTTCGGCCGAAAGAACATGTTCATGCTCTCGATTGCGCTGATGGTCATCCCGACCTTCTCGCTCGCGGTAATTCCTACGTACGAAACGATCGGTTATGCTGCTCCGCTCTTTTTGATTCTCGTTCGAATTTGCCAGGGCATCGCGATCGGCGGCGAACTGCCGGGCGCTTGGGTCTTCATTCATGAACACGCACCGGCCGGCCACAAGAACGCCTTTGTCGGCTTTCTCACGGGTTGCGTCACCGGCGGCATTCTGCTCGGTTCCTTCGTTGCGCTCCTGATGAACTTCATCTACACGCCGGCGGAACTTTCCGACTGGGCCTGGCGCGTTCCGTTCGTGATCGGCGGCGTCTTCGGTCTGATCTCGATTTATCTGCGCCGCTTCCTTCAGGAAACGCCGGTCTTCAAGAAGATGCGCGAAAGCAAGGCGCTTGCCAAGTTCCCGCTCGAAGAAGTTGTCAAGACCTCGCGCTTCGGCATCTGGATCTCCATGTTCATCACCTGGGTGCTCACGGGCTGCATTGTGGTGTTCATCCTGCTGATGCCGGGTTTTGTGGGCGGCGTCCTTGGCTTCTCGCCCTTTGAGACAACCTACTTCCAGATGGGCGGCTTGGTCTGCATCGTGAGTTCCTGCTGGCTGACCGGCCGGCTCGCGGATAAGCACAATCCGTCGACCCTCTGCATCCTATTCTCCGCGGGCTTCGCGGTTTCAAGTGTGGCGTTCTTCTCGCTTCTCTATACGGCCGCTCCGGTTGTCTCTGAAGTCGTCCTCGCCTACTTTGCCACGTGCTTCTTCGCGGGCATCATGAACTTCTGCCCGATTTTCATGTGCGACGTCTTCCCGGCCCGCATCCGCTTCTCGGGCATCTCATTTGCCTACAACATCGCCTATGCGCTCTCGGGCGCTTTCACCCCGCAGCTCTCCTTTGCGCTCCATGCCTATGCCAAGACGCATCCGGACACGCTCGGTGCAATGGGGCTCTCGGCCTACATTGTCTTCCTCGCTCTCGTATCGATCGGCACTGCACTCGCAATGCGTCGGGTCTATAAGAACGGCGGCGCTGCTGTTTCCCAGATGGAGTTCCGTCCGGCTCCCTAAGCCCCGACGACTTGAGCCCATCTCAAACGTTCCAGAGGGCGAGCTGATGTTTCAAAGGTTCGCCTTCTAAACGCCAGAGAAATGAAGCCATGAACCGGTTCGTGCGTTATGCACCGAACCGGTTTTCTTTTTCAAAATTCCGGTAGTTTGCGGTTCTTCAGACCCAATTGTTTGTGCACGACCAGGACGCTGCCCTGAGCTTGGCTGTCAAAGCGCACTGACGAAACAATAAACAATGACGGAACTCTGCACGCACAATGAAGCGGAGACATTTGCGTCCCAGCGCTTCACTCTTCCGGTGATAAAGCGCTGGTACGCTGCAATGAACACTTTTGAATCGGCTGCCGGATTAGGACGCAGCTAGCCGGCGGCGCGCAATCGTCACCCAGAGCGCCGCACCGGTTGAGAGCACCCGATCATCGAAGTCAAACTGCGGATTGTGCCGAAGGCGAC